>OFET01000015.1_pt1 | contig 365454 bp, 358 predicted proteins | sample 1521211 | NCBI WGS metagenome assembly OFET01 (sample SAMN03766358, study PRJEB24113) | microbial mat metagenome | isolation source: enrichment culture HLUCC-A from microbial mat sample contains cyanobacterium... | reverse complement strand
CGGTCCTGGCCGGGAACGGTGACGGGGGATCTATAGCAGGGTTGAGACACATAAGATGTTCAGTCCCGGCGTCTGGGGGACCGGGTCGAGGAGGATTGGATCGGGGTCTGAAGCCCGGATCTTGCAGATGCGTTCGTAGGGCGTGAAGCCCTTGAGCATCTTGAGCCGTCGGGTGAGGGCGTCCAGCGCATCAATTCAGACCTGCGTCACTGGCCGGTTTTCGCAAAACGGCGTTGGTCTGTCGGCCGGACCAGATACTTCGATCCCGTGGATTTCTTCATGTACGCCAGCGCGGTCTCGGGGTTCAGCACCTCGGCGAGGCTGATGCTGGCGGTATAGTGACTGGCGAAAGTCGTTGACATTTCGGCGGCAACGCGGTCGCGCATCCGCTTGACGGTGTCCGCATCCGCGCGCCGCAGGAAATGGAACAGCAGCCATCCGCCGACGCCCCAGCGCATCCCGAAGCCGCGTTTCAGGACAGTGGGGCCGGTATCCAGGCTGCCATAGATATAGACCTGTTTCATCCTCTCGGATCCATAGCGGCTGTAGCTCTTCATGCCGCGGGCCGCGACCGCCTCCATCGCGTTCAGGATCGTGCTGGTCGTCTCGCCGCCGCCGATGGCGTCAAAGGCCAGCGTCGCGCCGGTTTCGGCGATGGCCTGTTCCAGTGCCTGCGTGAAATCGCGGGTGCTGCTGTCCACGACATGCCTTGCCCCCATGTCGCGCAGCATTGCGGCCTGTTCGGGGCTGCGGACGATATTGACCAGTCCGATACCGTCGTCCTTGCAGATGCGCACCAGCATCTGGCCAAGGTTCGACGCGGCCGGGGCATGGACGATGGCCGAATGTCCTTCGGCGCGCATGGTCTCGATAAAGCCGAGCGCGGTCAGCGGGTTGATGAACAGCGCCGCGCCGTCAGCGGCCGTGGCGCCGTCGGGCAGAACGATGCAGTCGTCGGGGGTGATCAACCTCAGTTCGGCATACATGGCGCCACCGACCATGGCCACGCGCTTGCCGACCAGGTGCTGAAGGTCGGGGCCGGCATCGATCACCGTTCCCGCCCCTTCGTTGCCCACGGGCAGCGATTGCCCCAGACGCCCCTGGACGGCGGACAGGCCCTGTTCGGAGACCTGCGCGGCCAGCACCGGCGCCTCGGCAGTGCCGACAGCCTGCAAGGTCGAGAGGTCGGCAGGCCCGAACAGAAGCCCCTGATCGGACGGATTGATCGGTGCCGCCTCGACACGGACCAGCAACTCGCCGCGGCCCGGCGCGGGCACGGGAACCTTCTCCAGCGAAATCCGCAACATCCCGTCCGCGGTGACGGTCGATCTGAGTTCAAGGCTGTTTCGCGACATGGAGATCCTTGCGAAGATGTCGTCAGGGGATGGTTGCATGAAACGTCCTCGACGAGCCGTTGTCCAGTCTTGTCCGTGCAGCGCCGGCGCCGCGCTGCCGGCGGCGTCGGTTCGGGCAGGCCGCACGATCCTTGGCAGCGTCGCGCCTCGGTTCGTCCGATCGGCGCGGTTCAGGTGGTGGCGATCGCCAGATGCAGCGATGGCCGGCCAGGCATCAGCGCGTCGGCGCAGACGCCTTCGGCCTGGATGTCGCCGGGGATCGGGCGGTCCAGCGCCAAAGCGGCGGTCATTCGGGCCAGCGCGGGCGCGCTTTGTATGCCATAGCCGCCCTGTCCGGCGAGCCAGAAAAAGCCGCGCGCATCCGGGGCGAAGCCGACAACCGGGCATTTGTCGGCGACGAAGGACCGCAGGCCGGCCCATCTATGCGCGATCCGCGGCACGGGCAGATCGAACGCGGTCTGGATGCGGTCGATGCAGATGGCGATATCCAGTTCCTCGGGCTGCGCGTCGCAGGGCGGCGATGGGGTTTCATCGGCAGGCGACAGCAGCAGATTGCCCGCGTCGGGCTTGAGGTAGAACTGTTCGTCGATATCCACGGTCATGGGCCATGCGTCAGGCGCGTGCCCGGCCGGGGCCGCGACCAGCAGGGCGGTGCGGCGCTTGGGCACCAGGCCCACGGGCGCAACGCCCGCCATGATGGCGACGGTGTCAGCCCAGGCACCGGCGGCATTGACCACGATTGCCGCGCGGATCGGTGCGGCGTGGGTGTCGATGCGCCAGTCGGCCCCGTCTTTCGAAAGTGCGCGCACCTCGGCACGGGTGCGCAGGGTCCCGCCATTGGCGCTTAGCAGGCGCAGGTATTGCCGGTGCAATGCATCCACGTCGATATCGGCGGCCGCGTGATCGAACAGGGCCGCAGCCGCATAATCAGGCCGCAGGATCGGCAGGTGGTGCGATATCGCGCCCCGGTCAAGACGTTCGGCGCCGTCTTGCAGTTCCGTTGCAAGGGCATCGAGGGCCGTCAACTGATCCGCGCGCGCAATGAACATCGCCCCGCGCGGGCGCAGCAGCGGGTGCGGACGCCACTGATCGGGCGGTGCGTTGAACGCCGACTCCGATGCGCGCGAAAGCGCGCGGATCACCGGTGGGCCATAAGTGCGCGTGAACAGCGCGGCGGAACGTCCGGTGGTATGATAGCCGGGCTGATCTTCGCGCTCCAGAAGCACGACGCGCGCCCCGAGCGCCGCAATCTCGGCCGCTGCCGAAGCGCCGGCGATGCCTGCCCCGATCACCGCGACATCGCAGCTTTCAACCTCGTTCGTCATCGAACGCCTTTCACCTTTTCGGCTTCAGTTTTCATCCGGGTCGTCGCTGTCGGGTATGGTCCGCTCGATCTCGTCGGTGCGGCTGCCACGCGGGCGGCGGTTCGCTGCCTCGGTGCTGTCGCTGGGAGCGCGCGTCGTGCTGTCGCTGCGGCGCGGCGCATCCGACGCCGTTTCCTGTCCCTCTTGGCTGGTCTCGGTTTCCAGCGGACGCAGATTGAGGGCGGGCGCGCGCCCATCCTTGTCCTGGCCCATGTAGATCGTCATGTGCGGGTACGGGATTTCGACGCCTGCTTCGTCCAGCACATCCTTGATGATCTCATTGTAGGCGCGTCCGACGGCCCATTGCATGCCGGGTTTCGTCTTGATCCGGGCACGCACGACAACCGCGGAATCCCCCAGCGCCGAAACCCCTTGTATGTCCAGGGGTTCCAGGATCTCGTCGGCCAATTCGCCCGATTGGAGGATGTCGAAGGCCTTTTTCATGTGTTCCTTCACTTCGGCGATGTTCTCGCGATAGGCGACGCCGACCTCGGCGATGTGATAGGCAAAGCCCTTCATGAAATTCGACACCATATCGACGGAACTGAAGGGGATCAGGTGATAGGTTCCTTCGGCGTCGCGCAGGCCGACGGACCGGATCGTCAGCTTTTCCACCATGCCGGAAATCCCGCCCGCGGTCACGAAGTCGCCTTCGTTCATCGCGTTCTCGAACTGGATGAAGGCGCCGGTGATGATGTCCTGCACCAGCTTCTGTGCGCCAAAGCCGATGGCCAGGCCCAGAACCCCGGCGCCGGCCAGCAGCGGGGCGATGTTCACGCCGATCTCGGACAGGGTCAACATCACGGCGATGATGAGAAGCCCGATCGTGAAGGCGTTGCGAAACAGCGCCAGCAGCGTGCGCTCGCGCGCGGTCACGATGCGCCCGACCCCCGGATTGAGGCGATATTCGATGAAGCTGGAAACCGCCAGCCAGATCACCATCGCAAACAGCACCACAAGGGCTGCCGAAACCAGTCGGCCGACCGTGTTGCGCCCCACTTCCGAGGCGACCCAGCCCAGAAAATCCAGAACCTGCCATGATTGGGCAACGGCGATCAGCACCGCCAGCACGACCAGGACGCGGACCACCTTGAGGATCGAGGGCACAAAGGCATTGAGCCGGCCCTCAAGCAGCGGAAGCTTTTTGCTTACTTCGTCAGGCAGGTGCAGGCCGCCCGTGATCGCGCGTGCGATCAGGGCCATTGCGGCGATGCCCAGAACCACGGCGACAACGGATTGCAGCGTCGATACCAACATGAACTGCAAGGCGTCGGCGGGCCGCGACGCCCAGATCACGAATAGGGCGACCAGATAGATGATCGCCAGCCAGTGCCAGAACCCGGCAAAGAACGCCAGCGCCTTGCCCAGCGTGTCGTTCGGATCTGTCTGAGACCGCGCGCGCATGGCCTGCGCGACGGGCCGTCGGTTCTGCATCACGATCAGGACGGCGATCAGAAGGGCGGTGATCACGACAAGCACCGCCACCGCTTGTCCCAGGGCATTGCTGACGGCCGCGTTCAGGATGGGCACCACCAGCAGCAGCCCGTATCCCAGCAGGCTGACCAGGCGCGATGACCAGAAATACCAGTATGCGGCGGTTTCATCGCGCATCGGTGCAAACCGCAGGCTGCCGAAGCGCGGCGACAGCACGGCCCTGAGGATGACCTTGGTGATCTCGATGATCAGGAAGGCATTGAGAAACATACTCTGGCGGAAGTCCATGCTGCCGGCCTCGCCCAGGAACAGCGCAAAGGCATAGCCGCCCTGCCAGGCCAGAACGATGATCAGCGCGTCGATCACGGCAGCGACGACGATCAGCACAAGCGCCATCAGCCAGCCAGACTGGGCCCGACGTTGCGCCAGCCGCCTGAAAATGCGCAGACCGATTGCGCGGAGGACGAAAAACAGCGCCAGAGTGACCGCACCCACCAGGACAAGCGCGATGGCAGCACCGGAAAATTCCGCCCAGTCGACGCCGGGGCCATCCGTCAGGGCTTCAACGACGACCTGCGTGGCCGCGGCGATTTCAGATCCGATCTCGATTGCTTCTTCGGCGGTATCGCGCGTGTATTCGGCCAATTGTCGCGCCAGCGACATGGGTTCGCCCGTGTCGTCCGATTGTGCGGTTTCCGCCGCGCCGCTTTCTTCGGCGGCCGATTCGAGCTGCTCGATCAGGGCCTCGCGTGCGGCGTCGTCGCGCAGGATCTCGGCCAGCGTTGCGGCGGCGTCCTGCTCGGTGTCGTTCGACTCGGCGCCGGGGGTCGAAGGTAGCAGCGATTGCGCCTGAATCGGTGTGGCGAACACAAGCCAAAGAAGAAGCAGTCGGAAAAGTACCAAGAAATCCGTTCCTTTGCGTTGATGCTGTGCGCCAAGCATAGCCCGGCGCGCCGAAAGGTAAACAGCCGTCGGCGACGGGTTTGCAGGGGGTGGCGGTCAGATCTCGATCGTCTGGAACGCATCGCGCAGGGCGTTCGACCACGCATCCGACATCGCCCGAAAGGCCGCGTCGCCGGCCTCGATCCGGCGCAGGGTGCCGACCCGGCAGGCATCGCGCTCGATCACGCACAGATCCAGCGGCATACCGACCGACAGGTTCGAGCGCAGGGTCGAATCCATCGACAGAAGTACCGCCTTCTGGGCATCGGCCAGCGATGTATCCGGGCGGACCACCCGGTCCAGGATCGGCTTGCCGTATTTATGCTCGCCGATCTGCAGAAACGGCGTGTCCTCGGTGGATTCGATGAAATTGCCCTCGGGATAGACCAGAAACAGCCGCATGCCGCCCCCGCGCCGCTGCCCGGCCACGATCATGCTTGCCGATGCGCCCTGGTTCATCGCGGCCAGCTTTTCATCGATATCGACGCGCACCGATGCCAGGGTGTTGCCGACGATCTGCAACACTTGCAGCATGGTATGCGCGTGCATGATCGAATGATGTTCCTCGCCTGTGTCGATGGCTTCTTGCAGCCGGGCGATGGTGGTTTGAGTGACCGAAAGGCTGCCAGCAGTCAGAATGGCAATCACGCGCTCGCCCGGTTCCTCGAACAGGAACATCTTGCGATAGGTCGAGATGTTGTCGATCCCGGCATTGGTGCGGGTGTCGGACAGAAGAACGATGCCCGCCTTCAACAGCAGGCCCACGCAATAGGTCATCGAAGGACTCGCATCGCCAGAACTCCGGCAATCTATTGCTGCTGCGCGACCACCGCAACAGTGACGTCAAGGTCCTCGGTGCCGTTGCCGCGCGCGATCCCGCGAATTGGCGCGGCGTCGCGCGCATCGAGGCCCGATCCGAGGCGGATGTAGCGTTCATCGGGGCAGCAACGGTTGGGCGCATCGAAGCCCACCCAGCCCAGATCGCCCACATGGATCTCGGCCCAGGCATGCGCGGCCTCGTGTTCCTGCCCGTCGGCGTCGGCGTGCAGATACCCCGAGACATAGCGCGCGGGCATTCCGCGCATCCGTGCGCAGGCGATCAGGGCATGGGTATGGTCCTGGCAGACACCCTCGCCCAGGGCAAGCGCCTCGGCGGCGGTCGTATGCGCATGGGTCACGCCGGGGCGATAGGCGATGGCATCGGCCACCGCCTCGGCCAGGGTATGCGCCAGCGCAAGCGCGTCGCCCTCAGGTCCGCCCTGTGCCAGTTCGGTCAGGGCGGCATCGGGAATGGTGGCGGGCGTGTGGCGCAGATAGACGGCGGGGGCGATGCGTTCGCGATACCCGCGCAACACGCCCGTCAGATCGACGGTGTCCACGTTGCCCTGAACCGTGACGGTGATTTCCGAAACCGGCCCCGGAATCGTCCAGGCCTGGACCCAGTCGCCGGCGCCGTCCTGAAAGCCGCCACCCATTTGCCCGCCGCTGACCTGCACCGACCAGTCCAGAACCTGCTGGCCGTCGTAACGCGCCGGTGTCAGGCGATGGCTTTGCACCACGCCGCGCACGGGGCTGTCATAGCGATAGACGCTTTCGTGGCGCACCAAGAGTTTCATCGCAGATCCCCGATCAGATAGCTGTCCCCGATCCGGCCGCCAAGTGCCGTCATGTCGCGGATGAACCGGGTCAGGAATTCGTGCAGCCCCTCGTCAAAGATCTGTTCGGGGCTGGCGTCGGCGAGCTCTGCCAGCAACCCGCGCGCCGCAGTCTGCGCCGGCGTCGAGCGTCCATAGCCGCGCGCCAGCCGATCAAGGTGATGGTTGACCCCGTCAACGCAAGAGATCAGCGCGCGCGGACACTGGCGATTGAGGATCAGGAAATGGGCGATCTTGGCGGCCGTCACCTCGCCGCCATAGGCCCAGTGAAAGGCGCGATGGACCGACAGCGCGCGCAAGAGCGTGGTCCACTGATAGTTGTCCAGCCCCGATCCGACGAATTCGATGCGCGGCAGCAGGACATAGTATTTCACATCCAGCAGCCGCGCGGTGCTGTCGCCGCGTTCCAGATGGTAGCCAATGTGCAGAAAGTCGTAGCCGTCGTTGCGCAACTGGGTGGCGTCGATGGCGCCGCGCACCAGCGCCGCGGCGCGCATCGTCCAGTCCGTCAAGCGTGTCAAGCTCAGTTCACTGCGCGGCTGTCGTTCGAGTTCGCGCAACTCCTGGTAAGCTGTGTTGAGCGCATCCCAGACCTGCGTCGTCAGCGCCGTTCGGACGATCCGCCCGTTTTCGCGCGCGCGGGTGATGCAATTGGCGACCGACGACGGGTTGTCATGGTCAAAGAACAGATGGCTTTCCAGGTTGCGTTGCACCGCCTCGCCGTATTTCTGGCGAAAGGCATCTGCGGTTCCCGTCGCCAGCAACAGCGCATCCCATTCGGCGCGATTGCCCTGCCCGACATTGGGTAACAGGGCGATACGCCCGCCCACCGCCAGAAACCGTGCCGCGGTCTCGGCGCGCTCAAGATACCGGGCGAGCCAGTAAAGGTTGTCTGCGGTGCGGCTCAGCATCGTTGTCCCCCCGCCCGGTGCACGACAAACGGACGTTTCGCCCGCTCGTGCCTTGCAGCCGATGTCGAACCTACCCTCATCCGGCCAGCACCCATGTATCCTTGACCCCGCCGCCCTGGCTGGAATTCACCACCAGCGAGCCTTCGGTCAGGGCCACGCGGGTCAACCCGCCCGGCACCAGTTCGATCCGTTCGCCCACCAGGCAATAGGGGCGCAGATCGACGTGGCGCGGGGCGATCCCTTCCTCCACAAAGGTCGGCACGGTCGACAGGGCCAGCGTCGGCTGCGCGATATAATTATGCGGCGCTGCGGTGATCCGGCTGCGAAAGGCGTCGATCTGTTCGCGGGTGGCCTTGGGGCCGACCAGCATGCCGTATCCGCCCGATCCATGGACCTCTTTCACCACCATCTCCGAAAGGTTCTCCAGCACATGGCGCCGCTCATCGGGCTTGGCGCATTGCCAGGTCGGGACGTTTTGCAAGATCGGTTCTTCGCCCAGGTAGAACCGCACCATTTCGGGGACATGGGTATAGACCGCCTTGTCATCGGCCACGCCCGCGCCCGGTGCCGAACAGATACTGACCCCGCCCGAGCGGTAGACATCCATCAGGCCAGGCACGCCCAGCATGCTGTCGGGGCGAAAGCACAAGGGGTCGAGAAATGCATCGTCCACGCGGCGATAGATAACGTCCACGCGCCGTGGCCCTTCGGTGGTGCGCATCCAGACGAATTCGCCATCGACGAACAGATCCTGCCCCTCGACCAGTTCGACACCCATGAGATCGGCCAGGAACGAATGCTCGTAATAGGCCGAATTGTAGTGCCCCGGCGTCAGGATCACCACGCAGGGATCGCCTTCGCATTTGTGAGGGGCGACGCTGGCCAGGGTTCGGCGCAGCAGTTCGGGGTATTGTTCGACCGGCTCGATCCGGTTCTGCTGGAACAGCTCGGGGAACATGCGCATCATGATCTCGCGGTTTTCCAGCATGTAGCTGACACCCGAAGGCGTGCGGCAATTGTCCTCCAGAACAAAGAACGTGTCGGGCCCGGTTCGGACCAGATCGATCCCGACCACATGACTGAATACGCTCTTGGGTGGCAGGAACCCGACAACTGCCTTTTCGAACGCCTCGTTGCCCCACACCAGATGACCGGGGATGCGGCCGGCCTTGATGATCTCGGCCCGGCCATAGACATCGGCCAGAAAGGCGTTCAACGCCCGCGCCCGCTGCTTGACCCCGCGCTCAAGGCGATGCCACTCCATCGCCGAAAACACGCGTGGGAACATGTCGAAAGGGATCAGCCGGTCCGGATCGCCGCCCTCGCCGTAGACCGCGAAGGTTATGCCGATCCGACGGAAAAGCGCCTCGGCCTCGGCCTGCTTGAGGCTGCGCAGGGCGGCGGGCATGGCGCTGACCCAGTCTTCGAGCCGCGCATAGGGTGGGCGAACCGAACCGGACTGGAACATTTCGTTGAAGAAATCGGACATCGAGACATCATTCCCCTTTGGATGACAATTTGAACCGATTTGCCGGCAAAGAGAAAGCCCGGCCTTTTCCGCTCTGCCGAGCAGCCCGAATTTCGCCTATATCTTGCGCATTTCGTCCAGAAAAAAGGCAATAGCCCTGAGGAGGATCAGGAAAGCAGGCCAGATTCGATCGCTTCGCCCAGCCGATCCACGGCGACAGCCAGCTTTTCATCGATGACATGCAGATACTCGGTCCAGTCCGCCACCTGGTTGAGCGCGGCCCTGCCGTCAGAAATTCCGCGCAACGCGACAAGCGGCGTGTTCAGGGCCTGGCAGGCGCGCAGGACCGCATAGGTTTCCATATCGACCATGTCTTCGTCGATGGCGGCATAGGCCGCGCCGGAGACGATATTCGCGCCGGTGGACAGGCTGGCCTGTGCCAGCCCTGCAATCCGGTGGGGCAGCGTTACGACCGGCGGAAGATCCAGAAACGGGGTCTGGCCGCGGACGAATCCCAGAGCCGTCGCGTCCATGTCGCGGTAGGCCACGCGCTCGGCCTGATAGACGGCGCAATGATCCAGCCGGGCGGACCCGGCCGAGCCCAGTGAAACCACCAGGTCGGGGGGCGCCGCCCGTGCGGTCAGCCCGGCCAGCGCGCTTGCGACGCCGACGCCGGCCTCGACCGGGCCGATGCCGGTGATCAGCGGGCGAAAGCGGGCGCGCAGATGCGGCCCATACTCGGCCTCCGCCGCCATCACGAACAGGATGCGGCGGTTGGCGATGGATTCCAGGGGGGCCTGCGGGCCATGCATGGTGCGATTCCTTGTTTTGCGGCACACGATGCCAGCCAGCGGCGGCCGGGCCAAGGGTGCTTGCGCCGCTGGCGCGAGGTTTCGTAGGCTGGCGCAAACAAAGGGGGCGTGCATGCGGGTTCTGGTATTCAACGCAGGCAGTTCGAGCCTGAAATTCGGGGTTTTCGACACGGCCGCGGACACGGTGCAGCGGTTCAAGGGTGGGTTCGAGCGTTTCCACGATGGGCAGTGCGATTTCCGCTTTCGCACCGACACGCGCGACGAGAGCGGTCACGCCCCCCATGCCGATCTCGACGCGGCAATCGCGGCGGTGCCGGATGCCCTGTCGGAATGGGGTATCGACGGCATTCAGGCGATCGGCCACCGTATTGTCCACGGTGGGCCGGATTTCGCCGCGCCGACCCTCCTGGACGCGCCCACGCTGGCGCAGATCGACGCCCTGACCCCGCTGGCGCCCCTACACAATCCGGCGGGGCTTCAGGGCGTGCGCCTGGCCATGTCGATCTGGCCGGATCTGCCGCAGGTCGGGGTGTTCGACACGGCGTTCCACCTGACGAACCCGGCCCGCGCCACCACTTATGCCGTTCCGCCAGCCTGGCGCAAAGCGGGTCTCAGGCGTTACGGCTTTCACGGAACCTCGCACAAATACGTCGCCCAACGCGCCGCCCAGGAGATCGGGCAACCGCTGGTCGCGCTCAAGATCGTGTCGGTGCATCTGGGCAATGGTGCCAGTGTCTGTGCGGTCAATCTGGGACAGAGCATGGACAGCTCGATGGGCCTCACGCCGCTTGAAGGGCTGGTGATGGGAACGCGCTCGGGCGATGTCGATCCCGGCGCTTTCGGGTTCCTGTCGCGGCAAATGGGGCTGACGATCGAAGAGATCGAACACGCGCTCTATCACGACAGCGGGCTCAGGGCGCTTGCCGGGTCGTCCGACATGCGCGACGTCGAGGCCAGCGCCGGCGCGGGCGATACCGATGCTCAGCTTGCGATCAACCTCTATGCCTATCGCGCGCGCAAGTATATCGGCGCCTATGCCGCGGCGATGGGCGGGCTGGACGCGGTGGTCTTTACCGGCGGCATCGGCGAAAACTCGGCCTCGATGCGACGCCGGATCTGCGACGGGCTGGACTTCCTCGGCCTGAGCCTGGATCACGACCGCAACGAGACCATAAGCCTGGAGGGGCGCGCCGCGCCGCAGATTCAGGCCTATGGCTCGCGTGTTCGCGTCCTGGTCACCGAAACAGCCGAACAATACCAGATTGCGCGAGAGGTCGTGACCGCGCTGGAGCGAGACACGCCGCTGGACATGCCGATCCCGATTGCGGTGTCAGGCCGTCATGTGCATCTGTCGTCACAGGATGTCGAGGCGCTTTTCGGCCCCGGATACCGGCTGACGCCGGACAAGCCGTTGCGCCAGCCGGGGAACTGGTCGGCGCGCGAACGGATCGCGATCGAAGGGCCGAACGGGCGGATCGACCACGTTGCCATTCTGGGTCCGACACGCCCGCGCACGCAGATCGAGGTGTCGCGCACCGACGCGTTCACACTGGGGATTGACGCGCCGGTGCGCGATTCCGGGCAACTGGACGGCACACCCCACGTGCGGCTGCACGGTCCGGCTGGCAGTCTGCAAACCGATGGCCTGATCGTGGCGGCCCGCCATATCCATATCAGCCCTGCCGAGGCCGCCGCGCGCGGGCTTTCCGATGGCGATTATGTCGATGTGCGCGTGACCGGCGTCGATCGCGGCCTGACCTTCACGCGGACGCTGGTCCGGGTTCAACCCGACGCTTTCACCGAAATGCATATCGACACCGACGAGGCCAATGCCGCGGGCATCCGTCTGAATGGCGAGGGCGCGCTTGTCCAGGGCGTTCACGCACAGGCCGTGGCATTGCGGGACTGACTGGATGCGCATCGGTCAGGGTGTTGATATGTCGATTGAATTGGTGGAGCCGAGGGGAATCGAACCCCTGACCTCGTCATTGCGAACGACGCGCTCTCCCAACTGAGCTACGGCCCCGGTGCGCGAGGGCATATTCGGATTTCACAGGCCCGTCAAGGGCGCAGAAGCCGCCCTCGCGCGCGCGTCTCACGGCTTGCGGATTGCTGCCGGCTGGTCCCGCGCGGCGTTGCTTCGCGTGGTGCGGGGGGCTATGGTGCGCGCTCTTGAAACGACACATGGAACCACGGCATGTCGCTGCGCGCGCGAATTAATGCGGACCTCAAGGATGCGATGCGGGCCAAGGACAGCTTGCGGCTGTCCACGCTCAGGCTGATCAATGCCGCGATCAAGGACCGTGACATCGCCCTGCGCGGCGAGGGCGAGGATCGCGAACTGACCGATGCCGAGATCACCGGGATTCTGACCCGTATGGTGAAACAGCGCCAGGACAGCGCGCGCGCCTATGAAGAGGGGGGGCGGCTGGAGCTGGTCGAGCGCGAACGCGCCGAGATCGCCCTGATCGAGGAATACCTGCCGCGCCAGTTGTCGGAAACGGAAACGCGCGCAGCCATCGAGGCCGAGATCGCGGCGCTGGGTGCGACCTCGGTCCGTGACATGGGGCGCGTGATGGCGGCGCTCAAATCCCGCTATTCCGGGCAGATGGATTTCGGCGTGGTCGGGGCGATGGTCAAATCCCGCCTGACCTGAGTGCGGCCGGCTTCGGCGCGCCGACGGGAGGTTGCGTCGGCGCGTGGGGTCCACGCTTCCTTTTCGCTGCTCAGGCGTAGGACCGAAGCGCGATCAGCAGATCCGACAGGTCCTGATGGAGTGTCACGCGCTCCGGTGGTGTCAGGAACGCCCCAAGCTCGACCTCGCGGCCGCCGCCGGTCAGGGTCAGATACTGCTCGACGGGTCCACCTTTCGGGATCAGCGACAGGGTGACCCAGTGCGGATCGGCCTGCCATTCCTGAACGCTGCCATCCGCCCCGACATGGCGCAGATGGACGCGCGAACGGCTCAGCTGCATCTCTTCGATGATCGCGCGGTCGCGCCAGTTGCGGTGGATTGCGTACCAAAGCCCCCACACCGCCAGCCCCGCGAAGGGCAATAGGCCCCACAGGGCCGGCGTGCCCACAAGGGCCAGCAACGGCAGCGCCAGCGCCAGCGCGACCAGCGCGATCACAACGACAAAGCCACGCGGGGCAAGCGTGTTGTGTGGCCAGAGGCGGAGCCTTGCGGAGGTCGGCGTGATGCGATCGAGCGCGTAGGGCATGAGTCAGACCTGGGCGGCAGGGTACGCCCCGTTTGCCCGCGGTTTCAAGTGAAAGGCCCCGGAAGTCCGGGGCCTTGTCTGAGTGTCAGTGCGCGGGCTGCTTGTCCCAGTCCTCGCGCTTGGGCAGCGTCTCGAACGTATGTTCGGGCGGCGGCGAGGGCAGGGTCCATTCCAGCGTGTCCGCATGTTCGTTCCAGTAGTTGTTCTCGGTCACGCGCTTGCCGGCGCGCAGCGTGTAGATGATCACGCCGATGAAGAACACGAACGAGGCGAAGGACAGGAACGCCCCCAGCGACGAGACATAGTTCCACATCCCGAAGGCCTCGGGATAGTCGATGTAGCGGCGCGGCATGCCCTGACGTCCCAGGAAGTGCTGCGGAAAGAAGGTCAGGTTGGAGCCGATGAACATGGCCCAGAAATGCAGCTTGCCGGCCCATTCCGGGTATTGCCGGCCAGACATCTTTCCGATCCAGAAATAGATCCCGGCAAACAGTGCAAAGACCGCGCCCAGCGACATCACATAGTGGAAATGCGCCACCACATAGTAGGTGTCATGATAGGTCCGGTCGACCGGCGCCTGCGACAGGACGATGCCGGTCACCCCGCCCACGGTGAACAGGAACAGGAACCCGAAGGCCCACAGCATCGGCGTCTTGAACTCGACCGAGCCGCGCCACATCGTGGCGATCCAGGAAAAGATCTTGATGCCGGTGGGAACCGCGATCGTCATCGTCGCCAGCATGAAATAGGTCTGCTGGGTCAATGACATGCCCACCGTATACATGTGGTGCGCCCAGACCACGAAGCCCAGAACCGCGATGGCGACCATGGCATAGACCATCGGCAGGTAGCCGAAGATCGGCTTGCGCGCGAAGGTCGCGATCACATGGCTGATGATGCCGAAGCCCGGCACGATGATGATATACACCTCCGGATGGCCAAAGAACCACAGGATGTGCTGATACAGGATCGGATCGCCGCCGCCGGCCGGATCAAAGAAGGTCGTGCCGAAATTCCGATCCGTCAGCAGCATGGTGATGGCGCCGGCCAGAACGGGCAATGCCAGCAGGATCATCCAGGCCGTGATGAACACCGACCAGGCGAACAGCGGCACCTTGTGCAGCGTCATGCCCGGTGCGCGCATGTTCAGGAAGGTGGTGATGATGTTGATCGCCCCCAGGATCGACGATGCGCCCGAGACATGGACCGCGAAGATCGCGAAATCCATCGCAAATCCGGCCTCGGCGCTGGTCGAAAGCGGGGGATACAGCACCCATCCTACACCCGTTCCGGTGCCCAGGTCGCCGCCGCCGCCCGGCGCGAACAGCGAACAGACCGCCAGCGCCGAACCGGCGACATAGAGCCAGTAGGACAGGTTGTTCAGCCGCGGGAACGCCATGTCCGGCGCGCCGATATGCAGCGGCATGAAATAGTTGCCGAAACCGCCGAACAGGGCAGGAATGACCACGAAGAACATCATCAGCACGCCATGCGCCGTGACCAGCACGTTCCACAGATGGCCGTTGGGGTCGCATTCCCCGTCCGCGAACATGCGCGCGCCGTCGGCGCACATGTACTGCACGCCCGGTTCCATGAGCTCCATGCGCATGTAGACCGTGAAGGCCACGGCGATGAAGCCGACAGCCCCTGACGTGACCAGATAGAGGATACCGATATCCTTGTGGTTGGTGGACATGAACCAACGGGTAAAGAACCCGCGGTTGTCCTCGTGTCCGTGAGCGGCTGCGTTGGCCATTCGTTGCTCCCGTTCCCTTGACGAACATTTCTGACGCGGAATCGCCCGCGGTTGCAGGCGCTCCGACAGATCCCTGGCGCTGTTCTAGAATGCCCGGCGCGCGGCGGCAACGTCCCTATTGTCGCATCCGGGAAAAAATTGATCCACATCAAGGCATGGTTCGAGCCAGGATTCGCCCTGGCCCGGCGACTCGCGCGGATTTCAGGCTTGGCGCATCGCCGTGTCGAACGTCCGGCGCAGCGCCACGTCCAGATCGTCCATCGTCACCGGCAGCCCCAGATCGACCAGCGAGGTCACGCCATGCCCCCGGATACCGCAAGGCACGATGCCGTCGAAATGGCTCAGCTCCGGCTCGACATTGATCGAAATCCCGTGAAAGCTGATCCAGCGACGCAGCTTGATGCCAATTGCGGCAATCTTGTCCTCGCGCATCGTTCCGTCCGGCAGCGTGGGCTTGTCGGGGCGCGCGACCCAGACGCCGACGCGCCCGGCGCGCCGCTCGCCCTTGATGTTGAATTCGGCCAGGGTCGCGATCACCCAGTCCTCAAGGCATTGTACGAATCGACGCACATCGCGCCCGCGCGCATTCAGATCCAGCATGACATAGGCCACCCGCTGGCCCGGGCCGTGGTAGGTATATTGCCCGCCGCGGCCCGCCTTGTGGACGGGAAATCGGCCGGGATCGGTCAGATCCTGCACACGTGCCGACGTGCCGGCGGTATAGAGCGGCGGATGCTCCAGCAGCCAGACGGCCTCGGGGGCGTGGCCAGCCGCGATCGCGGCCACGCGCGCTTCCATCGCGGCGAGTGTGTCCTGGTATGGGGCGAGGCCCTCTATCCGGGTCCAGTCCATCGGCAGTCCAGTCGGGTTTTGTGCCCTAGGTAACGGTCGCGGCGCTAGGCGCAAGGGGCGAACGATGGTATGATGATATATTGTCAAGTCATAACCAGTGCCATCTTGGGGGGAGAAATGTTTGCAAGATATTTGACCAGCGGGGCAATCGTGCTGGCGCTTGTCGGCGGACATGCCGAGCGCGCCGAGGCCGATGCCTTTGTCGGCGGGCTAGTCGGCGGTTTCATCGGCGGCGCGATCGGCTCGAATACGCGCACGCGGCCGCGCTATACGACGCAGCGGGTCATCGTGACCTCGCCCCAACGGCAACAAAACCGCGAGGTGCAGACCGCGCTCAATCATTTCGGGTTCAACGTCGGCGCCGCCGACGGCTCCATCGGTCCTCAGACGCGTGCAGGGATCACGCGATACCAGGCGTACCTGGAATTTCCCCAAACCGGCCAGCTGACCGATTTCGAGCGCATGGTTCTGCTGGGGGCCTATCAGCGCAGCCAGATGGGCGGCCCACAGGTCACGCGGATCACCAGCCGGCACCGCGACGGGCTGCGCGGGTTGCTGCCCACGGTGCTTGACGAGATGCGCGGCACCGGTGCCCGCTCGGCCGGGGCCTATGGTCTGCCGCCCGAGATCGCCGATGCGGTGGACGAGATCGCCGAAAGCTCGGACCCGTCAGCCGAACAGCTGGTGCAACGCTCCGGTTTCGTCCAGCTTGCCGATCTGAACGGCGACGGGCGAACCGACTATATCCTGAATACGGCCGTGACCGGCAGCAGCTTCTGGTGCGGGGCGCGCGATTGCACCGTGCTGGTCTTTGCCTCGACGCCCGATGGCTATTCGCGCAACGACTTCCTGGCCCAGGAGGCGACACCGGCCATGTTCTCGTGCCAGCGGGGCGACTGCGCACTGCAAGACGGCGAGACCACGACGACCGCCGCGGCCGCCACGGATGACCGGGCTTCCGCGAACAACGCCGAGCCGGACGCGCCCGAATCCGCCTCAACCGAAGCCGCGGCCCCCGCCATGCCCAATTTCTTCGGCGGGCAAGAGGCTGCCGATGTTTCCTTGGCGACCCATTGCAATCGCGTCGGGCTGGTGACAAACGCCAATGGCGGGCAGACCGACATCGACACGATGGACGATCCGGTTTTTGCCCTGAACGAACAGTTCTGCCTGGCACGCTCGTTCGCGATCGCCGATGGCGAGGCGCTTGCGGAACAGGTGCCGAATGCCACCCCCGCAACCATCGCCGAGCAATGCGACGGTTTTGCCCCGGTGCTTGAGCCGCATGTCGATGCCGTTGCGCGCCAGTCGCGGGACGAGGTTCTGAACGGCGTCGAGTCGGTGATCCGGCAATCCGGAATGAGTGCATCGGACCTTACCGCGACCGCGCGCATCTGCCTGTCCAGCGGCTACATGACCGACACGATGCCCGTGGCGATCGGTTCGGCCCTGCTGCTTTCGGCAATGGGCGAGACTGGCTATGGCGAACTGGTCGGGCATCATCTGATGCAGGGGATCGGCGTGGCGCAGCGGGATGCGCGCGCGCGCGAGTGGTATTCCGTCAGCGTGCCGTCTGCCGATGAGCCGCGCGCAACGCAGGTCGGCTTTGCCCCCGGACCCGAGTCGCGCAACGCACTGATCCATCACGCACTCGCCATGCTGGACGGCAGCGCCGGGACACCGCGCGCCACCAGGTCGGATGCGTCCGCGCCCGACGGCGGGCTGCCCGTATTCGAGCTTGTCGGCGACTGACCGTCCCTGAAGGATACGACCCGTCCCGCGCGGCGATGAATGCCGCGCGGGGTGTTTTTGCTCTTCACATCGGCTTTTTGACGGGCTATGAGCGGCGCACCAATCCAGTGCGGTCGTGGCGGAATTGGTAGACGCGCAGCGTTGAGGTCGCTGTGGGGTAACTCCCGTGGAAGTTCGAGTCTTCTCGACCGCACCAATCTTGCCATCATGGAAAGTCGTTTCCCCGTTCGGCACGGGATAGATGCCGTCTGGGCGTGGTTTGCACGCTTGCGCCAAGGAACATTTCCTGCGTTTCCCGGTTTGTTGCGCGGATTTTCCTGTGCTGCCTCTTCATTCAGCGTTTTTTTCGTAAATGTTCGATTTGTTCCGGGTCCGGGGACATACGGATTGCAAAATGGGTCGATTGTCGGTTTAACTGTGGAACAATCAGGCGGAAAATCGCCGGTCAACAGGGGGAAAATTGGTGACGTCAGGCAAGACGGACGGATTCGTCGTATTTGACCGTGTCCAGAAGAGTTACGACGGCGAAACGCTCGTCGTGAAAGACCTGAACCTTGAGATCGCACGGGGTGAGTTTCTGACGATGCTGGGGCCCTCAGGCTCGGGCAAGACGACCTGCCTGATGATGCTGGCCGGGTTCGAAACCTCGACGCAAGGCGAGATTCGCCTCGACGGAAAGGCGATCAACAACATCCCGCCGCACAAGCGCGGGATCGGCATGGTCTTTCAGAACTATGCGCTGTTTCCGCACATGACCATTGCCGAGAACCTCTCGTTCCCGCTTGAGGTGCGCAACATCGGGAAGTCCGAACGCGAGGGCAAGATTCGCCGCGCGCTGGACATGGTCCAGATGAGCGATTTCGCCGGCCGTCGTCCGGCGCAGCTTTCGGGCGGGCAGCAGCAACGCATCGCCCTGGCGCGCGCGCTGGTCTTCGAGCCCGAGCTGGTTTTGATGGATGAGCCCTTGGGGGCACTGGACAAGCAGTTGCGCGAACACATGCAGTTCGAGATCACCAAGCTGGCGCATTCGCTGGGCATTACCACGGTCTATGTCACCCACGACCAGACCGAGGCGCTGACCATGTCCGACAATGTCGCGGTGTTCAATGACGGCCGCATCCAGCAGCTCGCCCCGCCCGAAGAGCTTTATGAACGCCCTGCCAACAGCTTCGTGGCGCAGTTCATCGGCGAGAACAACAAGCTGGAAGGCGTGGTCGAAACGATCGATGGCGATCGTTGCACCGTGCGGCTGGACGACGGAACGCTGATTGACGCCCAGCCCGTCAATGTCACCCAGGCCGGTGAGCGCACACGCGTGTCGATCCGGCCCGAACGCGTCGAATCGAACCCCGAGCGCCTGCCAGAGGATGCCCATCTCGTCGAAGCCGAGGTGCTGGAATTCATCTATATGGGCGACACGTTCCGTTTTCGCCTGCGGGTCGGCGGCAAGGACGACTTTGTCATGAAATACCGCAACGCGCAGGATCAGCAACGTCTTGAAGCCGGCCAGAAGATCCGGATCGGCTGGTTGCCACAGGACTGCCGTGCGCTGGATGCCTGAGGCACCGGCGCCTCACTCTTGCCGCCCGGGTGCCCGCACGGCGGCTTGCAAGAACAGCGGGCATTCACAACAAGGGAGTAACCCGATGAAACTCAAAACCGTTCTCATGGGTGCCGCAGGGGCCATGGCGCTGGGCGCCGGCGCCACGTCGGCGCAAGACATGGCCGACGAGATGACCATCGTGTCCTGGGGCGGGGCCTATCAGGCCAGCCAGGTCAACGCCTATCACGAGCCGTATGCCGAAGAGACCGGTGTCAACATCATCACCGACGAAAGCTCGGCCGACGCGGTCGCGCGGATGCGCGCGATGTATGAGGCCGACAACGTGACATGGGACCTGGTCGACGTGGTCGCCGCCGACGCGATGCGACTTTGCGACGAAGGCCTGGCCATGCCGATCGACCATGACGAGGTTCTGGCGGACGCGCCTGATGGCACCCCGGCGTCGGAAGACTTCGGCGATACCATCGTGTCCGAATGCTACATTCCGCAGATCGCGTTCTCGACGACCTTCGGCTATCGCACCGACATGGTTCCCGAGGGCGTCGATCCGCCGTCCGGGGCCTGCGACGTGTTCGATCTGGAAACCTATCCGGGCCGCCGCGCGCTGGAGCGTCGTCCGATCGGCAACATGGAATGGGCGCTGATCTGCGACGGGGTTCCGACCGAGGAAGTCTATGACATGCTCGAAACCGAAGAGGGGCTCGAGCGCGCCTTTGCCATGCTGGACACCATCAAGGACGAAACCGTCTGGTGGACCGCCGGTGCCGAGACGCCGCAGCTGCTGGCAGATGGCGAAGTGTTCATGGGCTCCACCTATAACGGGCGCCTGTTTGCGGCGATCGAAGAGCAGGATCAGCCGATCGGCATGGCCTGGGGTCACCAGATGCTTGACCTTGACGGCTGGATCGTTCCTGCCGACCTGCCCGAGGACCGGCTGGCACGGGTGATGGACTACCTCTATTTCGCCACCGACACCCAGCGTCTGGCCGATCAGGCGGCCTATATCTCGTATGGTCCGGCGCGCGAATCCTCGGCCCCGCTGGTCGGCGATCACGCCGAACTGGGCATCCCGATGGGACCGCACATGCCGACCAATCCCGAGAACTCCGAGGATGCGTTCCTGTTCAACTATACCTGGTGGGCCGACTACCGCGACGAACTGGACGCGCGTTTCCAGGCGTGGCTGACCCAGTGACCGGGCGCATTGATGCCTGATGTCCTGCGCCTCACGATCGGGGCGCAGCCGACATAGCAGAAGACTGCCGCCCCCCGATGCTGCGGGGGGTGGCCCTGCCAGGAAGGACGCGATGAGCACGAACGCGACAGAACCGCAACTTGACGAACTCAACAGCGGACAGATCAAACGCCAATTGGGGCGTGCGCTGCGACGCCAGAAACTGCGTGCGCTTCTGCTGATCGCTCCGCTTCTGATCTTCATCATCGTGGGTTTCATCAATCCGATCGCGTCGATGCTCCTGCGCTCGGTCGAGAACAACATCGTCCAGGAAACGCTGCCGCGCACGATCGAGGCGCTTCACGACTGGGATAGCGACAGCGACGAGCTTCCGCCCGAGGAAACCTTTACCGCGCTCGCCGCCGACCTGCAGATCGCAATCGAGAACCGCTCGGCGCTGACCTTCGCGCGGCGCATGAATTTCGAGATTGCGGGCTTTACCACCATGATCCGCCGCGTGCAGCGCGAAGTCCGCGGCTGGGATGTCGAGGCCGACGGACCCTTTCGCGAACAGATGATCGACATGCACCGCGGCTGGGGCGAGGTGCAGACCTGGCGCGCGATCGAAGCGTATTCGTCACCCTATACGATCGGCTATTATCTGGCGGCCGTCGACATGACCATGGTCAATGGCGAGATCGAATCCATGCCGGACAATCAGTCTCTGCACATCATGCTGTTCTGGCGCACCATCTGGATGAGCGGGCTGATCTGTTTCCTGACCTTGCTGCTGGGATACCCGATTGCCTATCTTCTGGCCAATATCAAGGAACGCCATGCCAACCTGCTGTTGATCCTGGTGTTGCTGCCCTTCTGGACATCGTTGCTGGTACGCACCTCGGCGTGGAAGGTGCTTTTGCAGGAACAGGGTGTGATCAACCAGGTGCTGGTCGCGATCGGACTGGTGGCCGACGACGCGCGGCTGGAACTCATCAACAACAAGCTGGGTGTGATCATCGCAATGACGCATATCCTTCTGCCGTTCATGATCCTGCCGCTCTATTCGGTCATGAAGACGATCCCGCCCAGCTATGTGCGCGCTGCCAAGTCGCTGGGCGCGAATGACTGGACGGCCTTCTGGCGGGTCTATTTCCCGCAATCCGTGCCGGGTATCGGCGCCGGCGCGATTCTGGTCTTCATCCTGGCGGTCGGCTATTACATCACGCCGGAACTGGTGGGCGGGCCATCGGGCATGTTCATCTCGAACCGGATCGCACATCAATGGAATGTGTCGGGCAACTGGGGTCTGGTCGGTGCGCTGGGCACGATCATGCTGTTGGCCGTGCTGGTGCTTTACTGGCTCTATGACCGGATCGTCGGCATCGACAACGTGAAACTGGGGTAGGGAACATGGCGCTTCCAAGCTACGCATCGCCGTTGCAGCGCGGCTGGTACTATGGGTTCCGGGTTCTGTGCGGGCTGATTTTCGTATTCCTGATGTTCCCGATCCTGGTGATTGTTCCGCTGTCGTTCAATGCGCAGGACTTCTTTACCTTCACCCCCGAAATGCTGGCACTGAACCCCGAGGGGTATTCGCTCAAACACTTCTATGACTTCTTCACCAATCCTGACTGGCAGCACGCGATGCGCAACTCCTTGTCCATCGCGCCCATGGCGACCCTGGTGTCGGTGTCGCTGGGCACACTGGCGGCGATCGGCCTGAGCCAGAGCCATGTGCCCTTTCGCCGTGCGATCATGGCGGTGTTGATTTCGCCGATGATCGTGCCGCTGATCATCTCGGCGGCCGGTATGTATTTCTTCTTCTCAGCGATCGGGTTGCAGGGCACCTATTGGGGTGTGGTGCTGGCGCATGCGATACTGGGCATTCCCTTTGTCATCATCACGGTCACGGCGACACTGGTCGGGTTCGACCGTTCGCTGACGCGGGCCTCGGCCAGCCTGGGCGCGGGGCCGATGCGGACCTTTTTCAAGGTGCAGATGCCGCTGATCTTGCCGGGCGTGATCTCGGGCGGGTTGTTCGCGTTCATCACCTCGTTCGACGAGGTGGTGATCGTGATCTTCGTCGGCTCGGCGGGCCAGCGGACATTGCCCTGGCAGATGTTCATCGGCCTGCGCGAACAGATCAGCCCCACGATCCTGGCCGTGGCGACGTTGATGGTGGGGCTCTCGATCCTGCTTCTGACGATGCTTGAGCTGCTCAGGCGCCGCAACGAACGGCTGCGCGGCATGAGCCCGACCTGATCGGGCCTCGCCCGCCCCCAGCTTTTCGAAACCGCTGTTCGGCCCCGTTCCATCCATCCGGCCATCTGCAATGGCCGGATGGCGTCCGTTCGTTCCGAAGCGGGTGAAACCCGCAAGAAACCGGCTTACGGCAGCAGGACCGTCGAACCGGTGGTCGCGCGCGATTCCAATGCGCGATGGGCATCGGCCACCTGATCGAGCGGGAAGCGCTGGTCGATCCGGATCGTGACATCGCCGGAAACGACCTTGTCGAACAGGTGGCGCGCCATTGCCTGACAGGCCTCGGCATCGGATGTATGGGTAAACAGCGTCGGGCGCGTCACCTTGAGCGAGCCGCGCGAGGCCAGCATCGACAGGCTGAAGGGTGGCACCGCGCCCGAGGCGTTGCCAAAACTGATCATCATGCCGAGCGGTCGCAGGCAATCAAGCGAGGCTTCGAACGTATCCGCCCCGATCGAATCCATCACCACGTCGACACCGCGCCCCTCGGTGATCTCGCGCACGCGCTTGGTGAAATCCTCGGTGCGGTAGTTGATCACATGGGCCGCGCCGTGTTCGCGCGCCAGCGCGCATTTCTCGTCGGTTCCGGCGGTGCCGATCAGGGTGATCCCTTCCGACCGCGCCCATTGACAGGCGATCAGGCCGACACCGCCCGCAGCGGCATGAAACAGGACCGTATCGCCGCGCTTGATCGGGGTGGTTCGGTGGAACAGGTATTCCACCGTCAAACCCTTGAGCATCATCGCCGCGGCGGTGTCAAAGGCGATGCCATCGGGCAGCGGGCATACCTGCGCGGCCGACATCACGCGCGCCGCGCTGTAGGCGCCGGGGGGCACTGCGGCATAGGCGGCGCGATCGCCGGGGCGCAGATGGGTGACGCCTTCGCCCACGGCCTCGACCACGCCCGCGGCCTCCATGCCCAGCGCGGCCGGAAGCTGCATCGGATAAAGGCCGCTGCGCTGGTAACAGTCGATGAAATTCAGCCCGCAGACTTCGTGGCGGATGCGAATTTCCCCGGCGCCGGGTTCCCCGACCGGGCGATCCTCGATTTCCAGAACCTCTGGTCCGCCGTGCTCTCGAATAATGACCGTTCGTGCCATTTGGCCCTCCCTTTGATGTCAGCATGCGACAGATAGGGCAAAACCGGCGGCACTGACAGGGGGCTGCTGTTTAGCTGGCGGTTCGCAGGGCGATGAAGCGTTCCATGTGCCAGTCCTCGTCGCCAAAGCGGTGGTCCACTGCGATCAGGCGCCGGGCCAGCGGGCCGAGGGCGTAGGATTCGGTCATGGCGATGCCGCCATGCAGCTGAATCGATTCCTCGGCCACCAGATGGGCGGTGCGTCCGACAATGTTCTTGGTCGCGCTGACGTGCAGGGCCCGCTGTTCGGGCTGTGCGCCCAGGTGGCCGGCCAGGTTGATTACCGCAGAACGCGCCTGTTCGATTTCGATGACCAGATCCGCCATGCGGTGCTGCAGTGCCTGAAAGCTGCCAATGGGGCGGCCGAACTGCTTGCGCGTGCGCAGATAGTCCAGTGTCATCTCCTTGACGGTTTCCATCGTTCCCAGCGCGTCGGCGCAAAGGGCAAGCGTGGCGGCAGCGAGGCGATATTCGATCAACCGGGCAGCCCCGGTCGATGGGCCGATGCGGCGCGCGGGCGCATTGTCAAAGGTGATCTCGCTGACCTGTCCGCCCGAAAGCGCGGGTACCGTGCGCAGGCTGACCCCCTTGGCGCCGGGTTCGACGGCGAACAGCGAAAGCCCGTCCTGGTCCTGGGCGCTGACCACCAGAAGGTTCGCCACTTCGGCACTGACGACCATGGATTTGGCGCCGTTGATCGTGTCGCCGCTGGCACGGCTGCGCACCGTTGCGTCATAGCGGTTGCCGGGTTCGTCATGCGCGAAAGCCGGCCGCGTCGTGCCGTCGATGACGCGTTCGACCAGCGCGGTCTCGCAGCAATCGGCCAGCAGGCCACCGGCCAGTCCGGCATCAAGGATCGGCGCCGTTGACCCGGCGCGACCCAGTTCCTCGAACACCACGGCGATGTCGAAACCGCCACCGCCAAAGCCGCCCTCGTCTTCGGTGAAAAGCGCGCCAAGAACGCCCAGTTCGGCCAGTTGCGACCAATCGGCCCCGCGCTTGAGCGTGCCGCGCAGGCTGTCGGCCAGCATCCGGCGTTCTTCGGTCAGGGAAAAGTCCATCACGCTCTCCTTACAGGCCAAGCATGGTCTTGGCGATGATCCCGCGCTGAATCTCGTTCGAGCCGCCGTAGATCGAAATCTTTCGGTAATTCAGATAGACCGGTGCCGCCGGCCCGGCGTAATCGGGGCCGGGATGCGAAAGGTTCGTGCCTTCGACGGCCTCGGACGGGAAGGCCATCGCCCACGGCCCCACGGCGCGGCGTGTCAGGTCGTTGATCGCCTGGCGGATCTGAGTGCCCTTGATCTTCAGCATCGAGCTTTCCACCCCCGGCGCGGCCCCCGCCGCCGCCGCCGCGATGACCCGCAGGTTCGTGGTGGCCATGGCCATCAGATCCATCTCGACCCGCGCGATGCGGGCTGCGAAATGCGGGTTTTCGGCCAACGGCCGCCCGCCCGCGCGTTCGGCGCGCGCAATCCGCTTGAGTGCGGCCAGACCGGCGGTGGCAAAACCGACCCCGGCGATGTTGGTGCGTTCGTGCGTCAGCAGGTATTTTGCGATGGTCCAGCCCTGATTTTCCTCACCGACAAGGTTTTCGACGGGGACGCGCACATCGGTAAGGAAGACTTCGTTCACCTCGTGTGTGCCGTCGATCAGGACGATCGGCCGGATCTCGACACCCGGTGTGTCCATGTCGATCAGCAGGAACGAAATGCCCGCCTGCGGCTTGACGTTGCTGTCGGTGCGCACCAGGCAGAAAATCTTGTTGGCATACTGGCCAAGGGTGGTCCAGGTTTTCTGGCCGTTGACCACGTAGTGATCGCCGTCGCGCACGGCGGTGGTGCGCAGGCTGGCCAGGTCGGACCCGGCCTCGGGCTCGGAATAGCCCTGGCACCACCAGTCCGTCCCGTCGAGGATGCGCGGCAGATAGTGATCCTGTTGCGCTTTCGTGCCGAATTTCATCAACACCGGGCCCAGCATATGCAGGCCAAAGGGAATGATGCGCGGGGCATCGGCAAGCGCGCATTCTTCCTCGAAGATATGGCGCTGCACCGCGTTCCATTCGGCCCCGCCAAAGGCTTTGGGCCAGTTGCCCGCCAGCCAGCCGCGCTCGTTCAGGATCGCATGCCAGCGTTCGAAATTGTCCTTGGACAACAGCGTGTGGCTGCGCACTTTTTGGGCCAGTTCGGGCGGCAGCTTGTCACGCAAAAAGCGGCGCACCTCGTCGCGAAAGGCGATGTCTTCGGCGGAATAGCTCAGATCCATATCGCAATCCTCAGAAGATTTCGAACAGTCCGGCAGCACCCGCGCCGCCGCCGATGCACATGGTCACGACACCCCATTTGGCCTTGCGCCTGCGCCCTTCCAGCAGAACATGCCCGGCCATGCGGGCCCCGGTCATGCCGAACGGGTGGCCGATAGCGATCGAGCCGCCGTTGACGTTGTATCGGTCAGGGTCGATGCCCAGCTTGTCACGGCAGTAAAGCGCCTGGCTGGCAAAGGCCTCGTTAAGTTCCCACAGGTCGATGTCGTCGATCGTGAGGCCCGCGCGTTCCAGCAGGCGGGGCACGGCGAATACCGGGCCGATGCCCATTTCGTCCGGCTCGCACCCCGCGACCGCGAAGCCCCGAAAGGCGCCCAGCGGCGTCAGCCCCTGGCGCGCGGCCTCGTCGGCGTCCATCAACACCAGCGCGGCGGCACCGTCCGACAGTTGCGAGGCGTTGCCCGCCGTGATGAACTGATCGGGGCCGCGCACCGGCTCAAGCTTTTGCAATCCCTCCAGCGCCGTATCGGGTCGGTTGCATTCATCGCCATTGACGGTATGCGCGCGCTCGCTGGTGGTGCCCGTGGCCTTGTCGGTCACGGCCATCGTCACGTCCATCGGCACGATCTCGTCGGCGTAAAGGTTGGTGGCTTGCGCCCTGGCGACCAGTTGCTGAGAGCGCAGCGCGTATTCGTCCTGCGCCGCGCGGCTGATGCCGTAGCGCGCCGCCACGATATCCGCGGTTTCGATCATCGGCATGTAAAGCGCGGGCTTGTGCGCCTCGATCCAAGCCTCGCGCGAGTCGCGCGGCGGCGGCATGTTGAGGCTGATGCTTTCGACCCCGCCCACCAGCATGGCCTTGGCCCCTTCGGTGGTGATCATATGCGCGCCCTGCGCCAGGGCCTGAAGGCCGCTGGCGCAATAGCGGTTGACCGTGGCTCCGGCGACCGAGATCGGCAGCCCCGCCCGGATCACCGCCTGCCGGCCCAGATTACCGCCGGTGGCATGCTCGGGGTAGCCGACGCCCCAGATCGAGTCCTCGATCAGGTCGGGGTCGATGCCGGCGCGATTGACGGCCTGTGCCGCGACATGCCCCGCCATCGTCACGCCATGCGTGCGGTTGAACGACCCGCGCCCGGCCTTGCCGATACCCGTGCGGGCGGTCGAGACGATGACGGCCTGTTTCATGCTCATTCTCCGTTCAGACTGGAAAAGCTTCGGCCCTTGGCGACCAGTTCTTCAAGCAGCGGCGCGGGTTGCCAGAAGTAGGGGTCTTCCTGTGCGGCAGCCTTGATCGTGGCCAGCACCTTGTCCAGCCCGATCTGGTCGGCGTAATGCAGCGGCCCGCCGCGCCAGCGCGGGAAGCCGTAACCGAAGAGCAGCACCATATCGACATCCAGAGGGCGCTTGGCGATACCTTCGCCCACCACCTTGGCGGATTCGTTGATCATGGCGGCCATGTATCGCTCGACGATCTGATCATCGGTGAATTCGCGCGGGGTGATGCCGCGCCGCGCGCGTTCTTCGGCGATCATGGCGTCGATCTCGGGGTCGGGGCGGCCGCGCGGGCTTTCGTCGTCATAGATGTAGTATCCGCGCCCGGTCTTGCGGCCAAGCCGGCCCAGCTCATAAAGCTTGTCGGCCCAGTCGCCCCAGCGGTCGCGCGGGTCTTTCGTCGGCAACAGCCGCTGGCGCGTCATGTAGCCGATGTCGATGCCTGCCAGGTCGGCCACCGCATAGGGGCCCATCGCCATTCCGAAATCGACCAGCGCACGGTCGATTTGAAAGGGCGAGGCGCCGTCCAGCACCATGTGATCGGCAGCGGCGCGATAGGTCTTGAGAATGCGGTTGCCGATGAAGCCATCGCAGACCCCGGCGCGCACCGCGACCTTTTTCAGAGCCTTGGCCAGTGCGAAACCGGTCGCCAGAACCTCGGGCGCGGTCTTGTCAGCCTGAACGATCTCAAGCAGTTTCATGACATGCGCGGGCGAAAAGAAATGCAGGCCCAGCACGTCCTCGGGGCGGCTGGTGACGGCGGCAATTTCGTTCACGTCCAGGTAGGAGGTGTTGGTGGCCAGCACCGCGCCGGGTTTGGCAACGCGGTCAAGGGCGGCGAATACCTCTTTCTTGACATCCATGCTTTCGAATACGGCCTCGATGATCACATCGTACTGGCCCAGCGCGGCGTAGTCGGTGGCGATGGTCAATGCGTCATTCAAAAGGGCATCGCGCTTTTCGGGGCTCAGTTTTCCGCGCTTGACGCTGTCGGCCAGCATCTTCTCGATCCCGGCGCGCGCCTTGTCGGCGGCGGTCTGGTCGCGTTCGATCAGGGTGACCGACAGCTTGTTCAGCAGGCAGGCCACGGCGATACCGCCGCCCATCGTGCCGCCGCCGATCACGCCGACCTGGGCAGTCGCGCGGGGTTGCACGCCCTTGAGTTCGGGAAGCTGCGCAACCTTGCGTTCGCCAAAGAAGGCATGCACCAGCGCTGCCCGCTGCGGGCTGTTGAAAAGCTCCATGAACAGGCGACGTTCCTCGGCCAGGCCCTCGGCAAAGGGTAGGGCGGCGCCACGCACCGCGGCGTCCAGCGCCGTCACCTGTGCGATCTGGCCGCGATGGGTCTTGGCCAGCTTGGCGCGCAGGGCATCGACCGCGTCCTGATCGACTTTTGGCGCGGGCAACTCGCCCACGCGCCGGACCTTGGGGCCCGTGACCAAAAGTTCGGTGGCAAAGTTCAGCCCGGCGGTCAGGGGTTCGGCATCCGACAGGGCGTCGACGATGTTCAGCTCAAGCGCCTCTTGCGCAGGCACCTGCCGGGCCGAGGTGATGATCTCGATCGCGGGCATCAGGCCGGTCAGGCGCGGCAGGCGTTGGGTGCCGCCCGCGCCGGGCAGGATGCCCAGCAAGACCTCGGGCAGGCCCAGCCGGGCCCCGCGCAACATGACGCGGTAATGACAGCCCAGCGCGATCTCAAGCCCGCCGCCCAGGGCCGTGCCATGGATGACGCAGACCACCGGCTTTTCCTGGGCCTCGATATGGTTGACCACGTCGGGCAGGCTCGGCTCTTTCGGGGTCTTGCCGAATTCCGAGATGTCGGCCCCGGCAACAAAAGTGCGGCCCGCACCGTAAAGAACCGCCACCTTTTCCGGCCCCTTGGCAAAGCGGTCGAAGGCGGCAACCAGGCCCGCGCGCACGGCGTGGCTGGCGGCATTTACCGGCGGGTGGTCGATGCGGATCACCGCGATGTCGCCCTGGGTTTCGAAACTGACGGAATCGGTCATGGTCTGGCCTCTGTTCGATGATGGGTGCGTGCCGCCTGTGCCCGGCACATCATTTTGTATATGGAATATCGATCTGCATAAAGAACGGTCAATGGTTTTCCGTGCCTTCCTTGCGTGGAAACAGGGCGTGGCCCAGATGCCGGCAGGATTCGGTCAGGTCGCGGCCAATCCGCGCCCGGCTTTCCGCCGTGGTCTGGCCGTGCAGCGTGATGCTGCTGATGCCGTAGCGCGGGCGCGAATCCGTATCGGTGACGACCGCGCCGACGACATCGACCCCGACATAGAGCTGGCCGATATCCAGCCCGTAGCCCCGCTTTGCCGCGTCGTCGATCGATTTGCGATAGTCTTCGAAGCGCGGGGGCGATTCCCAGCGAAGGTCCGCGAACCGGCGGCGCAGTTCAACCTCGCCGTAGTTGCGACAGGCCGCGATCACGCGCCCCACGCCGCCCACCAGCGCCGGCAACCGCTTGCCCGGCGGCAATTCGACGCGGATCGCGGCCGGGTCATACGCCCGCTCGATCAGGACCAGCCGGTCGGTGTCGGTGATGTGCCAAAGGCAGATCAGGGCGCCATGGGCGGCGGCCAGGCGTTCAAGCTCGGGCCGGATCAGGTCGCCCGGATTTGCCCCCAGAAGTCCGATCGCCAGTTCCAGCACGCCCAGCCCCAACCGATAGCTCTTGTCGCCCGCGTCGAAGACGACCAGGCCCTCGGCCGCCAGTGTGCGCAGAATGTTGAAGCAGGTCGAGCCGTTGACGCCGGTCGCGCGGGCAATCGCGGAAACGCCCTCGGGTGTGCCGCGGGCGGACAGATGGCGCAGGATGCGCAGCGCCTGCACCAGGGCGCCGACGGTGCGGGGTTGCGGTTGCGTGTCGCGCATTTTTCAAGAATGCCATTCTCTATGCAGATGATTGATAACCCGCATGGCCTGGGCTGACAAGTGTCGATCCGGCTTGCCGGGCCAGTTGGGCGTGCTAAGACCTTGGCCATGCTCCAGCGGTCCCCAGAAAACCCGACCCACGCGGCGTTGCGCCGGGCCGTTGTGGCTTTGCTGGCCTATCCGCGATTGCTGGGATTGCTTTTGCTGCTGCTTTGCGGCCTGGCGGCCGCGCAGGCTGCGCGGCTTCAGATCGAGGCCGATCTGTCGGGGCTGGTGAACCCCGATTCGCAATCGGTGGCCGATATGCGCGATTATCAGGCGCGGTTCGACCCGATCAACAGCGACGAGGTGCTTCTGGTCGGCGCGCCGACCTTTGCGAATGAGGGCGCGCTTGACGCGCTCGAGGAATTGCTGATCGAGCTTCAGTTCGTCGAAGGCGTCGAGACGGTGATCAGCCTGCAATCAATACCGGCACCCGGCGGTTCGGCAAGCTGGCTGTCGACCCCGGACATGCAGGCCATGCCACCGCAAGAGCGGCTGACGCGCATGCGCAGCCAGAACCCGATCGCGGCTGACCTGCTGGCGGCGGATATGACCGCCACGGTCGTGGTCGTGGTGCCGGAACCGGGCGTCGCGGGCGATGCCTTCAAGGATCATCTCGATTCGTCCGTTGCGCGGGCCGATCCGGGGCTTGAGGTGCGCAATGTCGGCCTGTCCGAACTGCATCGCGCCATCACCCGCGCATTGATTCACGACCTTCAGGTTCTGGTGCCGGCGGCGGTGGTGTTGTGCGTGTTCCTGACATTCGTGCTGTTTCGCAACATGCGCGCCGTCGCGGTCTGCGCACTGCCCCCGGTGATCGGTGTGCTGTGGTTCTTTGGCTGGGCGGGATGGGCCGGCATCGCCGTCGATCCGTTGACGGCGTCGCTGCCCGTGGTCCTGATCGTTCTCTGCTTTTCGGACTGCATGCATATCTACCACGCGGCCACCGTCGCCCGCGGTTCCGGCCTGCCACACGGGGAGGCCGTCCTGCACGGCGTGGTCGAGACCTTTCCAGCGGTTATTCTGACCACGCTGACCACGATCATGGCCTTTGCCACGCTGACCTTGCAGGGTGCACCCGCGCTTCAGGCGATGGGACAGGCCGGGATTGTCGGCATGCTCTTGTGCGGCATGGCGGCGCTGTTGGCGGCACCGGCGCTGATGCTGGTGCTGGGCGCGCCCGGACCGGCGCCTTCGGGGCTTTCGGGCGTCAACGCGCTGGTAGGGTCCGCGCGGCGCCTGGCGCGCGGGCTCCGCGCCGCGCCGGTGATCGCGGGTGTGCTTTTGCTGGGCCTGCTGGCGATGCAAAGCCAGTCGCGGATCGCTTTTCATTACGGCGAATACCTGCCCGATGGCGCCCCCGTGACCGCCGCGCTGGAACGGATGGAGGCCGCCGGTCTGGGCAGCGATCGCCTGTTCGTGGTGGTCGAGGCCACGCCCATCCACGCCCCGTCGGAACTGCCCCCGGCGAATGCCCGTGCCGCGGCGCGCGTCATCTGGGGCGCGGGCGCGGAAGGCGACGCACCCTGGCTGGACGATCCGCGCACCGGCGATCTGTTTCAGCGGCTGTCATCCTCGGACGGCCAGGGCCACGCCTTGCCCGTTCAACTGCCCATCATTGCCGGTGACGGCCCTGCCGATGCCGCGATGCGCGCGCTTGAGGATGGTCTGGCGCAGGCGGGTCTTGATGAGGTCACGCGCCTGGTGGGCCCCAGCCACGCCTTGCTGAGCGAGGGGCCGCAACTGATCGAAAGCCTGCGCCTGGGGCTATACCTGACCATCGTGTCGATCACGCTGTTGATGGCGCTGGTCTATCGGTCGTGGCGCGTTGCGATCCTGGCACTTGTGCCGAACCTGATTCCCATTCTTGGGGTCGAGGCCTGGCTGGTGCTGGCGGGGCGCGAGTTGACCATCATGAATGTGATCGCGATGACCGTGGCATTCGGCATCGCCGTGGACGATACCTTGCACATGCTCAATCGGTTTCGCCGCGCCAGCGGGCGTGATGTGCAACAAAGGATCGATCGTGCCCTGGCCCACGCCGGGCCGCCCATGGTCGCCACCAGCGCGATCCTGGTCGGCGGGCTTTTGGTGACCGGGTTCAGCGCCTTGCCCGGTGTCGCGATCTACGGCTTTCTGATCGCCTTGGCGGTCGTGCTGGCGCTTCTGGCTGATCTGTTTCTACTGCCTGCGCTGATGCGATGGGGGCTGAAATGAGAACGGCGCGGTTCCTCGCGGTCTTGGCGCTTGTGTCGGGCGCCCTGGCGTATCCGGCAAGTGCGCAGGTGCTGGACGCGCTGGAAGGGCGCTGGCAGGGCACGGGGCAACTGTCGCTGGATGATGAGGCGGAACAGCGACTGCAATGCCGCCTGCGCATCCGTGGGGTCGATGCGGGGCGCAGTGTCTTTTCAGGGCGATGCGCGACGGCGCAGGCGTCGCGGTCCTTTGTCTACCTGCTCAGCGTCGAGGCCGGTGTGGTGGTCGAGGCCGAGAACCGGTCCGAACCCCCCGACGACTTGCCGGGACGCATGCGCGGCACAGTTGACCGCGACATCCTGCGGTTCGAGGAGCCGGGCGAGGCGCTGTTCGAATTGCGCCTGACCGGGGGCGGGCTGGTGTTTCGCCTGGAAGGCGACGGGCCCGAGGGGTTTGCCCGCGGTCAGGCGCGGCTGCAGCGCATCGGAGCGGATGCGCCGTAGCGTCCGCTCTAGCGATCGGGCACCAGCCGCATCAGCGGCACATCCGCGCCATCGCCGATCACATAGATGAACCCGTCCTGCGGCCCGACAACGACATCGCGAATGCGCCAGCCTTCGTCCTCCAGCAGGCGTTGGGACAGATCGACCTCGGTCCCGTCGGCGCTGAAGAGCCCCAGATACTGATGCCGCAGATTACCGATCAGCAGATGGCCCTGCCAATCGGGGAACGCGTCGCCGTCATAGATGTCCATGCCCGAGGGTGGAAAGTTGTCGTCGCGGCCGGGGCCGAAATGATAGACCGGCGCGACAAAGCCGTCGCCCTCTTCATGCGGGGGCGCGAACGGCTCACCGGTGCGATAATCGACGCCATGACTGGCCAGCGGCCAGCCGTAGTTTTCGCCTCGCTCGACGATATTGATTTCGTCGCCGCCGTTCTCGCCATGTTCGGCCAGCCACAGATCGCCCGTGCGCGGGTGAACGCGCAAGGCCTGGATATTGCGGTGGCCATAGGACCAGATCGCGGGCTCGGCGCCGTCGCGGTCGACGAATGGATTATCCCGTGGAACGCTGCCATCCATGTTCAGCCGCAGCAGCGCGCCATAGCCGGTGCCCAGATCCTGGGCGATATGGTCGGGGCCGAAATCCTTGCTCTGGCGGTCACCGGTCGAGAAAAAGACATGCCCGTCGGAAAAGGCGATGCGCGAGCCGTAATGGCCTTGCGAATCCATGAACGGCTCGACGACATGCAGCACCTCCAGATCCCTGAGCGCGGCATCGTCGCGATCAAGGCGGGCGCGGCCGAGGTGGGTCGCGGTCTCGTCATCGTCGTTCGCGCCGCTCCAGGTCAGGTAGACCCTGCCGCTGTCCTCGAAATCCGGGGCAGGGGCGATATCCAGCAGGCCACCCTGTCCGCGTGAATCGACATCGGGCGCGCCGCTGATGTCCTGCACGTCGCCACCCTCGGCGTCCCAGATCACCACCGAACCGTTCCGCCGCGTCAGGATGATGTCGTCGCTGCCGGGCAGGAACGCCAGCGCCCAGGGCCGGTCCAGCCCTTCGGCCAGCGTTTCGACCCGGTAGTCGGCCAGTGCTGCGCCGGCGCTGCCTGCAAGGACAAGCGCGGTGGTGGCAAGAAATTGTGTTGGTCTCGTCATGGCATCGCTCCTTTCGATGGGCGGCGGATGCCGCGCATGCCTCAAGGGCTTTGATGCAGGATCTAGGGTGCCATGCCCCGGTGTCGACCGCGCGCAGGCTCACATCTGCGCCAGAACACCGCGTTCGTGCGCCTTTTCTTTCCCCGCGTGCGCGCCTATAGGAACGCCATCGGCGGGATGACCCCGCGACAGAGGCAAGATGAACATCATAAACACCACCGATGCCTTGGCCGCGCTGTGCGCCGAGGCTGCGCACGAGCCCTATGTCACGCTCGACACCGAATTCCTGCGCGAGCGCACCTATTATTCCAAGCTCTGCCTGGTGCAGATGGCCCTTCCCGGCAAGGGCAACGACCGCGCCTGGCTGATTGACCCGCTGGCTGACGGCATGTCGCTTGCGCCGCTTTACGAGCTGATGCGCAACCCCTATGTGGTCAAGGTCTTCCATGCCGCGCGGCAGGATCTTGAGATCTTCTTTGTCGAGGGCGGCGTGATCCCGCAGCCGCTGTTCGACACGCAGATCGCCTCGATGGTCTGCGGCTTTGGCGAGCAGGCGGGATACGAGACCTTGGTGCGCCGAATCGCGCGCGCAAGCCTGGACAAGACATCGCGTTTCACCGATTGGGCGCAACGCCCCCTGACCGAGGCGCAGCAACGCTATGCGCTGGCCGATGTGACGCATCTGCGGGTCATTTACGAGCATCTCAAGGCCGAGATCGAAAAGAACGGCCGCGTGCATTGGGTTGCCGAAGAGCTGGAAGTGCTGATGTCGCCCGAAACCTATGTCACGCGCCCCGAGGACGCCTGGCAGCGGATCAAGACGCGCGGCAACGGCGGGCGGTTCATGGCCGCGGTCAAGGAACTGGCGCGTTTCCGCGAGGACTATGCCCAAAGCCGCAACGTGCCCCGTTCACGGGTGTACAAGGATGACGCGCTTCTGGAGCTGGCCTCGACCAAGCCCGACAGCATCGAGGCCCTGGGGCGGTCACGGCTGTTGTTGCGCGAGGCGCGCCGCGGCGATATCGCCGAGGGGATTTTGGCGGCCATCCGCGCCGCCCAGGCGATGAAGCCCGAGGATATTCCGCGCCCGGTCGAAGACGCCGATCAGCTTCAGGTCAATCCGGCACTGGCCGATCTCTTGCGCGTCATGCTCAAGGCCCGCGCCGATGCCAGCGGCGTGGCGCAAAAGCTGATTTCCAGCACGTCCGAACTGGATGCCATCGCGGCGGGCAGGCGCGACCTGCCCAGCCTGAAGGGCTGGCGCGCCGAATTGTTCGGCAACGACGCACTGCGCCTGTGCAAGGGCGAGCTGGCGCTGGCGGCGAAAGGCAAGCGCGTGGTCACGGTGGATCTGCCGACATCCTGAGCCGGCCTTGCCGCCCGGCCGTTTCGGGCCATGGCCGTGTTGGGATCAGCGGCGAACGCTGCGGCTGCTTTCGGCGCCGCGAACCACGATGGTGCTGACCTGTTCGAGCGTGAATTCCGAAACCGGCGCCGCGGCCACCAGCGTCTGGCTTCCGCCGGCGGCGCGGGCCTCGCGGTTGCGCGGGGCTGCGGCGAGGAACCGATAGCTCAGCACGCCGTCCACCGGGCGCCCCTCGTTTTCGGGGACCAGTTCGACGTCCCACCAGCCGATGCCGGGCATCTGCGCCTCGGCCCGGACCAATGCACCGGTCGATGTGCGCTCTATCGCCAGCGAGGAGACCGAACCGACCAGAACCCGGTTGTCGTTTTCCAGCGTCAGTGGCCCGAGTGCCGATTCCTCGGTCGAGCCGCCGAACCAGTTCATCGGATTGACCCGCGAGTCGCGAAAGCCGCCGCAGCCGGCCAGGACAAGAGACAGGGCAAGCAGGGCAAATGTCGGTCGAAGCATCATGGTCCCTCGTCGGTGCTGGATCGTTACTCTGGGTAGCCGATGCGGCAGGCTTTGAAAAGGGATCGGCCGCCGATTGCACACGAGACTGATGGCGCCGGGGCTGGACCTTTGGTGCGCGCCAACCTAGGTCTGTCGGGCGGCGCGCATGCTGCGCAGAGGATACCCATGGCACAGCCCGAATTCGACGAGATTGCCGAAACCTTCGACTTCCTGGACGACTGGGAGGACCGCTATCGCCATGTGATCGAACTTGGCCGCGATCTGACACCGATGGACGATGCACTGAAGGTGCCCGCCAACAAGGTTCAGGGATGTGCCAGCCAGGTCTGGATCTTTCCGCGTGTCGAGGGGCAGGGACCGCAGGCGCGCTTTGATTTTCTGGGCGACAGCGATGCGATGATCGTGCGGGGCCTGATCGCGGTGCTGCACGCGCTTTATGCCGGGCGCAGCATGGATGAGGTTGCGCGCATCGACGCCGTTGCGCAGCTCAGGCGGCTGGGCCTGGACGAACATCTGTCCTCGCAGCGGTCGAACGGTCTGCGCGCAATGATTGCACGAATCCGCGGTCTGGCCGAAAGCCATCTGGCCGCCTGAGCGGGCATTGCCGTCATTCGGGATCGGTCAATCGGCCTGCACGGCCGCCCCGGCGTTTTTTCAGCGACGCCGCACGACCGGGCAATTCGGCCAAGACCGCCTTGCGGGCTTCGGGCGACATTTGCGACCAGGAACCGATCTCGTCCAGTGTGCGGTAGCACCCGGTGCAGATCCCCGCGCGCGGATGGACCATACAGATATTGACGCAGGGGCTTTCAATCTCGGCCCGCTGCCAGATCCGGTTTTGCGACTGGTCGTTCATGCCTGCATCACTTCCTAGCGCCTCGGCGGCAAGATAGGCACGCGTGGCGGGCTGTCGAGCCTGTTAGCGACCAGCCACGGCCAAACGGTCCAGAAATCCCTGCAAGATGTAGCCCGCGGCGACATGGTCGATCACCAGCGCGCGCTTGCTGCGCGATGTGTCGGCTTCCAGCAGCGCGCGTTCGGCGGCTATCGTGGACAGGCGCTCGTCCCAGAACCCGATCGGCAGATCCGTCAGATTGGAGAGGTTGCGCGCAAAGGCGCGGGTTGCCTGGCAGCGCGGACCCTCGCTGCCGTCCATGTTCAGCGGCAAACCCAGCACGATGCCGGCAATCGCGCGCGCGGTCAAAATGTCCAGCAGTCGTGCGGCGTCCAGCGTGAACTTCTTGCGCCGGATCGTTTCAAGCGGGGTGGCGACGCCACGGCGCAGATCCGACACCGCGACGCCGATGGTCTTTTCGCCCAGGTCCAGCCCGGCCAGCGCGCCCTGCGCCGCCAGCGCGGCGCGAAAGTCGTCGAAGTCAGTGTGAACGGCCATCGCCTATGGCCCCTCGAAACCGGCGCTGCGCGCGGCCTCCTCGATGACCTCCAATGCGTCGGGCCGGTCGGCGAAGACGGTGCGCGCCTCGTCCAGGATGGCGCGCGCGCGCTCGGTCTGGCCAAGGACGCCAAGCGCCGCGATCAGCCGCGCCCAGTCGTCGGGTGAACCGCCCTCGGCGGCCAGTCGCGCCGACAGCCCCTCGACCATGCCGCCGATCATCTCTGCGCGCTCGTCCTCGGACATGTCCATCGCGGCCTCGATATCGTCGCGGCTGGGGCCGCGCGATCCCTGCGCGTTTTCGGGCGGCAACGTGTAACGCACGCCGGCGATATCGGCCAGATCCTCGATCGTGGCGCGGATATGGGGGACCCAGGGGGCATCAGGGCGGCTTTCATCCAGAAGGCGCCGCCACAGGCGAAAGGTCAGATCGGGGCGCCCGGTCTGGGCGAACATCAGCCCGGTGTAATAGCGCGCAGGCCCGTTGTCGGGGTCACGGCGCAGAATCTCCTCGATCACCTCTTCGGCCTCGCGCGAGACGACACCGCCTGCCGCAAGCACGAGCTGTTCTGCCAGAATGACCAGATCGGCAACGCGCATCTCGTCTTCCAGAAGCTCGATCACCTTGCGCTGGGCGTTGGCGGCAGCGGCGTGATTGCCCAGATTGGCCTCGTTGCGCGCCAGCAGCCTGTGTCCGTCAAGGTCAAGAGGCCGGGTCGCCAGCGCGGCGCGCAACTGTTCCATCAGTTCCAGAAACGAGTCGTCGGTTTCCGGCGGGTTGGGGCGTTGCGGATCGTTTTCCCAGTCCTCTTCCAGTTCGGATTGCGCCGGGCGCTCGGCCCGTTGCTCGGCGGCGTCGGCATGGCGCTGGACCAGCGGCCGGTCGCGATACAGGGGCGCACCCTCGCGCCAGTAAAGCGCGGCGGCAAGCGCGATCGCGACGATCACCAGCGCCAGCCCCAGCCGCCGGGCCCCGGCCGGGGCCGCCCGGACGGTCGCCGGGGCGGTGCGATCGGCTTCCAGCAGGCGGCGCGCGATCTCGGTGCGCAGGCGTTCGGCCTCATCCGCCGTGACCAGACCGCGTGCCAGATCGCGATCGATCTCGCGCAACTGGTCTGCATAGACGCGGATTTCGCGCTTGTTGGAGGGGGCGGGGCTGGCGCTGGCGCCATCGTCACGCAGGCGCATACCGCGCAAGAACCCCAGCACGATCAGAATCGCCGCGATCAATGTGATCACCAGGGCAGGCGCCCAGAAGGTCCAGATTTCCATATCGACTCCAAATCCGATGTCGCCGGTTTATCCGTTTCGGCCCTCGGACAAAAGCGCAAGCGGCGTCAAATCGGCGCCATCGGGGGCGGCAGGGCGCCGCAGGGCTGCGACCTGCGGCCGCAGCCGCATGCGAATGTCGGTTTTCGCCGCCATGTGCCGCTTGCAGCCAAGGCCCGCGCCGTGGGAGGTTCCATGACCAATCCAGAAACGCGCGCGTCGAAAAGGCCCCCTGATGAAACGCTATTCGGTATTCGCCATCGCCCGCGAGGCGCTGCGTCAGCACTCGGGCTGGGGCCGCGCCTGGGCTTCGCCCGACCCCGCGCCCAGCTATGACGTGGTGATTGTGGGCGCGGGCGGGCACGGGTTGGCGACGGCCTATTACCTTGGCAGAAATTTCGGCATCACCAATGTTGCCGTGCTGGACAAGGGCTGGCTGGGCGGCGGCAACACCGGGCGCAACACCACGATCATCCGTTCGAACTATCTGCAGGACCCGTCCGCGGCGATCTATGAAAAGGCGCGCGCGCTGTATGAAACCTTAAGCCAGGATCTGAACTACAACATCATGTTCTCGCCGCGTGGCGTGATGATGCTGGCCCAGACCGAACACGAGGTGCGCGGCTACAAGCGCACCGAACGCGCGAATGCGCTGCAAGGTGTGGAAACCCGGTTCATCGACCCTGCCGAGGTCAAGCGGCTGGTGCCGATCATGAACATCGCGGGACCGCGCTATCCGGTGCTGGGGGCCTTGTGGCAGCCGCGCGCCGGCACGGCGCGCCACGATGCCGTGGCCTGGGGCTATGCACGGGCCTGTTCGGACATGGGCATGCACATCATCCAGAACTGCGAGGTCACGGGCGTGGAAAGCGCCGGTGGCCAGGTTTCGGCGGTGAACACCACGCGCGGCACCATCGGCTGCAAGAAACTGGGCATCGTCGTGGCGGGGCATTCCGGGCGTCTGGCCGATCTGGCTGGCTTCCGTCTGCCGGTGGAATCGGTGGCGTTGCAGGCGCTGGTGTCGGAACCGATCAAGCCCTGCATGGACGTGGTGGTCATGGCCAACACCGTGCATGGCTACCTGTCGCAATCGGACAAGGGTGAAATGGTCATCGGCGGGGGCGCGGATCATTTCAACAACTATACCCAGCGCGGTTCGTGGATGCATGTCGAAGAGACGGTGCGCGCGCTGAACGAGACCTTTCCGATGCTGTCGCGGCTGAAGATGCTGCGTCAGTGGGGCGGGATCGTGGACATGACCGGCGACCGCTCGCCCATCATCTCGAAAACACCGATGGGCGGATGTTTCATCAACTGCGGCTGGGGCACCGGCGGGTTCAAGGCGATCCCCGGTTCAGGCTGGGCCATGGCCGAACTGATGGCCAGGGGGCAGTCGCCCCTGGCCGAGGCCTTCACGCTCGATCGCTTCCGCGAGGGTCGCTTCATCGACGAAAGCGTGGCGGCAGGGGTGGCGCATTGATGGACGCCAGAACGCCACGTCATTGGAACCGATCGCTGGCTGACAGGGTTTTTCCGGCAACGCAAAACAAGCTGGAGCCCAAAGCATGCCGCAGGAAAACCTCACCGGCCGTGGAACGGTCGGGTTCATTCTTGGTGTCGTCGTCGTCGTTCTGGCAGGTGTCGTGTGGTATCTGGCCACCGACGGCAATCCCTTCGGGCGCGATGATCCGGGCATCTCGATCCAGTTGCCGGAGTCCGAGGAGATCGAGGTTCCGCTGCCGGATTGATCCGCGCGCCGGCACAGGGGCGCAGGCGTGGCAAGACCTGCGCCCATCGCGCCATCGGCGGGATTCAGCCCAGCATGGGTTTGCCGGCACGGCATTTGTCGTGCGCGGCTGGGCGAACCGACAGGGCATATGCCGCGTTTCTTCGGTATCTGAGACGAAACCGGAGGTAGCCCGATGGCTTACGAATACGACCCGATCACTGGCCGCAACATGGCCGATCGCGAGGCCGAGCGTCACCCCGGCATCCGGGCCGGTGCCGGCTCGACACCCTGGCTCATCCTGGCAGGGGCGGTTGTCGCCATTCTCGCGCTTCTGTTCGCCTTTGGCGGACCGACCGAAGAAGGCACGAGCGGCGGGGACAGCATGCCTGCGACCGGCGAGGAAGTCGCTCCCGGCAGCGATGGTGAATCGCAATCGGCGCCAGCCGACTGACGCCGCCCTTCATCCGAAATCTGCACCGGCAAGGCCGGGCGCCCCAGGGCGTCCGGCCTTTGGTTCGTCTGCGTTGGAGGCCGCATGCTTCTTCTGAGTTGTCCCTGCTGCGGCGTGAGCGCCGAGGAAACAGAATTCGTCAATGGTGGCGAGGCGCATCTGAAGCGTTTCGGTCCCGGCTCGGATGACGCCGATTACGAATCCTACATGTTCAACCGCAAGAATCCGATGGGCGTGCACTTCGAACGCTGGCGCCATGTCCATGGTTGCGGCAAGTGGTTCATCGCGGCCCGGTGCACCGTCACGCTTGAGGTTTTCGCCACCTATCCGGCGCAGACGACCGAACCCCCCGCCGAAGTTGTCGCCCGCATCAAGGCCCGCCGCCCCGACTGGGAGGGATACAAATGAGCCATCGCCTGCCCGATGGCGGTCGCCTGATCGACCGTTCCAGACCGCTGGAATTCACCTTCAACGGCAAGCGTTTCCAAGGCTTTGCCGGGGATACGCTGGCTGCCGCGCTGCTGGCCGGCGATCAGATGCTGGTGGGCCGTTCGTTCAAGTATCACCGCCCGCGCGGGATCGTCGCCTCGGGCGCCGAGGAACCTAACGCGCTGGTCGGACTGGGCGAGGGGGCGCGGTTCGAACCCAATCAGCGCGCCACGACGACCGAACTGTTCGCGGGGCTGAAAGCGATCAGCCAGAACCACTGGCCCAGTCTCGAATTCGACATCGGCGCCGTGAACAGCTGGTTTGCCCGGTTCCTGACGGCAGGCTTCTACTACAAGATGTTCATTCATCCGCGCGCTTTCTGGAAGCACGTCTATGAACCGATCATCCGGCGCTCTGCCGGGCTTGGGCGCGCGCCTGACCCCGAGACCCGCGATCCCGACCGCTATGAACAGATCCATGCCTTTTGCGACGTTCTGGTGGCCGGCGGCGGGCTGGCCGGGCTGACCGCGGCGCTGGGCGCCGCACGCCAGGGCAAGCGCGTGATCGTCATGGAACAGCAGCCGCATTTCGGTGGCCGCGTTGTTGTCGATACACCGGACATGGGCGGCACGCGTGCCGAGGACTGGCTCGATCAGACGCTGGACACGTTGCGCGGCATGGAGAACGTGACCGTCTTGCCGCGCACCATGGTCGCGGGCGTGCATGATCACGGCTATGCGCTGGGATACCAGCGCATAGCCGACCACGAGCCGGGGGCCGACAAGCCACGCCACCGGCTGTGGCGGGTGCGTGCCGGGCTGATCGTCAACGCCACCGGCGCGATCGAGCGTCCGCTGAGTTTTGCCGGAAACGATATTCCCGGCGTGATGCTGGCCAGCGCGATGCGCGACTACCTGGTCAACTGGGCCGTGGCGCCGGGCAAGCGCGTGGTGATCGTCACCAACAATGACGACGCCTATCGCAGCGCGATCCGGCTGCATGAGGCCGGAGTCACGATTGCCGCCGTGATCGACGCCCGCCCCGAGGCGCGCGGCCCCCTGCCCGAGCGCGCGCGCGCACTGGGTCTGCGCATTCTCGAAGGCATGGCCGTCCATCATGTTACCGGCCACAAGCGCGTCACCGGCGTGGCGCTTTGCCGCCAGGACGGCGACGGCGGGGCGGTATCCGAAAGCCTGCACTGCGACGCGGTCGGCATGTCCGGCGGCTGGTCGCCGGTCGTGCATCTGTGGTCCCATTGTGGCGGCAAGCTGATCTGGGACGAGGCCGGCGCCTTTTTCCGCCCCGATCCCGCGCGCCCGCCGCTGGGCCATGACGGGCAGGGCTTCGTGCAGGCATTGGGCAGCGCCAACGGCGTGATGGACGCAGCCGCGGTCAGGGACGAAGCCGCCGCGGCTTTTGGGTCTGAACACGCCCATCCGGCAACAGACCCCACCAAAGCTGACGCGCCGATGGCCCCGGTCTGGATGATGCCGGCGCGGGCGCCTTTTGGCCTGCGCATGAAAATGTGGCTGGACCCGCAGAACGACGTGAAAGTGTCCGATGTTCAGCTTGCCGCGCGCGAAGGCTATGAATCGGTCGAACACACCAAGCGCTACACCACGCTGGGCATGGCCACGGATCAGGGAAAGATCAGCAACATCAACGGCCTGGCCATTCTGGCCGATGCCCTGGGCCGGCCGATCCCGCAGGTGGGTACCACCACGTTCCGCCCGCCCTATACCCCGATCTCGATGGCTGCGATCGGGGGCGAGGCGCGCGGGCCGTTGTTCCAGCCCCTGCGCCGCACGCCCCTGCATGACTGGCACGAGGCCAATGGCGCCTCGTGGGAGCCTGTGGGCCCGTGGCGGCGCCCCTATTGCTATCCGCGTTCGGGCGAAAGCCGCCACGACGCGGTGATGCGCGAGGTGCGCCAGGCGCGTGAAAGTCTGGGTCTCCTGGACGCTTCGACGCTGGGCAAGATCCTGGTCAGCGGCCCCGATGCCGCGCGTTTGATGGACATGCTCTATACCAACATGATGAGCAGTCTGAAGGTCGGCAAATGCCGGTACGGCCTGATGTGCAACGAGAATGGCTTTTTGATGGACGATGGCGTCGTGGCGCGCCTGTCCGAGGATACGTTCCTGTGTCACACGACCTCGGGCGGCGCCGACCGCATCCACGCCTGGATGGAGGACTGGCTGCAATGCGAGTGGTGGAACTGGCAGGTGCATGTGATCAACCTGACCGAACAGTTCGGCCAGATCGCCGTGGTCGGCCCCAATGCCCGCAAGGTTCTGGAAACGCTGGACACCGACATCGACCTGGGCCGCGACGCGCTGCCCTTCATGGAGTGGCGCGACGGCCATCTGGGCGGGATTTCCGTGCGGGTATTCCGGATCTCGTTCTCGGGCGAGTTGAGCTTCGAGCTTGCGGTGCCGGCCGGGCAGACCCGCGCCCTGTGGGACAAGCTTCTGGATGCCGGGGCCGCGTTCGGCGTCATGCCCTATGGCACCGAGGCGTTGCACATCCTGCGCGCGGAAAAGGGTTTCATCATGATCGGCGACGAAACCGATGGCACCGTCATTCCGCAGGATCTGGGCTTGAACTGGGCGATCAGCAAGAAAAAGGCCGATTTCCTGGGCAAGCGCGGGATGGAGCGGCCGGCCATGACCTCGCCCGACCGCTGGAAACTGGTCGGGCTGGAGACGCTCGATGGTTCGGTCCTGCCCGATGGCGCCTTGGCCCCGCTCGAGGGCGAGAACGCGAATGGTCAGCGCCTGACGCAAGGGCGCGTGACCTCGACCTATTATTCGCCAACCCTGCAACAGGGTATCGCCATGGCGCTGGTCCATCGCGGCCCCGACCGGATGGGCGAGGTGATCGCGTTCCTGGGCGAGGACGGCAAACCGATCGAGGCCCGGATCTGCGATCCCGTCTTTTATGACAAGGCTGGGGAGAAACAGAATGTCTGAACCAGTCAGCGCCCTGCCGGGGTTTCGCAACGAGGGGATGATCAGCGTGGTCGAGGCCGGACCATGCGGCATGATCACAATGCGCGGCGACCTGACGCTTCCGGCCTTGGCCAAGGCAATGACCGACGTGATGAAGGCCGACATTCCCGCGCAGCGACGCATCACGCACTGTGATCACGGCCGGGTGGCCTGGATGTCGCCCGACGAGTTGTTGCTGATCACCGATTACGGCGCCGTGCCGGGCATCATCGGCGATTTGCAGTCGGCCATCGGCGACGCCTTCGTGTCGCTTGCCGATGTATCGGATGCGCGCGCGGTTTTCAGGCTCAGTGGACCACAGGTTTGCGACGTTCTGGCAAAGATATGCCCGGTCGATTTCGCGGCTTTCGAGGTCGGCGAAATTCGCCGGACGCGGGCCGCGCAGGTTGCCGCCGCGTTGCTGCGCGACGCGGAACATGCCTTTACGCTGGTGTGTTTCCGCTCGGTTGCGCAGTACATGGGCGATCTTCTGGCAACCGTGTCGGCACCGGGTGGCGAGGTGGGCTTGTATCGCGGCTAAGACCGGGCAGGGGATGGCCGATCAGCGATGCAAACCGTCGCTGGCCCTTGACCTTTGCCGCTCAAGGACCCTTATTTGCCCCAACCGAAACAACAAGAGATGAGGTTAGCCATGGCTTTCACCCTTCCCGATCTGCCTTATTCGCACGACGCGCTGGCCCCCCTTGGGATGAGCCGCGAAACGCTGGAATATCATCACGACATTCACCACAAGGCCTATGTCGACAACGGCAACAAGCTGATCGCGGGCACGGAGTGGGAAGGCAAGGCGGTTGAAGACATCATCCGCGGCACCTATCAGGCCGGCGCCGTGGCCCAGAACGGCATCTTCAACAATGCCAGCCAGCACTGGAACCACACCCAGTTCTGGGAGATGATGGGCCCCGGCGAGAACAAGGCGATGCCGGGTGAACTGGAAAAGGCGCTGGTCGATGCCTTCGGATCGGTCGACAAGTTCAAGGAAGAATTCGCCGCCGCGGGCGCCGGGCAGTTCGGGTCGGGCTGGGCCTGGCTGGTCAAGGACAAGGACGGTAGCCTGAAGGTCACCAAGACCGAGAACGGCGTGAACCCGCTTTGCTTTGGCCAGACCGCGCTTTTGGGCTGCGACGTGTGGGAGCACAGCTATTACATCGATTTCCGCAACAAGCGCCCGGCCTATCTGTCGAACTTCCTCGACAAGCTCGTGAACTGGGAAAACGTCGCCGCGCGGATGGGTTGAAACCCTTTCGACAACGTGGATCAGCACGAAAGGGGGCCTTGGCGGCCCCCTTTTTGCGTCACTCGCCCGCAGGCTGCGCCAACATTTCGGCCAGGGTCCGTGCAAGTGCCTCGGGGTCTTGCTTGAGCGGATCTTGCACGGCCTCCGCAAGCGCGACCAGCAACAGATGTCCCAGTGCCGCCATGTGGAGGGCGACAGCCTGCGCCCGCGCCGCGTCGGTGCCGCCAAGCGCCCGCGCAATCGCCGAATACATCGTATCCGTGACCGGGTGGATCCGTTCCAGGACATCGCGCCCCAATCGCGCCGCGCCCGCGCCCTGCTGAGAAAGATACATCAGCCGAAATCGCGGCAAATCCGCCAGATGAAACGCGATCAGCGCCAGAACGATGCGCTGGCGCGCGTCGGCCGGGCCGCTGGCGGCGTTTGCCGCCGTCATGGCGGCCTCGGCCTCGGCCCGCAAACCCGGTAGCGCGATGGCCGACAAGAGCGCGGATTTGTTGGGATACCAGTAGAGAACGGCCTGTTTGGTGATCCCGACCCTGGCGGCGATGGCATCAAAGGTCAGCGCCGCGGGGCCGCCGGTTTGAATGATCTCGGTCGCGGACCGCAGAATGCGGCCGGCGGTGTCCCTGGGCATGGAGGTCATGCGGTATCCGATCTTGATCCCTTACCATTGGTAAGTTATGCTACTTACCAATGGTAAGCAACCGGGGAGGCAGCCATGACCGAACTCTGCGTCCATACGTTTTCGCCCTTCTGGGGGTTGCCGACCACGGGGCCGTTCGCCCTCAAGCTGCTGGCCTGGTTGCGGTATCACACTATCCCCTATCGGCAGATCCATGAGGACCGCCCGAGCCGGGGGCCATACGGCAAAAGCCCCTGGATCACGCATGACGGCCTGACCCTTGGCGACAGTGATGAGATCATCCGGTTCCTGGCCCAGGCGCACGGCCTGCCGGATCCGACATTGTGCCGAACCCCGGCCGAGGTGCGCAACGACGCGCTCAAGCTTGCCTTCGAAGAGCGGTTTCATCAGGTTCTGGAATGGGAAATGTTCCTTCACCCCGCAGGGTATTCCGGGATGCAGGCTCTTGTGGGCGCGCTTGCGCCGCCGATCGTCGGGCCGATCATCTTGCGCCAGATGCGACGGCATTTCCGTGGACAATTGCAGGCGCGCGGGGTCGGTCGGCTGCCGCCGGACAAGATCGCGCAGATCGGGCAACGGCAACTGGACGGATTGGCGCTTTGTCTGGATGACGCGGGTGGGTGGCTGGGTGGCGATGCGCCGGTGCTGGTCGATTTCGCGTGTTGGGGGCAGATCGCGCCGATGGTCGCCTGGCCGATGGAGACACCGGTGGCCGGCCATGCGAAATCCCTGGCGCCCGTGGTCGAATGGCATGGCGCGATCTTGAAAAGATGTTTCGCGCCCGACATCGCGTGCGCGGACCCTGAAGGCCGGTCGCCCTCGGTTCCAGCCTGAAACGGCGGCGCGCCGCGCAACGCTTCTACAGTGGTCGTTTTCGCGCTCTGATCAGTCGGCCCTACGGCACCACCATCGCGCGATTGCTGCAATTTATGCGCTGAATCCCGCAGCCGGAGGCCCCGATGAAAACCCATGTTCGCGCGCTTGTCGTCGGTGGTGGCGCCGTTGGCACCTCGATCGCCTATCATCTGGCCAGGGCCGGCTGGGACACGATGCTGCTGGAGCGTGATGAACTGACCTCGGGCAGCACCTGGCATGCGGCGGGGCTATTGCCGCTTTTCAACATGAGCTTTGCAACGTCGCATATCCATGACTATTCGGTGCGGTTCTACAAGACGCTTGAGGCGGAAACCGGCCTCAACCCCGGCTTCTATGTCGTGGGCAACCTGCGCATGGCCCAGACCGACGAACGGATGGACGAATACCGGCTTTATGCCACGACCGGGGAAACCGTGGGTGTCGAGCATGTGTTCCTGACGCCGGAACAGATCCGCGAGCGCTGGCCGCTGTTGCGCACCGAGGATCTGAAAGGGGCGCTGTTTCATCCGACCGATGGTTATATCAACCCGGCCGATGTCACTCAGGCGATGGCCAAGGGTGCGCGGCAACTGGGCGTGCAGATCGAACGGCGCTGCCAGGTCGATGACTATCGCTGGACCGGGTCCGAATGGGTGGTCAGCTGCACCCGCATGGTCGAGCGCGGCGGCAATCTGGTGCCTTCGGACGAGACGTTCGACATCACTGCCGAGCATGTGGTCACCGCCACCGGCAATCATGCGCAGCGCACGGCGCGGCTTTTGGGCATCAAGATCCCGGCGATTCCGGTTGAACACCAGTATATCGTGACCGAACCCGATCCGGCATTGCAGGCCTGGCGCAAGGCCGGAAATCCCGAACACCCGGTTCTGCGCGATGCCGATGCCAAGTGGTATGTCCGCGAGGAACGCGGCGGCTGGATCCTGGGCCCCTATGAGCGCAATGCACCGGCCCGGTTCCTGTATGACGTGCCGCAAAGCTTCCGTGCCGATCTGTTCCCGCTGGATCTGGAACGGATCGAAGAGGAATACATGTCGATGATCCATCGCATCCCCTCGTCCGAGACGGTGGGGTTGAAGGACGACTACAACGGACCGATCTGCTATACGCCGGACGGCAACCCGCTGGTCGGGCCGGCGCCGGGGCTGCGCAACATGTGGCTGGCCGAGGGCTTCAGCTTTGGCATCACGGCAGCCGGGGGCACCGGCCACTACCTGGCCCAGATGATCACCGGCGGCGAGCCCGAGATCGACATGGCCGCGCTGGACCCGCGCCGCTATGGCGGCTGGATGACAACCGAATACGCCGCGCGCAAGAACGAGGAGTGCTATGAGCACGTCTATGTCCTCCATCATCCAGACGAGGAACGCGAGGCCTGTCGCCCGTTGCGCACCGCCCCCTGCTATGACCGGGTAAAGGCGCGAGGCGCACAATTCGGGCAGGTCAACGGCTGGGAGCGGCCGAACTATTTCGGCCCGCCTGACGCGCCCGAGGAGTTCGACCGCGCGGCACGCAGCTTCCGGCGCGGCGGCTGGTGGCAATACGCCGTCGACGAGGCAAAGGCGATCCGCGAGGGCGTTGGGCTGATTGACGCCTCGGCCTTTACCAAGCACCTGGTCCGTGGCCCCAGCGCGACCGAATTTCTGGATTGGTTCACCTGCAACAAGCTGCCCCGGATCGGGCGCATCAACCTGACCTATGCGCTGACCGATGCCGGCACCGTGCGCACCGAATACACAATCGTCCGCCTGGCCGAGGATGCCTATTACCTGGTGTCGGCCGGGGCCTTGACCGCCTATGACGGCGATTTCCTGCGCAAGGCGGCCGAGGATTTCATGGCCCGCAAGGACGCGTGGATCGACATTCACGACGTGACCACGCAATGGGGTGTCTTTGCGGTCGCGGGGCCAAGATCCCGCGACTTGCTTGCGCCGCTGGTGCGCGATGGCGCACCGGAGACGGTTCTGTCGAACAAGCGGTTCCCATGGTTGAGCATGCGCGAGATCGAACTCAAGATGTGCCCGGTGCGCGCGATCCGGGTTGCCTATACCGGTGAGCTGGGGTGGGAGCTGCATCACCCGATCGAAATGCAGAACTACCTGTTCGACCAGCTGATGGCCGCGGGCGCCGATGTCGGGCTCAAGCTGGTGGGGGCGCGGGCGCAGAACTGGTTGCGGCAGGAAAAATCCTATCGCGCCTTTGGTCACGAACTGGGCCGCGACGCAACGCCGCTTGAGGCAGATCTGCCACGTTTCGTGGACATGTCGAAAGAGTTCCACGGCAAGGACGCGATGACCGCCACCGGCATCCGATCGACATGCGTCACACTGCTGATCGATGGCCCGGCCGACAACGACCCATGGGGACGCGAGGCCCTTTATGACGGTGATCGGAAGGTGGGGCGACTGACTTCGGGTGGCTATTCGGTGGCCTTTGGCAAGCAGATCGGTATGGGATATGTGGCCCCCGATGTCGCCAAGCCGGGAACGGTGCTGACCGTGCGGATGCAAGGCGAACTCTGGCCCGCCGTGGTGACCGAGGACAGCCCCTACGACCCCGCCAATGCCCGCATCCGCGAGGACGGCTAGTCACCGACGAGGCCGGATGCGGCTGTGTGGACCTGAAGGACTGCTTCGCAGACGCCTTTTGAGCCGCTACGCGGCGGTTGGGACGTTTGGGTATCGAGCCCGCAAGGGTTTGCCCCGGCGATCCGTGCAAACGCGGCAGGGCGTCAAGCGGTCGTTGGTGACACCGCCGGCCCGGCCCTGACTGTCAGAGCGATCAACGCAAAAGGCCGCCGCAATTGCGACGGCCCGTGGCGCGATCACAAGACCGGCTCAGTCGCCGTGCGTTTCCAGATAGGCGATCAGGTTCAGACGGTCCTCAAGGCTGCGCATGCCGGCATAGCCCATCGTCGTGCCGGGGGCTGCCTCGCGCGGGTTTTCGAGGAAGGTGTTCAGCGCCTCGACGGTCCAGGTGTCGCCCACCTGTTCCAGCGAGCCGGAATAGTTGAAGCCGTCGATGGCACTGACGTCGCGGCCGACAACGCCATACAGCGTCGGCCCGGTGCCATTTGTCCCTTCTTCAAGCGAATGGCAGGCGCGGCAATTGCGCCACAGCCCCTCGCCCGCGGACGCATCGGCATCGTCATAGAGCGCCATCACGTCGATTTCTTCCTCGGCTTCTTCCTCGCCCGCCGAGTCCTCTTCTTCTTCGCCCAGATCGATCACATAGGCCTCAGGTGGCTCGCCATGCGGCAGATAGAGCTCGTCGGCGACCCATTTTCCGACCAGAAAGAAAAGAAGAGCCGTGCAGAGCCCCGCCACTGCTTTGGTGATAACCATTGTGTCGAACATGTCGCGTCCTGTTCATGCCTATGCAGTTCCGGGGTATCTACCCGCTTCCCCTTGACGAATTCAAGCGATAGTTAGCGCGACGAATTGACCGAAGTTCGGTTTTTTGCCAGCGAACGAGGATAGCATGAGCGCACGCATCGCCTTTCAGGGAGAGCCGGGTGCCTATTCGCATCAGGCCTGCGTCCAGGCCCGCCCGCATATGGAGGCCCTGCCGTGCCGCACCTTCGAGGAGGTGATCGATGCCGTGCGCTCGGGGCAGGCGGATCTGGCAATGCTGCCGGTCGAGAATTCGACCTATGGCCGCGTCGCCGACATTCACCGGCTCTTGCCCGAAAGTGGGTTGCATATCGTCGACGAAGCCTTCGTGCGGGTGCGCATCGCGCTGATGGCCTTGCCGGGCACCACGCTGGAGCAGGTTCGCCACGTTCGCGCCCATCTCGTGTTGATCCCGCAGGCGCGCAGTTTCCTGAACCGGCACGGCATTACCGCCGAGGCGGCGGCCGACAGCGCCGGTGCCGCCGCCGAGCTGGCCGAGCACCGCAGCGCCGGGCAAGGCGTGCTGGCCAGCGAACTGGCGGCGCAGATCTACGGGCTGAAGGTGCTGGCGCGTGATATCGAGGATCATGGCCACAACACCACGCGGTTTCTTCTGATGGCGCGCGAACCCGATCTGTCGCGCCGGGGCGAGCACGGGATGATCACGACATTCGTGTTCCAGGTCCGCAACATTCCGGCTGCGCTTTACAAGGCGATGGGCGGTTTCGCCACGAACGGCGTGAACATGACCAAGCTGGAAAGCTACATGGTCAACGGTTCGTTCACCGCAACGCAGTTCTATGCTGATATCGAGGGGCACCCCGATGACCCCAACGTCAAGCTGGCGCTGGATGAATTGCGCTATTTCACGAATATGCTGAAGATCCTGGGAACGTATCCAGCGGACGCGGCGCGGGGCTGACGCCCCGCGTGCCGGCACTCAGCCCGGCCGCCCCATGGCGGCCAGCACGCGTTCGAGGCGCGATTCGAGTTTGCCCTTGGCCAGTCGCAGGGTCTGCAGGCTGACGCGCGCGGCCAATGTGCGCGGCTCCAGCATGGCCTCGGTGCTGACCTGGCACCCCCCTTCCGGCAGTTCCGAAAAGACAAAGGTCACATCGGCATGAACCGGGGCAGATTGCGCCTGCAGTCGTATCATCTGGTTGGTCGTGCATTCGGCAAGCACAAGGTTGACCGGGATCGTTTGCCGGCCCGTTGACACATCCACAGTCCATTGGCTGCCGACGCCGCCGTCGCCCTGACGCTGAAGGTTGGCACCGAAATCGCCGATGACCGTGTCCAGCCGGGCGGGGTCGGTGAAGGTGGCAAAGACCTTCTTGCGTCCGCGTTTGAAATCGCGTGTCGCGGAAATCTTCATGTAAAAGCCCTTTCGAATATCAACTCGCGTCTTGTTCCGGGCACCGCGCCCGGTTTCATTCGATCTGCCCGGACAGCCAGCCGGACAGCAGGAAATGTGCGATCGCGCCGGCACGCGGCTGACGCACCTGAGGGTGGGTTCCCGCCAGCACATCGACCAGTTCCTCGCGCGTCATCCAGCGTGCGTCTTCCAGCTCGTGATCCAGCGTGACCGCGTCGGACAATGCCTCGGCCAAGAATCCCAGCATCAGCGAGTTGGGCCAGGGCCAGGGCTGCGAGGCGACATAGCGCACGGCGCCGGTGCGGATGCCGGTTTCCTCGAAAACCTCGCGTCGCACGGCCGCTTCAAGCGATTCGCCGGGTTCGACGAAACCGGCGAGCGCCGAATACATCCCCTCGGGCCAGCCGGGCGAGCGCCCCAGAAGCAGGCGGTTTCCCCGTTCCACCAGCATGATGACCACCGGGTCGGTGCGCGGAAAATGCTGTGCCGCGCAAGACGGGCATTGGCGTTGCCAGCCAGCCATGGCCCAGTCGCTGGGCGTGCCGCAGGACGAGCAGAACCTGTGCGTCCGATGCCAGTTGAACAAGGCGCGTGCCGTGGCGGCCATGGCGGCATCGACGGGCGACAGAACGGTCATCGAGCCGCGCAATTCGGCGAACCGGTGATCGCCGGGCAGATCGGGGTGGTGGTGCTCGCTGGGATCGAAGAACATCGCCAGCGCGGCGCGGTCGATGCCCTCGGGCTCCCAGGCCGAGATGTCGGCGGCAAAATGGGGTTTGCCACCGTGAAAGCCCAGAAATAGCGGCGTGTTGCGGGCGTGATCGAAAACCGGGCTGTCGGGTGCCAGCCAGCCGGCGCGATCGCGTTCATCCCCGGCGATCAGCGGTTTGCCGCGCCAGACCGGCAGCATGACGGCATCGCCATCGGCCAGAAGGGCGGCAAGCGTCGCGCTGTCGGCGCGCAATTCCGCGGCCCTGTCATCCCAGCCGCCCGCAAAGACCACGCTCGTGTCCACGCTGCCCCCTTCATCAAACGCAGGGGTTATGGCACGGATCGGGGATCCTGCACCAGCCCCGGCGAAGGCCGGTTCCGGCACGATGCGCGGGTTGCATTCAAACGGGCGATGTGCACGATTGCCACAACGGAAACAATCGCATGCGAGGGGTCGCGCCATGTCCCTTTCGGTTTGTCCTTGGCCCCTGGCGGCCGATCGCCGGACCTTGGCCGGGCTGCTGCCGCGCGTGCTGCGCGGGGCTGACCGGCCGTGAATCGACCCGGCCCGGCCCCGTTTCCGGCTGCCATCGCCGACGCGGCTGCGATCGGAGGGGGTACCGTTCATCTACGGCTGATCGAAACCACGGACCTGCACCTGCATCTGCTTCCCTATGATTACTACGCCGACCAGCCGATGCCCGGATTCGGGCTGGCAGGCGCGGCGCGACTGATCGAAGATGCCCGCGCCGAGGCTTCGAACTGCCTGCTGTTCGACAATGGCGATTTCCTGCAAGGGACGCCCCTGGGCGATGTCGTCGCCTATGAACGCGGCCTGCGAGAGGGTGATCTGCATCCGGTGGTGGCCGCGATGAACGCTTTGGAATACGACGCGATCGCGCTGGGCAACCACGAATTCAACTACGGGCTCGACTTTCTTCAAAAGACCCTCATGGGGGCAAAATGCCCGGTTGTCTCGGCCAACCTGATGACGGCGCCGGGTACGCGGCCGGGCGGGCGCGCGACCCTTGCGCGACCCTACGCACTGTTTGAGCGGGCGGTCGTGGATGGGCAAGGCGGCCGTCATCCGCTGCGGATCGGCGTGATCGGGCTGGCGCCGCCGCAGGTCGTCACCTGGGATCGCCACGTGCTGGACGGGCGGTTGTGGGCCCATGACATGGTCGAGACCGCGCGCGCCTGGCTGCCCGAGATCCGCGAAGCCGGGGCCGATCTGGTCATCGCGCTGGCCCATACCGGAATCGGGCCGCCGCGCCATGTCGAGGGAATGGAGAACGCGGCCCTGCCGCTGGCGCGGCTCGACGGGATCGACGTGATCCTGATGGGGCATGATCACCTGCTGTTTCCGGCGCCGGGTTTCAGCGCGGTGCCGCAGGTGGATGTCCAATCTGGCACGCTGGCCGGGAAACCGGCGGTGATGGCCGGCTGCTGGGGGGCGCATATCGGCGTGATCGACCTGGTGTTGCAGCGCGACGCGGGCACCTGGCATCTGGTTCAAAGCCGCTCGCACACGCGATCGGGCAAGGTGATGGCCGCGACCGGGTGTGCGGGCGCCGATCGGTCCAGGGCATCGGCCCGTGTCGCAGCCTCGGTCCGTGACGCCCATTCCGCGACGCTGCAAAGCATTCGTCGTCCGGTCGGGCACAGCGATGTCGCGCTGCACACGTTCTTTGCGCATCTGGGGATCAGCACGGCGCTCTCGGTCGTGGCCGAGGCGCAGCGTCGCCATGTCGCCGAGCGTCTGGCCGATCCTGGTTTGCGTGATCTGCCGATCCTGTCGGCGGTGGCACCGTTCAAGGCTGGCGGCCGGGCCGGGCCATCGGGCTATACCGACATACCGGCTGGCCCCCTGGCCCTGCGCCATATCGCCGATCTTTATGCGTTTCCCAATGCGATCGCCGCGCTGCGCCTGCGCGGTGCGGCGCTGATCGAATGGCTTGAGCGCAGCGCCGCCGCCTTCAATCGCATCCGCCCCGGAACCAGTGATACGCTGCTGCGTCACCCCGATGTGCCCGGCTACAATTTCGAGGTGATCGACGCGGTGGATGTGACCTATGACCTGTCGCAACCGGCCCGCTACGACGCACAGGGACGCCTGATCGACCGGAAGGCGCGCCGCGTGGTTCAGGCCCTTTTCGAAGGGGCGCCCGTCGCGCCGGCCGATGAATTCATCCTGTGCACCAACAGCTATCGCGCAAGCGGGGCGGGGTGCTTTGCCGGCGCAGGTCGCGAAAGTCTGGTGTTTCGTGATGAACGCCTTGTGCGCGACATCCTGCGCGACCATGTCGCGCGCGGCGCGCCGCTGGACGGGCGCCGGCGCGGCGGCCTGGGCTTTCTGCCGATGCCGGGAACGAGCGCGATTTTCGAGACCGGTCCGGCGGCCCGCGCGCATCTCGACGAGATCGCCGCCTTTTCACCTGTCGAGCGCGGAACCACCCGTGCGGGATTCCTGCGCCTCAGGGTCGATCTTTCAGCCGGGGGATAAGGCCGGCGTGATACCTGCGGGCAGAGGACGGACGATCGGGCGCAGGACTGGCCGGGCAGGGGGCGTTGCCCCCTCTGGCCTGCGGCCATTCACCCCCAGCGTATTTTCGGCAAGATGAAGTCGCGAATCCAGCGATGCCGGCGTGGCGGAGGCGGTGATCAGGGGACCGCGACGCGGCATGCAAAGCGTGCCGGGGGTCTTGCGCGGTGCGATTTCGCGCCTCACTCACGCAATCGCCACTTGAACCCCGCGTCCGGCTGCCTTTACCTGTCGTGGTGTCGTCCGACCCTTTGGATGCCCGGCAAGAGGAGAAACGCATGACCCGTCCGACCGCTGCCCCTGCCTCGATCGGTATGCAATGGCTTGCATGGCGCGGTTTCGGGGCCGGGCTGGCACTGGCGCTTGCCGCGGCCGCCCTTGCCGGCGAGGCGCGCGGTCAGGACGGCGATGACGAGGTCATCGAAGCGCATGGCTATTCCTTCTATGGCGAGCTCAGCTATCCGGAAGATTTCGAGCACTATAGCTATGTGAACCCGGATGCCCCGCGCGGTGGCGAGATTTCGCTCTGGGCGCCGGGCACGTTCGATTCGATGAACCCCTACAGCCGCCGGGGGCGGGCCGGGCGCTATTCCTGGGCGCTTTACGAAAGCCTGCTGGAGACCTCGGGCCCGTTCGGCGACAGCGCGCCGGCCGATGTCTATGGCGAGTATTACGGGCTTTTGGCGCATACGGTCGAATACCCGCCGTCCAAGGACTGGGTCATCTTTCACATGCGCCCCGAGGCGCGGTTTTCCGATGGGACGCCGGTGACGGCGCATGATGTGGTCTTTACCCACAACCTGTTCCTGGAACAGGGCCTGCCCTCCTATTCCGAGGCCGTGCGCTATCGCGTGGTCGAGGCCGAGGCGCTGGACGATCATACCGTGCGGTTCGAGTTCCGCTCGGACATCTCGCGCCGTTCGCTGATCGATCAGGTCGGGTCCACCCCGGTGATGCCGCGCGCCTGGTTCGAGGAAACTGGCGCTCGGCTGGACGAATCGCGGCTGGAAACCGCGCCGGGTTCCGGGCCCTATGTTCTGGACAGCTACGAGATCAACCGCCGGATCACCTATCGCCGCAACCCCGACTACTGGGGCTGGGAGCTGCCCAACAATGTCGGGCGGCACAATTTCGACGTTGTCCGTGTGGAATACTTTGCCGATGACTCGGCGGCGTTCGAGGCGTTCAAGACCGGCGAATACACCTTTCGCGCCGAAGGCAACTCGCGGCAATGGGCCGTCGGATATGACTTTCCCGCGGTCGAGCGCGGTCATGTCGTGCGCGAGGAAATTCCGGACGGTACGCCGCCGACGCCGACCGGGTTCGTGTTCAACCTGGATCGCCCGCAACTGCAGGATCGCCGCGTCCGCGAGGCGCTGTCGCTGGCCTACAATTTCGAATGGACCAACCAGCAGCTGCAATACGGCCTGATGAGCCAGCGCCATTCCTTCACCCAGGACACGCCGCTGGAGGCGCAGGGCGCGCCCGAGGGCGAAGAGCGCGCGCTGCTGGAATCGCTGGGCGATCTGGTGCCGGATGCCCTGCTTGAAGAGCCCGCAGTCATGGCGCACGAATCCTCGACCGAGCGGTTGCAGGACCGGCGCAATCTGCGCACCGCCAACCGCCTGCTGGAAGAGGCCGGCTGGGTTGTCGGTTCCGACGGGGTCCGGCGCAACGACGAGGGGCAGGTCTTGCGCATCGAGATCCCCTATTCCAATTCTTCCTCCAGCACGCTGGAATCGGTGATCGAGACCTTCGTGCAGAACCTTCGGGCAATGGGGGTCGATGCGCGCGCCCGCAAGATCGACCCGGCGCAATACACGTCACGCTCGCGCGATCGCGACTATGACATGATCTTCGACGAGTATGTCGCGTTTCAGGATACCGGCACCGGCTTGCACCAGCGCTATGGCTCCGAGGCCGCGGACGATGTCTTCAACCCGGCCGGGCTGCGCAGCCCGCTGGTCGATGCGGTGATCGACCTGTCGCTGGATGCCCCGACACCGGAAGAGCGGGACGTGGCGTTGCGCGCGCTGGACCGCGTCCTGCGCTGGGAGCGTTTCATCATCCCGGTCTGGTACAACCCCGACAGTTGGGTGGCCTATTGGGACATGTATCGCCACCCCGAGGATTTGCCCCTCTATGCCGACGGGGTGCTGGATTTCTGGTGGTACGACGACGAGGCCGCCGAAGAGCTGCGCGCGGCCGGCGCGCTGCGGTAAGGCCGATGACCGCCTATATCCTTCGCAGGCTGCTTCTGGTCATTCCGACGCTGTTGGGCGTGATGGTGATCAATTTCACCCTGATCCAGTTCGTGCCGGGCGGCCCGATCGAGCAGATCATCGCCCAGATGGAGGGGCAGGGCGATGTCTTTGGCGGATTTTCCGGCGGCGGTGACGATGTCGGGCGCGAGGGCGGCGGCGATGACCGCTATATCGGTGCGCGCGGCCTGCCACCCGAATTCATCGACCAGCTCGAACGCGAATTCGGCTTCGACAAGCCGCCGGTCGAAAGGTTTCTGGACATGATCTGGAATTACCTCCAGTTCGATTTCGGAACCAGTTATTTCCGGTCGATCTCGGTGATCGATCTGGTGATCGAAAAGATGCCGGTCTCGATCTCGCTGGGGCTGTGGTCGACGCTGATCGCCTATCTGATCTCGATCCCGCTCGGTATTCGCAAGGCAGTGCGCGACGGCACCCCGTTCGACACCTGGACATCAGGCGTGATCATCGTCGGCTACGCCATTCCCGGCTTTTTGTTCGCGATCCTGCTTCTGGTGCTGTTTGCCGGCGGCTCTTACTGGCAGATATTCCCGGCCCGCGGCCTGACATCCGAGGCCGAGGTCTGGAACCAGCTGTCCGTCTGGGGCAAGATCGTGGACTATTTCTGGCACATCGCCCTGCCGGTCATCGCGCTGACGATTTCCAGCTTCGCCACGCTGACCCTGCTGACGAAGAACAGCTTTCTGGACGAGTTGCGCAAGCAATACGTCATGACCGCCCGCGCCAAGGGGCTGATGGAGCGTCGGGTTCTCTATGGCCACGTGTTTCGCAACGCCATGCTGATCGTGATTGCCGGGTTTCCGGCGGTCTTCATCGGGGCATTCTTTGGCGGGTCTCTGATCATCGAGACGATCTTTTCACTTGATGGTCTGGGACGGCTGTTCTTCGAAGCGGCGGTGGCACGGGACTATCCGGTGATCTTTGGCACGCTGTTCATATTCACGCTTCTGGGCCTGATCGTGGGGATCATCTCGGATCTTGCCTATGTCTGGATCGACCCGCGCATCGATTTCGAAACGCGAGAGGGCTAGGCATGATGCGTTCGACTGAGCTGACCCCCACAGGGTGCATGCCTCTGACCGTGTTCGATGCTTATGGGGTCGGTGTCCGGCAGGTCGCGGGGAGGGGCGCATGATCGACCGACTATCGCCGCTGAACCAGCGCCGCTGGCGCAATTTTCGCGCCAACCGGCGGGCCTTCTGGTCGTTGATCATATTCGGCCTTTTGTATTTCTTTTCGTTGTTCGCCGAATTCATCGCGAACGATCAGCCGATCCTGGTGCAGTATCGGGGCGAATACCATTTCCCGACCTTCCAGTTCTATCCCGAGACCGCGTTCGGGGGCGAGTTTCGCACGCAGGCCGATTATGGCGCGAGCGAGGTGCAATGCCTGATCCGGACCGGCGGGGCGGAACTGTGCCTTTATGAACCCGACGCGGCCATGGACGAGGCGCAAACCCAGGGCACAGTCGAGGGCGAACCGATCGTCGAGGGCTGGATGATCTGGCCGCCGATTCCCTACAGCTATGACACGGTCAACAACCTGGGCGGTCCCGCGCCATCGGCGCCCGATGCCAACCACTGGCTGGGAACCGACGATACCGCACGCGACGTTCTGGCGCGCATCATCTACGGCTTTCGCCTGTCGGTCACCTTTGCGCTGGTGGTCGTGGCGGTTTCGTCGCTGATCGGCATTGCCGCGGGCGCAGTACAGGGCTTTTTCGGGGGGCTGACCGATCTGCTGTTCCAGCGGCTGATCGAACTGTGGGGGTCGGTTCCGTCGCTTTACGTGATCATCATCGTGGCGGCGATCATTCCGATGAATTTCTGGCTTCTGGTGGTGTTGATGGTGCTGTTCTCATGGACCGCGCTGGTCGGCGTGGTGCGCGCCGAGTTCCTGCGCGCGCGCAATTTCGAATATGTCCGCGCCGCCCGTGCGCTGGGTGTGTCGAACCTGCGGATCATGTTTCGCCATGTGCTGCCCAATGCGATGGTCGCCACCATCACCTTGCTGCCCTTCATTGTCACCGGCGCCATCGCCGGGCTGGCAACGCTGGATTTCCTGGGCTTCGGGCTGCCGGCCTCGGCGCCCTCGCTGGGCGAGCTGACATTGCAGGCCAAGACCCATTTGCAGGCAACCTGGCTGGGGTTCAGCGCCTTTTTTACCTTTGCCATCATGCTCAGCCTGCTGGTGTTCATCTTCGAAGGCGTGCGCGATGCCTTCGACCCGCGAAAGACCTTTCGATGAGCTTGCTGGACGTCTCGAACCTTTCCGTGAGCTTTCGCCAGGACGGGCGCGTGATTCCGGCCGTGCGCGCGGTGTCGTTCTCGGTTCAGCCGGGGGAAACCGTGGCGCTGGTGGGGGAATCGGGTTCGGGCAAATCGGTGACGGCGCTGTCGGCGGTCGGGCTCTTGCCGGATTCGGCCGATGTGACGGGGTCGGTGACGTTTTCCGGGGCGCAGATGATCGGGGCAAGCCAGGCCGAGCTGCGCCGCGTGCGCGGCAACGACATCAGCTTTGTCTTTCAAGAGCCGATGACATCGCTCAACCCGCTGCACACGGTCGAAAAGCAGATCACCGAGGCACTGGCACTGCACCAGGGGCTTGGCGGGGCGAAGGCGCGTGCGCGGGTTCTGGAGCTGCTGGACAAGGTCGGTATCCGCGACGCCGAACGCCGGCTCAACGCCTTTCCGCACCAGTTGTCGGGGGGGCAGCGCCAGCGCGTGATGATCGCGATGGCGCTGGCGAACGGGCCGCATTTGCTGGTCGCCGACGAGCCGACGACCGCGCTTGATGTGACGATTCAGGCACAAATCCTGGAACTGCTGGCCGATCTCAAGCGCGACGAGGGTATGGCGATGCTGTTCATCACCCATGATCTGGGGATCGTGCGGCGCGTGGCCGACCGGGTCTGCGTGATGCAGGCGGGCGAGATCGTCGAGCAGGGGCCCACGGATCAGGTGTTCGACAGCCCGCAACACCCCTATACGCAAAAGCTGCTGGCCGCCGAGCCGGCGGGACAGCCCGACCCGGTTGCCACCGATGCCGCACCGCTGCTGGAAACCGACAACCTGCGTGTCTGGTTCCCGATCCATCGCGGTTTCCTGCGGCGCACGGTCGGGTATGTGAAGGCTGTCAACGACGCCGCGATCCGGCTGCATGCCGGGGAAACGCTGGGCATCGTCGGCGAGTCGGGCTCGGGCAAGACGACGCTGGCGCTGGCGGTGATGCGGTTGATCGCCTCGCAAGGGCCGATCCGTTTCAAGGGGCGCGACATCGCGGGGTGGCGTGCGCGCCAGCTCAGGCCCTTGCGGCGCGAGATGCAGATCGTCTTTCAGGATCCCTTCGGCAGCCTGTCGCCGCGCATGACGGTCGAGGAGATCATTGCCGAGGGTCTGGGCGTGCACGGCGTTCCCACGGGCGGCGAGCAGCGCGCGCTGGTGGCCGAAGTCATGGAAGAGGTCGGCCTGGACCCGACCATGATGCACCGCTATCCACATGAATTCTCGGGCGGGCAGCGCCAGCGGATCGCCATCGCGCGGGCCATGATCCTGCGGCCGAGCCTGCTGGTCCTGGATGAACCGACATCGGCGCTGGACATGACGGTACAGGTGCAGATCGTGGACCTGTTGCGCGCCTTGCAGCGCAAGTATGGGCTGGCCTATCTGTTCATCAGCCATGACTTGCGGGTGGTGCGCGCGATGGCGCACCAGGTCGTCGTGATGAAGGAAGGCGACGTGGTCGAATACGGATCGGCGCAAGAGATTTTCGATGCGCCCAGGACCGATTACACCCGTGCGCTGATGGCGGCAGCCTTCGATATGCGCACCATCGGCAAGACGGATACGACGGGGCCGGCCGTGTGAAAATCCTGTTCGTGCACCAGAACTTTCCCGGCCAGTTCCTGCATCTGGCCCCGGCGCTGGCAGCACGCGGGCATGAGGTTCTGGCCCTCACGGATGCCGGCAACGAACGGCCTTCGCCGGTGCCGACCTTTCGCTATCGCAGTCCCGAACCGCGCCCCGATCCAGCCGTGACCCGGTTTGCCACGACCTATGCGCAGATGACCGACCGGGCCCATCGCGCCGCCCGCGCCGCACTGGTGCTGCGCGACAGCCATGGTTTCCATCCCGATGTCGTCTATGGTCACGGCGGGTGGGGCGAGACGCTGTTTCTGAACGATGTCTGGCCCGATGCCCGACTTCTGGTCTATGCCGAACTCTATTACGCGGCGCACGGGCTGGACGTGGGGTTCGACCCGGAATTTGCCAGCACCGAGCCGGAACGCGCCTTTTCGGTCATTGCGCGACAGGGGCACCAGGCCCTGATGATGGCCCAGGCGGATGCCGCGCTGTCACCGACCGAGTTTCAGGCCGATACGTTTCCGGCGTGTTTCCGTGACAAGATCACGATCATTCATGACGGGATCGACACCGCGCGGGTGGCGCCCGACCCGCATGCGCGCGCGGTCCTGCCCTCGGGCGTGGCCTTTGGCCCCGGCGATGAGCTTCTGACCTTTGTCAGCCGCAACCTCGAACCCTATCGCGGGTATCACAGCTTCATGCGGGCGCTGCCCGACGTGCTGCGCGCCCGCCCGCAGGCGCAGGCGGTGATCGTGGGGGGCGACGATGTCAGCTATGGCGCGCGGCCGGGCGGCGGGCAGAGCTGGAAAGAGATATTTTTGGACGAGGTGCGCGACCGGATCGACCCGGCGCGGGTGCATTTCACGGGCCGAGTGCCCTATGCGACCTTTGTCAGCCTGATGCAATGCGCCAGGGCGCATTGCTATCTGAGCGTGCCGTTCGTCCTGTCATGGTCGATGCTGGAAGCGATGAGCGCGGGCGCGCTGGTTGTGGGCTCGCGCACCCCGCCGGTGGAAGAGCTGATCACCGACGGGGTGAACGGGCGGCTGGTGAATTTCTTCGACACCGCAGAACTGGCGGAAACGCTGGTCGATGCCCTGGCCCGGCCGCTGGAGCATCGCCACCTGCGCGCGGCCGGGCGCGCGCATATCGTGGAGAACTACGACCTGCAAAGCCTGTGCCTGCCGCGCGCCGTCGATTTCGTCGAGGGCAGGATCTGACGACGGCAAAGGGGGCTCCCGCCCGTCGTCACGCGCGGGCTGGCGCCCGCACGTTCCTCCCGTTGGGCCGGGCCGCGACCCGGCGGGTCGCGGCGCAGCAGCGCAAGATCACGCCTGCCGGCGCCGGGTGCCGGGGCTGCGCGGAATGCCGCCGATCATCGGCAGGCCGATCCCGGCTGATGCCGCGTCGGGGTCGGGGCCGTCGATCAACAGGTCGGGCTGCACCAGGGCGGTCAGTTTTGCGCGGTCGGTGATGATCACGCGCATGCCGTCGATCTTGACGCCGTCCTTTTCCAGCATCCGCAGGGTCCGAGACAGGTTTTCGGGCGTCATGCCGAGATAAGACGCCAGAAGCCGCTTTTCGACCGGCAGGATATAGCTGACGACATCGCCCGCCAGGCGGGACTGGCGCAACAGATACGAGGCGACGCGCTCGCGCGAATTGCGCAGCTTCAGGCTTTTGGCGTTGCGCACCATGGTGCGATAACAGGCGGCCAGTTCGTTGATCACCGAGACCGCGAAATCAGGATCACCGCGAAAGACCTGCCGCAGATCACCGGACGGAACAAGGATCAGGCGCGATCGCTCCAGCGTGCGCGCCGACATCAGATAGGGCGCGTCCTTGATGCAGGCGGCAAGGATGAAGGTCGACACCGGATGCACCACCGCCATGGTGCAGTCGCGGTCGGACCAGCTGGCGAACAGCTCCACCGACCCTTCAAGCACGACATGCAGAAAATCGGCAGGATCGCCCTGGCGGATCAGTTCCAGCCCGGCCGGGAAATTCTGCGCATAGGACTTTTCCATCAGCGCTTCGAAATTCTCGTGCGCCATGGCGCGAAACAGGGGCAGCTGTCGGATTTCGGGCAGGTCTTCCTGACGCATGGGCGATACTCGCGCGATTCGGCATTTGATTTTTATCAATCATATACCAGAAGTTTGCAATCTGTGCCTTGCGAAGGGTCAAGTTCATCGCGGTCAACCCTCAAGGCGATCATCCAAGAATTCGAATTCCTGTCGCTTTCTCGGCCCCGGCCGCGCCAGCTTGATCTGCGTCAAGTTTCCGTCAATCGGCCTGTGTCCCGGTGTCCGCAGGGAACCAGCCTTGCCCATGAAAGCCAACTGGGGACGCAGATGGATGTGATGCTTGCCTATGACAATTCCCGCAATGCGCGGATCGCGCTGAGTGCGGTGAAATCGCTTCTGGGGCCGCTGAAGCCCACGATCATCCTGATTACCGTCGTCGAGGATGTCGGCAGCGCCACCGCCGGTGCCGACGATCTGTTCAACGACCAATTCGCCGAGCAGAAAGCCGGCGCCGAGGCCGCGGCGGCCGAACTGGCCGAATCCGGGTTCGAGGCGCATGTGCTGATCGCCGAGGGCGATGCGCGCAAGATGATCCTGCGCGCCATCGACGAGCGGCAGCCCGACCTTCTGGTCATGGCGCGTCACAGCCACAAGCCCGATCCGGGCCCCTTCAGCTTTCTCACACGCAAGCTCGATGCCCTGGTCGAAGAGTTCGACCACATGACCTTTGGCTCGGTCAGCGCCTTTCTGGCGCGTCGGGCGACCTGTCCGCTGCTGATCATTCCCACGCATGCGGATTGAGACGTTTTTGAAGCAACGCCAACCCTATCGCAGGTTCGACAATGCAGGTCAGTGACATCTTCCGCTTCCGAAATCAGGAGATCAAGGCGCTTCACCTGACGTGGATCGCGTTTTTCATCTGCTTCTATGTCTGGTTCAACATGGCGCCGCTGGCATCGTCGATGCTGCGTTCGGTCGACTGGCTGACGCGCGACGACATTCGGCTGTTCGCCATCGCCAACGTGGCGCTGACAATACCGGCGCGCATCATCGTCGGCATGGCGCTGGACCGGTTCGGGCCGCGGCGCGTATTCTCGGTGCTGATGGTCCTCATGGCCATTCCCACCTTTGTCTTTGCCTTCGGCGACACCCGCGAGGTGTTGTTCGTGTCGCGGCTGGTGTTGTCTTCGGTCGGGGCCAGTTTCGTGGTCGGGATCCACATGACGGCGTTGTGGTTCAAACCGCGCGACATCGGCTTTGCCGAAGGGTTCTATGCCGGATGGGGCAATTTCGGCTCGGCGGCGGCGGCGATGACGCTGCCGACCATCGCGCTGACGGTCTATGGCGGCGACGAGGGCTGGCGCTGGGCGATCGCCACGTCAGGCGTGGTCATGGCGGTCTATGGCGTGTTCTACTGGTTCGCCATCACCGACGGGGCAACCCGCGACACCCACAAGAAACCCCGCAAGGCGGCCGCGCTGGAAGTGTCGAGCTGGCGCGACCTCGTGCTTTTGTGCCTGTTCATCGTGCCGATGGTCGGGGTGCTGTCGATCGTCGTCTATCGGCTACAACTTGCGGGGTATGTCGATGGTCTGACGGCGGCGATCTGTTACGGGGCGATCGCCGTGGTCGTGGCGTATCAGATCGCCATGGCGATCCGCGTCAATCGCCCGATCCTGGCCCGCGGCGTGCCCGAGGATGACCGCTATCCGTTCAAGTCGGTTGCCGCGCTCAACATCACCTATTTCGCCAATTTCGGGGCCGAACTGGCGGTGGTGTCGATGCTGCCCATGTTTTTCGAGGAGACATGGGGCCTCAACGCCGCCGCCGCCGGCCTGATCGCCGCCTCCTTTGCCTTCGTCAACCTGTTCGCGCGGCCGATGGGCGGGCTTGTGTCGGATCGCTTTGGCAACCGCCGGTTCGTCATGCTGGCCTATATGTTCGGCATCGGTGTCGGTTTTGTCCTGATGGGTCTGCTGAATTCCAACTGGCCGCTGATCGTCGCCATCGGTTTTACCATCGCCTGCTCGTTCTTCGTGCAGGGCGCCGAGGGCGCGACCTTCGGGATCATTCCGTCGATCAAGCGGCGCGTGACCGGACAGATCTCGGGCATGGCGGGCGCATACGGGAACGTGGGTGCGGTGGTGTATCTGTTCGTCTTCATGTTCGTGACCCCGTCGCAGTTCTTTTTCATCATCGCGGCAGGTGCCTTTGTCAGCTGGCTTGTGTGCCTGTTCTGGCTCAAGGAACCCGAGGGCGGATTCGGCGACGAATATGTCATCTCGTCGGTGGATCGCGCGATCGCGCGCGAAGGCCAGCTCAGACGTCAGGCCGAGACTGCGATTGCAGCACTCTTCGCGGGCTCCGAAAAGGTCGAATTGTCCGAGCGCGGCACCGGCCTGACGCTGACCGCGCGATTCAAGTCGCTGGACGATCTGCGCGCATCGCTTGCCGCGCTCAGTCCGCCACCCGTCGAAGCCAAGTGACCTCAGGGCGATAGCGTTCGCGCGCGCCCGAACAACGCAAGGAAATCATTCGATGACCGCAGAAAACACAAACGCAGTTTCGGCCAAGGGAAGCTGGCTGAACCGATGGGAACCCGAAGACGGTGCATTCTGGTCACAAGGCGGCGCACGCCAGGCCTGGTTGACGCTGATCCTGACGACCGCGGCCCTGACCATGGCCTTCATCACCTGGTTTCTGGTGTCAGCCCTGGTCGTCCGCCTGCCGCAGATCGGCTTTCAGATCAGCGGCAGCCAGCTTTTCTGGCTGGCGGCCATGCCGGGGCTGGCAGGGGGCACGTTGCGGCTGATCCATATGTTCCTGGTGCCGATCTATGGCACGCGGCATGTGGTAAGTCTGTCAACGCTGTCGTTGCTTATCCCGCTGGTGGGCTGGTTCTATGCGGTGCAAGACCCCACGACACCCTATTGGGTGCTGATGGTGCTGGCCTTTCTGGCCGGGCTGGGCGGGGGGAATTTCAGCTCGTTCATGCCCTCGACCTCGATGTTCTTTCCAAAACGCCTGCAAGGCACGGCGCTGGCGATCCAGGCCGGGATCGGCAATTTCGGGGTGTCGGTCGTGCAGTTCGTCACGCCCTGGGTGATCGGCTTTGCGCTGATCGGTGGCATGGCCTGGGTCGGCGAGCCGCAAACCATGGTGCGCGGCGGAGTGGAAAGCCAGATCTACCTGCAGAACGCCCCGCTGGTGATGATCCCGTTCGTTGCCGTCTTCGGCATCACAGCCTGGATCTTTCTGCGATCGGTGCCGATCACGGCGAATTTCTCGGAACAGTTCGACATCTTTCGCTCGGGCCACACCTGGGCGCAGACCTCGCTCTATATCATGACCTTCGGCGGGTTCTCGGGTCTTGCGGCAACCTTTCCGCTGCTCATCCGCGAGGTCTATGGCAGTTTCGAGGGCGCACCCGATCCGCTGGCCTGGGCCTTCTGGGGGCCGCTGGTGGGGTCGGCCAGCCGGGTGCTTGCCGGGCCGATCTCGGACCGGTTCGGTGGTGCGCGCGTGACCCACTGGGCGGGCCTGGGGATGCTGGTGTCGGCGTTTCTGGTCACGCTGACGGTCAGTCCGACCTCGCTTGACAGCTTCTGGTTGTTCGTCGCGGCGATGCTGGCGCTGTTCTTCTTTGCCGGGGTTGGCAATGCCTCGACCTTCAAGCAGATGCCGATGCTGTTCGCACCGCGTCAGGCAGGCGGGGTTATCGGCTTCACGGCGGCGATCGCGGCCTATGGGCCCTTCATTTTCGGCATGCTTTTCGCCTGGTCGTTTGCGGCCTGGCAGTCCGCCGCGCCGGTCTTCTACGGGCTGATCGTGTTCTTTGCCGTCAACGTGGCGCTGAACTGGGCGCTCTATGCCCGCAAGAACGCCCCCTTCCCCTGTTGAGTCTTTCGGCGAGACCGCGCCCGGCGCGGCCTCGCCCAACCCACCCAAATCGGAGAGAGCGATGAGCCATCTTCTAGACCGTCTGAACTTTCTCAAGAGCCTGCGCAAGGACAGCTTTGCCGGCGGGCACGGGCAGACCACCGTCGAAAGCCGCGCCTGGGAGGACACGTATCGCGGGCGCTGGCGGCATGACAAGATCGTGCGCTCGACCCACGGGGTGAACTGCACCGGATCGTGCAGCTGGAAGATCTATGTCAAGTCGGGGATCGTCACCTGGGAAACCCAGCAGACCGATTACCCGCGCACCCGCCCCGACCTGCCGAACCATGAACCGCGCGGCTGTGCCCGCGGTGCCAGCTATTCCTGGTATCTCTATTCTGCCAACCGCGTGAAGACGCCCCTGGTGCGCGGGCGCCTGCTGAAGCTGTGGCGCGAGAAGCGCAAGACCTTGAGCCCGATCAAGGCCTGGGAGGCCATTCAGACCGACCCGGCCGCGCGCGCAAGCTATACCCGCAAGCGCGGCTCGGGCGGGTTCGTGCGCGCAAGCTGGGACGAGGTGACGGAAATCACCGCCGCCGCCAACGCCTGGACCGCGCGCAAATACGGGCCCGACCGGGTGTTTGGCTTCTCGCCGATCCCGGCGATGTCGATGGTCTCCTATGCCGCCGGGTCGCGCTACCTGTCGCTTCTGGGTGGCACCTGCATGTCGTTCTACGACTGGTATTGCGACCTGCCGCCCGCCTCGCCGATGACCTGGGGCGAACAGACCGACGTGCCCGAAAGCGCCGATTGGTACAACGCGGGCTATCTGCTGCTTTGGGGGTCGAATGTGCCGCAGACGCGCACGCCCGATGCGCATTTCTATACCGAGGCGCGCTATCGCGGCGCCAAGTCCGCCGTCATCTGCCCCGACTATTCCGAGGCCGCGAAATTCGGCGATGTGTGGCTCAACGCCAAGCAAGGCACCGATGCGGCGCTGGGCATGGCCTTTGGTCATGTGATCTTGCGCGAGTTCCACCTCGACCGGCAGGTGCCCTATTTCGAGGATTACTGCCGCAAGTATTCCGACATGCCGATGCTGGTGAAGCTTGAGGACAAGGACGGCGTTCTGGTCCCCGGACGGCAATTGCGCGCGGCCGATTTCGACGATGCGCTGGGCCAGTCGAACAACCCGGAATGGAAAACCGTCACCATCGACGAGGCAACCGGCGAGATCGTGGTGCCCAACGGATCGATCGGGTTTCGCTGGGGCGAGCAGGGCCGCTGGAATCTTGAGGAAAGATCGGGCGAGGCCGACATCCGCCCCAAGCTGAGCCTGATCCTGGACACCGACCACGACGCGGTCGCCGAGGTTGCGTTTCCCTGGTTCGGCGGCGCCGCCACCAACGGCTGGGAGGTCGATCGCCGCGACGCCACGCTGGTGCGCAACGTCCCTGTCAGGAAACTGAAACTGGCCGACGGGCAGGAAGCCCTGGTCACCACGGTCTTTGACCTTTTGTGCGCCAATTACAGTCTGGACCGGGGGCTGGGCGGGGCGAACGTCGCAAACAACTATGACGCCGATGTGCCGTTCACGCCCGCATGGGCCGAGCGCATCACCGGGGTCAGCCGCGACAAGATCATTCACGTCGCGCGGGAATTCGCCACCAATGCCGAAAAGACCAATGGCAAGTCCATGGTCATCATCGGCGCGGCGATGAACCACTGGTATCACATGGACATGAACTACCGTGCCGTCATCAACATGTTGGTGATGTGCGGATGCGTCGGCCAGTCGGGCGGCGGCTGGGCGCATTACGTGGGGCAGGAAAAGTTGCGCCCGCAGACCGGCTGGACGGCGCTGGCCTTTGCGCTGGACTGGGCCCGCCCGCCGCGGCACATGAACTCGACGAGCGCCTGGTACGCCCATACCAACCAGTGGCGTTATGAAACCGTGACGGCGAAAGAAATTCTTTCCCCCACTGCGCCGGCGGGTGATTGGGAAGACCTGAGCCTGATCGATTTCAACATCCGTGCCGAGCGGATGGGCTGGTTGCCCTCGGCGCCGCAGCTGAAGACCAACCCGCTTGAGGTGGGAAGGGCGGCAAAAGCGGCGGGCAGAGAGATCAAGGATTACGTCGCCGAGGCGCTGAAATCCGGCTCTCTGGAAATGTCCTGCCAGGATCCGGATGCGCCCGAAAACTGGCCGCGCAACCTGTTCGTCTGGCGCTCGAACCTGCTGGGTTCCTCGGGCAAGGGGCATGAGTATTTCCTCAAGCACCTTCTGGGCACCGATCACGGGGTGCAGGGCAAGGATCTGGGTGAGGAAGGCCGCCAGAAACCCATCGAGGCCAAGTGGCATGACCGGGCGCCCGAGGGCAAACTGGACCTGCTGGTCACCATCGACTTTCGGATGTCAACCACGGCCGTTTACTCGGACATCGTGCTGCCGACGGCAAGCTGGTATGAAAAGGATGACCTCAACACGTCGGACATGCACCCGTTCATCCACCCGCTTCAGGCGGCGGTGGACCCGGCCTATGAGTCGAAAACCGATTGGGAGATCTTCAAGGCGATCGCCAGCAAGTTTTCCGAGGTTGCGCCCGAAATTCTGGGCGTCGAAACCGACGTGGTGCAGTTGCCCCTCCAGCACGACAGCGCGATGGAGATCGCCCAGCCCGAGGTGCGCGACTGGAAACAGGGCGAATGCGACCTGATCCCCGGCACGACTGCCCCGGCCTATATCGCGGTCGAGCGTGATTATCCCAACCTCTACAAGCGGTTCACCGCGCTGGGCCCGCTGATGGAAAAGATCGGCAATGGCGGCAAGGGCATTGCCTGGGACACCGAGGCCGAGGTGCAGCACCTCAAGGCGCTCAACGGGACGGTCAGCGAGGATGGCCCGACCAAGGGGCTGGCCCGGATCAACACGGCGATCGACGCGGCCGAGGTTGTTCTGATGCTTGCGCCCGAAACCAACGGCGAGGTTGCCGTCAAGGCCTGGCATGCGCTGGAAAGGGCGACCGGGCGTGAGCATGCACACCTGGCCGAGGTCAAGCACGATGAGAAGATCCGCTTTCGCGACATCGCCGCGCAACCGCGCAAGATCATCTCGTCGCCCACCTGGTCAGGGATCGAAAGCGAAGAGGTCTGCTATAACGCCGGCTGGACCAATGTGCATGAGTTGATCCCCTGGCGCACGCTGTCGGGGCGCCAACAGCTGTATCAAGATCACGCGTGGATGCGGGCCTTTGGCGAATTCTTCGTCACCTGGCGTCCGCCGGTGGACCTCAAGACAATCGGCGCGGATGCGACCGACGCCCTCAAGGATGGTGAAAAGCATGTCGTGCTGAACTTCATCACGCCGCACCAGAAATGGGGCATCCATTCGACCTATTCCGACAACCTGCTGATGCTGACGCTCAATCGTGGGGGGCCGGTGGTGTGGCTCAGCGAGACTGACGCGAAAACGGCCGGGATCGTCGATAACGACTGGGTCGAGGTGTTCAATACCAACGGTGCGATCGTTGCGCGCGCGGTGGTCAGCCAACGCATGAAGGATGGCACGATGTTCATGTATCACGCGCAGGAAAAGATCGTGAACACGCCGGGCAGTCAGATCACCGGCAAGCGTGGCGGCATCCACAATTCGGTTACGCGGACGGTCCCGAAACCCACCCATATGATCGGCGGCTATGCGCAGCAATGCTACGGCTTCAACTACTATGGCACCGTGGGCGCGAACCGTGACGAGTTCGTGATCGTGCGCAAGATGGACAAGGTCGACTGGCTCGACCGTCCCGCAACCCAAACTTCGGAGGCAGCGGAATGAAAGTGCGTGCACAGATCGGCATGGTGCTCAATCTCGACAAGTGCATCGGCTGTCACACCTGTTCGGTGACCTGCAAGAACGTCTGGACCTCGCGCGAAGGCGTTGAGTATGCGTGGTTCAACAATGTCGAGACCAAACCCGGCATCGGCTATCCCAAGGACTGGGAAAACCAGAAACGCTGGAACGGCGGCTGGACGCGCACGGCCTCGGGCAAGCTGGTGCCGAAACAGGGCGGGAAATGGCGGATACTGGCGAATATCTTTGCCAACCCCGATCTGCCCGAGATCGACGATTTCTACGAGCCCTTCGACTTTGACTATGACCATCTGAAATCGGCGCCCGAGCTGGAGGCATTTCCGACCGCGCGCCCACGCTCGCTGATTTCGGGCGAGCGGATGGAAAAGATCGAATGGGGTCCCAACTGGGAGGAAATCCTGGGCGGCGAATTCGCCAAACGCGGGCAGGACTACAATTTTGACGGAATCCAGAAGGACATCTACGGCGAATACGAGAATACCTTCATGATGTATCTGCCGCGGCTGTGCGAGCATTGCCTGAACCCGGCTTGCGTCGCGTCCTGTCCATCGGGTGCGATCTACAAGCGCGAGGATGACGGCGTGGTCCTGATCGATCAGGAAAAATGCCGTGGCTGGCGGATGTGCGTGTCCGGCTGTCCTTACAAGAAGATCTATTACAACTGGTCAACCGGCAAATCCGAAAAATGCACGCTTTGCTATCCCCGGCTGGAAAGCGGGCAGCCCACGGTCTGTTCGGAAACCTGCGTGGGGCGCATCCGGTATCTGGGCGTCATGCTCTATGATGCCGACAAGATCGCCGAGGCCGCGGCCGTGCCGGATGAACAGGATCTCTACGACGCCCAGTTGGGCGTTTTCCTGGACCCGAACGATCCGGCCGTGATCGAGGCCGCGCGCAGCGAGGGCATCCCCGAGGACTGGATCAAGGGGGCGCAGAACTCGCCGATCTGGAAAATGGCGATGGACTGGAAGATCGCCTTCCCGCTGCACCCCGAATACCGCACCCTTCCCATGGTCTGGTATGTGCCGCCGCTGTCCCCGATCCAGAATGCGGCCGAGGCCGGCAAGATCGCGGCACAAGACGATATGCCCGATGTGCAGTCGCTGCGTATCCCGGTGCGGTATCTGGCCAACATGCTGACGGCCGGGGACGAGGCCCCGGTGGTTTCGGCGCTTGAGCGGATGCTGGCCATGCGCGCCTACATGCGGTCCAAGACGGTCGATGGCGTGGTCAATATCGGTGTCGCCAACCGTGTCGGAATGACCCCGCAGCAAATCGACGAGATGTATCATCTGATGGCGATTGCCAATTACGAGGATCGCTTCGTCATTCCCACCACCCACCGCGAACTGGTCGAGGAAGCCTATGACCTCAAGGGCGGATGCGGCTTTACCGATGGAAATGGCTGTTCCACCGGCTCGTCGGGCAAATCCCTGTTCGGCGGCAAGAAATTCCGCAGCCCGCAGGAGTTCATCGCATGAAGACCTTTCGCGCACTTTCCGCACTTCTGTGCTATCCGTCGCTCGACCTTCAGGCTGCGATCCCCGCGATCCGCGATATCCTGGGCGAAGGGGTCGTCCCATCAAGCCATCTGAGCGGGCTCGATGTCTTGCTTAACGAGCTTGAAAGCCGCGATATCTACGATCTTCAGGAACGCTATGTCCTGTTGTTCGACCGCTCGCGCACGCTCAGCCTGAACCTTTTCGAACATATCCACGGCGAAAGCCGCGACCGAGGCGGCGCCATGGTGGATCTGCTGGAGACCTATCGCGCCGGCGGGTTCGACCTGGTCGGGCCGGAATTGCCGGATCATCTGCCGGTGCTGCTGGAATTCCTGTCCACCCGCCCGCTGGACGAGGCGCGCGCGATCCTGGCCGATGCCGGGCATATCCTGGTCGCGCTGGGCGAACGGCTGAAACGGCGCGATTCCAGCTATGCGCCGGTGCTTGCCGCCCTTGTGGCAATCGCCGAGGCGACACCGGCCAGCGACGCGGCGCAGGCCCTGTTGTCCGAGGTGGACGACGACCCCGAAGACCTTGCCGCGCTCGATGCGGTCTGGGAAGAGGCGCAGGTCACCTTTGGCCCCGATCCGAATGCCGGCTGCCCGGTCGGCCGCGACATCCTTGCCCGTATGGACATGCCCCCCGCCCGTGCCGCCAACCCGGCACCGGCCGCCAAGTGACAGGAGGCTGAAATGCACGACTTCGTTTTCGGGATCTTCCCCTATATTGCGCTTACGGTGATGATCCTCGGTTCGATCGCACGATATGAACGCGATCCGTTCACCTGGAAATCCAAATCCAGCCAGTTGCTGCGCAAGCGCCAGTTCGTGGTCGGATCGGTGCTGTTTCATGTCGGCGTGCTGATCATCTTTTTCGGCCATGCCGCCGGCTTGCTGCTGCCTGCCGGGGTGTTTTATGCGCTGGGCATCACCAGCGGGGCGAAACAGATCCTTGCGGTCAGTGTCGGCGGGCTGGCGGGGATCATGGCTCTTGTCGGTGGACTGATCCTGCTCAACCGTCGCCTGAACGATCCGCGCATTCGCGCCAATTCCAGCTTTGGCGACACGGCGATCCTGATCCTGCTGGTGGCCCAACTGGTTTTGGGGCTGGGCACGATCATTCCGACGCTGGGCCATCTGGACGGGTCCGAGATGCTCAAGTTCATGGCCTGGGCGCAGGGGATCGTCTATTTCCGCGCGGGCGCGGCGGCGCATATCGCGGATGTCAGCTGGATCTTCAAGACCCACATCTTTCTGGGCTTGCTGATCTTTCTGGTGTTTCCCTTCACCCGGCTGGTCCATATCGTCTCGGCGCCCGTGCGCTATCTGTGGCGCCCCGGCTATCAGATCGTGCGCAGCCGCAAGCGCGGCCATCCGGCGGAGTAGGGACCATGGAACCGCTCTTGCCCGATGTCACCGTGAACGGAACCCGTATCAGCGCCGAACGCATCGCCGCCGAGGCCCAGAACCACCCCGCCCCGAAGGGAAAGCCGGGGCAGGCGTGGAAGTCCGCGGCGCGGGCGCTGGCCATGCGCGAGCTGCTGTTGCAGGCGGCGCGTGAACGGGGGCTCATGCCCGAACCGGTCGAGATTGCGCCGGGACAGGTCGAAACCCCGGACGAGGCGCTGGTGCGTCAACTGCTGGATGCGGCGGTCACGCCGCGCCCTGTCGAAGAGGGCAAATTGCGCGCGCATTATGACGCCGATCCGGGCCGGTACCGGGCCCCCTGCCTTTATGAGGCGGCGCATATCCTGATCCCGGTCGATCCCGCCGCGCCCGATCAAGCCTTTGAAACCGCGCAGGCGCTTTGTGCCGAACTGGCGCGCGACCCGGCGCGGTTTGCGGCGCTGGCACGTCAGCACAGCGCCTGTTCATCGCGCGAGAATGGCGGGCTGTTGGGTCAGGTCGCATCGGGCGATACCGTGCCTGAATTCGAAGCCGCACTGAGCGCGATGCGGGTTGGCGCCGTCACCGAAGACCCCGTCAGAACCCGCTATGGCTTTCATGTGATCCGGCTCGATGCCCGCGCCGAGGGCGCTGTGCTGCCGTTCGAGGCGGTCTTGCCGCGTTTGCGCGAGGCGGCGGAAAAGGCCGCCTGGCTGCAAGCGGCGCGCGATTTCGGCGTGGCGCTGGCGGCTGAAGCCTCGGTCACGGGCGTGCGACTGGCTGTTGTCTGAAGGGAAACGCGCATGGGCACGGATAACATGGCTGGGCACGCGTTCCGCGATTGCCGGAACCCGCAGCGCGTTTCAGTCCTTGCGAACGCCGTTTTCCTGCCGTCGCGGGGGCGGATGACATCCGAAGGAGACCTGGGATGAATGAACTGGCCCCGTTGGGCAAACCCGATCCGCTGCGTTGCGGCTGCGACGACGCGCGGGGTTTGCCGGTCGATGTGGCGCTGGCGCGCGGGCTTGCGGCCCTGCCAAGGATGCGCGGCGTCGAAGACTTGCCCTTGTCGCTGGCAACCGGGCGCGTGCTGGCGCATCGCGTTTGCTGCCCGCAGCCATTGCCGCCGTTCGACAATGCGGCGATGGACGGCTATGCGATCGCCGGTTCGTCCTTGCCGGGTGCCGGGCCATGGGTCTTGCCGGTTTCCGGGCGCGTTCGCGCCGGCGACGCACCAGGCCGCCTGCAACCCGGCACGGCATGTCGCATTCTGACCGGGGCGCCCCTTCCCGCCGGTGCCGACACCGTGGTCGCCCAGGAGGCGGTGCGCGTCCAGGGGGGCAGGGTCATCCTGGCGTTTCGCCCGCGTTCGGGCGCGCATATCCGCCGTGCGGGCGAGGATATCGCCCAGGGTGCCGAGATCCTGGGCGCGGGCCGTGTCATCGGCTCGCGCGAGGCGGCAGCGCTGGCATCGGCGGGATGCGCAGGGGTGGCCGTGCACCCGCGCGTGCGGGTGACGCTGCTGGCGACCGGATCCGAGCTGGTCGAACCCGGCGCGCCGCTGGCGCCCGGCCAGATCTGGAACTCCAACCGCTATCAGCTTGCCGCGGCGTTGGCGCAGCCCTGGATCGCCTTGACGGACCGGGAGGCATTGCCCGACACGCCCGATGCCCTGCTGCAGTTCTTTGGCCAGACCGCGGCACACGCCGAACTGATCGTGACGACCGGCGGCGTCTCGGTCGGTGACGAGGACCATATGCGCGCGTTGTTCCAACAGGCCGGCGGGACGATCCTTGCCAGCGATCTGGCGATGAAGCCGGGCAAGCCGGTTACGCTGGGCCGGTTGGGGCAGGCGCTGTGGCTGGGTCTGCCGGGCAACCCGGTGGCGGCGCATGTGGGCTGGATGGTTCTGGGCGCGCCGCTGGCGCAGGTCATGGCCGGCCTGTCCGAACCGGGTCCACGAAAGATCGTGGCGCGGCTTGCCGAAACCGTCGAGCACCGGCCGGGACGCTGTGAGTATCGGCTGGCCCGCCTGCTGGGTCACGATGCGCGCGGCGCGCTGCAAGTGCGGTGTCTGCCGGCGCCGGGCTCGCACCGCGTCGCCCAGATGGCGCAGGCCGACGGGCTTGTCGCGCTTCCTGCCGATGCCGAGGTGCTGGCCGCTGACGCGCTGGTGGATTTCTTGCCATTCTGACGGGATTGCCCGCTCCGGTCATCGATGCGGTCCCGAAGCGAAAACGTGAACGGAGAGCTTCATGCAACTTGGATATGTCACCACGAATGGACGCGGCGATACCGATGCCTGCCTGTGGCAAGCGGTGCAGGCCCTGCAACGTGCGGGTGTCGCCCTTGCGGGAACGATCCAAAGCAATCCGCGACGCGATGATCGCACCCGATGCGACATGGATCTGCATGTCCTGCCCGATGGCCCGGTGCTGCGGATCAGCCAGGATCTGGGTGTCGATGCGCGCGGCTGCCGGCTGGATGGCGCGGCGCTGGAAAGCGCGGTCGCCGCCTGTCAGGCGCGCTTGCCGCGGGCTTCGCTGGTGGTGATCAACAAGTTCGGCAAACATGAGGCCCAGGGGCGTGGGTTCGTGCCCGTGATCGCCGCCGCGCTGGATCGTGATCTGCCGGTCCTGGTCGGCGTGAGCGCCATGAACCTGCCGGCTTTTCTGGATTTTGCGGGCGGTTTGGCCCGTCCGCTGCCTGCCGGTCCCAAGCCGATACTGCGTTGGGCGTGCAAGGCGATCACGCCCGGATCGGGGCAACCCGCCGGGTGCGCGGCCTGACAGGCGCGCGGCGCCGGTTGCATCGAAGCCGTTCCGCGCCGTCGCTGGCTGTGTCTTTGCGCGCCCTGTCGGCGGGCTGTTCGATCACGCGTGGAACGCTCTACGAACAACGCCCCCTGCCGGGGCAGGGGGCGTGTTGATCAAAGTCAAACTGGAAAAGTACCATCAATGGCCTCAGATTAGACCTGCGGGGCCGGCACACGCAACTGTGACAAGTTACAGGTCACAGCGTCAGCAAGTGCAGGTTGATAGCCGTGGCAATCGCCTCGGACCGGCTGCGCGCACCGATCTTGCGTCGGGCGTTGTCGAAATGGAACCGGACGGTACGGATGCGAATGTCGATGGCCGCCGCGATTTCCTCGTCGGTAAGCCCGCGCGCGGCCAGTATCAGAACCTCGATCTCGCGTGCCGACAGGACGGGGCCGGGCGTGTCGGACCTTGGCGCAAGCAGCTGGCGCATCCGGTCGTGCGCGTGTTCACCCAGAAAGCGCAGGATCGTCCGGGTCTGCTCGTCCGGGTCGGGGCCGGGTCCGGTCAGGGCGGCGGCACCGCGATAGCCCTGGGCGCGATAGATCGGCACCAGAAGGCCATGGCGTTGTCCGAACGACGCAGCCAGATCCAGCACGGCAAGCGCGTCGGCATCGGGGGTAAACCCGGCCCGGCCATCGCGGATATCCTGGAACGAAACCGGCTTGCTGGCCATCTTCATCGCGCGGGGCGCGGGGTCATGGCGCGCCATGTCGCGATCCATGTAGATTTCCCAAAAGCCGGGCTTCAGGTTATCCACCGTGAAAGGCGTCGGGTTGGGGTCGTTCGGGGGCGGCATGGTGCCGATCACATAGGTGTCGAACCCCAGCGGCCGGATCACGCGCAGGAGGGCCGCGCCCACGTCCCCGACCACGCGCGCCTGGGCAAGGGTTTTGGGAAAGTCGAACAGTGACGATTCGGGCGACCGCGTGCCCCGTCCGATGTGTTCTTCGCTCCGTCCCACCATTTGAACAGCCTAACCCGGCGTGCCCGTGTTTCAATATGTGCAAAAGCCCTGATTCGGGGCGCTGCCTGATCCGGGGTTTTGCCCGGTCGTGGGGCTGCGGCGGCGCACAGGTTGACGAGGCGGGAACCGTGCGCGATGGATGTTGACTCTGTAATCAAAGCATAGAACTGTTAACGCATTGCGGGCTGGGCGGCTCTGCGCCGCGCCTTGCTAAACGCATGAAAAAAAACAAACTGAATGGGAGTCTGTCATGTCCGTGACAAACAGGATGAAATCGCTGCGTCCGAGCCTTATGGCGGGCGTCGCTGCCGCCGCCATGACCCTTGCCGCCGCGCCGGGCGCGGCCGAGACCTTGCGCTGGGCGCGTGTGGCCGATGCGCTGACGCTGGATCCGCACAGCCAGAACGAGGGGCCGACCTCGACGCTGCTACACCACATCTATGAAACGCTGGTCAGCCGCGCCACCGACGGCTCGCTTGAGCCGCGCCTGGCGACCGACTGGTATATCCACCCCGATGACGACACGGTCTGGGTACTTGAGTTGCGCGAGGGCGTGACCTTCCACAACGGCAACGAGTTCACGGCCGAGGACGTGGTCTTTTCGCTGGAGCGCGTGCGCCATGACAGTTCGGGCTTCAAGGCGTTGCATTCGGCCGTGACCGGCGCCGAGGCCGTCGATGAGCACACCGTTCATATCCAGATGTCCGGCCCCTCGCCGCTGTATGTCCAGAACCTGACCAACTTCTTCATCATGGACAGCGACTGGTCGGCCGAGAACGACGTCGAGGACCCGCAGAACTTTGCCGCGGGCGAGGAAAACTATGCGGTGCGCAACAGCAATGGCACCGGCCCCTACATGCTGTCCGAGCGCGATCCCGAAGTGCGGACCGTCCTGACCCTGAACGAGGATCACTGGGACGATGCGCCCGAAGTGACCGAGATCATCTATACCCCGATCTCAGAGGCCGCGACCCGCGTTGCCGCGCTTTTGTCGGGCGAGGTCGATCTGGTGCAGGATGTGCCCGTTCAGGACATTGCGCGGCTGGAAGAGACCGATGGCGTCACCGTCACCACCGGGCCCGAGAACCGCAACATCTTCTTCTCGTATGACATGACGTCGGAAACGCTGGATTCGGCCAATGTCGACGACAACCCCTTTGCCAAGCCCGAAATCCGCGAGGCACTGGCGCTGGCGATCGACCGTGATGCCATTCGCCAGGTCGTGATGCGCGGACAGTCGCAGCCCTCGGCGGCGCCGCTGCCGCCCTTCGTCAACGGCTGGACCGAAGAAATGGACGAGTATTCGGCTCCCGATTACGAGCGCGCGGCACAACTGGTGCGCGATGCGGGCTATCCGGACGGGTTCTCGGTCGATCTGCATTGCCCGAATGACCGTTACCTGAACGACGAGGCGATCTGCCAGGCGCTGGTGGGGATGCTGGGTCGCATCGAGATCGACGTGAACCTGGTGTCGCAGACCCGTTCGCTGCACTTCCCGCTGATCGAAAACTGGGAAACCGATTTCTATCTGCTGGGCTGGGGCGTTCCGACCTTCGATTCGGCCTATATCTTCAACTTCCTGGTTCACAGCCGCGAAGGCGCGTTCGGTGCCTATAACGGGTCGCGCTATTCGAACCCCGAGATGGACGAGAAGATCGAGGCCCTGGCAACCATGACCGACCTGGAAGAACGCGATGCACTGATTGCGGAAATCTGGGACGAGATCATGGAGGACCGCGTCTTCCTGAACGTGCACAACCAGCTCTTGGCCTATGCCTCGCGCGATGGCATCAATGTCGAGGTGCACCCCGAGAACCAGCCGCACATGGCGGACGTGACGTTCGATTGAACGCCGACTTGACGCATGCGCCTGCGCGGGGTAACCCGCGCGGGCGTTTCCATTTGGGTCTGCATTGCTGACCCATAGGGAGCGCCCCTTTCCGGAGGTCCCCAGATGCTTGCCTTCATAATCCGCAGGGTGTTGCAGTCGATCCTCGTCATGCTTGTCGTGGCGCTGGTGTCGTTCTCGCTGTTCCGTTTCGTCGGCGATCCGATCAACTCGATGGTGGGCCAGGAAGCCTCGATCGAGGATCGGGCCGCGCTGCGCGAGGCGCTCGGGCTGAACGACCCGTTCCTGATGCAGTTCATGCGCTTCATCGGCAATGCTGCCCAGGGCGATTTCGGGATCTCGTACCGGCTGCAGCAGCCGGTGATGGAACTGATCCTGTCGCGCCTGCCCGCCACACTGGAACTGGCGCTGGTCTCGGGCGTGGTCGCCTTTATCTTTGGCGTCGGCTTCGGGGTCTATACCGCGCTGCGCCGCCGGGGGTGGGTGTCAAATTCCATCATGACCTTATCGCTGATCGGCGTGTCCTTGCCCACGTTTCTGATCGGGGTCCTGCTGATCTGGGTCTTTGCCGTCGAGTTCCAGATGCTGCCGTCGTTCGGGCGCGGCGACGTGGTCCGTGTCGGCGATTGGTGGAGCACCGGGTTTCTGACCCATTCGGGCCGCCTGTCGCTGATCCTGCCTGCGTTCACGCTGGGGCTTTACCAGATGACGCTGATCATGCGGCTCGTGCGTGCCGAGATGCTGGAAGTCCTGCGCACCGATTACATCAAGTTCGCGCGCGCACGCGGGCTGACCAACCGTGCCGTCCATTTCGGCCATGCGCTGAAGAATACGATGGTGCCGGTCATCACCATTACCGGCCTGCAACTGGGTTCGATCATCGCCTTTGCCATCATCACGGAAACCGTGTTCCAGTGGCCGGGCGTGGGGGCATTGTTCATCAACTCGGTGCGGTTCGTGGATGTGCCGGTGATGGCCGCCTATCTGCTGCTGATCGCCCTGATCTTCGTGCTGATCAACCTGGTCGTCGATCTGCTGTATTACGTCGTCGATCCGCGCCTGCGCGCCGATCGCGCCGCCGCCCGACATTGAGGGAAACCGCATGAGCGAGAAGACCGAACCGAACGCACCGCGCGGATGGCTGTATCGGGCCTGGGACAGCGATGTGTCCTATTCGTTTCGCACCTCGCCTGTGGCCATCTCGGCCGGGCTGGTTGCGGTGATCATCATCCTGATGGCCATATTCGCGCCGTGGCTTGCGCCTTATGATCCCTACGACCCCTCAAGCCTGGACCTGATGGACGGGTTCACGCCGCCGATGGAACCCAACGCCTTTACCGGCAATGTCTACTGGCTGGGCACCGATAATCAGGGCCGTGACATCTTTTCGACGATCCTTTACGGCGCCCGCATTTCGCTGTTCGTGGGCTTTGCGGCGGTTGTCTTTGCGATGGTGCTGGGCATCGCGGCGGGGCTGGCGGCGGGCTATCGGGGCGGCTGGCTGGACAGCCTGCTGATGCGGGTGGCCGATGTTCAGTTGTCGTTCCCCTCGATCCTGATCGCGCTTCTGATCTTTGGCGTGGCGCGTGGCTTTATCCCGCCAGCTTATCGGGAAACCATGGCAATCTGGGTCTTGATCGTCGCGATCGGGCTTTCGGACTGGGTGCAATACGCCCGCGTCGTGCGCGGCGCCACGATGGTGGAAAAGAACAAGGAATATGTGCAGGCAGCGCGGGTGATCGGGGCGCATCCGTTCAAGATCCTGGTGCGCCATATCCTGCCCAACGTGATGGGCCCGGTTCTGGTGATCGCCACCATCGGCCTGGCGCTGGCGATCATCGCCGAGGCGACTCTGTCGTTTCTGGGCGTGGGTGTGCCGCCGACCCAGCCCAGCCTGGGCACGCTGATCCGGATCGGGCAGCAATATCTCTTCTCGGGCGAATGGTGGATTCTGCTGTTTCCGGCGGTGACGCTGCTGGCGCTTGCGCTGGCGGTGAACCTGCTGGGCGACTGGCTGCGCGACGCCCTGAACCCCCGACTGCGTTAAGGAGCCGCTGACATGGCGCAACCGCTTCTATCGGTCCGCGATCTGGTCGTGGAATTTCCTACCCGGCGCGGCACCCTGCGCGCCATCGACAAGGTATCCTTCGATATCCAGGAGGGCGAGGTGCTGGGCATGGTCGGTGAATCCGGCGCCGGCAAGTCCATCACCGGCGCCGCGATCATCGGCCTGATCGAGCCGCCGGGGCGCATCGCGGGCGGCGAGATCCGCTTGCGCGGCGAGCGGATCGACAACCTCCGCCCCGAGGCCCTGCGCCGGATCCGCGGCAGGCGCATCGGCATGGTCTTTCAGGATCCGCTGACCTCGCTCAATCCGCTCTACACGGTCGCCCAGCAACTGATCGAGACGATCCGCACCCATATCGACCTCAGCGAGAGAGAGGCGCGCGCCCGCGCCGTGGCCCTGCTGGATCGCGTGGGCATTCCCGCCGCCGCCCGCCGGATCGACGATTATCCGCATCACTTCTCGGGCGGCATGCGCCAGCGCGTGGTGATCGCCCTGGCGCTTGCCGCCGAGCCCGAACTCGTCATCGCCGATGAGCCGACCACCGCGCTCGATGTCTCGGTCCAGGCGCAGATCATCGACGTTCTCAAGGAAATCTGTGCCGAACGCGGCGCGGCGGTGATGCTGATCACCCACGACATGGGGGTGATCGCCGAAACCGCCGATCGCGTGGCCGTCCTTTATGCCGGGCGCCTGGCCGAGATAGGTCCCGTGCGCGATGTCATTACCGCGGCTGAACATCCCTATACGCGCGGGCTCATGGGGTCGATTCCGACTCTGACACAGACCGCCGACCGGCTGGTGCAGATACCCGGTTCGATGCCGCGGTTGAACGCGATCCCGCAGGGTTGCGCCTTCAATCCGCGCTGCCCCGAGGTGTTCGGCCGCTGCCGCGTGGAACGGCCCGATCCCATCGACCGGGGCAGCCGCCGGCAGGTGGCCTGCTGGCTTTACGACACGGCCAAGGCCGAGGAGGCGGGCAATGTCTGATGTCTTGCTCAAGGTCGAGGGGCTGACACGTTATTTCGACGTGTCCAAACCCTGGCTCAATCGCGTGATCGAGCGCGAGGACCGGCAGTTCCTGACCGCGACCGCCGATGTGAACTTCGAGATCCGCAGGGGCGAAACCTTTGCGCTGGTCGGTGAATCGGGTTCGGGAAAATCGACCATCGCCAAGATGATCGTCGGTTTGCTGGAGCCCTCGGCGGGCAGGATCACCTTTGACGACCAGGAGATGAACTTCGCTTCCGGGGCCGCGATGCGGACCTTGCGACGCCGGTTCCAGATGATCTTTCAGGATCCGTATGCCAGCCTCAACCCTCGCTGGCATGTCGGAGACATCATTGCCGAACCGATCCGCACCTTCGGCCTTGCATCGGGGAATGCGATCTCGCGCGAGGTGGGGCGCCTGCTCGACACGGTGGGTTTGTCGGCCTCGGATGCGGGCAAGTTCCCGCACGAGTTTTCGGGCGGTCAGCGTCAGCGGATCGCCATCGCCCGCGCATTGTCTTCCCGGCCCGAGTTCATCGTCTGCGACGAGCCGACATCGGCGCTCGATGTATCGGTGCAGGCGCAGATCCTCAATCTGATGCGCGACCTTCAGGACGAATTCGGCCTGACCTATCTGCTGATCAGCCATGACCTGTCGGTGGTGCGCCATATGTCCAACCGCATCGGCGTTCTGTATCTGGGCCGCCTGGTCGAGGTCGCCGACGGAAAGACCCTGTTCACCCATCCGCGCCATCCCTATTCGCGGATGCTGCTGGACGCGGTGCCCGATCTGACGCTGTCGGGGCGCCGCCGCCGGCAGGTCGAGGGCGAGATCCCGAATCCGATCAATCCGCCGCCGGGCTGCGCCTTTCATCCGCGCTGTCCGCATGCCTTTGATCGCTGCAGGCAGGAAATCCCGCAACCCGTGGATGCCGACGGCAGCCTGGCGGCCTGTTTCGCGGTCGAGGAAGGGCGGATCTGACACCGCCCGACCAAGCTTCATCTTGCTGAAAATACGCTGGGGGTGAATGGGCGCGAGCGCCCAGAGGGGGCAACGCCCCCTCCTGCCCGGCTCAGGCTTTGCGCGCGCGTTTCGGCGCGGCGCGCGGACGCAGCAGGATCGGCGCATAAAGCGCCGCGAACCCGGCCATCCCCGCGATCCACAAGGTCGCCGACAGATGCAATACGCCCGGTAGCGCGGGCCACCACCCGGCCAGTGCGCGCGCCACGACCGCGCCGATCACCGCCAGATAGATCGCGCTGGTTCCGCCACCGGCTGTCAGTGGCAGGCCGGAATGGCCCAGGCTCGCACGGCTCATGACGGCCAAAGTCGTCAGGCCGACCGCGCCCGCCATCCAGACATGTTTCGCGGCGCTTTCGGGGCCGATCCCCAGCGCTGCTAGCCCGACCGCGGCAAAGCCCAACGGGATGAAGCCAAAGGCCGCGTGCAAGACCCAGACCAGGGGTTCCGCGTGACAACGCAGGCCGCGCCAGCGCGCCAGCCGGGCCAGGTTGGCCAACGCCGCGGCCAGGCACGCGATCCCGGTCAGCGGGGCGCCCGGCCAAAGCATCCAGCCGATCACGGCAAGGATGGTCAGGGCCATTATGCCATTGTCGATCCGGTCGGGCGGTGCCGGCAGGACGGGCGACTTGCGCCCGGCCAGCCAGTTGCGCGTGAAACTGGGGATGATCCGCCCCCCGATCAGCGTGATCAGGATGACCAGCGCCCCCAACGCCGTGCGCGCGGAAAGGCCGCTTGCGGCATAGCCGGTCGCCGCCTCGGCGTGGTAGCCCGCATTCGCCGCGCCCAGCACCATCAGAACGCCCAGAACCTTCAGGTTGCGCCAGTTCCGCCCGGCGATCACCTCGCGCGCGATGGCGGCCATCAGGGCCAGCGGAAAGGCAAGATCGGCGCCAACCACGATCCAACCCGGCAGCCAGGCAGAAACCGACAGGACCGCCCGCCCGATCAGCCAAAGACCGACCAGGGCCGCCAACGGCCAGCCCACGATCGGAAACCGGCCCGTCCAGTTGGGAACGGCGGTCATCAGGAAACCGGCGATAACCGCCCAGCTGTAACCGAACAGCAGGGCATTTGCGTGCCATGAGACCGCGTCCATGGTCACGGGCAGCGCGGCCTGGCCCGTCAGCATGAAAAGCCATGCCACCATCGCCACCGCGGCCCAGATTGCCGACAAAAGGAAAAAGGGGCGATAGCCATAGCTCAGGATGGCGGGTCCCTTCCAGGCCCGGATCCGTTCCGCCGATGTCGTCATGGTTTTGCCTCGTATTGAAGGCCCGCCTCGGTCACGATCGCGCTCAGGCCGATGTCGTGGGGCTGGGGAAAGATGGTGGACAGGCGCGCCGATTGCAGCCCGACCCCGATCGCGCGCGGCGGCGGCGTGCGCGCGGCCAGCGTCCGGTCGAAATAGCCGCCGCCATGGCCCAGCCGATAGCCGGCCGCGTCCCATCCGACCAGCGGGGCCAGCACGATATCCGGCATCAGCGTCGCGGCATCGGCCGGGGGCTCGGGGATGCGCCAGTGACCCGGTTGCAGGCGCGCGCCCGGCTCCCAGTGGCGAAACACCAGGGGGCAGCGCGGCGTTTCCACCACGGGCAGCGCCAGCGTCGCGCCCTTCGCGTGCAGCGCATACAACCAGAACCGCAGATCGGGCTCACCGCGGATCGGCCAGTATCCGGCGATCACGTGGCCTGTCACATCGCCCAGAACCGTATCCAGATGCGCCGCGATGGCCTGGGCCAGTGCCGTCCGCTCGGCCAGGGGCAGCGCGGCGCGCGCCGCGATCAGGCGCGCACGCTCGGCCCGGCGCCAGCGCGCAACCTCCAGCGCCTGTTGGGGGTCCGCCAGATCCGCCGCCATGCAGGGGGATGACGCATAGGCCTTGTCCGGCATGTTCCGTGTCATCGACTGCATTCTCCCTTCATCTTGCCCCAAATACGCCGGGGGTGAATTGGCCGCAGGCCAAGGGGGGGCAGCGCCCCCCTCTACGCTGCGGGGCCTTGTCGGTGCGGAACCGATGGAAAGCTATCCGCCATGAAGGGCGCATGAGTTGATATATGTCAAGCATCGGCGATGCCCGAGTACTAGTCAGCAAGGCATCCGGATGCCCGGTGCAATGTCGCCTGCCACCGTTTCCCGCCCTGCATACCAGGCGCCGTGGGGTCTGGCGTATCGGGACAGCACGGCTTCTCTCACCCGGATGGGTGCGGCTGTGGTGCTGCCAAAGGTGGCATGTGACCCGTGCCCGGTGACCACCCGATCAAGGCGTCAGTGGCCGGCGATTACGCTGGTCGCCATTTGATCGAACAGCCTATTGAGGGCGTTTGTTCGCGCGGGCCTTCGCCGGTCTGGGAAATCTGTCGCATGGCTTCGAATAATTCGCGCTGCGTCTCGCCTTCGGGCGGATTGCGGCCGTGCGCGTCCAGCCTGCCTCGGTACTGCAGCTCTCCAGCCGCGTTGAAGCCGAAAAAGTCGGGGGTGCAGGCCGCGCCATAGGCCGCGGCCACGGCCTGGGTTTCGTCATGCAGATAGGGAAAGGGCAGGTCATGCTCGCGCGCCATTTCCCGCATCCGCTCGAAACTGTCGGCGGGATAGGCGTTGGCGTCATTCGAGCAGATCGCGGCCGCGCCGATACCGATTGCCTTCAATTCGCGCACGTCGCGCTTGATCCGGTCGAGCGCGGCCAGAACATAGGGGCAGTGATTGCAAAGGAACATGATCAGCGTTCCCTTGGACCCGGCAATGTCGATATAGCTCAACATCCGACCGTCGGTTGCGGGCAAGCGGAACGATGGCGCTTTCCAACCAAAATCGCAAACAGGGGGCGATGCGGCCATGATCGACACCTAACATTTTGCAGAGAAAAACAGTGGCCGCAATCGCCGGTCCCTGTCAAGTTTCCAGAGCGTGGGCGATGGCGCGCGACAACTTGCCGGTCAGCTCGTCAATCTGTGTTTCACTCAGAATGAACGGCGGCGCCAGCAGGACATGATCGCCGCGCACACCGTCGATCGTTCCACCCATCGGATAGCAGATCAGCCCCTCGTCCATCGCGGCGGCCTTGATCCGCGCGTGCAGCTTGCGATCGGGGTCGAAGGGTGCCTTGGTGTCGGGATCCGCGACCAGTTCGATGCCGCGAAACAGCCCGCGCCCGCGAATGTCGCCGACATGCGGATGCTGCCCGAACGTCGCATCAAGGGCGGCATCAAGTTGTGCGCCCCGTTCACGAACCTGCGCCAGCAGATCGCGCTCATGGATGGCACGCAGAACCGCGCGGGCCCCGGCCGCCGCCATGGCATGGCCCATATAGGTATGCCCGTGCTGAAAGAAGCCCGACCCCGCAGCGATCGCGTCATAGATCCGCGCCGAAGTCAGCAGCGCGCCGATCGGCTGATACCCCGCGCCAAGACCCTTGGCGATGGTGATCATGTCGGGCGCGACACCGTCCTCGGTGCAGGCGAACAGGTGGCCTGTCCGCCCCATGCCGCACATGACCTCGTCAAGGATCAGCAGCACGCCGTATTGGTCGCAGATCTCGCGCACGCGCTTCAGATAGCCGGGCACGGCCGGCACCGCGCCCAGCGTGGCCCCGACCACCGGTTCGGCGATGAAGGCCATCACGGTCTCCGGCCCCAGGCGTTGGATTTCGGCCTCAAGCTCGTTGGCGACGCGCTGGCCGTACTCCCATTGCGTTTCGCCCTCCATGCGGTCGCGGTATTCATAGCAGGGCGCGATATGGCTCATCTCGGTCAAGAGGGGCGCGAATTGCGCGCGCCTCCAGGCATTGCCGCCCGCCGAAAGCGCGCCCAGGGTATTGCCGTGATAGCTTTGCCGGCGCGCGATCAGGCGGTGGCGACTGGGTTGGCCGATTTCCAGGAAATACTGGCGCGCCAGTTTAATCGATGCTTCCACGGCCTCGGAGCCGCCCGAGACCAGATAGACCCGGTCAATGCCCTCGGGCGCCTGCGCGACAAGCATATCCGCCAGGTCCTCGGCCGGTTGCGAGGTGAAAAAACCGGTATGCGCAAAGGCGAGCCGGTCCAGCTGTTCGTGCAGGGCGGCCCGGACATCCGTATCGGAATGGCCCAGGCACGAGACCGCGGCGCCGCCCGAACCGTCGAGATAGCGTTTGCCATCGGTGTCGATGATATAGCACCCGTCGCCGCGCTGGGCGATCGGCTGACGACCGCGGGTCGAGCGGCCGAAAATATGGTCGGGCATGGTCAGCCTCTTACGACATAGACGGAACAGGGGGCGTGGCGCACGACACGGGCGGCATTCGGCCCCAGCAGATAATCCTTCAACTCGGGCCGGTGCGAGGCCATGACGATCACATCGGGTTTCAGCTTATCCGCCGCGCGCAGGATCTCGTCATAGATGGTGCCGTGCAGGATATGGGGATGCACCTCGACGGCGTCGGGGACATTTTCCGCCACCCAATCCTTGAGGCTCTTGCCCATCGCCTTGAGCGCGTCGCGCTCGAAATCCTTGCGGAAAAAGCCGCTGACCTGAGACAGACCGAAATCGGGCAGGACGCTGACGACATGCAGCACACCGTTGGCCCCCAGGATGGCCAGGGCCTCGGCCAGGGGTTTTTGCCAGCTGTTGGCATCCGACAGGTCGATCGGCAGAAGCACGGTGCGGGATGTGGGCATGGTCGTGGCTCCGTGTCAGGGCGGGATTAGAAGGCGGGTTTGGTCTGCCGCCGGCGCTGGAAAACGATCACCAGGCCCAGCAACAGCAGCGCCGGAATATAGAACACCTCTTTCGGCATCCGGTCGGCGCGTCGTTGCACCGCGCTGATCTCGACCGGCTCTTCGCCGTAGAAATCGAACCCCGACAGCGCGTCGGCATGGGGCGTGGCGGGCATCGGTTCGTCCATCGCCATGCGGTCGCCGTCAGGCATCAGCCAAAGCCCGGTTTCATCCAGACGCTCGTCAGACGGTGTGTCCTCGACATTCACCAGAAGTGTGGTGCTGGTGGGGGCGCCGGTATTGAAATCCGGTCCCGTGACCAGCAACCGCAATTGTGTGCCGGGATCGGCCTCTTGCAAGATTTCCTCGAACTGCGCGGGCGGCAAATCGACAAAGGGGGGATGCACCCGGTCGAGCCAGAAGTTTGGCACGAACAGCGTAAACGCCACCAAAAGCAGCGCCGCGGTTTCCCAAAGCCGTGACGGCGCCAGGAAATACCCTTGGGTCGCGGCAGCAAACAGCAGCATGGCAAAAGTCGCCGTGACAAAGACGACAGCAGCCTCGAACAGGCCTGCCGCGGTGCCAAGGTCGATCCCGTAAAGGATCAGGGCCGGATTGTAGATGAACAGAAACGGCAGCGCGACGGTGCGCAGGCTGTAGAAAAACGCAGTGATGCCCGTCTTGATCGGATCGCCGCCTGAGACGGCAGCGGCGGCGAAGCTGGCCAGACCCACCGGTGGCGTCACATCGGCCATGATGCCGAAATAGAAGACAAAGAGATGCGCTGCGATCAGCGGAACGATGAGCCCTTCCTGGGCGCCGAGCGAGACAACGACCGAGGCCATGAGCGACGAGACAACGATGTAATTGGCCGTGGTCGGCAGGCCCAGCCCCAGGACCAGCGAAAACAGACCCACGAGAATCAGCATGAGGAACAGGTTGCCCATCGACAAGACTTCCACAAGGCTGGCAAGCTCGGTGCCGATCGGTGTGCGCGTCACTGTCGCCACGATGATGCCGGCGGCACCTGTGGCCACGGCAATGCCGATCATGTTGCGCGACCCGGCGATCATGCCGTCGAACAGGTCGCCGATACCGCCGCGCAATTCGGGCAGCCAGGATTGCCCGCGCATCAGTGCCTTGATGGGCCGCTGGGTCATGATGATGAGCACCATCACCAGCACCGCGTAGAAAGCCGATTTCGCCGGCGACTGACGCTCGACCATCAGATACCAGACCAGAACCAGGATCGGCAGCAGGAAGTGCAGGCCGGTCGGCACGACCTCGCCCATGACAGGCAGTTTGATCTGCTTTTCGTTCGGGTCGTCCATTTCCAGGTCGGGCTTGCCCGAGGCGATCGCCAGGGCGCCCAGATAGAGCGCCAGAACCACGCCACCGATGACCCAGCCTGCGATGGCGGGAACGCTGGCGCGCAGCATGTCCACCGCCCAGATCGCGCCATAGAACACGACGCCTGCTACGGCGAATCCGATGATTGCCTTCAGGAACATGGCAAGCAGGCTTTTTGATTCACCCAGCGCAGGCATGTTCTTTTTCAGCGCCTCAAGGTGAACGATATAGACCAGCGCAATGTACGAGATTACGGCGGGCACGAAGGCGTGCTTGATGACATCGAGATAGGAAATACCGATGAACTCGACCATCAGAAACGCGGCGGCGCCCATGACCGGCGGCATGATCTGTCCGTTGACCGAACTGGCCACCTCGACCGCGCCGGCCTTTTCGTTGGAAAAGCCCACACGCTTCATCAGCGGGATGGTGAATGTCCCAGTGGTCACGACATTGGCGATCGACGAGCCCGAGATCAGCCCGGTGGCCGCCGAGCCGACGACCGCTGCTTTGGCCGGGCCGCCGCGCAAATGGCCCAGGCCGGCGAAAGCCATCTTGATGAAGTAGTTGCCGGCACCTGCCTTGTCCAACAGCGATCCGAACAGGACGAAAAGGAACACGAAGGCCGTGGAGACGCCCAGCGGAATGCCGAAAACGCCCTCGGTCGAAAGCCATTGCGTGTTGACAACGGCCGTGAACGACCGGCCCTGATGCGCGATCAGGTCGGGGATCAGCCAGCCCTGTCCGAAATAGCTGTAGGCCAGGAACACCCCGGCCACCACCGACAGCGCCGGTCCCAACGAGCGGCGACTGGCCTCAAGCAAGACGATCACCCCGATCGCGCCGATCCAGATCTGGCTTTGCGTGGGCAGGCCCGATCGCGCCGTCCTGGCCAGTTCGTCCGAGAACCAGAATACGTAAAGCGCGCAGCCCGCGCCGAGGATGGCCAGAATCCAGTCATAGAGCGGGATGTGATCGCGGGGCGCGGTCTTGGCGGCCGGATAGGCCAGGAACGCCAGCGCAAGGCCCAGTGCCAGATGCATCGGGCGGGTCTGGTCGGAGCCCATGATCTTGACGAAGGGCAACTCGCCGAACCAGAACTGCGGTTCGGAAATCCAGACCTGGAACAGCGCCCAGAACAGCGACAATCCGGCGATCAGCAGGGCGACGGCCCGACTGCGCGGGTTGCGCGCGCCACTGTCCGACGAGGCCAGCAGATCCTGCAGTTCATCGTCGCTGAAGTCCTTGGCGCGCTTGTTCTCGTCGCTCATTGCCGGGCCCTCCCTGTCCGCTGGCCGGTCACTGTTGGTGCCTGCCCTTTGCCGGGTCAGGCAAGGCCGCGCCCCCACAAGGGGACGCGGCCATGACATTCAAGCGATGGCGCGATCAGTCCATCAGGCCCGCTTCGCGGTAGTAGCGCGCGGCACCGTCATGCAGCGGGGCCGACAGGCCGTCGGTGATCATTTCCTCGGGGTCCAGGTTGGCCAGGGCCGGGTGCAGCCCTTGGAACACCTCAAGGTTGTCGAAGACCGCCTTGGCGACCTCGTAGACGATGTCGTCGGACACTTCGGCCGAGCTGACGACGGTGGCGCCGACGCCAAAGGTGGTCACGTCCTCGTCGTTGCCGCGATAGGTGCCACCGGGGATGGTGGCCATGCGGTAATAGGGGTTTTCGTCCACCAGGGCGCGGATCTCGTCATTATCGACGGTGACCAGCACCGCATCGCATCCGGTCGTGGCTTCCTGAATGTTGCCCGACGGATGGCCGACCGGATAGACGAAGGCGTCGATGTTGTTGTCGCACAGCGCCTGCGAATGTTCGCCCGGGGGCAGTTCCGAGGCGACGGCGAAGTCGTCCATGGTCCAGCCCATGGCTTCCATCACCACTTCCATGGTTCCGCGCGAGCCCGATCCGGGGTTGCCGACGTTCACGCGCTTGCCGACCAGGTCTTCCAGCGTCTCGATGTCGGCATCGGCGCGGGCCACGATGGTAAAGGGCTCAGGGTGCAGCGAGAAGACGGCGCGCAGATCCTCGAAGGCGCCCTGCTCCTCGAAGTCCGAACTGCCGTTATGGGCGTGATACTGCCAGTCGGACTGGGCAACGCCGAATTCCAGCTCGCCCGAGCGCAGCGCATTGATGTTGAAGATCGAGCCGCCGGTCGATTCCACGCCGCAGCGGATGCCGTGCTCGGAACGGTCGCGGTTGACCAGGCGGCAGATGGCGCCGCCCGCCGGATAATAGACCCCGGTCACACCGCCGGTACCGATGGCGACGAAGGTTTGCTGGGCAAAGGCAGGACCGGTGGCCAGAGCGGCCGCGGCGGCGATGCCGGAAAGAATCACTTTGTTCATGGGAACCCCCCAATGGTTGGCACGAAAGTTGCACCCGATCACACAGCGAGCCCGCGCGACCGGATCACTCTTGAAAGGAAACATATGTGTTGCGAAAGTCAACTTGATAATCAAATGTGTCCTCTTTGCAGGGCCGAACCTTGCCGGATATCCGCACGGTGATCATGCCATGACCCCCGACCCGTCATCACAGACCGCGCCAGTTTTTGCGCATGCCGACGATCTGGTCGCGCGGCTGCGGCGGCTGTCCGAGACGGGAACGCCCCAGGTCGGCGCCCTTGCCGCCTGGCTGGCCGACCGCCCCGAGGAACTGGCCTTTCATTCGGTGCGCACGCTGGCGACGCGGGCAGAGACGAATGCCAACACGGTGATCCGGCTGGCGCGCGCCCTTGGCTTTGCCGGCTTCGAACCATGCCGGGCAGCCGCGCAGCAGGCGTTGCGGGGCCGGGCGCTGACCTATGGTGCGCGCGTCGGTGCCCTGGCCGGGCGCGATGGTTCGGAACTTGAGGACGAGTTGTTGCAAGCCGCGCGCGCGACCGTCGAGGGCGTATTCGCGCCGGAACTGGCCGCGGCGATCCGCGCCAGCGTGCCGCTGATCCGGCAGGCGCGACAGGTGCATTGCGTCGGCGTGCGCGGCTGTTTCGGTCTGGCAAGCTATTTCACCTATATCGGCTCGCTGGCGCATGCCAATATCATGCCCACGCCCGGCCAGCCGGGGCTGATCATGGACTCGCTGGCCGAATGCGATTCACGCGATGTGGTGATTGCCATCACCTTTCCGCATTACTCGTCCGAGGTGGTGCGCGCGGCCGGGGTCGCGCGCGCGCAGGGCAGCGCGTTGATTGCCATCACCGACAGCCACAGCGCCCCGATCGCGCGCGGCGCGACGGTTGTGCTGCGCCCGCCCATGCTGGGCCCGCATGTCATGCCCAGCCTGTCGGGGGCGTTCCTGCTGATCGAAACACTTCTGGCGCATCTGGCGGCGCAGGATCCACAGGCACAGACCCGTGTGCGCCGGTTCGAGGAGCGGCTTTTGCGCTTGGGTGCCTATGTTTCCGGTGCACCCGACGGTTCCGCGTGACATCCATGCGCCTGGGCCGGGCGCCAAGGGCCTGCGCGAGGCTGAGAGTCAGCGGCTTGCGCGTTCCAGAAAGTCGATCAGCGCCGCACGGTCGCGCGGATCGCTGATGCGCTGGTCGGGCATGCGGCTGCCGGGGGTGTAGACCTCGGGTCCGTGTTCGAACAGGGCCGAGACGGTCTCGCGCGTCCAGACGATATCCATCGACCGCAGCGCTTGCGAATAGGCGTACCCCGGTGCGCTGGCGATGCGGCGGCCCAGAACGCCGTGCAGCGTTGGACCCGCGCGGCTGTTGTCGCCCGGCGACAGGCTGTGACACACGGCGCAGGCCCGCCAGACCCGCGCGCCGCGACTGCCGTCGTCGTGGTCGCCGGATGCCTGCGTGGCGCTTTGCCCCTGTCGTTCGCCATCCCTGGCCGACCATCGCCGGATCGTGCCATCGTTGCCGGCGCCCAGAAGGGTGTCGCGATCCAGCGCCAGCGCCCAGACCGGGTCGGCCCCGGCTGAAACGGTGAACCGTTCCGACAGATCTTGGTCCTCAAGCACCCAGACCGTCCCGTCGATTGCGGCCGCTGCGACGGCACCTGTGCCCGCCGCAACCGCGACCAACGGACGGTCGGTCAGGAACCGCTGGGGAAGTTGTGAACCATCGGCCGCATAGAGCCGTAAGGCGCCATCGGCAAAGACCACGGCCAGCCGACCTTCGGTCACGGCCAGCCCGTTGGGGCGGGCTGCCAGCCCGGCACGCGCCGCAAGCTGCGAAGCTCTGTCCCAGATACTCAGACGCAGATCGTCGCCCACGCTGGCCAGATGCCCGTCCGGCAGATACGCCAGACCGGTCAGTTGCCCCTGGTGCGCCTGATGGTCCTGCACGCTGTGATCATCCAGTGACATGCGCGCGATGCGCCCGTCGCCAAAGCCCGCGGCCAGTGTTGCGTCATCGGGGGCCAAGGACAACGCCACGATCGGTGCATTGGTGTCGGGGGTGGCGAATGTCGGCCGTTCGACCGCACCCTGCCAAAGTGCGATGCGCCCGTCCTGACCGCCCGTGGCCAGCATCCCGCCAGGCAGGAATGCGACGGCGGTCACGTTCCCTTCGTGAAAGTGCTGGATCTGGCGGGCCGCGCCGGTGTCGAGATCCCAAAGGATCGAACGTGTGTCGAACCCGCCCGACAGGACCTGCCCGTCACGTATGGCCAGTGCGCCCACCGGGCCGCCATGTCCGGCAAGGTCTTGTGCCGATGCAGCCATGCCTTGCAGCGTGGCGCAAAGGGCAAGCCCGCGCATTCCGGTCAGGATCCAGCGTCGCCTAGTCACCGATCAGGTTGGACCCCGGATCACTGACCCGCGCGCCCTCGGTGGTGAAGACGGCATGGCTGGGCTGCTGGTAATTCTGGTTGAGAACGTAGTGGGCGGCAAAGCCCAGAACGATGGCAATGACGGCGGCAGAGAGAAAGGCTTTCATGGCGGGTTTCCTCCTGTAGGAACGATACGGATTCCGGGGCGTGGTTGCTATCGTTTTTGATCGTTCAGAGAGTCAATCATGCCGCGCGCGATTGCGCCGAACGCCCCTCCTATCGGGCCGTCGGGTTGGCTGGCGACAACGGGGCGGCCACGATCCGAGGCCTCGCGCAGTTCCATCGTCAGCGGAACGGCGCCCAGAAAGGGTACGCCCAGGCGTGCGGCCTCGTCACGTGCGCCACCCTGGCCAAAGATGGCGTGTTCGCCGCCGCAATCGGGGCAGACGAAATGGGCCATGTTCTCGACCAGACCCAGAATCGGCACATCGACCTTGCGGAACATGGCGATCCCGCGCCGCGCGTCGATCAGCGACAGATCCTGCGGCGTCGAGACGATCACCGCACCGGCAAGTTGCGTGCCTTGCGCCAGCGCCAGTTGCGCATCGCCCGTGCCCGGCGGCATGTCGACGATCAGCATGTCCAGCGCCCCCCAGTCGACATCCGCGATCATCTGGGTGATCGCCGACATGACCATGGGGCCGCGCCAGATCATGGCGGTCTCTGGATCGACCAGAAGGCCGATCGACATCGCCTTCAGGCCATAGGCATCCATCGGCCTGAGCTTGCGTCCCTGGGTCGTTTGCGGCTTGCCGGTCAGGCCCAGCAACGTGGGCAGTGACGGGCCGTAGATATCGGCGTCCAGAACGCCCACCGTGTAGCCCAGGGCGCGAACGGCAAGTGCCAGGTTGACGGCGGTGGTGGATTTGCCCACGCCGCCTTTGCCCGAGGCCACGGCGATCACATGGCGCACGTCCGCCAGTGGGCGGGGCGCGGGGGACGGGGCATCCAGTGTCGGAGGGGTTTTCGGCGGTGGCGGCGCGGCGGATTCGGCGGTCAGGACGACCATGGCTTGCGTCACACCCGCCAGCTCACGCAGGGTGACTTCAGCGGCCGCGCGCACCGGGGCGAATGCCGCCGCCTCATCGGGTCGAATGCGAATGGCCAGGCTGATCTTTCCGTTGGTGGCTGAAAGCCCCTCGATCCGGCCCGAACCCGCCAGATCGCCGCCGTCAGGCATGGCGACCGTGGCCAGCACGTCGCGGGCACGATCAATGAGCGAGGGCGCGAAACGGGGTGTCATGCGGTGCGTCGGTCCGGGGCTGGGAAGAAACGGCCCGGCACTTGGTTGGTGCCGGGCCTGCATGACCCGCGCCGCGCGGGTCGACAATGGGCGGCGCTACTCGGCCGGGCTGATCTGTGCGTCGTTGCGGGCCTTGGTGTCCTTGACGTCCTCGACCCAGAGCGAGTGATGCTCCTTGGCCCAGTTCTCATCGACCTCGCCGGTGCCCATGGCGTCGAATGCGCCCTCCATGCCGACCGAACCGATATAGATATGCGCCAGGATCAGCGCCGACATGGCCGCCGCCACCAGCGCGTGGATCACCTGAAAGAACTGCCAGTCGGTGGCACTGCCGGCTTCGGCCGGGAACAGCAGCATCACCCCGGTAAAGGACATGATCGCCCCGCCCACAATGACCGACCAGAACACCACCTTCTGGCCAAAGTTGAACTTGCGCGCCGGCGGATGAACGCCTTTCTTGAACAGCCCGCCGCCTTGCTTGATCCATTCCAGATCCAGTTTCGACGGAATGTTGTGGATCACCCACAGCAGGAACACCATGATCAGCGCAGCCATGAACGGCCAGGCCAGGTAGTTGTGCGCGATCTTGCCCCAGGCGGTCAGCGTGCCGAACGCGCCTTCGCCCAGAAGCGGCAGTACGACGGTGCGCCCGATCACCAGGTTCAGCCCGGTCAGGGCAAGAACGATGAACGTGCTGGCCAGCATCCAGTGGGCAAAGCGCTCAATGGCATTGAAGCGCAGGATCTTGCGGCCCGAAAAACCGCCGTCGATGCGGATACGACCCCGGATCAGGTAGAACAGGACCAGGATGGCCAGCGTCCCCAACACGGCGACGATCGACAGGGTCTGCAAGGTATCGCCCTGCATCGCGGCCCATAGCTTGTTGTCTGGCGAAATCAGGCTGGCCGCCCCGTCATCGGGGATCGAGGCGCGACCCCCCACGGCCTCGCCCGATTGCAGGGCGCGCAGCAGCGCGTCCTCGTTAACGGATTCGGCGGTCGGGTTGACCTGCGCCAGCGCCGTTCCGGCCCAGACCAGCGGGACTGCCGCGACGGTGGCGAGGCGCGATAGCGTGTTCGTCATGGGTTCATCCTCCCGGTTGCGGCGCTCATACGGAGACCGTCTCGCCATAGGCCGTGCGCCAGCCCCAGGCGCCCGAACCATAGCCGCGCGTGACCACGCGCTCGCGGTAGATATCGGCGATGATGTCGCCGTCGCCAGCCAGCAGCGCCTTGGTCGAGCACATCTCGGCGCACAGCGGCAGCTTGCCTTCGGCCAGGCGGTTGGCGCCGTATTTTTCATACTCCGCCGCGCTCAGATCGGCCTCGGGCCCGCCCGAGCAATAGGTGCATTTGTCCATCTTGCCGCGCGTGCCGAAATTGGCGGTCTGCGGATACTGCGGCGCACCGAAGGGGCAGGCATAGCTGCAATAGCCGCACCCGATGCAGGTGTCCTTGTTGTGCAGGACCACCGCATCCTCGGTGGTGTAGAAGCAATCGACCGGGCAGACCGCGGCGCAGGGCGCATCGGTGCAGTGCATGCAGGCCATCGACACCGAGCGTTCGCCCGGCAGGCCGTCATTGATGGTGATCACCCGCCGCCGGTTGATGCCCCAGGGCACCTCGTGCTCGTTCTTGCAGGCGGTAACGCAGGCGTTGCACTCGATGCAGCGGTCGGCGTCGCAAAGGAATTTCATCCGTGCCATTGTTGCGTCCCCTCCGTTACGCGGCTTCGATCTGGCAAAGCGTGACCTTGCCTTCGTGCATGCCGGTCACCGGGTCATAGCCGTAGGTGGTGATGACATTGACGGATTCGCCCAGCACGATCGGGTCTGCCCCCTCGGGGTATTTGCCCCGCTGATCCTCGCCCTGGAACCAGCCGGCAAAATGAAAGGGCATGAACGCCAGCCCCGGATTCACCCGCTCGGTCACCAGTGCCTTGACCCTGGCGCGCGATTCCCCCTCGGCCCCGGTCACCCAGACCCAGCCGCCATCGACGATGCCGCGCTCCTCGGCGTCCTGCGGATTGATCTCGACGAACATGTCCTGCTGAAGCTCGGCCAGCCAAGGGTTCGAGCGCGTTTCCTCGCCGCCCCCCTCGTATTCCACCAGCCGCCCCGAGGTCAGCACGATCGGGAAGTTTTCTGCGACCCGGTTGTCCACATTGGCCATCTGGATTGTGTGGCCGATGTTGGGCATCCGCTGGTGGCGGCTGTCGTCGCGCGTCGGATAATCGGCGACCAGGTCGGGACGCGGCGAATAGATCGGTTCGCGGTGCACTGGGATCGGGTCGGGCAGATTCCACGCCACGGCGCGGGCCTTGCCGTTGCCGAAGGGCACGCAGCCGTGTTCGATCGCCACGCGCTGAATGCCGCCCGACAGGTCGATCGACCAGCTGACGGCGCCGGGATCGTCGCCGCCGATGCGTTCGATCGTGGCGCGTTCCTCGTCGGTCAGGTCGGCGTCCCAGCCCAGCTGTTGCAGCAGGGCATAGGTGAACTGCGGATACCCGTCCTCGATATCCGATTCCGGGGGCCAGTTGCCCTCGGCCAGAAGGGTTTCGCCATCACGCTCCAGCCCGAAGCGCGGCCGGAAGGCGCCGCCGCCGTCCTTGACCGGAATGTTGGGGTTGTAAAGGATATGGGTGCCCGGATGGCGGAACTCGGGCGTGCCCCAGCAGGGCCAAGGCAGGCCATAGTAATCGCCGCGCACCTCTTCGGGGGCGTCATCGCCGGCGCGCAGGGTCACCAGGTCGAAATGTTCCTGGTATGCGATATGGGCCTTCAGCCGCTCGGGCGACTGGCCGGTATAGCCGGTGGACCAGCCGCCGCGATTGATCTCGCGCAGGATCGACTCGGCCGAGGGTTCCGGTCCGAACTTGCCCTCGATCATGTCATAGGGTTTGAACATCTCGTCGGCGAAGCCCAGCTTTTCGGACAGGCGGTAGATGACCGCGAAATCGTTGTCCGATTCAAAGATCGGATCGACGATCTTTTCGCCCCACTGGACGGATCGGTTGGACGCCGTGCGCGAGCCGTTCACTTCGAACTGGGTGCAGACCGGCAACAGATAGGTGTTGTCGCTGCGTGAATGCAGCGCGGCAAAAGTGGTCGGGTGCGGGTCGGCCACGACCAGCAGGTCCAGCGCATCCATGCCGCGCTGGGCGTCCTGCATCCGTGGCACGGTGTTGCCGCCGTGCCCCATGACGATCATCGCCTTGATGTTGTCGCGCTGATCGACCTCTTCGGCATCCAGAAGCGCGGCATCGAACCAGCGCGTCGAGGTGATGCCGGGCACACCCATGTTCTGTTCGGGGGTGCGCGCATCGCGACCGCCCTTGGCGGGCACTTCGTCAAAGCGGCTGACGAAATAGTCATAGGGCACGTCCCAGACCCGCGACCAGTGGCGCCACGCCCCTTCGCCCAGGCCGTAATAGCAGGGCAGGTTGGCCACATCGAGTCCGAAGTCCGTCGCCCCCTGAACGTTGCAGTGGCCGCGGAAGATATTGGCGCCGGTGCCGGGGAAGCCCACATTGCCGGTTGCCAGCAAGAGGTTGCAATAGGCGCGCACGTTCGCGGTGCCGACCGTGTGCTGCGTGCCCCCCATGCACCAGATGAAGGTCGAGGGCTTTTGCGTGGCAAAGGTTTCTGCCACCCGTGCCAGCGTGTCGCCGGGGATGCCGGAGATGTCTTCGACGACATCCGGGGTATAGGCCTGCACCGCCTCGCGGATCTGGTCCATGCCCCAGACCCGCTGATCCAGGAATTCCTGATCTTCCCAGCCGTTCTCGAAGATGTGCCACATGATCCCCCAGATCACCGCGATGTCGGTGCCGGGGCGGAAGCGGACATATTCGGTGGCATGGGCCGCGGTGCGGGTGAAGCGCGGGTCCAGCACGATGACGTTGGCGCGGTTGAGCTCCTTGCCCTCAAGGATGTGCTGCAACGAGACCGGGTGCGCCTCGGCCGCGTTGGAGCCCATGAAGATCACGGTCTTCGAGTTGCGGATGTCGTTGTAGCTGTTGGTCATCGCGCCGTAGCCCCAGGTATTGGCCACGCCGGCGACGGTGGTCGAATGGCAGATCCGCGCCTGGTGATCGACATTGTTCGTGCCCCAGAAGGCCGCGAACTTGCGGAACAGATACGACCCCTCGTTCGAGAACTTCGCCGACCCCAGCAGATAGACGCTGTCGGCGCCCGAATTCTCGCGGATATCCAGTAGCTTGTCGCCGATCTCGTCGATCGCGTCTTCCCAGCTGATGCGCTGCCATTCGCCGCCCACCTTCTTCATCGGGTATTTCAGGCGACGATCGCCGTGGACCAGTTCACGCACCGATGCGCCCTTGGCGCAATGGGTGCCGCGGTTGATCGGGCTGTGCCAGCTGGGTTCCTGGCCGACCCAGACCCCGTTCTGCACTTCGGCGGTCACGGTGCAACCGACCGAGCAATGGGTGCAGATGTTCTTGCGGCGCTCGATGTCCTGGCTGTGGTCGGTCGGCCCGGCCTCGGCCCGGCGGGTCATTCCGGCGCCGATGCCGCCAAGGGCGGCAAGCCCGGCCACGCCCAGCCCGGACGACCGAAGGAAGCTGCGCCGGTCGATCGGCTTTGCCGACAGCCCCGCCGCCATCTGCGACAGACGGCCGCCCTGCGCGGCCTCACGGGTTCTGCGTTTGACCAGCATGACTCATTCCTCCGGGCGGTAGTAGCGATTGGTGCGGTAGAACGTCTCGACGTGCTCGGTTTCGCGGTAGCGCGCGCGGGTGCGCTCGTCGCCGGTTTCCCGGGCCATGACCGGCCGGGCCCCGCCAACGCTCAGCGCCGAGGCTGCCCCCGCACCAAGGGCCGCGCCAAAAAGGCCGCGCCGGCTGATGCGGTTTTCACGATGCTTCGTCATGTCCAACCTCCCTGGGTTTCGGGCTGTCGTCGCGCCCGATGACGTCGTCTGTCCAGTCATGCCGCCAGGGCAAAGGCCCTGGCGTCGATATCCACAAGCAGTCGCCCGATCTCGGCCATCGGGCGATAGAAGGCCGCGCTGGGCGCAACGGCCAGATCGTCAAAGAAGCGGCCGGCCCAGGGGGCAAGGTGGCGCTGAAAGAACGCGGACTGTTCGACGGGATCGGTGTCGATCTCGCCCGCGGCCATGGCGCCCATCACCTCGAACAAAAGGGCGATATGGTCCTCGGGTTCATGCCGATCCCTGGCGCGGGCGATGCCCAGCCGCGCCAGATCGCCGCGCAGTTCGGCCAGCGGCCGTTCGTTCAGAAATCCGGTCATGTAGAAACTGGCATAGGGCAGCAGTTCGCCGCGGCCGACACCGATGAACAGCTCGAAATACTCGCGCTCGACGGTCCTGGCGTCGGTTTCGCGGGCGGCGCGTGCCAACGCCCCATAGGCCTGACCCAGCGGCGTCGCATCGCCCTGAAGGGCGGCGGCGGCGTCAAGCATGGCCTGATCGGGGGGGGCGGCAAGAAGGCGGGACAGGAAGCGATATTGCGCGCTTCGCAGCAGATCGACCGTATCGCTCGCTGGCCCGGAGCCGGGCTGGCTTGCCGTCATCTGAGACTCTCCCGAAACGCCTCGTTGGGCGGGCAGGGCGGTTTTCCGCGTTGTCCTGCAACTGTTTCACTATACCGTCAGGTCAAGAGCCCGGTCAAATGAATCCGGCGGCTACGCATACGACCTTTGTCTAGCTGGGCATCGCCCCGCCATGGCGCCGGCGGGACCGGTCCGGTGCAGGCTGCGCCGCGCCAGTTTCACGCCCTTTGGGGTCATCAGATTGTCCCGTCGCCTGACCTTGGGGTTCGGGCGCGGCGGTCTTGTGCGGATCGCGTTCGCCGGTGTCGGATTGCGCAGGCGGTGCACCGGGCTGATCTGCGACTGGCTCGGTCTCGCGAATTGCGGGGCGCGGCGCCTTGAGAGCCTGGGCCATCTTGCGAATGCTGTCTGCCGTCAGGATGCCGCCATCGCCCGGCACCCCACCCGGCGTGTTCCAATCCCAGGCGTAATCGACCGCGCAATCGACATGATCGCGGATGGCCGGCGTCAGAAGCCACATCTTGCGCATGGCGGCATTCCTGAGGGGGGCCGGGACACCGGGGCGCAGGAAGGGGCGCAAGTCGCTCTCGGCGGTCAAGGTCTCGATCCTGGGCAGGGCGGCCAGTTCCGCCTCGCTCACGGGGGGCGGTTCGTCGGGCAGGAATGGATCGCCGGGCGTGGGGGCCTCGGTCTCGTCATCCTCGGGCCGCTGTGACGGGTCTGCCCGGCGGTCCAGGGCCTTGCGCTGCGACCAGCGATCCAGGAACGATCCGCCGCTCATGTCTGACCCTCGGGTTTGTGCCATTTCTGTTCGGGCGGCAGGATGCGGGGCGCGCGGGCCTGCAAGGCGTTCGGATCGCTGGGCTGGCGCTTGCGTTTCTTGAACGGGATGTCGACATGGTGGCGCGCCACGAAAGCTGCCAGCGCGTCGCGGATCGCGGCGGGCATCGGCACGGCCTCGACCGTGGCGTCGTCGTCGCCGGCGAACCCCTCGCCCTCATAGGGATCGACCGTGATGCACGCCAGTTCGGCGGTGGCCGGGTCCTGCCCGCGCAGCGCCACCCAGACCGAAGGACGGCCAGAGTTCAGATTGTCCATGTGATGCGAGGTGTCGCCCGAGAACAGCACCATTTCCGCGGCACCCAGATACCAGGTCTCGGTGCCGCTTTCATCGGTGATCAGGGTGCGGGGCGCCAGCGCGGGCACTTGCGGCAACACCGCCGACGGGCGCAACTGCGCCTGCCCCCAGCGCGTGACCGGTGGGCGGCGCATCGCCAGAACGCCCAGATGCAAGACCTCTTGCGGCATCGTTTCCCCCCTTGTCATCCCGCCGCGGTTGGCGCGGCCAGCGGCAACCCCGTCAGCAGGTTTTGCGGCTTGACCCTGATCGACATGTCGGGCGCCAGCCCCAGGATCAACCAGACAGGGTGCCCGGCCACATCTGGCAGCACCGCCGACGACCCGGCGAATTGCAACTCGAACAGCCCGACCAGGGTATCGCGCGGGCTCTGCCCTTTCCAGAGCGCATTTCCGATGGCGGTTCCGGCCTGGTCCAGCCCGACGAACCAGCGCAGGTCGATGCCATCGGCGCGGGTGTGCGGCGTAACCGTCACCGCATACCCGGTCATGTGGGTGACAAAGGCTTGCAGCGCGCGGGCCAGACCCTGACGTGCCAGCGGATCGCCGCCGAAGTTCAGCACCGTGGTATGCGCATCCGATCGTGACCAATAGGTCCATTCGTTGCCGCCACCCAGCACATCCAGCCCGTCAATCCCGCCCGAAAACATCGCGGTCAGCGGCGAGCTGTGCATCTCGGCCTCGAACGCCTGTGTCAATTCCTCGTCGGCCAGGAGCAGGGTGCCGTCCCTGACATGCGCGCGCTGGGGCCGGAACAGCAGTTCGGCGGCGCGCAGCACCTGGGCATCGCCACATCCGTCAAGGGCGTTGCGCAGGATCAGCTGCACCAGCTGGTTCATGAACACGATCGGCAGACGCATCCTGCGGTGCACGATATCGGCATATCCCCCCTCGATCGTGCTTGCCGCGACCAGGGCGTCGCGCAACGCCAGCAGGAAGCCCCAGTTTTCGCGGGCGTCGGGGTCGGCCATGGCCGCCAGATCGCCCGGTTCGACCTGCGCACGCGGATCTGCCATGAGCCGGGCATAAACCGCGCGTTCGACGGCGCAGGCGTCCGTCGGTGGCACCACCTCGGGTCGGGCAAGCCAGGCAAGCAGCAACTCGTCGGTGACGATCATGCGACCCGACCGGTCCAGCCGGGTCAGATGATGGCCGCTTGCAACCCAGAATTCCGGCATCAATCGCCCCCGCGCAGGGCAAACAGGTCGATCGCGGCGTCCGCATCTTCCTCGACGATGTGAAAGGCGCGGTCGTGTCCTTGCAGATAACCCTGACCAAAGGCGGTTTCACGGCGCGGCGTCAGCGTGCGGAACTGTTCGCGGATATTGCCACCCTCGAACCGGCGGTAAAGGGCGATCAGCGTGTTTTCGGGGTGGTCGCGGCACAGGCTTTCGGCCAGCGCCACCTCTTCCTCGGCGGCGGGCAGCGCGGTGGCCAGATCGGGCGCGCCCAGCCGTTCGACCAGCTGGCCCGCCAGTTGGCGCACCATGGCTGCGCGTTCGGCCGTGCTGGCGGGCTGCACCACCACGAGGGTGGAGTGGCCAAAGCTTGCCAAACCCAGAAACCCGCTGCGAAAGGCGATGGCCTCCTTGCGGGTCAGGCTTTCGGCATCGCGGCCCCAAAACAGGAACGTCCCCGGCACGGCCCATTCGCCGGGTTCGGCGGCATGGGCGAAGACCACGGTATCCGACGCGTCAAGGCGGATCGTGCGCGGCAAACGGGTCACAGGTTCGGCCCCTTCTTGCCGCGCCAGCCGGTCTGGCCCAGCGCCGCCATCAGCGGCGGATGGCGGCGCCCGCCGGATGGCGTGATCTCGACCAGCCGGTCCCCTTCGAACCGGCGGACACCGCGCAAAAGCGGCGGATCGATGCGCATCAGATAGCGGTTCGTGACCGACTCCAACCCCTCATGGGTCCAGCGGTCGAAATAAAGCATCATGTAGGAGGCGAATGTCGCGACGATCATGTCAGCCGGGTCGAACCCCTCTTCCTTGAGCGAGAGGCTGTCGGGGCAGTCGCCGGGATGCGCCAGGTGGTCGCGGTCGGCGATCAGTTCGGCGGCAAAGACCATCCAGTCGGGCACCGCGTCCGGCCCGCAGCCCGGCGCAACCCGAAACCGCCCGCCACCCAGTCGCGCCCCGTCAAAGCGCACCTCGTCCGGCCAGACAAAGCGCACCGGGCGTTCGGGCGGGCAGTGCGCTGCGAGCGCGTCGCCCAGCGCGGTCATGCCCAGAATGAACGCCATCTGCGCCTGTTCCAGCGGCGCGTCGGGTTCCAGAACCACCGCGAAGGCCAGCAGGCCCGGCCCCTCATGCAGGACCAGCGTGCCCGCGCCATGTTCGTCGGCCAGGGCGGCCGCTTCCTCCAGCACGTCCTCGCCCGATGCGCGGATCGGGGTGAACGGCGGTGGCAGCATCAATGTCTCTTGCACCATGGCGATCCTCTTCCCAGTCGCAGTCTTGCGCGTTGCGCAGTTCACGGCAAGGCGTTCTTTCGGGTGGCTATCCAAGACGCCGGTCGCGGGCTATATCGGAAGAAATAAGCCATGCGCCAGCCAGGGGAAGCCCATGCCAGTGACGCCGCGACGGATTCTGACCTGCACCTGCGAAGGCACCATGCCCATCGACACCGCCGCCATGGAGCAGGCCGGGCTGTCCGTGACGGGAAAGCCCGCCCATCAGCTTTGCCGCGCCGAACTGGCACATTTCAAAAAGGCGCTGGGTGAATTCGCCGCCGTCACCGTGACCTGCACGCAAGAGGCCCCGCTTTTCACCGAGATCGCCGAGGAAGCGGGATTCGAGGGTGATCTGTCCTTCGTCAATATCCGCGAAAACGCCGGCTGGTCGGACGCGGCAGACCAGTCAGGGCCAAAGATGGCGGCGCTGGCGGCCATGGGCGCGGTCACACCGGCGCCGTTCGACCTTGTCACGATGGAAAGCGCAGGTGTCGCGCTGATCCTGGGGGCGGGACCCGAGGCGCTGGAGGTCGCCGAGACGCTGGCCGAGACGCTGGATATGACCGTGCTCCTGACCCCCGGCGCACGGGTTGCGCCGCCGCGCCAGACCGTCTTTCCGGTGCTGCAGGGGCGTGTGCGTCGCGCGCAGGGGCATCTTGGCGCCTTTGAACTGGTGGTCGATGACTACGCCGCCCCGGCGCCGTCCTCGCGCGATGAGTTGCGGTTCGAGGTTGGCCGCGATGGGGCGGTTTCGCGATGCGATCTGGTGATCGATCTGACGGGCGCGCCACCGCTTTTTCCGGCGGCCGACCTGCGGCCGGGCTATTTTCGCGCCGATCCGCGCGATCCCGTGGGCCTGTCGCGCACAACCCTGCAGGCCGCGCAGATGGTCGGCACGTTCGACAAGCCACGCCACATCGCGTTTTCGCCCGAGTTGTGCGCGCATTCGCGCAACCGGATCACCGGGTGCACGCGCTGTCTGGATCTGTGCCCGACCGGTGCCATTACCCCGGCGGGCGACAGCGTCGCCATCGATGCCGAGATTTGCGCGGGCTGCGGGCAATGCGCTGCGGCCTGCCCGACCGGCGCGGCCGCCTATGCGCTACCACCGGTCGAAACCCTGGCCGAACGGCTGCGCACGGGATTGGGCGCATGGTTTGCCGCCGGGGGCAGATCGGCGCCGGTCATCGTGCTGCATGACGCCGATCATGGCGCGGCCCTTGTCGAGGCCAGCGCACGCCATGGCCGCGGGTTGCCTGCCCACGCGATCCCCGTGCAGGTCAACGAACCCACGCAGATCGGCCCCGAGGGTCTGGCAGCAGCGCTGGCCTATGGCGCGGGGGGCGTGCGCATCGTGACCCGCGCGCGACCGACGCATCCCGTTGACGGGCTCGAGGAAACGCTGGCGCTGATCGACGTGATCTGCGCCGAAACCGGGTATCCGGCCGAAACCTGCGCGCTGATCCAGACCGACGACCCCGACGCGCTGGAGGACGCATTGTGGCGCCCCGCGGCGCGAGCGCGTGCCACGCGCTCGACGTTCCTGCCGCCCGCCGACAAGCGCGGATTGCTGGTTCTGGCAATGTCGGAAATGAACCGCACGGCGCCCGAGCCCGCGCAAGACATCGAATTGCCACCGGGCGCGCCCTTCGGCACGGTCGTGCTGGATGCGCAAGCCTGCACCCTGTGCATGGCCTGTGTCGGGGCCTGCCCGGCCGGCGCGCTGCACGACAACCCCGATCTGCCGATGCTGCGCTTTACCGAAAGCGCCTGCGTGCAATGCGGGATCTGTGCCGCCACATGCCCCGAAGACGCGATCGGCCTGACACCACGCATCGACATCGCCGCCTGGGACACGCCGCGCCGCCTTCTCAAGCAGGAAGAGCCGTTTTGCTGCACCGCCTGCGGCAAGCCGTTCGGCACGCGCTCGGCCATCGCGCGCATTCAGGACAGGTTGCAGGACCACTGGATGTTCGCGGGTCAAGACGGCGCCAGGCGCCGCGCGCTTCTGACCATGTGCGACGATTGTCGCGCGCGTCAGGTCGTTGAAGATGGTTTCGACCCGATCGACAAGGAAAAGACGACCGGGCCGCGCTGATCCGCCCGGCGAATGGCTTGCGGTCAGGCGAGGGCCAGCTTGTCGCGCACGAACCGTTCGATCTCGGCCGCCGGGCGCGCGCCTGACAGTCGCGCCACCTCGCGCCCGCGATGAAACAGGATGAAGGCCGGGATGCCGCGAATGCTGTAGCGGATCGCCGCGTCCGGGTGGCTTTGCGTGTCGATCTTGGCCAGCCGCACCTGCGGGGCCAGATTGCGCGCGGCGCGTTCGAACTCAGGCGCCATCGCCCGGCACGGGCCGCACCAGGGCGCCCAGAAATCGACCAGCAGCGGCAGATCGTCGGCCTTGGCCGCCTTTTCCAGTGTCTTGAGGTCGAGCGAGGCCACCTTTCCGCTATTCAGCGCATGGCCGCAGACACCGCATTGCGGGTTCGCGGCGGCCTTGACGGCGGGGAACTGGTTGGTCTGGCCGCATTCGGGGCAGGTCAGGCGGATCTTGCGGTCGGTCATGGCGCGCTCCTACGCATTCACGTGTTGGAATGCATAATGGGGATTGGCGCGCGCCGCTTCAAGGCCCGTCAGTTGCGCGGCGGGCGCGGCTTGTAGACCGGCAGGCGCCAGCCGAACCGCATCGAGCCTGAGCGCAGCAGGAACGTCACCGCCGCGCAGGCCATAAGCCCGGCCTGAAAGCCCAGTCCAAGCCAGATCATGCCCAGGGCGCTCAGCGCCCCGAAAAAGGCCGCGCTGAGATACAATTCGCCCTGGCGCAGCACCATCGGCACCTCGTTGCAGACCACATCGCGCATCAGCCCGCCAAATGCGCCGGTGGCCATGCCCATCATCACCACGACCGCGGGGGCCTGGTCCATGCTGAGCGCCACGCCCGTCCCGGCCGGCACGGCGACGGCCAGGGCGCCGGCATCCAGGCAGTCCAGGGCGCGCCGCCGCGATTCCAGCAGATGCGCGGTAAAGAAAACCAGCACGGCAGCACTGCAGGCGGTGCCGATATACCACGGGTCGGCAACCCAGAAGACCATGTCGCGATTGAGAAGAAGATCGCGCACCGTCCCGCCGCCGACCGCCGTCAGGCTGGCGATGAACAGAAAGCCCACGAGATCCAGTTGCGCCCGGCTTGCCGCCAGCGCCCCGGTCAGCGCAAAGATGAAGACCGACAGATAATCGAGCGCGGGCAGCAGCGTCATCCGGCGCCCCCCTTGACGGGTTTGAAGGGCGCCATGCCCTGGCGTGCCAGTTCGTCGGCACGTTCGTTTTCGGGGTGGCCGGCATGCCCCTTGATCCAGTGCCATGTCACCTGGTGACGCGCCTGCGTCGCATCCAGCCGTTGCCAGAGATCCGCGTTCTTGACGGGCTTCTTGCCGGCGGTGCGCCAGCCGTTCCGTTTCCAGCCGTGAATCCAGTCGGTAACGCCGTTCTTCACATAGGCTGAATCGGTGGTGATGGTGACATGCGCGGGCCGGCTCAACGCCTCAAGCGCCCGGATCGCGGCCATCAGTTCCATACGGTTGTTGGTGGTATCGGCCTCACCGCCCGACAGCGTGCGTTCTTTCAGAACCCGGTCGCCGTCATTGGCGCGCAGCAAGACCCCCCAGCCGCCCGGTCCGGGGTTGCCCGAGCAGGCGCCATCGGTCCAGGCGTAGATTTCAGGCATGACGCGCGACCCACAGGCACGCCAGAACGACCGCCGTGGCCGGGATGCGCAGGGTCAGCCACCAGCGCGGGGCAAGGGCCTTGGCCTGAAAGACCATGTCCAGCACCAGCACGCCCAGGAAACCGGCAATCAGATGGGAAAGTGCCTGCCCCTCCATCGCCCAGGGGTGGCGCAGGGCAAAGAAGAACGCATAGAGCGCGGGCAGAACACTGAGTCCATAGGCCCATGCCACGCTGCCGGTGCGACTGGCAAAGCCCCAAAGGACGCCCGACATGAACGACAGGATCACGACGCCATAGGCAACGATCAGCGCGCGCCCCTCGCCGGGCCAGAAGCCCAGCACCATGGCCGCGCCCATCAGGAACGGCAGCGCGCCCGCACCCGTCAGCACGATGGCCATGCGCGGCGGTCTCATGCCGGAACCCTGAGCGCGCGCGGCACCTTGAACTCAACCCGCTCGACCGCGGTTTCGACCAACTCGCGTGTCAGGTCGAAACGGTCGGCGAAGGCGTCGATCACCTCGTTGACCAGCACCTCGGGGGCGCTGGCCCCTGCCGTCAGGCCGACAGCGCGCACACCGTCGAGCGCGCGCCAGTCGATGTCGGCGGCGCGCTGGATGAGCTGGGAATAGCCGCAACCGGCGGCCCGCCCGACTTCGACCAGGCGTTGGGAGTTCGACGAATTCGGCGCGCCGATCACCAGCAGCGCGTCGATCTTGCCCGCGATTTCCTTGACCGCCGCCTGGCGGTTGGTGGTCGCATAGCAGATGTCTTCCTTGTGCGGGCCGATGATCGACGGAAACCGCGCCTTGAGCGCGGCGACGATGTCGATCGTGTCATCGACCGAAAGCGTTGTCTGGGTGATGAAGGCCAGCCGTTCGGGGGCGCGCGGGGTGATGCGGGCCACGTCCGCGACGGTTTCCACCAGCAACACCTCGCCCTCGGGCAACTGCCCCATGGTGCCGACCGTCTCAGGGTGGCCGGCATGGCCGATCATCACCATCTGCAAGCCGTTCTCGTGGTGGCGCTCGGCCTCGATATGGACCTTCGACACCAGCGGGCAGGTGGCATCGATATAGATCATGCGCCGCGCTTCGGCCGCGGCGGGGACCGATTTGGGAACCCCGTGCGCCGAAAAGATCACCGGACGATCATCGGGGCATTCGTCCAGTTCCTCGACAAAGACCGCGCCCTGCGCCCGCAGGCTGTCGACAACGAATTTGTTGTGCACGATCTCGTGGCGGACATAGACCGGCGCCCCCCATTTCTGGATCGCCATTTCGACGATCTTGATGGCGCGGTCTACACCGGCGCAAAAACCGCGCGGTGCCGCCAGGTAAAGCGTCAACGGAGATTTCTCAGGCATTGTCGGGCTCCATTCGTCTGAGCCAGACCTAAGGCCCAAGGTCCGGCCCGTCCAGCCCAAAGGCGCGCGCCGAAAGCCACGCCAGTGCCGCAAAACGCCCGGTCTTGGCCAGCGTGACCAGAAGCGCGAATTGCCACAGCGGGGTGCGCATCGCCCCTGCCACGACGGTAAACCAGCCCAGGACCGGCGCCCAACTCAACAGCAGCGACCAGACCCCCCAGCGGCCCCACCAGCGGCGCGCCCGCTGGAAACGGGCATCGTCGATGCGCAACCAGCGATGCGCGTCCGCGTCCTCAAGCCGCGCGCCGATCCAGTAGTTGACGAATGCCCCCAATGTGTTGCCTCCGCTGGCGATGACAATCAACAGCCACAGGGGGGCAATGGCGGCATATTGCAATCCGACGAACACCACTTCCGACTGGAAGGGAATGATCGTTGCCGCCAGAAAGGTGGCGCCGAACAGCGCCGCAAGTGCCGCCAGCACCGGCGGTCAACTGTCGTCGTCTTCGCCGTTGTCGCGCTCGAACCGATTGTCGCGCGGTTCACGGGGCTCGCGGGGTGGGCGGCCGATCACGTCGCGCAATTCGTCGAGTTCGATGAAATTGTCAGCCTGACGGCGCAGTTCATCGGCGATCATCGGCGGTTGACTGCGGATCGTGGACACGACCGAAACCCTGACCCCCTGGCGCTGAAGCGATTCCACCAGCGGCCGAAAATCGCCATCACCGGAAAACAGCACGGCATGGTCCAGGCGCGGTGCCAGTTCCATGGCGTTCACGGCCAGTTCGATATCCATGTTGCCCTTGACCTTACGCCGCCCGGCACTGTCGGTGTATTCCTTGGCGGGCTTGGTCACCATGGTATAGCCGTTGTAGTTCAGCCAGTCGATGAGCGGGCGGATGGGCGAGTATTCCTCGCTTTCCAGAAGCGCGGTGTAATAGAAGGCACGCACCAGCTTGCCCCGGCGCATGAATTCCTGGCGCAGCAGCTTGTAGTCGATGTCGAAGCCCAGCGCCTTGCCTGCGGCGAAAAGATTGGCTCCGTCAATGAACAGCGCAAGCCGTTCGTCTTTGTAAAACATTATGCTTCCTCTCGAAGCCGTGCCATGGGACGGTGCCCTGAGACTTCCGAGTGCCCTGCCTCTGTTTCGGTCTCAGGCAAGTGTCGCTCGAAGGGGTCTTCATGGGGCAACAGGCACGGGCACGGACTTCATAGGTATGCAAATTGCAAACTGCAACTGTTTCCTGATTGCCCTTGGCGCGAATCTGGGTGGGACCCCGGAAAAGAACGCGAGTGTGATATATGCCGCTATCGGCATGATTGCGGCCGCCGGGATCAAGGTTACCAGAACGAGTAATTTCTGGCAGACACCGGCCTATCCGGCCGATTCGGGCCCCGATTTCGTCAATGCCTGCGCCTGCGTGGACTCGGACCTTGAGCCGGACATGTTATTGGCGGTTCTGCATGAGGTCGAGGCGCGGTTGGGACGGGTGCGCCGGGTGCGCTGGGGGGCGCGCGCGATCGACATCGACCTTCTGGCGGCGGGGTCGCGGATTCTGCCGGATGCCGTGACGTTGCGTTCCTGGATGGACCTTGGCGCCGCCGACCAGCGCCGGCTGGCCCCCGACCGCCTGATTCTGCCCCATCCACGGCTGCATGAGCGCGCTTTTGTGCTGGTGCCGCTGGCGCAAATCGCCCCGGATTGGGTGCATCCCGTCCTGAAAAAAAGCGCGCGCGAGCTGGAACAGGCCCTCGATCCGGCTGAAAAGGCGCAAATCAGGCCGATTTGAAGGGCCAATCGGGCGCTTTCGCTTGTCAATCCGCGCCAATGTCGCTAGATACCACAGGCTGATCCTCCCCAAGACGGAATTGGAGTGTTGCATGGCCCGCGTGACGGTCGAAGATTGCGTTGACAAAGTCCCGAACCGGTTCGAGCTGGTGATCCTGGCCGCGCATCGTGCGCGCGAGCTGGCATCCGGCGCGCCGATCACGGTTGATCGCGACAACGACAAGAACCCGGTGGTCGCCCTGCGCGAAATCGCCGACGAGACCCAGTCGGCCGACAGCCTGCGCGAGCGGCTGATCGAGAGCATGCAGACCCAGATCGAGGTCGATGTGCCGGAAGAGGACGACATGGCCATGCTGATGAGCACCCAGATCGACCGTCCGGCGACCGACGACATGAGCGAGGAGCAGATGCTGCGCCAGCTTCTTGAAGCACAGAGCCAGCAAGGGTGACGATGATGCGCACAGGGTCAGGCCGTGATTACGCCCGATGACCTTGTTGCGCTGGTTCGCAACTATAATCCCGACTGCGACGAAGCCCTGATCCGCCGCGCCTGGGCCTATGGCGCGTCGATGCACGAGGGGCAGACACGCCATTCCGGCGAACCCTATTTCACCCATCCCGTGGCGGTGGCGTCGATCCTGACCGAAATGCGGCTGGATGACGCGACCATCGTGACCGCCCTCTTGCACGATACGATCGAGGACACGCGCTCGACCCATGATGAGGTCGCGCGGCTTTTCAGCCCCGAGATCGCCGAACTGGTCGATGGCGTCACCAAGCTGACGAACCTGCAGCTGTCATCCTCGGAAGCCAAGCAGGCCGAGAATTTCCGCAAGCTTCTGATCGCCATGTCACGCGATCTGCGGGTGATTCTGGTCAAGCTGGCGGACCGTTTGCACAACATGCGCACGATCCGGTCCATGCGGCCGGACAAGCAGGCCCAGAAGGCCCGCGAAACCATGGACATCTATGCCCCGCTGGCCGGTCGCATGGGCATGCAGTGGATGCGCGAAGAGCTTGAGGATCTGGCCTTTCGCGTGCTCAACCCCGAGGCGCGCAATTCCATCCTGCGCCGCTTCATCACCTTGCAGCGCGAATCGGGCGACATCATCGCCCGCATTACCGCCGATATCCGGCTGGAGCTGGAAAAGGCCGGTCTGGACGGCACCGTGTATGGCCGCGCCAAGAAGCCATATTCGATCTGGCGCAAGATGCAGGAAAAGGATCTGGCGTTTTCGCGCCTGTCCGACATTTACGGCTTTCGTATCATCGTCGATGACGTCGCCCAGTGTTATCAGGTGCTTGGGCTGATCCACCAACGCTGGCGGGCCGTGCCGGGACGGTTCAAGGATTACATCAGCCAACCGAAAACGAACGGCTACCGCTCGATCCATACGACGGTGTCGGGGCGCGACGGCAAGCGCGTCGAGGTCCAGATCCGCACCCGCGAGATGCACGAGGTCGCCGAGGCCGGGGTCGCCGCCCACTGGGCCTACAAGGACGGCACCCGCACCGCCAACCCGTTTGCCGTCGATCCCGCGAAATGGATCGCGGCGCTGACCGAGCGGCTCGACGGTGGCGAGGATCACGACGAATTCCTGGAGCATGTCAAGCTCGAGATGTATTCGGATCAGGTCTTCTGCTTCACGCCCAAGGGCGACGTGGTCCAGTTGCCCCGCGGCGCCACCCCCCTGGATTTCGCCTATGCGATCCATACCCGCATCGGCAATGCCACGGTTTCGGCCAAGGTCGACGGGTTGCGGGTGCCGCTCTGGACCCGGCTGCGCAATGGCCAATCGGTCGAGATCATCACCGCCGAGGGCCAGCGCCCGCAGGCAAGCTGGATCGAACTGGTGCATACCGGCCGCGCCAAGGCCGCGATCCGCCGCAGCCTGCGCGAGGAGGATCGCGAGCGATTCATCCGGCTGGGCCGCGAACTGACGCGCGTCGCCTTCGAAAACCTGGGGCGCCGGCTGACCGAAAAGGCCCTGGATACGGCCGCGCGCCAGATGGGGCTCAAGGGGCCGCAAGACCTGTTGGCGCGCGTCGGCAGCGCAGAGATCAGCGCGCGCGGGGTGGCCGAACAGCTTTATCCCGAGCTTGCAGCCGTCCAGACCGAAGAGATCGACGGCGCCCGCCCGGTTGTCGGCCTTGAACCCGGCCAGACATTTCGGCGCGCGAACTGTTGCCAGCCCGTTCCGGGCGAGCGGATCGTGGGCATCACCTATCGCGGCAAGGGGGTGGTGGCCCATGCCATCGACTGTGCGGTTCTCGCCGCGCTTGAGGACCAGCCCGAACGCTGGATCGATCTGCGCTGGAACGACGGGCGCCACCCGGCCATCCACACTGTCGCCCTGGAACTGACGATTTCGAACAGCGCCGGCGTCCTGGGTCGGGTCTGCACCTTGATCGGCGAGCAAAAGGCCAATATCTCGGACCTCCGGTTTCTGGATCGAAAGCCGGACTATTTTCGCCTCTTCGTCGAGGTGGATGTGCGCGATGCCGAACATCTGCACCGTATCCTGACGATGCTGAATGCGGAAAGCGATGTGGCGCAGGTCATCCGGTTGCGCGATCCCAACAGACAGCCCTGACGGTGGGGGCGGCAGCGCGTGGTTTTCAAGCGGCGAACCAGACGGGGCATCTTTCGCGCGATCGGCGAGTTCTTCTACCCGCGCGGCGGCTGGCGGCGCGCCACGTCGTATGTCCTGCATCGCCTGCGCCGCCTGCCCGATACGCCGCATCGTATCTGCCTGGGGATTGCCTGCGGGGCCTTCGTGTCGTTCCTGCCGCTCTACGGGCTGCATTTCACCACCGCCGCACTGCTGGCCTGGCTCTTGCGGGGCAACATCCTGGCCGCGCTTCTGGGAACGTTTTACGGCAATCCCATCACCTTTCCGATCATGGCGGTCACGGCGCTGGAACTGGGAAACTGGATCATGGGCGCACCGGGGGGGATGTCGTTTTCGGCGGTGATGGCCTCGATCGGGCGCGCCAGTTCGGAACTGTCCCATAACCTGATGGCGGTGTTCACCATAGAAACCGTGCATTGGGGGCGGCTTGAGGCCTTCTTGTGGCGCGTCTTTCTGCCGTTCATGATTGGCGGTACGATTATCGGTATCCCCAGTGCCGTGGCGATCTATTTCGCCCATTTGCCGCTGGTGCATGCCTATCAGCGCAGCCGGCAGAACCGGCTGCGACAACGGTTCGAGGCGGCGCGCAATCGCCAGCGCGCCCATGAAAACGGAGGGGATCCATGACCAGACCGCCGCTCAGGCTGGGTGTGAACATCGACCATGTCGCGACGCTGCGCAACGCGCGCGGCTCGGCCTATCCCGATCCGGTGCGCGCGGCGCTCATGGCGCAAGAGGCCGGCGCCGACGGGATCACCGCGCATCTGCGCGAGGATCGGCGCCATATCGTTGATCTGGATATCGAACGGCTGATGGCCGCGATCACATTGCCGCTCAATTTCGAGATGGCGGCAACGCGGGAAATGCAGACAATCGCGCTGCGCCATCGGCCACACGCGGTGTGCCTCGTGCCCGAAAAGCGCGAGGAACGCACGACCGAAGGCGGGCTCGACGTTGCCGGCGATGCCGAACGCCTGGCCGATTTCATCGCGCCGCTGCGCGAGGCCGGCTCGCGCGTGTCGCTGTTCATCGGCCATGACCCGCACCAGATCGACGCCTCTGCCCGCATCGGTGCGGCGGTGGTCGAACTGCACACCGGGCACTATTGCGACCTGATCGCCCAGGGCCGGCCCGATGCCGCCGCCCAAGAGCTGGAGGCGCTGCGCATGGGCGCCACGCGCGCGCAGGCCGCGGGGCTTGAGGTGCATGCCGGTCATGGCCTGAGTTTCGACACCGTCGCGCCCTTCGCGGCGATGGACGCGCTGCGCGAGTTGAACATCGGTCACTTTCTGGTGTCCGAGGCCGTGTTCATGGGGCTCGGCCCCGCGATTGCGAAGATGCGCCGAGTGATGGATGATGCGCGCCGCTGAACCCGCCGCCGAAGGTCTGGCCATGCCCTTGTTCGCCTTTGCACGAACCACCTGTCTGATCGCGCTCGCGTTGGCGGCTGCGGCCTTGCCGGGCCGCGCGGCGGCGCAGGTCATCGACCGCTGCGGAAGGATGGCGAGCCCGGCCAGCATTGCCGAACCATGGGCGCAATACTCGCGCCGCTTCGCCAACGGCGCGATCCGCATCGCGCTTCTTGACACCGGCGGAGAGCCGGTTTGCTGCGCGGTGCATCTGCTGATCCTGTCGCCCATGCCCGAGGGACCGGGCCGCCAATGCCATGTCGCCTCGGATGCGCCGGGCACGGGGTTTCTGGACATCGACTTCGACGGCATCGAGTCCAGCTACGACCCGGCGCGCGGCCTGGGGCTGGATGTTCCGGTGTCGCGCTGGGATCCGGGCGCGGAAACGGGCGGCGTCGGTGTCGGCGATCGCATGACGATCCGCATCAACCAGGCCACCGGCGCCGTGACGGTCGAATAGCGCATGATCCTGGGCATTGGCACAGATCTGGCGAATATCGAGCGTGTCGCGCGCACCCTCGATCGTTTCGGCGATCGGTTCCGCCACCGTGTCTTTACCGAAACCGAATTGCGCAAGGCCGCGCGCCGGCGCGACGAGGCCGGAACCCTGGCCAAACGCTGGGCGGCCAAGGAGGCCTGTTCCAAGGCGCTCGGCACCGGCCTGCGCATGGGAATCAGCTGGCGCGACATGGCCGTCAGCAATCTGCACACGGGCCAGCCGGTCATGGCCCTGACGGGCTGGGCCGCCGACCGGCTGGATGCGATGACCCCGGCCGGGTTTCAGGCCGTGGTGCATGTCAGCCTGACCGACGATCACCCTTGGGCGCAGGCTTTTGTCGTGATCGCGGCGCATCCGATCGTCGTCCGGGCCTGACCCGCGGGTTTCATCTTGCCAGAAATACGCAGAGTCCGGCACCGGCCACGGACGCCGCGTTATTTTCCGGTTTCGAACAGCTCGGATTGTCCCGGCATCTTCGGCGGGTCCAGCCCCAGGTGCCGCCAGGCATTCGCCGTCAGCATCCGCCCGCGCGGGGTGCGCGCGATCAGGCCCTGTTGCAGCAGGTAGGGCTCGATCACCTCCTCGATCGCGTCGCGCGATTCCGACAGCGCGGCGGCGATGGTTTCCACCCCGACAGGGCCGCCGCCATAGCCTTCGGCCAGCAGCCGCAAATAGCGCCGGTCGGCGCCGTCCAGGCCCAGATGATCGACCCCCAGTCGGGTCAGCGCATCGTCGGCCAGCGACCGGGTCAGTCGCCCGTCCCCCTCGACCAGGGCGAAGTCGATCACCCGGCGCAGCAGCCGCCCCGCGATGCGCGGCGTGCCGCGCGCACGGCGCGCGATCTCCTGCACGCCGGCGTCCTCGGTCGTGACGCCCAGAAGCCGGGCGCCGCGTTCGACGATCAGGCACAGTTCCGCGTCGGTATAGAATTGCAGCCGCGTCGGAATGCCGAAACGGTCGCGCAGCGGCGTGGTCAGCAAGCCAAGGCGGGTCGTTGCGCCGACCAGGGTAAAGGGTTGCAACTCGATGCGGACGGTGCGCGCGGCCGGCCCCTCGCCGATCACGAGGTCGAGCTGGAAATCCTCCATCGCGGGATAGAGAACTTCCTCGACCACGGGGTTCAGGCGATGGATCTCGTCGATGAACAGAACGTCGCGCGCCTCCAGATTCGTCAGGATCGCAGCCAGATCGCCGGCCTTGGCCAGAACCGGCCCCGAGGTCATGCGAAACCCGACACCCAGCTCGCGCGCCATGATCTGCGCCAGCGTCGTCTTGCCCAGTCCCGGCGGGCCATAGAACAGGGTGTGATCCATCGCCTCGCCCCGCATCCGCGCCGATTGTACGAAAACGCGCAGGTTCGCGCGCGCCTCTTGCTGGCCGATGAATTCGTCCAGCATCTGTGGGCGCAGGGCGCGATCGGCGTCTTCGGGCTGGCGATCTGCGCGCAGGGTGGGGTCGGATGTCGTCATGGGCGCAGTGTGGTTCCGTTGGCCGGGGCTGGCAAGGGTTGCGAACGGCTCATGCCTGGCCTTTCGGCGCCAGCAGGCGCAGCGCGGCCCGGATCAGCGCCGGGGTTTCGGTTTCTTGCTCGGCGGCCTGTGCCACCGCCCCGGCGGCCTCGGACGGGCCATAGCCCAGGTTGGTGAGTGCCGACAGCGCATCGGCCTGCGCCTGCGCCGAACGGCGCGCCGGGCTGGCAGGGCGGCCGGCGGTGACGCCGGGCTGCGGCGCGGGCTGGTCCGCCTTGTCGGATTCGATGACGGGCATGGCGTCGGTTTCGGTGTCGAGATCGGGTGCGGCCGTGGTCATGGCCATCACCGCCGGCGCCTTTTCCTTGAGTTCCATGACCACCCGTTGCGCCAGCTTTGGTCCGACGCCCGGTGCCTTGCGGATCGCGCCCGCATCGCCAATGGCCAGAGCGCGCGCCACGCCGTCGGGTCCCAGCGTGCCCAGGATCGCCATCGCGGCCTTGGCCCCGACACCCTGAACCGAGATCAGCAGCCGGTGCCATTCTTTCTCGGTGAGCGTCGTGAAGCCGAACAGCTGCAACAGGTCTTCGCGCACCAGAAGCTCGGTATATAGCGCGGCGAAACCGCCTGGGCCGGGTAGCGCCGCAAGGGTCCGTTCCGAGACATGCACGACATAGCCAACGCCGTGCACGTCGATCAGGACATGATCGCTGCCGCGATAGTCGATCCGGCCAGACAGCTTGCCAATCATTGTGCGGCCCTCATCGCGGCAGCCCAGCGACCGGAGGATTGCACATGGTGCGCATGGCAGATCGCGATGGCAAGCGCGTCGGCGGCGTCGGGTCCGGCGATGACCACCCCCGGCAACTGCATCCGCACCATGTGATCCACCTGCTGTTTCGCGGCCTTGCCGACGCCGACGACCGTTTTCTTGACCGCATTCGGGGCGTACTCGCCAACCGCCAGACCGGCCTGCGCCGGCACCAGCAACGCGATGGCGCGCGCATGTCCCAGTTTCAGCGTGGCGACCGCGTCCTTGTTGACAAAGGTCTGTTCGACGGCGGCGCAATCGGGGGCAAAGCGGGCAAGAACATCGGCCAGTTGTTCATGCAGGCTGAGCAGGCGCATCGCCAGATCCGTGCCTTCGGACCGGCACACGCCGTTGCCGACATGGGCAAGCCGGGTGCCGGACACATCGATCATCCCCCAGCCCATGTTTCTAAGCCCGGGATCGATCCCCAATACCCGCATCTGCCGCGTCCTGCCCTTGTCGTTGATCGTTTCCAGCGCCTGATGACTGCCCTGCGATTAGCACGAAAAGTGAACATGTGCCAGTTGGAAACGCCGAACGCCGAATTTTTCCGGTCGCAGGGTTGTGATGGGGCGCAAATCCTCATAAAAGCGTCGCAATCGGGCCGCAACCGTGGGCGGCCCCGTCTTGCTGTGCTCGTCATGCGAATTCTGCATGGCGGGGTTGCAGTTTATCCGTCTTCCCGCTGCCTGATTTTCAGCCTATCTGGGGCGCAGAAGCACACGGCTTCATCAGGATCAATACAGTTTGTCAGGAGCCTCAAATGGCCTTCTTCGCTCACACCCGCCCCGTCGCCGACGGTGTGTTCGGCGGTGGTTTCCGCCTGTCGTTCGGCGATTTCTTTGCCGCGATCGCAGCTTGGAATGACCGGCGCATCACCCGCCGCGAACTGTCCAAGCTCTCGGATCGCGAGCTGGACGATATCGGCCTGTGCCGCGCCGATATCGACACGGTGGTAAGCCAGCTGCGCTGATCGCAGCGCAAGCCGCCCTGCGCGCACCACGTCTATGGAACGCCGTCCCGCTTGGTCGGGGCGGCGTTTTCCGTGGTGCGGCAATCACGTGCGTGCAGGCGTCAAAACGTCGGCAATCAGGCGCGTCAGCGGGTCAGGCCCGGTCAGCCAAAGGCGCAGGATATGTGCATCCGGCGCGGTGGCGGATGCGGCAAAGACCTCTTCGCCCTGCCAGGCAAGGGCCGCGCCCTTGAGCAGGAAGAAACATGCCAGCGTGGCGGCGAAGGCGCCGATCAGGGCAACGAGCCGCCGTGCGCCCCGGCGCTGATCTGAACGGCGTGTCGTTGCGTGACTTGCCAGAACCCGCGCCCTGCGTTTTTCGAACCCGGTGCGTTCCATGGGCGACCCCATCCCTTGTTTCCCCTTTTGCCCGGCATAGCGCGCGAAGGGGGCGGAATTTGGGCACCCAGATCACTGGCGGCGCAGGGTCAGCGTGCTCCATTCGCCGATATCCTCGCGGTGGTCGAGGGCGAAGCCTGCAGATGTATAGGCCGCCAGGATGTCATCGGCCTGCGTGACCAGAAGGCCGGACAGAATGGCGATGGCGCCGGGCGCGGTATGCCGGGCCATGTCCGGGGCCAGCGCGATCAGCGGACCCTTCAGGATATTGGCGAACACCAGATCGAACGGCGCCCGCGCGGCGATGTCGGGGTGTTCGAACCCGGCGGCCTCGAGGCAGTGCACCCGCCCGTCCAGACCGTTGGCCGCGACATTGGCGCGCGCCACATCGACCGCGACCGTGTCGATGTCGCTGGCCAGAACCTCTTCGGGCCACAGGCGGGCGGCGGCCATGGCCAGAACGGCGGTGCCACACCCCACGTCAATGGTGTTTCGCCCGTGAAACCCGGCGTCGGCCAGCCGGTCAAGCGCGCGCAGGCACCCCAGGGTGGTGCCATGATGCCCGGTCCCGAAGGCCATCGCGGCCTCGATCAGAAGGCCGATCCGGCCGGAGGGCAGCTTGTCGGCGTCATGGCTGCCATGGACGAAGAAGCGACCGGCCTCGACCGGCTTCAGCTCGCGCCGGACATGCGCGACCCAGTCGATTTCGGGCAGTTCCGAAACCGCGAAATCGGATGCGCCATGTGCCGCGGCCAACAGGGCCAGCGCGATCTCGTCGGGCGATTGCGTGAAATAGGCGCCGACCTCCCACAGGCCAGAGCCGTCTTCGAGCTCGAATACGCCGACCCCGACCGGCTCCGGCTCAAGCGTCTCTAGCGCCTCGCCAAGCGCATTGGCGCGGGTTTCGTCGGGCAGCGTGGTGAGGGCTGTATAGGTGGGCATCGGGGCGCCTTTCGCTGTTGTGCGCGGCTTACTTGCGGCTGTGATGGCCGTCAAGCGCCCCGGATGGTCCGTCCCGCTCAGGCCGTAAGTCCGACCGGGCAGGTGACCCCGGTACCGGCGATCCCGCAATAGCCCGAGGGATTCTTGGCCAGATACTGCTGGTGATAATCCTCGGCATAAAAGAAATCCGGCGCCGCCACGATCTCGGTTGTGATCGGGCCGAACCCGGCCGCATCCAGCCGGTCCTGATACGCCTCGCGGCTGGCAAGGGCGGCGGCTTCCTGGGCCGGGGTCGTCGGATAGAGGCCCGAGCGATACTGCGTACCGCGATCGTTGCCCTGGCGCATGCCTTGCGTGGGATCGTGGTTTTCCCAAAACACCTTGAGAATGGCGTCATAATCGATGATCGCCGGGTCATGAATCAGCCGGACCAGTTCGTTGTGCCCGGTCCGACCGGTGCAGACCTCCTGGTAGGTGGGGTTGGGCGTGTAGCCGCCGCCATAGCCGACCATGGTCAGCCAGACACCGTCAAGCGGCCAGAACAGGCGTTCGACACCCCAAAAGCACCCCATGCCGAGGATCACCACCTCCATCCCGTCGGGCACCGCCGCCTTGAGCGGGCGCCCGGTGATGAAATGGGTCTCGGCGGTGGGAATTGGATCGGCGCGGCCGGGCAGCGCCTGATCGGGGGAAACCATGTCATGGAGTTTCGATGAAAAGAGCATGGACCTGCCTTTGTTCGTGGGCCTTCGCAGGGAATGTAGTGCGCGCACCCGGACTTGGCAAAGGGTCAGGCGTCGAGTCCCGGCTCATCCAGCAGGTGGCGGCCCTGCCGATCCTCGATCTCGATCACCCACAGATCCGGGTCGCGCGCCCGTTCGCGGGCGATCTGCGCGTCGACCTCGGGTTCGGCGCCTTGCGCAAGCGTGTGCCAGCGGCGACGGTCCTGCGCCAGGTCAAAGACCCGCTGATAGAGCACCGCCTGAGCGTCGAGCGTGGCCAGCTTGACCATGACCGACCCCGCCGTCGCATCGCCGCGCGCCAGGACATAGGCCGGGATCGCCGCCAGACGCAGGCGGGTGAGATAGGCCTGGACCCAGAATTCGGAGGTGAGTTCGGGCTGCATGCGCACGACCTTGCCGGGGGCGGGGGCAGGGGGGCGTTGCCCCCCTCTTGGCCTGCGGCCAATTCACCCCCCAGCGTATTTGGGGCAAGATGAAGGGGCAAGCGGGTTCACGCGCCGTCGCGGAAATCGAGCCCCATTTCGGAATAGCGCTCGGCCTCGTCGAGCCAGTTCGGCCGGACCTTGACCTGAAGGAACAGATGCACCGGGCATCCCAGAAAGGCCGCGATCTCGGCGCGGGCGGCCTGGCCGATGCCCTTGATGGTGTCACCCTTATGGCCCAGAACGATGCCCTTGTGGCCGTCGCGCGCGACATAGATCACCTGGTCGATGCGCACCGAGCCGTCCTTGCGCTCTTGCCAGTGCTCGGTCTCGACGGTCAGTTCATAGGGCAGTTCCTGGTGCAGGCGCAGGGTGCATTTCTCGCGCGTCATCTCGGCGGCGATCATCTTCAGCGGCAGATCGGCGATCTGGTCCTCGGGGTAGAGCCAGGGGCCCTGGGGCAGGGACTGCGCCAGCCAGCGGCGCAGCTTGTCGATGCCGTGGCCCTTTTCTGCCGAGATCATGAAGGTTTCGGTAAAGGGAAAGGCGGTATTCAGCGATTCGGACAGGGCCAGCAGCGTATCGGCCTTGACGCGGTCGATCTTGTTGATGGCAAGCGCGACCGGGTGGCCGCGCGGCATGCGTTCGCGCAGCGTGTCGATGATCGCCTGCACCCCGTCGGTCGGCCCGCGATGGGCCTCGACCAGCAGGACCACGATATCGGCGTCGGCCGCGCCGCCCCAGGCGGCGGCGACCATGGCGCGATCAAGCCTGCGGCGCGGCCGGAACAGGCCCGGTGTGTCGACAAAGACGATTTGGGCCGCGCCCTCGATGGCCACGCCGCGAATGCGCGCGCGTGTGGTCTGCACCTTATGGGTGACGATCGAGACCTTGGCGCCGACCATGCGGTTGGTGAGCGTCGACTTGCCGGCATTGGGTTCGCCGATCAGCGCAACGAAACCGGCGCGGGTGGGGGTGTCGTCGGTCATGGCCTGACTTCCAGCATGTCGAGAAGCGCGCGGGCGGCGGCCTGTTCGGCCTGGCGCTTGGAACCGGCGCTTGCGGCGCTGGCCTGGCCATCGGCCAGCCGGGCCTCGATGGTAAAGACGGGGGCGTGCGGCGGACCCTCACGCGCGATTTCGTGATAGACGGGGGGCGGGTCGCCACGGGCCTGGACGAATTCCTGCAAGACGGTCTTGGGATCGCGCGCGTCGATTTCGGCGCTGGCGATGCGTTCGCCCCAGTGGCGCAAGATCACGGCGCGGGCCGCGTCAAGCCCGCCATCGAGATAGACGGCGGCCAGAACCGCCTCCATCGCGTCGCCCAGAAGGGTCTCCTTGCGCCGCCCGCCGGTCAGCATTTCCGACCGGCCCAGGCGCAGCACCTCGCCCAGTCCGACCGCGCGGGCGATGTCGGCGCAGGTTTCCTTGCGCACAAGGGCGTTGTAGCGCGGGGCAAGCTGGCCTTCGCTTGCGGACTTGTCGGCCTTGAGCAGGGTTTCGGCCATCACCAGGCCCAGCACGCGGTCGCCCAGAAATTCCAGCCGCTGGTTGTCCGGCCGGGTTTTCGAGGCGATCGAGGCATGGGTCAGCGCCCGCGCCAAGAGCTCGGGGCGGGTGAACCGATGCCCCAGGCGTTCGGCAAAAGCCAGCAGTTCGGCCGATACCCGCATCATTGCAGCCGATGAAAGAAGCGGTCGCTGCGCCAGGTCCAGAACGCCAGCATCGACGCGCCGGCCGAGGAAAAGATGACACGATCGGCGCGGCCAATCAGATGATCGAACGGCACGAAACCGACACCGCCAATGTTGCGCGGGGCGCGGCTGTCGACCGAGTTGTCGCGATTGTCGCCCATGAAGAAGAAATGCCCCTCGGGCACGGTATAGAGCGGCGTATCGTCGGCGAAGCCGCCATCCTCGATATTGAGGACGCTGTATTCACGCCCGCCGGGCAGGGTTTCGGTGTAGCGCGACTTGGTGCAATCGCCGCCCTGGCCGACCGGCGCGTTCTCGCACCGCGGATACTGGCCGCCAGAGCCTTGGCGGGCATAGGTCTCGGTGAACGCCCCGTCCGGTTCTTGCGGCACCGGATCGCCGTTCAGATGGAGGATGCCGTCACGCATCTGAACGGTGTCGCCGGGCAGGCCGATCACGCGCTTGATGTAGTCGGCCCCCGAAACCGGATGGCGGAACACCACGATATCGCCGCGTTCGGGTTCGGAGCCAAGCAAGCGGCCGGGAAACGGGCACAGGCCGAAGGGGCAGGACCAGCGCGAATAGCCATAGGCCATCTTGTTGACGAACAGGAAGTCGCCGATCAGCAGCGTTTCCTTCATCGAGCCGGACGGAATCCAGAACGGCTGAAAGAACAGGGTGCGGAAGATGCCGGCAATTACCAGCGCCCAGACGATGGTTTTCACCGATTCGAGCCATCCGTCGCTCTTGCCGCTTGCGCTCTTCATGCCTGGTCTGCCCCGAGGTTTGAAACAATAAAGGCCGCTTGCCCCGCAGGGAGCGGCCAGCACGAGGCTTCATGCGGTGCGCGGCAGCGCGTGTCAAGCGCCGGTCCCGCACCGCAAGGGCAGCGCACGTTCAGTTGACGATCGTGGCCTCGGTCGCGGCGCGCACTTCGTCCTCGCTGACGCCCTCGGCCGTTTCGACGATCTTCAGCCCGCCCTCGACCACATCGAGAACGCCCAGATTGGTGATGATGCGATTCACCACGCCCTGACCGGTCAGCGGCAGCGTGCACTCACGCAAAAGCTTGGACTCGCCGGCCTTGTTGGTATGGTCCATGACGACGACCACGCGCTTGACGCCGGCGACCAGGTCCATGGCGCCGCCCATGCCCTTGACCAGCTTTCCCGGAATCATCCAGTTCGCCAGGTCGCCGTTTTCGGCCACTTCCATGGCGCCCAGGATCGCCATGGCGATCTTGCCGCCGCGGATCATGGCAAAGCTCTGGGCCGAGTCGAAATAGGCGGTATGGGGCAAGGCCGTCACGGTCTGCTTGCCGGCGTTGATCAGATCGGGGTCGACGGCATCTTCGGTCGGGAAAGGGCCGATGCCCAGCATCCCGTTTTCGGATTGCAGCGTGACCGAAACCCCGTCGGGGATGTAGTTGGCCACAAGCGTCGGGATGCCGATGCCAAGGTTGACATACATCCCGTCTTCAAGTTCGCGTGCCGCGCGGGCGGCCATCTGGTTGCGGTCCCATGCCATGGTCAAACCCTCCTTCAAGCCTTGCGCACGGTGCGCTGTTCGATCCGCTTTTCATGCTCGCCCTGGATCAGGCGGTGCACATAGATGCCCGGCAGATGGATCTGATCCGGGTCAAGCGTGCCGGGCTCGACGATCTCTTCGACCTCCATCACGCAAACGCGGCCGCAGGTCGCGGCGGGCGGGTTGAAGTTGCGCGCGGTCTTGCGAAAGATCGCGTTGCCGGTGGTATCGGCCTTCCAGGCCTTGACGATCGACAGGTCGGCGACAATCCCGCGTTCGAGGATATGGGGTTCGCCGTCGAAATCCTTGTGTTCCTTGCCTTCGGCGATCACGGTGCCGACACCGGTCTTGGTGTAGAACCCGGCGATACCTGCGCCGCCGGCGCGCATACGCTCGGCCAGAGTGCCCTGGGGGTTGAATTCCAGTTCCAGTTCGCCCGACAGATACTGACGCATGAATTCGGCGTTTTCGCCGACATAGGAGGACATCATCTTCTTGACCTGACGTGTCTGCAACAGCAGGCCGAGACCGAAATCATCGACCCCGGCATTGTTCGAGGCGACGGTCAGATCCCTGGTTCCGGCATCACGTATGGCGGCGATGAGAAGCTCGGGAATCCCGCAAAGACCGAAGCCGCCCGCGGCGATGGTCATTCCGTCGAACAGAAGCCCATCCAGGGCTTCGGCCGCAGAGCCGTAGATTTTCTTCATGATATCCCCCGCAATCTGTGCGGCGCCCGTTGTGGCGCGCTGCCGGCGTGAAGTCAATCGCTGTCGCATCCGCGCCCGCGCACTTGCCTAGGTCCAGGCCCGGCGTCATGGTAAGGACGGGACGGCCGGGCAGGGGGCTGCCGCCCCCTCTTTGCGCGTGCCGCGCAAATTCACCCCCGCGCGTATTTGCGGCAAGATGAATGACGGGATCAACGACGGAGGATACGGGTGCGTTTGGTGTGGATCGCGTTGCTGGTTGTCGCGGCAAGCTGTGGGCGGATCGAAACGCCTGCACCAGAGGCCCCGGCGGTGGACCGCTCCATGGGCTGGCGACACGCGCGCACGAACCTGTATCTGGACGACCGGGCACCGGAAACGCAGGTGTTCCGCTTTTCCGGGCTCGATGCAGCCCGCATGTCGATCCCGATATCGTCGATTGCGAAACAACGGCTGTGGGTGCGCGGGCGGTGCGACGGCGCTGGCGAGGTCGAGGCTGCGCAGGACGGGGTTTCGGCCTTGCGCGGGTTCACGCGCGATGCCCCTTTTGCCTTTGACCTGCCGTCGGGCGCGCGGGACGCAGCAGTGTTGGTGCCCGGACCCGATGTGCGGACCTGTCGGTTGCAGGTGCGCGGCGCGGATGGCCTGAGCTATCGGCTGAGGCTGGAGCGCGAAGAGTTGTCGGCGCCTTTGCGCGTCCGTCAGCTTGACGCCGGGCGCGGCGGCTGCCACCGGTCCTTCGGATCCGTGCCGGGCGATGCGCTGGCTGCGATCATGGCCGCACCGGGGCGCGGCGCGCTGTCGGTCACCTGCCCGATGCCGGCCGGCGACGGCGAATTGATGCCCGATGCGCGCGAGGCTTTCCAGGCGCGGGCGATGGCGCTGACCGGGGCGCGGCTGCCCGATGCGGTGCTGGACAGCGGCAATGCCATGGCGGCGATCGATTTCACAAATGCGCCCGAACTGGATCTGATCTACATTTCGTCGCTGCACATGCGGGCTGATTTCACCGGATACATGTTGACCCGGATGCTGGCCTGGCATGCCGCGCGCGGCACCGTCATCCGGATCATGCTGACCGACAGCCTGCAACTGTCGCTGGATCGAAACCTTTATGCCGATCTGGCTGCACGGTTTCCCAACGTCCAGTTGCAGATGTTTCGCGCCGGCGGTCTGGGGCAGGGGGACAGCGGCGCCTTCGACCGGCTGCACCGCGCCAATCACGTCAAGGTCTTTGCCACGCTGGCGCGGCGGCCGGGGCGTTCGGTGTTCATGATCGGGGGCCGCAACCTGCATGACGGCTTCACCTTCGATCAGCCGCGCGACCTGTCACCCTGGCCCTTCTTGCGAAGCTATACGGTGGATCGGATGTATTCGATCGTCTTCTTTTTCGCGGCATATCGCGATCTGGAAATGCGCTTCGACGACGAGGCCGTGGTGCGCCGCATGGCGGCCCATATGGCGGCCTACTGGCATCGCGACCATGACAGCCAGGCCCTTGCCGACCCGCAAGGGCCGCGCGCGGACAACGTGCCTGCCGCCGCCCTGCGCGGTGGGACGATGCGGCATTTCGTGTCCGTGCCCTATACGGACGGGCGCGCGCTGGAACAGCTCTACGTGGACCTTTTCGATGCGGCCCAACGCCGGATCGACATGACCTCGCCGTTTCTGAACATGACCCCGCGCATCGCCGCTGCGATGGAGCGGGCGCTGGCGCGTGGTGTGTCGCTCCGACTGGTCACGCGCACGGAAATACCAGAACCCGCAACGATCTTTGCCACCACGCTCAACCGCTTGTTTGTCGAAGCGTATGCCGACCGCATGACCATCCTTGCCCACGATCCGAGGCGCTGGACGCTGCACAGCAAGATCCTGGTGGTCGATGCGCGGCTGGCCGTGATTTCGTCAACCAATCTCAACCAGCGCAGCTTTCTGCATGACACCGAGAACGGTGTGCTGATCCTGGATCGGGCGCAGGCCGGGCGGGTGTTGCGACTGATCGACGAATACGGGCGCGACAGCATGCGGCAGGAGAACGAACAGCCGATTTCCGGGTTCTTGCGCCGCGTGATGAGCCTGGGATTCGTGCGCCGCCTGTTCTGACGGTGGGCCGGATTCAGCCCCCGCCCTTGGCCTTTTTCGCGGTTTTTGCACCGGTCTTGGCGGCAGGCTTGGCCTTCTTGGTCGTCGTTGCCTTCGTCGTCCTGGGTTTGGCCTTGCCCCCTTTCGCGGCTTTCGCGGCGATCAGGTCCAGCGCCTGGTCCAGCGTCACATCCTCGGGGGCGAGATCGCGCGGCAAGGTGGCGTTGACCTTGGCCCATTTGACATAGGGGCCATAGCGCCCGGACATCACCTGTATCGGCCCCCCGTCGGGATGTTCCCCCAACTCGCGCAGGGGGGCGGCGGTGGCCCGCGGGCCGCGGCTGGCCTTGGCCGCGATCAGCTCGACGGCGCGGTTCATGCCGACGGTAAAGACCTCGTCGACCTCGGGCAGGTTGGCATAGGTGCGGTTGTGCTTGACATAGGGGCCATAGCGGCCGATCCCGGCCTCGACCGGCTCACCGTCTTCCGGGTGCGGGCCGATCAGTCGTGGCAGGTCCAGCAGGCTGAGCGCGCGATCCAGGTCGATGGTCTCGATCGGCCAGGTCTTTGGCAGGCTGGCGCGCGGCGGTTTGGGGGTCTCGGTCGTAGCCTCGCCGCGCTGGACATAGGGGCCGAAGCGGCCGGTCCGCAGATAGATCGGATCGCCCTGGTCATGGCCCAGGAGCTTGCCCTCGCCCGACAACTCGCCATCGCCTTCGTCCCCGGCAAGCGGGCGCGTGTAGCGGCATTCCGGGTAATTGTCACAGCCGATGAACGCCCCGCCCGAGCGCGCGGTTTTCAGATGCAACCGGCCCTTGCCGCAGCCGGGGCAGACCCGCGGGTCGGACCCGTCGGCGCGCGGTGGATAGAGATGGGGCGCAAGAACCTCGTCGATCTTGTCCAGCACCTCGGTGATGCGCAGATCCGCGGTTTCGGCGATCGCGGCCGAGAAATCGCGCCAGAACCGGGCCAGAACCTCCTTGTAGTCGCGGTTGCCGGCCGAGACATCGTCAAGCTGCTCTTCCAGATCGGCGGTGAAGTCGTATTCCAGATACTTGCGGAAATAGTTGACCAGAAAGATCGTCACCAGCCGCCCCTTGTCCTCGGGGATCAGGCGGTTCCTGTCCTTGCGGACATAGCCGCGTTCCTGGATCGTGCTGACGATGCTGGCATAGGTCGAGGGACGGCCAATGCCCAGCTCTTCCATGCGTTTGACCAGCGTGGCCTCGGTATAGCGGGCAGGGGGCTGGGTGAAATGCTGCTCGGGGGTAACGCTGCGGCGCGACAGCGCGTCGCCCTGGGACATCTGCGGCAGGCGCTTGTCGTCGTCATCGACCACATCGTCGCGGCCTTCTTCGTAGACGCGCAGAAAACCGTCGAACAACACCACCTGACCCGTGGCCCGCAGGCCCACCTGGCCATCCTTGCTGCCGATGTCGATGGTCGTGCGCTCAAGGCGCGCGGCCTCCATCTGGCAGGCGATGGTGCGCTGCCAGATCAGGCCATAGAGGCGGCGCTGGTCGGTATCGGCAAGGCGCACGGAATCGGGCGCGGCCGACATGTCGGTCGGGCGGATGCATTCATGCGCTTCCTGCGCGTTCTTGGCCTTGTTCTTGTACATGCGCGGCGATTTCGGCACATAATCGTCGCCGAACCGGCGCTTGATCTCGTCGCGGGTGGCCATGACAGCCTCGGGCGCCATGTCGATGCCGTCGGTGCGCATATAGGTGATCAGGCCGGCTTCATACAGCCGCTGCGCGGTCGACATGCATTGCTTGGCGCCCATCCCGAACTTGCGGCTGGCCTCTTGCTGCAGGGTCGAGGTCATGAAGGGCGCCGCCGGGTTGCGGTTGGCCGGCTTGGCCTCGACCGACTGGACAAAAAGATCGCGTTTTTTCACGGCTTCGACCGCAAGCTCGGCCGATTCCGCTGTGGGCAGATCGAATTTGTCCAATCGCTTGCCGGCCAGGCTGACCAGGCGCGCGGTAAAATCCTGGCCGCGCGGTGTCGTCAGTGCCGCGGTGACCGACCAGTATTCGCGGGCGCGAAACGCCTCGATCTCCATTTCGCGTTCGACGATCAGACGCAGGCAGACCGATTGCACGCGCCCGGCCGATTTCGCGCCCGGAAGCTTGCGCCAGAGGACCGGCGACAGGTTGAACCCGACCAGATAGTCCAGCGCCCGCCGCGCCAGATAGGCGCGCACCAGTTCCATGTCGACTTCGCGCGGGTTCTTCATCGCCTCGGTGACTGCCGACTTGGTGATGGCGTTGAATACCACGCGCTTGACCGGCGTGTCCTTCTTGATGGCGCGCGCCTTGGCCAGCGCCTCGGTCAGGTGCCATGAGATCGCCTCGCCCTCGCGGTCGGGGTCGGTTGCCAGGATCAGGTCGTTATCGTCTTTCAGGGCCTCGGCGATGGCGCGGACATGCTTTCGGCTGTCGGTCGCGACTTCCCATTTCATGTCGAAATCGTGGTCCGGATCGACCGATCCATCCTTGGGCGGCAGGTCGCGGACATGGCCGAACGAGGCCAGAACCGTGTGACCGGGACCCAGATACTTGTTGATGGTCCGGGCCTTCGCAGGCGACTCGACAACGACAACTGCCATTGAAACCTCTGATATAAATACGTTTCTTTCCGCGGAAAACGCGGGCGGAGAACAGTCTGTGCGGTGCATAGATGGGGGGCAACCCCCACCGTTGTCAATCTGGTGCGGTGTCCGGGCCGGTCGAGGGCGGGGTGTCATGGCGTTCGATCAGGGGTGCCGCATCGGGCCGATGCCGCGTTGCGCGCGCCGATCAGCGGCGGGTTTGCGGCAGGGCCGGCGGGGCGGCGGCGGGCAAGCGCGGGCGTCAGCAGCGCGACAGCAAGCCACCGGGCTGGCGATGGACGCGACCATCGAGTTCCAGAAACAGAAGTGCCGGTGCCAGCGTGGCTGCAGGCAGCCCCATGTCGCGGATCAACTGATCCTCGGCCAGGGGGGCGGAGCCCAGCCGATCCAGGATCAGGCGATGCAGGGTCAGCGTATCGGGGCTGCGCGCGGGGGGCGTGCCGGGCGGCGCGGGCGTGGGATGCGGGGACGCAGCCTTTGCCGGCGACGCGCGCCGATTCGACGGATCGAGGGCCTGGCGCGCAGTGCTTGTGGTCGCCGAGGGGCCGATGGCATCGATGACATCCTCGGTATTGCGCACCAGTCTTGCCCCGTCGCGGATCAGGATGTTGCAGCCCGCCGCGCGCGGGTCCAACGGGTGTCCCGGCACCGCCAGCACCTCGCGCCCCTGGTCCATTGCGTTGCGCGCGGTGATCAGGCTTCCTGACGATTCCGCGGCCTCGATGACGATCACACCCAGCGAAAGCCCGGCGATGATCCGGTTGCGCCGCGGGAAATGGCGTGCCTGGGCCTGCATGCCGATCGGCTGTTCCGACACGCGCAGACCCTGATCGGCGATGGCGGCGGCCAGCACCGCATTCTCGGCCGGGTAGACCTGATCGACGCCACCGGCCATCACCGCCAGTGTCCCGGTCTGCAACGCCGCGCCATGGGCGATCGTGTCGATGCCGCGCGCGAGCCCGGACACGACGACAAAACCATGGTGCCCGATGCCTTCGGCCATCCGACGCGCGGTGCGCTGCCCGAGGCTGGAGGCATTGCGCGCGCCGACCACGGCCACGGCAGGCCGGTTCAGCACAACGCGCCGCCCCAGTGCCCACAGAACCGGCGGGGCGTCACTGATGGCCGCAAGCGGCGTGGGGTAGTCGGGATCGCCCAGGCAGATCAGGCGCGCGCCGGCCTTCCGCCCGGCCTGGTATTCGCGCATCGCCTGATCGATGGGGCAGGGCGCATAGTCATCAATGCCGGCGGCGCGGGCGATGCCGGGCAGGGCGGCAAGGGCCGCGTCGGCGCTGCCATGTTCGGCCATCAGGCGGGCGAAGGTGCCGGGCCCGACCCGGCGCGAGCGAATGAGACGAAGCCACGCCAGCCGGTCTTCTTCCGTGGTGGGTGGGGTGAAGGGTGTGGGAGAAGAAAGTGAATTCCCGTCCATCGCGACCTCGTCTCATCCGAATCCGAGGTAGCACGCGCAAGGTTAACGGGCGGTAAAGATTTCCGGCTCAAGGCGCGAAAGGACAAATCGAAACGCCAACGCCGAAAGCAGCCCGAACCCGGCGCAATACACGGCCCAGAACCCCACCGCCGTGCCCCCTGCCAGTACGATGAATCCCGCGCCAAGTACGGCGCCGATGGTCGCACCGAGAACCGCGAAACCGATCCGGCTGGCGCGGTTCGACCGGACCATCCATGCCGCCACCGGCACCGCGATCAGAAAGCCGAGCCAGGAAAAGAAGGGCGCGTAAATCAGCGAAAACCCGGAAAAGGCCACCCATCCCAGTGCAATCAGGGCCGGTGACGCGGCCTGGCCCGTGTCCAGGACGCCCAGAATCGGTGTCGAAATCATCACGATGAGGATGCCGGCAAGGGGCGCTGCCGCCCATACGACCCCCGCTGCGATCGCCCAACTGCGCTTGCGCCTCAGGGGTGGCTGCGCCGCGGTGCCCGTCATCCCCCGACGCCACCCACGGTCAGCCCGCCGATCAGCAGGCTGGGCTGGCCAACCCCGACCGGCACCCACTGTCCGGCCTTGCCGCAATTGCCCATTCCGGGATCGAGCGCCATGTCGTTGCCGATGCCGCGCACGTTCTGCAACGCGGTCGGGCCATCGCCGATCAGCGTCGCGCCCTTGACGGGCGCCCCGATCTTGCCGTTGCGCACGCGATAGGCTTCGGTGCAGGAAAACACGAATTTGCCGCTGGTGATATCGACCTGTCCGCCGCCAAAGCCGACGGCATAAAGACCGTCGCGCAACTCGCCGATCAGGGCTTCGGGCTCGGCCTCGCCGGCCAGCATGCAGGTATTGGTCATGCGCGGCATGGGCGCATGGGCATAGCTTTCGCGCCGGCCATTTCCGGTGGCCGCCGCCCCCATCAGCCGGGCGTTCTGACGGTCTTGCATGAACCCCACCAGGAGTCCGTCCTCGATCAGGACATTGCGGGCCGAGGGCGTGCCCTCGTCATCGATCGTGATCGAGCCGCGCCTGCCGGGAATGGTGCCGTCATCCAGCACGGTCACGCCGGGCGCGGCAACCCGCTGGCCCATGAGCCCGGCAAAGGCCGAGGTCTTCTTGCGGTTGAAATCGCCTTCCAGCCCGTGACCCACCGCCTCATGCAGCAGGATGCCGGGCCAGCCGGGCCCCAGGACCACGTCCAGAACGCCCGCAGGGGCCGGGTCGGCCGACAGGTTGACGGTGGCGATGCGCAAAGCTTCGCGTGCCACGTCCGCCCAATGGTCGGGCGCCAGAAGCGCCTTGAGCCCCGCGCGGCCCCCACCCCCCGCAGAGCCGCTTTCGCGCCGCCCGTCCTGTTCGACGATGACGGAAATGTTCAGGCGCGACATCGGCCTTATGTCGGACAGAACGTCACCCTCGGGCCGCAGGATTACCACCTCCTGCAACGATGCCGACAGCGAGGCGGTGACCTGCACGACCCGTTTGTCCAGCCCGCGCAGGAAATCATCGATGGCGCGCAGCGTGTCGATCTTGACCGCAAATGTGGCGTCGAGAATCGGGTCGGTGTCAGGATACAGCCGTTTGTTGGTGCCGGGCGGTGGCGCGGCAAGCGTGCCGCCGCCCGCGGCCACGGCCAGACGCGCCGTCGTGGCGGCGCGGGCCACGGCTTGTTCTGTCAGATGGGTGGAATGGGCGTATCCGGCGACCTCGCCGCGCACAGCGCGCAGTCCGAACCCTTCGCCCGCGTCGAACCCGGCCGAGCGGATACGCCCGTCGTCGAGAACCAGCGATTCGGAGCGTCGGCGTTCCAGGAACAGTTCTCCATCGTCCGCGCCATCGGTCGCCTTGCGCAGCAGCGAGAGGGCGCGTGACTGGTCCAGATCGGTTTCGAACGGGCTGAACCGGCCCGTCGCGGGACTGGCAGCATCTTCAAGCGGCATGGCGATCCTTCCGGAAACTACGCGTCTTTGATTTGGGTCAAATGGCGGCGAACTGACGCAGCGCCAAGACTTGTCCTGCGGATGCTAATATGGTTTTAGGTGTCTTGGAAACCGCCGATTTCCATACCTGCCGCCAAAGGAGGCCCCAAAAGGCTGCGCAGGCGTCGGGTTCGGGCGGCGGGGGGGAAGAATGACGGTCCAAGTGCCGCGTTACAAACGGGAACAACAGATGAACCTTAAACAAGACCTTACCCGTCTCGTCAGCCGCGTTGCGGCGCCGGCGCTGGTTCTGGCCACGGCCGGGCAGGCGATGGCGCAGGAAACGCCCTTTCGCGGCGAACCCCGTCCCGGTGGTATCAGTCTGCAGGACGCCGCCACATCGGTGATGAGCGAAACGGTCTGGCTGGACAACATGCTGTTGTGGATCATCACGCCGATCACGATTTTTGTCGTGGTGCTGCTGATCTGGGTGATCTTGCGGCACAACCGCCGTGTCAACCCGGTGCCGTCGCGGTTCACCCACAACTCGCCTCTGGAAGTGGCATGGACGGTGGTGCCAATCCTGATTCTGGTGTTCATCGGCTCGTTCAGCGTTCCGTCGCTCTTTCGTCAGCAGACGATGCCCGAGGCCGATGTGACGATCAAGGCGACGGGCTATCAGTGGTACTGGGGCTATGAATACGTGGACCACGAACTTGGGTTCAACAGCTTCATGCTGCAGCGCGACGAGCTTGAGGAATTCGGCTATGAGCCGCGCCATTACCTGCTGGCGACCGATACCGCGATGGTCGTTCCGGTCGGTCAGGACATCCTTGTCCAGGTCACGGCGGCGGATGTGATTCATTCCTGGGCGGTGCCCGCATTCGGCGTCAAGCAGGATGGCGTTCCGGGCCGCCTGGCCGAACTGTGGTTCAACGTCGACGAGCCCGGTGTCTACTTCGGGCAATGTTCGGAACTGTGCGGACAGGCCCATGCCTACATGCCGATCACCGTGCGCGCGGTCCCGGAAGAGGATTATATCGCCTGGCTGGAAGACGAGGGCGCCGAGAACGTGGCAATGGCGCCGGAATATGACCAGTATCGCGGCCCGGTCGAACTGGCCGCGGCCCGTGACTGAGGGCTTTGGCCGGGCGCGACAGGCCATTCCGGCGTGATGCCCGCCCGACCTGAACCGAGGACGCAATGACAGATATCCGTGCGGACATTGCCAGCGACGAGCCCGAAACCGGCGAGGCCGGTTTCGGCGACTTCGTCCAGCTGCTCAAGCCGCGGGTGATGTCGCTGGTGGTGTTCACCGCGCTTGTCGGGGTTCTGGTCGCGCCGGTGCGCCTGCACCCGGTCGAGGTGCTGGCCGCGATCATCTTCATCGCGCTGGGCGCCGGGGCGTCGGGCGCGCTGAACATGTGGTGGGATGCCGATATCGACCGGCTGATGAAACGCACCGCCAAGCGCCCGATTCCGGCCGGAACCGTCGCACCCGGCGAGGCGCTGGGCCTGGGGCTGTCGCTGTCGGGGCTGTCGGTGATCATGCTGGGGCTGGCCGCGAACTGGCTGGCCGCGGGCCTGCTGGCCTTCACGGTATTCTTCTATGCCGTCGTCTATACGATGTGGCTGAAACGCTCGACCCCGCAGAACATCGTCATCGGTGGCGCGGCCGGGGCGTTTCCGCCGATGATCGGCTGGGTGGTGGCCACGGGCCATATCGGCGTCGAGGCCGTGCTGATGTTCGCGCTGATCTTCATGTGGACGCCGCCGCATTTCTGGTCGCTGGCGCTGTTCATGAACAGCGACTACTCCAAGGCGCGCGTGCCGATGCTGACCGTGACGCATGGCCGCGCCGTGACCCGCGCGAACATCCTTGGCTATACGCTGGCGCTGGTTCCGGTGGCCCTTGGCACCGGGTTCACGGCAATTGGCGGACCGATCTATCTGGCGGTGGCGATCGCGCTGAACGCGGTGTTCGTTCTGGGCGCGTGGCGGATCTGGTGTCGCCATGAGGCCGAGGCCGAAGCGGACGGCTATCGCACGGAAAAGCGGTTCTTTACCTTCTCGCTGGCCTATCTGTTCGGGCATTTCGCGGCATTCCTGGTCGAGGCGACGCCCTGGGCGGCGATGCTGCGCGGCCAGTTCGGCCTTTGGGGGGCATGATGGCGATCACGCGCGATCACGAATTGCACAAGCGCCGGCTGGGCCGCAATGTCGGCGTCGGCCTGGCGCTGGTGGCGTTCATCATGCTGGTGTTTGGCCTGACCGTCGCCAAGGTTCAGCGCGGCGGCTCGGTCGAAGGATACGATCACGGCTACCGCCCCGGCATGGACCCGGCGGCGCAGGAAACCACGCGGGGTGAGGAATGATTGGCTGGTGGCGGCGCCTGAGTGACAACCAGCGCACGGCCGCACAGGCCGTGGGCGTTGTCGTGTTCATGGCCGGCATGGGCTGGGCGGCGGTGCCGCTTTACGATCTGTTCTGCCGCGTGACCGGGTATGGCGGCACCACGCAACTGGGCGCAGGGTCCGAACGGGTTCTGGACCAGACGGTGCGCATCCGGTTCGATGCATCCACCGTGCGCGATTTCCCGTGGGAGTTCCGACCGGTCGAACGCACGATGGACTTGCGCCTGGGCGAAACCGGCATGGCGTTCTATGAGGCCTACAACCCGACCGACGAGCCGGTCGCAGGAACTGCAAGCTACAATGTCACCCCATATGCGGCGGGCCTCTATTTCATCAAGATCGACTGTTTCTGCTTTGAATACCAGGTCTTGCAGCCGGGCGAGCGGGTTCAGATGCCGGTCACGTTCTATGTCGATCCGGAAATGCTGGATGATATGGATGCGCGGGACACGCATACGATTACCCTGTCATACACCTTCCACCCGACCGAGATTCCGCAAGACGATCTGGCCGCGCTTGCGCGGCCTCAACCGGATGGCGAGACCAACTGAAACCGGCGCCCGCGCGGCACCGGCATAACAAGAGGCCGCGCAGGCGGCGCACTAGGGAAAGTCTGAGGGAACCCAACAATGGCGCACGAAAAGAACCACGACTATCACATCCTGCCGCCGTCGATCTGGCCTTTCATCGGCGCGCTTTCAGGCTTCACCATGCTGGTGGGTGCCGTCCTGTGGATGAACGACATGGGGCCCTGGATCTTCATGATGGGGATCGTGGGCGTTCTTTACGTCATGTACGCCTGGTGGAGCGATATTGTCGTCGAAAGCCACAGCGGCGACCACACGCCCGTAGTGAGCATCGGTCTGCGCTATGGTTTCATCCTGTTCATCATCTCCGAGGTGATGTTCTTCGCAGCCTGGTTCTGGAGCTTTTTCAAGCACGCCCTTTATCCCATGCACCCCGATGGCCTCAGCCCGGCCGTTGACGGGGTCTTCCCGCCCTCCGGGATCGAGATTTTCGACCCCTGGCACCTGCCGCTGATCAACACGCTGATCCTGCTGCTTTCGGGCTGTGCTGCGACCTGGGCGCACCACGCGATCGTGCATGAGAACAACCGCAGGGATCTGAAGAACGGCCTTCTGATCGCGGTGGTTCTGGGGGTGATCTTCACCATTCTGCAAGCTTACGAATATACCCATGCGGGTTTCGGCTTTGCCGGAAACATCTATGGCGCCAACTTCTTCATGGCGACGGGCTTTCACGGCGCGCATGTGATCATCGGCACGATCTTCCTGTTCATCTGCTACCTGCGCGCACGCGCCGGGCATTTCACGCCCGAACGCCATGTCGGCCTTGAGGCCGCGGCCTGGTACTGGCACTTCGTCGATGTGGTCTGGCTGTTCCTGTTCGCGGCGATCTACGTCTGGGGGCAGTGAGCCGACATGACCGCATCGCTTGGGGCGATGCGCCGGGCGGGGGGCTGACGGGCCCCCCGCCTCAGTTTTGTGGGGGCCATGTTGGGCATTAGGAAACGGGGGCATAGGCGCGGATGGCCAGGCTGATCCTTCCATTGGTGTTCGGCGTTGCCGGGGTCGCGGTGCTGATGTCGCTGGGCTTTTGGCAGCTTTCGCGGCTTGAGGAAAAGCAGGCCGTCATCGCCGAGATCGCGGCGCGCATCGGCGACGACCCGGTTGCCCTGCCCCAGGCACCCGAACCCGAAGACGACCGCTATCTGCCCGTGCGGGCCGAGGGGCGCTATACCGGGGACGTCGCGCATGTGCTGTCAAGCCAGCGCGAACAGGGGGCCGGCAGCCGGGTCATCGCGGTATTTGAAACCCGCGCGGGGCGCCGGGTTCTGGTGGATCGGGGCTTCATGCCCGACGCCGCGCGGCCCGGCGCGGATTTTGGCAGTGACCCTTTAGCGGTGACGGGAAACCTGCACTGGCCGCGCGATGCGACATCCTCGACCCCTGAACCGGACCTGGAGCGCGGTCTGTGGTTCTCGCGCGAGGTGGCGCCGCTGGCGCGCAATCTTGAGACCGAGCCCTTGATGATCGTGGCCCGCGAAGACGGCGCGTCCGTGCCCGGCCTGACTACGATGCCGGTCACGACGATCGACATTCGCAACGATCATCTGGAATACGCCATCACCTGGTTTCTGTTGGCCCTTGTCTGGGCGGGGATGACAGGGTTTCTTCTGTGGCGTATCAGGCGCGGAACGGCCTGAAGGAGTGCGCATGCAGTACATATCGACCCGGGGCGCGGCGCCCGAACTGGACTTCGAACAGGCCATGCTGACCGGTCTGGCGCGTGACGGCGGCCTTTACGTGCCCGCAAGCGTGCCGCAGATGGATCACGCAGAGATCGCGGCCCTGGCAGGCAAAAGCTACGAGGAGATCGCCTTTCAGGTCATGCGCCCCTTTGTCGGCGATGCGTTCGATGCGACGCAGTTTCGCAGACTGATCGAACGGGCCTATGCCGGTTTCGGCCATCCCGCGCGCGCGCCGCTGCGTCAGCTTGGCCCGAATCATTTTCTGCTTGAGCTGTTTCACGGGCCGACGCTGGCGTTCAAGGATTTCGCGATGCAACTGATCGGCCAGTTGTTCCAGGCCGCGCTTTCGCGGTCGGGGCAGCGGGTGACGATCGTGGGCGCAACCTCGGGCGATACAGGATCGGCGGCGATCGAGGCGTTCAAGGGCCTTGCCAATGTCGATGTGTTCATCCTGTTCCCGCACGGCCGCGTGTCCGAGGTGCAGCGCCGCCAGATGACCACCCCGGACGAGCCGAACGTGCATGCCATCGCCGTGGACGGCGATTTCGACACCTGCCAGGCACTGTTGAAGGACATGTTCAACGATTTCGCGTTTCGTGAACGGGTCGGGCTGGCGGGCGTCAACAGCATCAACTGGGCAAGGGTTCTGGCGCAGGTCGTCTATTATTTCTCGGCCGCCGTTTCGCTGGGCGCGCCGCACCGCGCGGTCAGCTTCACGGTGCCGACCGGGAACTTCGGCGACATCTTCGCCGGCTATATCGCGCGTCAGATGGGTCTGCCGATCGAGCGGCTGGTGATCGCCACCAACCAGAATGATATTCTGCACCGCTGCCTTGAAACGGGCGAATACCGCACCGAGTCGGTGCAGCCGTCGATCAGCCCCTCGATGGATATTCAGGTTTCGTCCAATTTCGAACGCGCGCTCTTTGATGCCTATGGCCGCGACGGCCGCGCCGTTGCCCTGCTGATGGAGGAATTGAAACAGGACGGGCGGTTCACGGTCAGCCAGGGCGCGCTGGAAACGCTGCGCGCGACCTTCGCCTCGGGCCGTGTGGATGAGGACGCAACGCGCGCCGCCATCGCGCGCTACCAGCGCGAGACCGGCGAGATCCTGTGCCCGCATTCGGCGGTGGGCGCGGCCGTCGCCGAGACGTTTCAGGGGGCCACACCCATGGTCACGCTGGCCACGGCGCACCCGGCCAAGTTTCCCGACGCGGTCGAAGCGGCGACCGGCATTCGCCCGTCCCTGCCGCCCCGCATGTCGGATCTGTTCGAACGGGCCGAGCGCGTCACGCGCATGGCCAATGACCGGCAGGCGCTTCAGGCGCTGATCCTGGAACGGACGGGGGCGTGATGGTCAGGGTCACGACGCTTGCCAACGGCTTTCGCATCGTCAGCGAGACGATGCCGGGCCTGGCCTCAGCCGCCGTGGGCGTCTGGGTTCAGGCCGGGGCGCGCCACGAACGCGCCGAACAGAACGGGATCGCGCATTTTCTGGAACACATGGCCTTCAAGGGCACTCGGACGCGCAGCGCGCTGCGCATCGCCGAGGAAATCGAGGATGTCGGCGGCTATATCAACGCCTATACCAGCCGCGAAACGACAGCGTATTTTGCCCGCGTCTTGCAGGCCGATGTGCCGCTGGCGGTCGATGTCGTGGCCGATATCGTGCTGAACCCCGCGTTCGAGCCGCGCGAGATCGAGATCGAGCGGCATGTGATCTTGCAAGAGATCGGCCAGACGCTGGACACACCCGATGACGTGATCTTTGACTGGTTGCAAGAGGCCAGCTATCCAGAGCAGCCCCTGGGCCGCCCGATCCTGGGGCCGGCCGATCGCATCGCGCGCTATGGCCAGGACGATCTGCGCGGTTTCGTCGGCAGCCATTACGGCCCTGGGCAGATGATCCTGGCCGCGGCGGGGGCGGTGGATCACGACCAGCTTGTCAAACTGGCCGAACGGTATTTCGGCGATCTGAAAGCGTTTGCGATGCCGGACGCCGAACCGGCCCGTTTCGATTGTGGCGAACGGCGGGTGATCAAGGATCTGGAACAGGCGCATGTCGCGCTGGCCATCGAGGGGCCGGCCTTTCGCCACCGCGACGTGTTTACCGCCCAGATCTTCGCAGGGATTCTGGGCGGCGGCATGTCTTCGCGCCTGTTTCAGAAACTGCGCGAGGAAAAGGGGCTCTGCTATACGACCTTTGCGCAGGCGGGCGCGCATGACGATACCGGCTCGATCACCATCTATGCCGGCACCGGCCCTGACGAGGTGTCGGATCTGGCAACGCTGACCATCGACGAGATTCGCCGCACCGCCTCGGATGTGAGCGAGGCCGAACTGAACCGGGCGCGCACACAGATGAAGGCCGGTCTGCTGATGGGGCTTGAAGGTCCCAGCGCGCGCGCCGAACGCCTGGCGCGATTGCTGGCAATCTGGGATCGGGTGCCCAGCGTCGATGAAGCCGTCGCGCGTATCGACGCCGTCGATCTGGCGACGATTCGCGCCTATGCCGAACGCACCGTCAGCGAGGCGCGGCTGGCAATGGCGCTCTATGGTCCGGTGGGGGATGCGCCCGAACTGGGGGCGCTGCGCGACAGGCTGGTTGCGTGATGCTGGGCTGGTCGCTGACACCCAGACGCAAATTCCGGATCGAAACCGAACGAATGGTGTTGCGCCTGCCCGCGCATCAGGATTTCCGGCAGTGGACGGGGCTGCGCGCGGCCAGCGCCTCGTTTCTGATGCCGTGGGAGCCGACATGGTCCACCGATCATCTGACGCGGCGCTCGTTCACGAACCGCGTGCACTGGGCATCGCGGGCGGCGGTTCAGGGAACGGCGCTGCCGTTGTTTCTGACCCTGCGCGGCGATGACACGCTGTTGGGCGCGATCACGCTCGATCAGATCCGGCGCGGGCCGGCGCAGGCCGCCACCATCGGCTACTGGATCGGACAGCCCCATGCCCGGCAGGGATATATGCGCGAGGCCATTCGCGCGGTGGTCCACCACGCCTTTACCGAGATGAACCTGAGCCGGATCGAGGCTGCCTGCCTGCCCGAAAACGCCGCCTCGCGCGGGGTGCTGGAACGATCGGGCTTCAAGTATGAGGGGGTGGCGCAAAGCTATCTCCAGATCAATGGCCGCTGGCGCAACCATGTGCTTTACGCCAATCTGCGGATGGACCGGCGCGGCCGCACGGACGCGGGATAGCGGCCAGGGGCCGCCCGCCGCTGTGACAAAGGAGGCCGATATGACCCTTGGCGACCGCCTGAGCCCGGCTGACGATGCGTTTTGCGCGGGGCTGGCGGCACGGTTGCCGGAAGGAACCCTGCGCCCAGCCGAGCCTCGCCACATGGAAGAGCCACGCGGGCGTTTCCACGGCCATGCCGGGATCGTCGCCTGCCCGTCCGATACCGCGCAAGTCGCGACGATCATCGCCGCGGCCCATGCCGCACGGGTTGGGGTGGTGCCCTATGGCGGCGGCACCGGGCTGGTTGGCGGTCAGATCATGCCCGACGGCCCGGCCCCGCTGATCCTGTCGCTTGAGCGTATGAATCGCATCCGTCTGGTCGACGCACCGGGCAACGTGCTGGTGGCCGAGGCCGGGTGTATTCTGGCCGATGTCCAGGCGGCTGCCGAACGCGACGCGCGGTTGTTTCCCCTGTCCCTGGCATCCGAAGGCTCGGCCCGGATCGGCGGCTTGCTGGCGACCAATGCGGGCGGCACCGGCGTGCTGCGCTGGGGCAACATGCGCGATCTGTGTCTGGGGCTGGAGGCGGTTCTGGCCGATGGCCAGATTTGGAACGGGCTGATGCGCCTGCGCAAGAACAACATGGGATATGACTTGCGCAACCTATTAATCGGGTCCGAGGGCACCTTGGGCGTGATCACCGCCGCCAGTTTACGCCTGGTTCCGCGCCCGGCGCAGCAAGGTGCGGCACTGTTCGTGCTGCGCGATCCGGCTGCGGCGCTGGATCTGCTGGCGATGGCGCAGGAACGCCTGGGCGAGGGTGTTTCGGCGTTCGAGCTGATTTCGGGCATGGGACTTGCGTTTCTTGCCGAAACGATGCCGCAGGTCCGCCGTCCGTTCGATCCGCCGCCCGACTGGATGGTTCTGATCGATCTGGGTCTGCCACTCGGGCTGGTGCCCGAGGCGGCCCTGGAAACCCTGTTCGCGGATGCGGCCGAGGCCGGTCTGGTCAGCGACGGCGTGATCGCCCAATCCGGGGCGCAACGGGCGCAGTTCTGGGAGATGCGCGAATCGATCCCCGAGGCCAATCGCCTGATCGGTGCCATCTCAAGCCATGACATATCGGTGCCGATGGCGGCCGTGCCTGATTTCATCGACCGTGCCGGTCCTGCACTGGCCGCGATCGGCGATTATCGGATCAACTGTTTCGGGCATCTGGGCGATGGCAACCTGCATTACAACGTGTTCCCGCGCGGGGGTGCCAGCCGCTCCGACCATGAGGACGAACGCGATGCGATCAAGCAGACGGTGCATGACCTGGTGCATGCGCTGGGCGGGTCCGTGAGCGCCGAACACGGTGTCGGGCGCCTCAAGGTCGCCGATCTTGAGCGCTATGGCGATCCCGTCGCGCTGGGTGCAATGCGGCGGATCAAGGCCGCGCTTGACCCTCAAGGCATCCTGAACCCCGGTGCGGTCTTGCGGCGATGATCAGTCATCGCTGGGACGCAGCAGGGTGAAGGTCTCGCGCACGATGGAATAGTCGCGATAGCCCAGGCGGGCCACCGGATTGAACCGGGTGATGTCGAAAATCCCGTTCACCAGGCAGTCGTCGCGCAGATGAATGCCTACCACCTCGCCAAAGACGGCGGTGTTTGCCTTGCCCGGCAGCGGCACGATCTGCGTCACCCGGCATTCCAGCGCTGCCGGCGCGCCCGCCACGCGCGCGCAGTCGATTTCGTTGCATGCCGCTCGTTCGAGGCCGGCGCGTTCGAATTCGCTGACATCGCGTGGCAAGCCGGCCGATGTGGTGTTCATCGCATGCAGCATGGCTTCGGACACGACGTTGACGCAAAAGACGCCGGTTTCGCGGATCTGGGCGACGCTGTCCTTGGTGCCGTCGCGGTCGGGCTTGGCCCCGGTCGATGAGAACATCACCTGCGGCGGCACATAGGCCACCGCGTTGAAGAATGAATAGGGCGCAAGGTTGTCCGCCCCGTCCGCGCCGCGCGTGGCGATCCAGCCGATCGGGCGTGGCGTGACCAGGGCGTTGAACGGGTTGTGGGGCAGGCCGTGGCCATCGGCGGGGCGGTAGAACATGCGCTCTCCATCGGTTTGATCTCGGTTTGGCGCCATGCTAGGGCCAAGCCCGGCAATGTCCAGCGAGGGTGCGCGGTTGGAACTGGGGCAGGAGCAGGCCGACGACTGGTGGGAGGTCGAGGCCCTTTTCGATCTGTGCTTCGCCCCGGGGCGCGAGGCGCTGTCCTCTTATCGGCTGCGCGAGGACGTAAAGCCGGTGGCGACCCTGTGCCTGTGGTTGCGCGACGAAACCGGCGCACTGGTGGCGGCGATCCGCTATTGGCCGGTGTGTGTGGCCGGGGCCTGCGCGCTGCTTCTGGGGCCGGTTGCGGTGCACCCGACCCGGCAGGGCGAAGGGCTGGCGGGTATCTTGATCCGCGAAAGCCTGAGCCGCGCGCGTGGCGCCGGTTGGCAGCGGGTGATGCTGGTGGGCGACGCGCCCTATTACGCGCGATTCGGCTTTGCGCGGCTTGAGGGCGTCATCATGCCCCCGCCCACCAATCCCGAGCGCGTTCTGGGGTTTGAACTGGTCGCCGGGGCCTGGAAAGGCGTGCGGGGCACCGTGACCCGGTGCGAGGATTGAGATCGCAAATTTGACAAAGCATGCGGTGCGCATTGGCACGGCGATTGCGAGCGCGTAGTCCGGTTGTGTGCCTTACAGCGGTTTCAATTGCCTGACATAATCCAGAACGATCGGGCGCAAGCGTTCCTCGCCCCGGCGTTGCGCAGCTTTCAACAGCGCCTGAACTTCGCCGATATCCGACCGTGAAATCAATTCCTTGACCGGTCCGATCGAGGCCGGGCGCATGGACAGGCTGCGCAGACCGACCGCGGTGAATGCCAGGGCCTCCAGCGGTTTGCCAGCATCTTCGCCGCAGAAGGACAGCGCCGTTCCGGCCTCGGCGCAGCGCTGGACGATCTGTTCGATCAATGTCAGAAAACTGAAAGACAATGTGTCGTAGCGCCGGCGCACCAGCTCGTTTTCACGGTCGGCGGCATAGAAGAACTGTTTCAGATCGTTGCCACCGATCGAGACGAAATCGGCCATCTGAAAGAAGGCGTCCGGGGCAAAGGCCAGGCTGGGCGTTTCGATCATCGCGCCGATTTCCAGCTTTTCCGGCAGCGGGTGGCCCAGATGCGCCTCGCGCTCGACCTCGCGCAACAGCATGTCGCGCGCGGCCGAGAATTCGGCCATCTCGCTGACCAGCGGGAACATCACCGAAAGGGGCCGCCCCTGTGCGGCGCGGATCAGCGCCTGAAGCTGCATGCGCATCACGCCGGTCTTGTCGAGACCGACGCGCAGCGCGCGCCAGCCCATTGCCGGGTTCGGCTCGTCCGGGCGCTTCATGTAGGGCATGACCTTGTCAGACCCGATATCGAGCGTGCGAAACACCACCGGGCGCCCATCGGCCGCGGCCATGACCCGCGCATAAAGCGCGGCCAGGTCCGACCGGCGGGGCATGGTATTACGCAGCAGGAACTGAAGCTCGGTTCGAAACAGCCCCACACCTTCGGCGCCCGATCCCCCCAGCGACGGCAGATCCGCCATGATCCCCGCGTTCATCATCAGCGAGACCCTGGTGCCGCACCGCGCCACCGCGGGACGGTCGCGCAAAGCGGCATAACGGGCCTGGGCCTGGGTCTGCATCGCGATCTTGTCGCGAAAGGCTGCGGCGACGCTGTCGTCGGGGCGCAGATGGACGACGCCTTCGTCGCCATCGACGATGATCGGATCGCCGTTCAGCGCCTCGGTCGTGATCCGGCTGGCATGCACGATCAGCGGTATCGACAGCGCCCGCGCGACGACGGCCGCATGTGACCCGATCGAGCCTTCCTCCAGCACGACGCCGCGCAGGCGGGGGCCGTATTCCAGCAATTCGCCGGGTCCGATATTGCGGGCAACCAGGATCGGGCGTTCGGGCATCGCCGCGCCAGTTTCGCTGCCCTGTCCGGTCAGGATGCGCAACAGGCGGTTGGACAGGTCGTCCAGATCGTGCAGACGGTCGCGCAGATAGGGGTCGGGCACCAGTTGCAGCCGTGACCGCGCCTCGGACTGTTCCTTTTCGACGGCGGCCTCGGCCGACAGGCCGCTTTCGATGCTCTGTTCCATCCGCCGCGACCAGCCACGCGAATGGGCGAACATGCGATAGGCTTCCAGAACCTCGCGCTGTTCGCGGTCGGTGGGGCTGGCAAGCGTCAGCAGATCATTCACGGTGACGCGCAACTGGCCCACCGCGGCGCGCAGGCGCTCGACCTCGGCTTCGGGGTCGTCATTGACCAGGTTGGTGACGACCACCCGCGGCTCGTGCAGCCAGACCTGCCCTTCGGCGGTGCCCTCTTGCCCGGACCCGCCGCGGATCATGACCGGGTTCTTGTGCGGCTGTGCCAGCGTCGCATCGTCACCGACAAAGGCGCCCAGTTCGGTCATCTCGGCCAGGACCATGGCCACGACTTCCAGCGCATAGACCTCGTCCTCGGAATAGAGCCGCTTGGCACGCGACTGCACCGCCAAAACGCCCAGCCGCTCGCCCAGCCGCTGGATCGGAACGCCCAGGAACGACGAGAACACCTCTTCGCCGGTTTCGGGCATGTAGCGAAAGCCACGCTCGCCTGGGGCGTCGGCGGTGTTCACGGGTTTGGAGCCGCGCGCGACACGGCCCACAAGCCCCTCGCCCAGACGCAAGCGCGTCTGATGCACGGCATCGCTTTTCAGTCCGCGCGTGGCACAAAGCTCAAGCGTCTCGGGGTCGCGAAACAGATAGATCGAACACACATCGGTATGCATGGATTCGGCGATCAGTTCCGTGATGCGGTTCAGCCGTTCCTGCCCCTTGCCGGGCTCGGCAAGGGTGTCACGCAACCTGCGCAGCAGGCGGCGACTTTGTGTTTCAAGGCGTTCTGGCATTTCCCCTCCCAGGCCGCCGGGGCCGGGTCTCAGCCCGCCTTCTCCAGCTCGAAGGCATCATGGAGCGTTTGAACCGCCAGTTCCATGTACTTGCGGTCCACCAGCACCGAAATCTTGATCTCTGATGTGCCAATGACCTTGATGTTGATATTTTCGTCGGCCAGCGCCCTGAACATCCGCGCCGCGACCCCGGCATGGCTGCGCATTCCGATGCCCACGACCGACACCTTGGCGACATCGGTATCGACGATCAGGTCTTCGTAGGCGATGGTCCCGGCCTGGCGCGCGGCCTCGACGGCGCGGCGGGCGCGGTCCACCTGGTCGATGGGGCATGAAAATGTCATGTCCGTGACCGCGCCGGGGTGATCCTCGTAATCGCGCTCGGAAATGTTCTGGACGATCATGTCCACATTCACGCCAGCCTCGGCCAGGGGGCCAAAGATGGCGGCGGCGATGCCGGGACGATCCTCGACCGTGACCAGGGTAATCTTGGCTTCATCGCGGCTGTATGCCACGCCAGAGACGACTTTCGATTCCATGATTTCATCCTCGTCACAGACCAGAGTTCCAGAAGTCTCGTCAGTCTCTTCGAACGACGACAGCACCCGCAGGCGAACCTTGTAGCGCATCGCCAGTTCGACCGAGCGGGTTTGCAGCACCTTGGCGCCCAGGCTGGCCAGTTCCAGCATCTCTTCGAACGAAATGCGATCAAGCTTGCGCGCCTTGGCGGTGATGCGCGGATCGGTCGTATAGACGCCATCGACATCGGTATAGATATCGCAGCGTTCGGCGCCGAAGGCGGCGGCAAAGGCGACGGCCGTGGTGTCGGATCCGCCGCGTCCCAGTGTCGTGATCCGGTTTTCCGGGCTCAGGCCCTGAAAGCCGGCGACCACGGCCACCTTCATGCCTTCGGCGAACTTGGCGTCGATATTGGCGCGCGGAATATCCACGAAACGGGCGGCGGAGTGCTGGCTGGTGGTCAGGATCGGCACTTGCCAGCCCTGCCAGCTGCGCGCAGGAACGCCCAGCTCCTGCAGGCGCAGCGCCATCAGGCCGGCGGTGACATTCTCGCCCGATGACACCACGGCATCATATTCGCGCGCATCGTAAAAGGGCGACGTCTGGTTGACCCAGCCGACCAGCTCATTGGTCCGCCCGGCCATGGCCGAGACGATGACGACGACGTCATAGCCGCGCTCGACCTCGCGCATGACCTTCTGGGCGGCGTTCTCGATCCGCGCCAGATCCGCGACCGAGGTGCCGCCGAATTTCATCACCAGAAGCGGCATGCCTGCCCCCGCCTTTGTCTTGCCGCCCCCACGGGCAGCGCGCGCTTCTCATACGCGCGAGGGTGGATCAACGCAAGAGCGCGGCATTGGCGCGCGCCGCGATTCAGTTGGGTTGCGCCTTGGGAACAAAGGGCAGCGGCGCGACGGGAATCCCCTCGGATACCAAGGCCTTGGCCTCGGCGATCCGGGCCTCGCCATAGATCGGGCGTTCGGGGGCCTCGCCCTGATGCATGGCCCGCGCCTCGGCGACGAAGTTCATGCCGACATAGTCCGAATTCTCTTCGACATGGCGGCGATAGGCGGCGATGCGGCGCGCGATTTCAGCCTCGATACCGGGCGTCTTTTCGACCGCGGACTCGTCGGGTTTTTCACGCGCTCCGGACACGGCGGGCGCCATCAGAGCTTTCTCGACCTTCTTGACGCCACAGACCGTGCATTCGATCCGGTCGGCACTCTGCAACCGCTCGAACGTCTCGTTCGAGGCGAACCAGCTGAAAAAGTGGTGTCCGTTGTCGCAGCGAAGGTTGAACCGGATCATGGCATTCCGAGGGTTGTTGTTCCGTTGGTCATAAATATGCCCGTGGCGCGCGGGTGCAAGGGTCAGCTGCCCTGTTCCTTGACCGACTCCATCGCGACATGGGTCGAGGTCGAGGCCACATGTGGCAAGCTGGAGATGTGTTCGGCCAGGATCTGACGATAGCCGTGAATGTCGCCGCTGCGTACCTTCAGCAGATAATCGAACGCACCCGCGATCATGTGGCATTCCTCGATCTCGGGTGTGGCGCGCACCGCATCGTTGAAGGCGCGCAAGGCCCCCTCGCGCGTGTCCGACAACCGGACTTCGACAAAGGCGACATGCGCCTCGCCCAGTCGTTTGTGATCGACCAGCGCCTGATATCCGGTAATATAGCCGTCGCGTTCCAGACGTTTCAGGCGCGCCTGCGTGGGCGACTTGGACAGGCTGATCCTGCCGGCCAGTTCGGTGATGCTGATCCGCCCCTCGCGTCGCAGGATGCGCAGGATAGCGCGGTCGAAATCATCTAGGTCGTTGCGGGACATCGTGCTGAACTGGCTACCGTTATTGGGTGATTGATCTGCCGAATGATCGTAAACGGGAAAATTTTGGCGCGCAATGGCGTTAGGATCGGGATAATTGAAAACACTGTTGCGACAGGTGCGTCATGCCCATCTCCGACCCGATCGCCCAGCCGATCCCTGACGACGAAGCCGGTGTCGTGGCCGCGCTTGCCACATCATCCGGGCTGGACGGCGCGGCACGCAACCGCATCGTCGCGCATGCCGCCGACCTGGTGCGCGACATTCGCATCAGCGCACGTCCCGGCCTGATGGAGGTCTTTCTGGCCGAATACGGCCTTTCGACCGACGAGGGGATCGCCCTGATGTGCCTGGCCGAGGCTTTGCTGCGCGTGCCCGATCCCTTGACCGTGGATGCCCTGATCGAGGACAAGATCGCCCCGTCCGACTGGGGGCGGCACCTGGGGCATTCCTCGTCGTCGCTGGTCAATGCCTCGACCTGGGCGCTGATGCTGACGGGGCGCGTTCTGGACGACCGCGAACCGGGGGTTGCCGGGCATATGCGCGCGGCGATCAAACGTCTGGGCGAGCCGGTGATCCGGTCCGCGGTGTCCCGCGCGATGCGCGAAATGGGGCGGCAGTTCGTTCTGGGCGAATCGATCAAGGCCGCCTTGAAACGTGCCGCCACGCTGGAAGGCGAAGGTTACACCTATTCCTATGACATGCTGGGCGAGGCCGCACGCACGGCCCAGGATGCCGCGCGCTATCACAGCGCCTATGCCGATGCGATCCGGGCCATCGGCGCGCGCTGCACGCCGGGCGATGTGCGCCAGAACCCCGGTATTTCGGTCAAGTTGTCGGCGCTGCATCCGCGCTACGAAGAGGCGCAGCGCGACCGGGTGACGCACGAACTGGTGCCACGGGTCACCGACCTGGCACGACGCGCGGCGGCACGCGGCATGGGGTTCAACATCGACGCCGAAGAACAGGACCGTCTGGTGCTGTCGCGCGATGTCATTGCCGCGGTTCTGGCTGACCCGGCGCTGGAAGGGTGGGGCGGTTTCGGCATCGTGGTGCAGGCCTACGCCCCGCGCGCGGGCGCGGTGATCGACTGGTTCCATGATCTGGCGTCGCGGCTGGACCGGCGCGTCACCTTGCGGCTGGTCAAGGGGGCATATTGGGACACCGAGATCAAGCGCGCGCAGGTTCTGGGGCTGCCGGGTTTTCCGGTCTTCACCACCAAGACCGCCACCGACATCAGCTATATCGCCAATGCCGCGAAACTGCTGCGGATGAGCGATCGCATCTATCCCCAGTTCGCGACCCACAACGCCCATACCGTGGCCGCGGTACTGCATATGGCGCAAGACTACGGGCGCGATCGGTTCGAGTTCCAGCGCCTGCACGGCATGGGCGAACGGTTGCACGACATCGTGCTCAGGCGCGAGGGCACGCGCTGCCGGATCTATGCGCCGGTCGGCGCGCATCGCGACCTTCTGGCCTATCTGGTGCGGCGCTTGCTGGAAAACGGCGCGAACTCGTCCTTTGTCAACCAGATCGTCGATGACAATGTTCCCGCCGAAGAGGTCGCGGCCTGCCCCTTCGCGGCGCATCGCCCGCAGGACATGATTCGCACGGGGCCCGACCTGTTTCAGCCCGAACGCGCAAATTCCAGTGGGTTCGATCTCAGCGCCGCGCCCGATCTGGCACAGATCGAGGCGGCGCGCCTTTCGCATGCGGATGCGCCGTTCTCGGCTGCCCCGGTTCTGGCCATTGAGCCCGAAGGCGACGCGTGCTCAAGGCGGGCTTTCAACCCCGCGCAGCCCGCCCGCATGCTGGGCACGGTTCGCGATGCCCGCGCAGGCGATGTCGCTCTGGCACTGGAGGGCGCGCGCGTTTGGGACGCCCCCCCGCAAGAGCGCGCGGCGATCCTCAACCGCGTTGCCGATCACTATGAAGAGGCGCTGGGTCCGTTCTTTGCCCTGATGGCGCGCGAAGCGGGCAAGACCATGGCCGATTGCCTGGGTGAGGTGCGCGAAGCCGTGGACTTCCTGCGCTATTACGCCGCCCGCATCACGCCGGATATGCGGCCACGCGGCATTGTCGCCTGTATCTCTCCGTGGAATTTTCCGTTGGCCATCTTTACCGGGCAGATTGCCGGGGCGCTGGCGGCCGGCAATGCGGTGATCGCCAAACCCGCCGAGCAATCGCCCCTGACCGCCGCTGCCACGATCGCGCTGATGCATCGCGCCGGGGTGCCGCGCCATGCGCTTCAGTTCCTGCCGGGCGAAGGGGCGATCGTCGGTGCCGCGCTTACGGCCGATCCACGGGTCGCCGGGGTGGTCTTTACCGGCTCGACCGAGACCGCCCAGGCCATCAACCGCAGCATGGCCGCCAATCTGGCCCCCGGCGCGCCGCTGATTGCCGAAACGGGCGGGCTGAATGCCATGATCGTCGATTCAACCGCCCTGCCCGAACAGGCGGTGCGCGACATTCTGGCGTCGGCCTTTCAGTCTGCCGGGCAGCGGTGTTCGGCGCTGCGCTGCCTCTATGTCCAGGACGAGATCGCCGACGATCTGAGCCGGATGCTGTTCGGCGCGATGGATGAGTTGACGCTGGGCGATCCGTGGCACCTGTCCACCGATATCGGCCCGGTGATCGATGCCGACGCCGCGCGCGACATCCGTGCCTATGTTGCCGAGGCCCGCCGCGCGGGGCGGGTGCTGAAAGAGTTGCGCGCGCCCGACACCGGGCATTTCGTGGCGCCGGCCGTGATCGCTGTGCGCGGGATCGACGACATCCCGCGCGAGGTTTTCGGCCCGGTCCTGCACCTTGCGCGGTTCAAGGCCCGCGATCTGGGCCGGGTGATCGCGGATGTGAACGCGCGCGGCTATGGCCTGACCTTTGGTCTGCACACGCGCATCGACAGCCGCGTGCAAGAGGTGGTCGAGGCGGTGCATACCGGCAATCTGTACGTCAACCGCAACCAGATCGGCGCAGTGGTCGGCAGTCAGCCCTTTGGCGGCGAGGGGCTTTCGGGCACGGGGCCCAAGGCAGGCGGGCCGCACTATGTCGCGCGGCTGGCCGCACCGGCGCCGGCCAGGGCCGAGGGCGGGGCACAGGGCGATGCGGATACGGCCGATCTTGCCAGGCGTCTGGCCGCAGCCCCGACGGGCACCGTGCACGCGCCGCGCGACATGCCCGGCCCGACGGGCGAGTCCAATCGCTTGCGGCTGATCCCGCGGCCACCGGTCCTGTGTCTGGGGCCGGGCGAGGCAGCCGAGGCGGCGCAAAAGGCCGCGGTCGAGGCTCTTGGCGGGGTGGCGGTCGCGGCGGGCGGCGCGGTTCCCACGGATTGGCTGCGCACCGCTGTCGGGTTTTCGGCGGCGCTGTGGTGGGGCGATGCGGGGCAGGGGCGGTTGCTGGCGCAGGCGCTGGCGGCGCGCGACGGTCCCATCGTCGCCCTGATCACCGGCATGCCCGACCCTGCGCATGTTCATCATGAGCGCCATCTGTGCATCGACACGACGGCCGCTGGCGGGAACGCGCAGTTGCTGGCGGCGGTGTCAGGATAGCGCGCGCCGGGACGCCGGTGTCCCGGCCCTCAGCGCCGCGTCATCTTTTGCCAGACCCAGATCAGCGCCAGCGATCCAAGGACTGCCAGCGCGAAGGTCACGACCCAGCCGCCCATCGTCAGGATCATGCGCAGGCCCACACCACCCAGGATCGCGCCCAGAACACCGATGCCCATGGCCGTGGGCAAGTCCACATCCACACGCATCAGTCGCGTCGCCACATAGCCTGCGGCCGCCCCGATCACCACCAGCAGAAGGACGCCGGGCAGCATGTCAGGCGCCCGCCTCGGCGGCGATTTGGGCGCGCGACTTGCGCGCGCGCTCGGTCGCGGATTTCAGTTGTCCGCAGGCGGCCATGATATCCTCGCCGCGTGGGGTGCGGATGGGGCTGGCATACCCGGCCTTGTGGACGATGTCGGCAAACGCCTCGATCCGCGCCCAGTCCGAGCGTTCATAGGGCGCGCCGGGCCATTCGTTGAAGGGGATCAGATTGATCTTGGCCGGAATGCCCCGGATCAACTGAACCAGGCGCCTTGCGTCCTCGTCGCTGTCGTTGACATCCTTGAGCATCACATATTCGAACGTGATCCGTTCGCTGTTGGACAGGCGCGGATAGTCGCGCAGCGCATCCAGCAATGTTGCGATATTCCATTTGCGATTTACCGGAACCAGCCGGTCGCGTACCGCATCGGTCGTGGCGTGAAAACTGACTGCCAGCAGGCAGCCGATTTCCTCGGCGGTGCGGGCGATCTCGGGCACGATGCCGCTGGTCGAAAGGGTGATGCGCCGGCGCGACAGGCTGAGCCCTTCGCCATCCATCACCACTTTCATGGCGTCGCGCACATTGTCGAAATTATAAAGCGGCTCGCCCATGCCCATCAGGACGATGTTCGAGATCAGCCGGGTTTCGTTGCGCGGCGCGCCCGGTTCGGGCCATTCGTCCAGATCGTCGCGCGCGATCATCACCTGACCGACGATTTCGGCCGCTGTGAGGTTGCGCACCAGTTTCTGCGTGCCGGTGTGGCAAAACGAACAGGTCAGCGTGCACCCGACCTGGCTGGAGATGCAAAGCGTTCCGCGCCCGTCTTCGGGGATGTAGACGGCCTCGACCTCGTGGCCACCGTTGATGCGCAGCAGGTATTTGCGGGTGCCATCCACCGAAACCTGGCGGCTTACGATCTGCGGCAGATCGATTTTGAAATGCTCGGCCAGAAGGGCGCGGTAATCCTTGGAAAGGTTGGTCATCGCACCAAAGTCGCGCAGACCCCAGTGATAGAGCCATTGCCAGATCTGGCCTTCGCGCATCTTGGCCTGCCGCTCGGGTGTGCCGGCAGCGATCAGCGCCGCGCGCAGTTGCGGGCGGGTCAGGCCAATCAGGTTGCGCCTGCCGCCCTCATCCGCCTTGCGCGGCAGCGTCAGCACATCCTGGGTGATCGGTGCGGCTGGTGGATGCGAAGTCATGCGCCTCTCCGGGGGAACGATAGTCTCATATAGGTGAAAGCCGCCGGGCAGAGAAGCCCGGCGGCCCGTTCATGGCCCCGTCGTGCGGCGGACGGGTGATCAATCTTCGTTGCAGCGTTCCTGCGCTTCTTCGGTGGCGGCGGTAAAGCCGAACAGCGAAAAGGTGTCTTGCGTGTTGGTGCCGCGCGACGATTCCGCGGTCAGCACCGCGTCCTCGCCAGAGCGAAATGCGGCAAGGATGCGTTCGTCATCCTCGGCCGAGGCTGCCCAGGACCATTCGCCGTCGGTGAACAGTTGGAACGTGTCATCGCCCACCTCGACCTCGACCGTCGAGCCATCGGCAAAGGGATAGCCGCCGGTGAACGAAACCTCGGCGGCCGTGTTCCCTTCACGGTAGGTGGCGAACAGAAGGATCTCGCCGCGCTGCACCTGAACGGTCTCGCCGTCGCGCGTGTTCACAGTCTCGCTCGGTGCCGAGACCGCCCAGCATTCCAGCGGATCGCCGTCGACGAACACGCTCCAGGCCGTTTCCACCGCCACGCGGTTGGTCGATTCCTGCGCCCAGCCGCCCGTTGCCGAAACCGCTACCAATGCCATGGCGGCCGCGCTTGCCTCAAACCATCGTGCCATCTGCTCTACAAGCCTCCAGCGAAAACTCTCTTCAGGCCCCCTTGGGCCGACGCCTTGCCGATCGCGCGAGATGTCCGCGCCGGGTTCGGTCTGGCACATCGGGGGCTTGCCGGCTAGTGTCTTAGCGCGAATCCTCTGGGCATAGAACCCCCCGAAGGCGGAAAATTGCGCAACTGTGAAGGAGGCTTTCGTGGCGAATGTCGGGCAGGGGCTGGTGCCCATGATCGAGGTCTGGCGCGGCGAGCGGCTGGAAAGCCTGCACCATGGCCATGCCGTGATCTGCGATGGATCTGGCGCGATTGTCGACGCCTGGGGCAATCCCGGCGCGGTGATCTATCCGCGCTCGAGTTGCAAGATGATCCAGGCGCTGCCGCTATTGGAATCGGGCGCGGGTGCGGGGCTTTCGGCGCGACAGCTGGCGCTGGCCTGTGCCTCGCACCAGGGCGCACGCATGCATGTCGAGGCGGTTGATCGCTGGCTGGACGATCTGGGCATGAATGAGACCGATCTGCGATGCGGTGCGCACGAGCCCTCGGACCGAGATGAACGCAACCGGCTGATCTGTTCGGGCGATTCAGCGTGCCAGTTGCACAACAACTGTTCGGGCAAACACGCGGGTTTTCTGACACTCAACCGTCATCTGGGCGGCGGACCCGAGTATGTCGAGCCCGATCATCCGGTCCAGCGCGCGGTGCGCGCCGCCTTTGAAGAGGTCACCGGCGAGGACAGTCCCGGCTTCGGGATCGATGGATGTTCGGCGCCGAATTTCGCCTGCACGCTTGGCGGCCTGGCGCGGGCCATGGCGGCCTTTTCCGCCGCCGACGCGGGCGGCGACCGGCGGGCGCAAGCAATGGTGCGGCTGCGCGAGGCGATGATCGAACATCCCGACATGGTCGCGGGCGAGGGACGCGCCTGCACCGAACTGATGCGCGCCATGGGCGGGGCGGCGGCAATCAAGACCGGCGCTGATGCCGTTTTCGTCGCCATTCTGCCGCGCCACAAGCTGGGGATCGCGCTCAAGATCGCGGATGGGGGCACGCGCGGGGCCGAGGCCGCGATCGTCGCGCTGCTGGTCCGCGCCGGGGTTCTGGACGCCGGCCACCCTGCCGCGCGCAAGCGCCTGGGCGGGCCGCTGACCAACTGGCGAGGCAAGGTGACCGGTGAGATGCGCCTGACCAGCGGCTTTCCGGACTGATTACGCCGTTGATCGGCCGCGACCCCGCGCTTATCGTGGGCCGGGTCAATGGCGAGCGGGGCGATGGCAATGGAATTCGACTATGTCATCGCGGGCGGCGGTTCGGCCGGCTGCGTTCTGGCCGCGCGCCTGTCCGAGGATCCGACGGTCACGGTCTGCCTGATCGAGGCCGGTGGCGCGGGTCAGGGGTTTCTGGTGCGCGCCCCGGCGATGGTCGCGGCGATGGTGTCGGGCCGCCCGCCGTTGAACAACTGGGCGCTGTTCACCGAGCCGCAACCCGGCCTGAACGGCCGGCGCGGCTTTCAGCCGCGCGGCAAGGCGCTGGGCGGGTCGTCGGCGATCAATGCGATGCTCTATGTCCGGGGCCACCCGTCGGATTACGACGATTGGGCCAATGACGGTGCCGATGGCTGGGATTGGGCGTCATGTCTGCCGTGGTTCCTGCGCGCCGAAGGCAATACCCGCGGCGCCAGTGACTGGCACGGTGCCGACGGCCCCTTGCAGGTGGGCGATCAGCGCCAGCCCCGGCCAATCGCGCAAGCCTTTGTCGAAGCGTGCGAAACCCTTCAGATCCCACGCAACCATGATTTCAATGGCCCCGATCAGGAGGGGGCTGGCCTGTTTCAGGTCACGCAGTTTCATGCAGGGCCGCGCAAGGGGCAAAGGTGCTCGGCGGCGGCGGCCTATCTGCACCCGGTCTTGCATCGCCCCAATCTGCGCGTGATCACCCGCGCACGTGCCGAACGGATCGTGCTGGATGAAAGGCGCGCAACCGGCATCGTGTTCCGGCGGCGTGGCCGCGTCGCGCTGGCCCGCGCCCGGCGCGAGGTGATCGTGGCGGGCGGGGCCTTCGGCTCGCCCCGGTTGCTGATGCTGTCAGGTATCGGCCCGGCGGACGAACTGCGCAGCCATGGACTTGAGGTGGCGCATGAACTGCCGGGTGTGGGGCAGAACCTGCAGGATCATCTGGACTATATCCTGACCTATCATTCCAGACGGGCGGATGTGGTCGGGCTCAACCCGGCCGGGCTGGTGCGGCTGGTGCGCGCCGGGCTTGACTGGCGGCGCTCGGGCGAGGGGTTGTTCGCCTCGCCCATGGCCGAGGGCGCGGCCTTTCTGAAATCCGATGCGAAACAGTCCCGGCCCGATCTGCAACTGCATTTCGTGGTCGGCATCGTCGACGAACATTTGCGCAAGATCCATCTTGCCAACGGCTATTCCTGCCATGTCTGTGTATTGCGCCCGCATTCGCGCGGAACCGTCGGGTTGCACAACGCCGACCCCGCCAGCCCGCCCCGCATCGACCCCGGCTACCTGAGCGATCCGCGCGACCTGGCCCTGCTTATGACAGGGGCCCGCCGGATGGACGACATCCTGCAAGCGCCACCGCTGGCGCCATGGCGCGGGCGGCGCCTCTATCCGCATGACGGCAGCGACGCGGGCCTGGAGGCCGACATCCGCAACCGTGCCGATACGATCTATCACCCGGTCGGCACCTGCCGCATGGGGCAGGATGCGCTGGCCGTGGTCGATCCCCAGTTGCGCCTGCGCGGGATCGACGGCTTGCGGGTCGTGGATGCCAGTGTCATGCCCCGGCTGATCGGCGGCAATACCAATGCGCCGACGATCATGATCGCCGAGCGTGCGGCGGCCTTCATTCGCGGCCGGAAAACGGCCGCCGCGCAGTAGCGCGGCGCTGGTTCGGGCCCGGTCGGCGCAGCGGACTTTTCCTTGCCGTGCAGTCTGCTATGTAGCGGCAGAACCGTCCGTTGCCAAAGGCAGACCATGGCCGAAACCTTCCGCCTGACCCTTGCTCAGCTCAATCCGACCGTGGGCGCGCTGTCTGACAATGCCGACAAGGCGCACCGTGCCTGGCTGGCTGCCAAGGAAGCGGGCGCCGATATGGTCGCGCTGCCCGAAATGTTCCTGACCGGGTATCAGACGCAGGATCTGGTGATGAAACCCGCGTTCCTGCGCGATGTCGCGGCGGCGCTGGCCGATCTGGCCGCACGCTGCGCTGATGGCCCGGCGCTGGGGATCGGCGCGCCGCTTGCCGATGCGGGGGGCGTGTTCAACGCCTGGCATGTGATGCAAGGCGGGGCGGTGGTTGCCGTCGTGCGCAAGCATCATCTGCCCAATGACAGCGTGTTCGACGAAATGCGTCTGTTCCAGGCCGGCGACGTGTCCGGCCCCTACCGGATCGGGCCCTTGCGCATCGGCACGCCGGTCTGCGAGGACGCCTGGCATGACGATGTGACCGAGGCTCAGGCCGAATCCGGCGCGCAGATCCTGCTGGTGCCCAATGGTTCGCCCCATGCGCGCGGACGGCTGGATGTGCGCATGAACCTGATGGTCGCGCGGGTGGTCGAGACCGGGTTGCCGCTGGTCTATCTGAACATGGTCGGCGGGCAGGACGATCAGGTCTTTGATGGCGCAAGCTTCGTGCTCAATCCCGGTGGCACGCTGGCAGCCCTGCTGCCCGACTTTGACGAGGTGCTGGAGCATCTCGATTTCGACGAGACGCCCGACGGGTGGCGCGCGCGCACCGCGACCCGCGCCACGATGCCCGACGCGCTGGAGCGCGACTATCATGCAATGGTTCTGGGCACGCGCGACTATCTTCGCAAATCCGGGTTCGGGCGGGTGGTCCTTGGCCTGTCGGGTGGTGTCGACTCGGCGCTTGTGGCGACGATCGCTGCCGATGCGCTGGGGCCTGAAAACGTCCATTGCGTGCTGCTGCCGTCGCGCTTTACTGCCAGCCAATCGCGCGACGACGCGGCATCGGTTGCACGGGCGCTGGGTTGTGCGTTGGACACCGTGCCGATCACCGGGCCGCAGGACGCCGTGACCGAGGCCCTCGCACAGCTGTTTGCGGGCCTGCCCGAGGATGTGACCGAGGAAAACATCCAGTCGCGCCTGCGCGGGCTGCTGCTGATGGCGATATCGAACAAGACCGGCGCGATGCTGCTGACGACCGGCAACAAATCGGAAATCGCCGTTGGCTATGCGACGATCTATGGCGACATGAACGGCGGTTTCAACCCGATCAAGGATCTCTATAAGACACGGGTGTTCGACACCTGCCGCTGGCGCAATGTCAACCACCGGCCCTGGATGCAGGGGCCGGCGGGCACGGTGATCCCGCCCGGCGTGATCGACAAGCCCCCATCGGCCGAATTGCGCGCCGATCAGCGCGACGAGGATAGCCTGCCGCCCTATCCGGTGCTGGACGCCATCTTGCATGGGCTGGTCGAGCGCGATGCCTCGGTCGCCGATCTGGTGGCCGAGGGGCATGACCGTGAGACGGTGAAGAAGGTCGAACATCTTCTCTACATCTCGGAATGGAAGCGGTTTCAGTCCGCGCCCGGCGTGCGACTGACGCAAAAGGCGTTCTGGCTGGATCGCCGCTATCCGATGGTCAATCGCTGGCGCGACCGGACATAGGGGCCTGTCGCCCAAGGCGAGTCCGTTCCGCAACAGGCCGCGCGGGTTGTGCGCACAAGGCGTTTCACGGGGCTTTTCTTGTGCCGCATGAGGCGCTACACTCGCGCAAATCCCGCTATCTGCCCGGCTGTCGCCGGTGCATCGTGCGGGCAAAACAAGCCGGCGCGCGGGCAGGCATGCGCGAAACCGGCAGCGAGGGCAGAATGGCACGAGCAGGTTTCAGGGACATTCCCTTGCGTTCAGCGCTGGCCATGGGGCTGGTGCTGGGTCTGGCATTGAGTGGATGCGGTTTGACATCGACCGAAGATGGCTCAGGTGCCAGTCGCGCGGGCGGCAGCCTGGACATGCTGGGCAGCGACCGCGAGACCATTGAGCGCGATATCGAGGTGCCCGAAGTCTTCAGCATGGAAGAGGAAGGGCTTTGGGATGGTCGGCCCTCGCTGGGTGGTGTCTGGGTGGCCCATCCCGAGGTCGAGAACCCCGAACGCGTGCTGATCCGCAACACCCAGACGGGTGAATCGGTGATCGGTGCGCTGTTTCGCCGCGAACGCGAGAATCCGGGCCCGCGTTTTCAGATCTCGTCCGAGGCCGCGAATGCCCTGGGGATTCTTCCGGGCGCCCCGACGACGATCGATGTCGTGGCCCTGAGGCTGGAAGAGGTGGCAACCGATCTCACGCTGGACGAGGGGACGGACGACGACGAGCCGGTCGATGAGGCGTCCGACGAGGATGGGCGGGACGTGCCATCGGACACGGCCGCAGCACCGGCCGAGGATCAACCCGAAAGCGCGGACGAGACGGTCGCGATCACCGAGGCCGATGACACCGAAGAGCCGCGGCGCGGCTTTCTTGCCCGCCTGTTCGGCAGCGATCCGGACCCCGAACCCGACCAAGCGGGTGCCGAGATTTCCCAAACCGCGCTTGCGCCCGTTGGTGACGATCCCGCCGCGCCACCGGCGCGCCCTTCGAACAGCGACACGGACGAAGCGCGTGCGCCACAGGTCGATGACGCCCCTGCGGACCCCGGCGAAAGCGCGCTTGAGCGGCCCTTTGTTCAGATCGGGATCTTCAGCATCGAGGATAACGCCAGCAACGCGCGCAACCAGATGCGCGATGCCGGTCTTGGCGCCGAGATCCGGCCGGGTCGAACGGACGAGCGTGCATTCTGGCGTGTCGTCGTCGGGCCTGCCGCCGATTCAGGCGAGCGCCGGCAAATGCTGGAACGCGTGCGCGCGCTGGGATTTGCCGATGCCTATGCCGTTACGAACTGAGCGGGTTTGAATTCCGACCCCGGCTGGGGCAAATTGAGCGCATGGGCCGGCGGCGGATTGCCCCGCCAGCCCGATAGCAACGGAGCTGCCCATGCCTTTCAATCGCCTTTGCGCGCTGTTGACCGGTGTCGCCATCGCCCTGTCTGCCGTGACGGCCCAGGCGCAGGCCGAATATGACGGGCAGGCGCCCAATGTTCTGGTGATGGACTACAACACGGGCCAGGTGCTGGTCGAACGCAATGCCGATGTGCCGTTGCCGCCCGCCTCCATGTCCAAGCTGATGACGTTGAACATGCTGTTCGAGGCGATCGACGAAGGCCGCGTCGATCTGGACACGACCTTTACGGTTTCCGAACGCGCCTATGCGATGGGCGGATCGCGGATGTTCCTGGAAACCCGCGACCGGCCCACCGCCGAAGACCTGATTCGCGGCATCGCCGTGCTCTCGGGCAACGATGCGACCGTGGTCGTGGCCGAGGGGCTGGCCGGCAGCGAAGAGGCCTTTGCCCAGCTTGCCACCGCGCGCGCACGGCAGTTAGGAATGGAGGACACCAACCTGACCAACGCATCGGGCTGGCCCGACCCGGAACACCGGATGAGTTTGCGCGACCTTGCGATTCTGTCCGCGCATCTGGTCGAGGAACACCCCGACTTCTATCCCTACCTGGCCGAGCGTGAATTCACCTGGAACGACATCACCCAGCCCAACCGCGTGCCGCTTCTGGGAACCGGGCTCGGGTTGGACGGGCTCAAGACCGGACACACGACCGAGGCTGGCTATGCGCTGACCGGGTCGGCGGTGCAGGGCGAACGGCGGGTGATCTTTGTCTTTTCGGGGCTGGACAGCGCCCGCGCCCGCACCGAGGAAGCCGAGCGCATCATCAACTGGGCGTTTCGCCAGTTCACCGAACGCCGCGTCGTCGAAGAGGGGCAAACCCTGGCTGCGGCCGAGGTCTGGATGGGCGCCGAGCGCGAGGTGCCGCTGATCGCACCGCGCGATCTGGACATTCTGGTGCCGGTCTTCAGCGATGCCGAGGTCGAGGCCCGCGTGGTCTATGACGGGCCGCTGCCCGCCCCGATCGCCGAGGGCGACGAGGTGGCACGCCTGATCGTGCAGGTTCCGGAAATGAATGCGTTCGAGATCCCGCTCGTTGCGGGCCGCGATGTGGCCGAAGGCGGTTTCATGCCGCGAATGCGCGCGGCGGCGACGGTGCTGGCCGGGCATCTGGGACTGAACATGCAGTGACGGCGCGACGGCTTGCAGGGCACGGCGGTCCGCCCCGCCGACCCGGCCTCCTTCAGGAATTTTCGGAACAGATGAAGTCGCTTAATGCCCAGCTCTTGCACGATTGATCCGCGCGCCCTTGCCCGACTGGCACAGCCACGCGGGGCAGGCCGATGAGCAAGCGGGCAGGTGTGTTCATCACCGTCGAGGGGATAGACGGATCGGGAAAATCGACCCAGGCGCGGCGGCTGGCCGCGGTGCTTGGGGCACGCCTGACCCGCGAGCCCGGCGGCTCGCCCGGCGCCGAGGAGATCCGCAAGCTTCTGGTGGAGGGCGCGGCGACCCGCTGGTCGCCCGAGACCGAGATCCTGCTCTTTTCCGCCGCGCGCCGCGACCATGTCGAAAAGACGATCCTGCCCGCGCTGGCCGAGGGGGCGATCGTGGTATCCGACCGCTTTGCGGACTCGACGCGCGTCTATCAGGGCGCGGCGCGGGCGGCGTTGCGGGGCAAGGTCGATCTCTTGCATGCGGCGATGATCGGCCTTGAACCGGATCTGACCTTCGTGATCGACATGGACCCCGCCCAGGCCCTGAAACGGGGGCTGGCGCGCGGGCATGAGGAGGATCGGTTCGAATCGCTGGGGCTTGCGTTTCAGCAGGCCTTGCGCGCCGGGTTTCTGGCGCTGGCCGACGAATTCCCGCAACGGGTGCGCGTGATCGATGGCAACCGCTCTGTCGACGCGGTTGCGGCCGATGTGGCGGGCATCGCCGAGACCTTTGTCAGGACTGCCCTCCATGGCTGAGGCTGATGTCTTTGAACCCGATCGGGTCGAGGGTGCGCCGCATCCGCGCGAAACCGCGCGGCTGTTCGGGCACCCGCTGGCCGAGCGCAGCTTTCTGGAGGCATTCAATTCGGGCCGGATGCATCACGGCTGGCTGATCACCGGGCCACGCGGGGTGGGCAAGGCCACGCTGGCCTGGCGCATCGCGCGATTCCTGCTGGCCCAGCCGCCGGCAGGGGCGGGCCTGTTCGGCGATCCGGCCCCGGCCGATGATCTGGCGGTCCCGGCCGATCATCCGGTGGCGCGACGCATCCAGGCGCTGTCCGAACCCGGCCTGAAGCTGATCCGGCGGACCTTGAACGAACAGGGCCGGCCACGGCAGGTGATCGCGGTGGACGACGTGCGCGCATTGCGCGACTTTTTCGGGATGAGTGCGGCCGAGGGCGGGCGCCGGGTCGTGATCGTCGATAGCGCCGACGAGATGAACCCGAACGCCGCCAACGCGATCCTCAAGCTGCTGGAGGAACCGCCCGAAGGTGCCGTCCTGTTGCTGGTCGCGCATCAGCCCTGGCGATTGCTGCCCACGATCCGCTCCAGATGCCGGGAATTGCGGCTTTCGGCGCTTGCCCCCGACGATCTGCAGGCAGCCCTGACCCAGGCCCTGGGCGATACGGTCGATGCCGATCCCGATGCCCTGGCCGAACTGGCGGCGGGCTCCGTCGGCGAGGCGATCCGCATTCTGGGCGCCGACGGCCTGGCGCTTTACGGCGACATTGTCAGCCTTTTGGGTGCGATGCCCGCGATGGATCGGGCCAGGTTGCGGTCGCTGGCCGATAGCGTGGCGGGCCGGTCGGGCGAGTCGCGCTTCGATCTGGTGGTGCGCCTGAGCGATCTGGCGATCGCACGGGTCGCGCGGGCGGGCGCCAGCGGGCAAACACCGCCCGACGCAGCGCCGGGCGAAGCCGCGATGATCGCGCGGCTGGCGCCGGACGCGGTTGCCGCGCGGGGATGGGCCGAACTCGCCGCCGATCTGGGGGCGCGGGCAAGGCAGGGACGGGCCGTCAACCTTGACCCTGCGGCGCTGGTGCTCGATATGTTCCTGCGAATGGAGAACGCGGCCCGGACCCTGGCAGGACGAAGACAAAGATGACGGAACCATCCAAGCCCCCGACCCTTGTGGATAGTCACACGCATCTGGACTTTCCCGACTTCGAGGGGGAACTGGGCGCCGTGATCGAGCGCGCGCACGCGGCGGGCGTCACACGGATGGTGACCATATCAACACGTCTGCGCAATGTCGCGCGGTTGCGCGCCATCGCCGAAGGGTATGACGGGGTCTTTTTCAGTGTCGGCACCCATCCCATGAGCGTTGCCGACGAGCCGATGGCAACGGTCGAGGAACTGGTGCGACTGGCGGAACATGAAAAATGCGTCGGCATCGGGGAATCGGGGCTGGACTATCACTACACCGCCGACAGTGCGGCGGCGCAGCAGGAATCCCTGCGGATCCATATCGAGGCCGCGCGCCGCACCGACCTTCCCTTGATCATCCATGCCCGCGACGCCGACGCGGACATGGCGCGCATCCTGGCGCAAGAACATGCCGCGGGCGCGTATCGCTGTGTCATGCATTGCTATTCATCTGGGGCGGAACTGGCGCGCACGGCGCTGGATCTGGGGTTCTACCTGTCGGCCTCGGGGATCGCGGCCTTTCCACGATCCGAGGCGTTGCGCGACATCTTCGCGGACGCCCCGGTTGATCGCATCCTGGTCGAGACCGACGCGCCCTATCTGGCGCCGCCACCCCATCGCGGCAAGCGCAACGAACCCGCCTATACGGCCCATACCGCGCGCGCGATCGCGCCGCTGTGGGGGATGGAGTTCGACGATTTCGCACGCCAGACCTCCGAGAACTTCGACCGCCTGTTCAGCCGGGCAAGCGGCGCGCGGAAGGCGGCCTGATGGCCCGTTTGCGCGTGACCATCCTGGGCTGCGGTTCGTCCGGCGGGGTGCCCCGGCTGGGGGGCGAATGGGGCGAATGCGACCCCCAGAACCCGCGAAACCGGCGGCGGCGCTGTTCGTTGTTGCTGGAGCGCATCGGCGAGGGCGGAGTGACGCGCGTGCTTGTCGACACATCGCCCGACATGCGCGAACAGCTTCTGGATGCGGGCGTGGGCGCCCTTGACGCCGTGGTCTATACCCACAGCCACGCCGATCACATGCACGGGATCGACGATCTGCGGATGATCGTATTCAACACCCGCCGGCGGCTGGCGGTCTGGGCCGACGGGCCGACGCAGGATGCGCTGCTGTCACGCTTCGGCTACGCTTTCGTGCAACCCACCGGATCGCCCTATCCGCCGATCCTGGATCTGTTCACCATCGACGGCCCCTTTGCCATCGACGGCGCGGGCGGCCCGGTCACGTTGCAGCCCTTCGCGGCCGATCACGGGTCGATGGATGCGCTGGGCTTTCGCGTGGGCGACATGGCCTATCTGCCCGATGCCGTGCATATCCCCGATGAAAGCTGGCCGATGCTGGACGGCCTCGACTGCTGGATCGTGGATGCCCTGCGCCGCCGGCCGCATCCGACGCATGCGCATCTGGAAATGACCCTGGACTGGATCGCGCGCGCGCGTCCGAAACGGGCGGTGCTGACGAACATGCATGTCGATCTGGACTATGCCACCGTCGACGCCGAGACCCCGTCGCATATCACACCGGCCCATGACGGCTTGGTGCTGGAGTTCGAGGTTTGATCTTGCGACAACAGCGGGCGCCGGCCCGCCCCATCGGGGGGCCGCCCGGCGCCGGGCGGCGTGCCGCCACCCGTGACGGGGCCTGAGCGATGCAGGCGCTGGTCGATGTCATCCTGCCGGTCTTTCTTGTCGTCGCGTTCGGCTATGGCGCGACCTGGCGTGGGTGGATGAGCGCGGGCACGATCGATGGGCTGATGAAGTTCACCCAGAATTTCGCCATTCCCTGTCTCTTGTTCCTGGCGATCGCCCGGCTGGACCTGGGGCAGGAATTCGATTGGCGCCTGCTGACAAGCTTTTACACCGGGGCCGTGTCCGGCTTTGTCCTGGGGCTTCTGGGCGCGCGCTATCTGTTCCGGCGCGGGTGGGAAGATGCGATCGCGGTGGGGTTCATCTGCCTCTTTTCGAACTCGCTCTTGCTGGGACTGCCGATCACTGAACGCGCCTATGGCCCCGATGCGCTGGCCGCGAACTTTGCCATCATCGCCCTGCATTCGCCGGTCTGCTACATGATCGGGATCACGGCGATGGAGGCGGTGCGCGCCCGTGGGCAAGGTGTCGGTGCCACGCTGGGGCGTGTGGCGCTGGGCATGGGGCGGAACGCGCTGGTGATCGGCATCGTGCTGGGCGCCTCGGTCAACCTGAGCGCGCTGGTCCTGCCCACTGCGCTGGAACACGCGCTCGAACTCATCGCGCGGGCGGGGTTGCCAGCGGCGCTGTTCGGGTTGGGGGGCGTGCTGTTCCGCTATCGCCCCGAGGGCGATCTGCGGCTGATCCTCTATGCTTGTGCGGTGTCGCTTCTGGTGCATCCGGCCATCGTCTGGGGCATGGGCCGCGGACTGTCGCTGAGCGAGGCGCAATTTCGTTCGGCGGTGGTGACGGCGGCAATGGCGCCGGGGGTCAATGCCTATGTCTTTGCCAACATGTATGGCGCCGCGCGGCGCGTTGCGGCGTCGTCGGTGCTGATCGGCACGGTGGCCTGTATCGTGACAGCCTGGTTCTGGATGGCGATGCTGGGCTAACGTGCGCGCCCCGCTTCCCCGCGCCGATCAGGCGCGGGCGGGAACGCGGGTGATGCGTGCGCCAAGCGCGTTCAGGCGTTCGTCGATGCGCTCATAGCCGCGTTCGATCTGCTGGGCGTTGTTGATCACGCTGGTGCCTTCGGCGCACATGGCGGCGATCAGCATGGCCATGCCCGCCCGTATGTCGGGGCTCTCCAGCCGCGAACCGCGCAGCCGCGAGGGGCCCGACACGATGGCCCGATGGGGGTCGCACAGGACGATGCGCGCGCCCATGGAAATCAGCTTGTCGACAAAGAACATCCGGCTTTCGAACATCTTTTCGAACATCAGGACGACGCCCGTGCATTGGGTGGCGGTGACGATGGCAATGGACATCGCATCGGCGGGAAAGGCGGGCCAGGGCTGGTCCGAGATCACGGGGATATGCCCGCCGAAATCGTTTTCCACCGTCATTTCCTGATCGCCGGGGATGTGCAGATTGCCCTCGCGTTCCTCGACCCGGATTCCGAGGCGCGCGAATCCCATCAGGATCGCGCGCAGATCCTCGAACACGGGATCGACGATGGTGATGTCGGACTTGGTCACCGACGCCAGCCCGATCAGCGATGCGATCTCGATATGGTCGGGGCCGATCTTGTGATGCGCGCCGCCCAAGGCGCCGCCGCCATGCACGATCATGCAGTTCGTGCCGATGCCCTCGATCCGGGCGCCCATGGCGCAGAGAAAGCGCGCCAGATCCTGCACATGCGGTTCCGAGGCGCAGTTGCGCAAGATCGTGGTGCCTTCGGCTGCGGCTGCGGCGCAGAGCGCGTTTTCCGTCGCCGTGACCGAGGGCTCATCCATGAATACATCCGCGCCCACCAGCTTGGAGGCACGCATGACATAGCGGCCGTCGGTGGTGATTTCGGCCCCAAGTGCCTTGAGCGCCAGGAAATGGGTATCCACACGGCGCCTGCCGATCACGTCGCCACCCGGCGGTGGCAGTGTCACCTCGCCGCAGCGGGCCAGCATCGGACCGGCCAGAAGGATCGAGGCACGGATGCGCGCGCACAGGTCCGGGTCAAGATCGGCCGGGCGCAGCTCGCGCGCATGGATGCGCAGCGCGTTGCGCCCGGTCCATTCGGCCTCGGCGCCGACCGACCGGATCAGTTCAACCAGGGCCTCGACATCGCGGATGCGGGGCACGTTGGTCAGCCGCACTTCCTGATCGGTCAGCAGCGCCGCAGCCACGATCGGCAGCGCGGCGTTCTTGTTGCCCGAAGGCGCGATCTGACCCTGTAACCGGTGGCCGCCCTCAACAATGTACTGAATACGCTCGCCGGGTTGCGCCTGTGCCATGCCTTGCTCCTGCCGATTTTGGCCCGTCCCTAGCAGATCGCTGGCGCTCGCGGAACCGCAAAGCGCGGCAAGGGCCGGGCATGCGCGATCAGACGCCGACCTCGGGGGCACTGCAGCTCAGCGGATCCGAGCTGCGCTCGACCTCGTAGAGTTCTGTTCCCGGACCATCACCGCCTTCGAAAACCGCGCGCAGGCCGTTCTCGCCGCGATAGAAGCTCCAGCATTGTTCGACGGGATTGTCGTCATAGACAAAGCAGATCAGCTCATCGCGCTCATACCAGATACCTTCCTGGCACTGGTCGCCTAGGAAGGCCCACAGAACGCGACGGCCGGGCAGATACTGCTCCATGCCATAGGGAACACCCTCGGCGCTGAAGCGCAGGGTCTGGCCGGTCGTGTAACGCTCGAAGCTTTCGGCATCCATGCGCTCTTCGGCAGTGACGGAAAACGCCACCAGACTGGCCAGCGCGATGAGGGGCAGGAAGGGCAGGCGCATCGGTTCCTCCGGTCTTGTGCATACCAATCTGCCAGAGCGGACGGGCCATGACCAGTATGCGCGATGCGCCGCTCACGCGGTTGCGATGGCCGAACCATCCTGCGCCTGCACCATGGCCACGCGCGGGTCCATGACCCGGCGCCACCATGGCGGCACCAGCGCCACCACAGCCATCGCCGGAAGCGGCGCGGGCAGCATCGGCGCGCCCTGCGGCAGGCGCAGTTGCGGATAGGGGCGCGCGGGATGGGCATGATGGTCGGAATGGCGCGGCGCATTGAGCATCATCGCGGCACTGAACCAGTATCCGCCGTTCCAGCTGTGCGCCGTGCCCACCGGCTCCAGCCGCCCGTTGGCCAGTTTGCGGCGTCTGAGGCCGTAGTGCTGCACATAGTCGGACATCAGGATCTGCGATTGCGCATGCAGCGACAGCGCCAGATACACCGCAAGACCCGTCCAGCCCAGCGTGACCAGCGCAAGCGCCAGGAAGGCCAGCGCCCCGACGATATGCACCACATAGGGGTTCAGCCGCTTGCGACCGCGGGCCTGTCGCGCCAACAGGGCGCGTTCGGCCGCCAGCCCGGCCCGGAACGACCCGATCCAGGCGCGCGGCAGAAAACCGTAATAGCTTTGGCCACGGCGGGGCGAATTGGGATCGGCGGGGCTGGCGACATGCAGATGGTGCACCAGCCGATGGGACGAGGCGTGGTGGCCGAACAGGATGGCGACGAACATCCAGCGGCCCAGTTGATACAGGGCGCGGTTGCGGCGGTGGATCAGCTCATGCGCGGCGGAATTGCCGATCTGGCCCAGCCACAGGCCGAAAGCCGCGAAACCGGCCAGCCAGTCCAGCCCATGCAATTGCGTGCTCAGCGACCAGACGCCCAGCGGCAGCAGGGCCAGATGCGACACCCCCAGCGCCACCAGCAGTCCGTCACCCGCCGGAAACTCGCCGCCATTGGGCGGAACCCAGGCAACGAGACGGTCCATGAAAAAGGCAAAAAGCGTGACATGGATCAGAGCGAGCAGAATCCATGGCCCGCCGAACAAAGCGCCCAGCATCAGAAACAGCGCCGGCGACAGCGAGGCGAGGGCGAAAACGGCAATCGGCATCATGGCTCCGCAGCGGTGTCTGGCGATTGCATAGCATGGCCGCGGCGGATGCGCACCGGGGCAAAGGGCCGCGCGGGCATTCGGCCCTTCCATCACTGGCGTCCATCGGGTAGCACTCAGGCGTCAACGAACCCCTGCCCGGATGGGAATGCGATGTCGTTCTTGAAAAAGCTCAAGGAGCGGATGTTCCGCTCGTCATCGAAGCTCGATGAAGGGCTGGATGCGCTGGTGAGTGCCGGTGACGATCCTGGTGAGACTGCCGAGGGCGCGACCTTGGCGCCGGATGCGCCGGAACCGGCGGCTGATCCGGCCCGACCGGGTTTGCTGGGGCGGTTGGTTGGCCGTTCGGACGCGCCACGGCGTGTGCTGGACGATGCCATGCTTGAGGAACTGGAAGAGGTCTTGATCCAGGCCGACATGGGGGTCGAGACCGCGCTCAAAGTCACCGCGAATATCGCCGAGGGCAACCTGGGCCGCAAACTTTCCAGCAACGAGATCAAGGGCCTTCTGGCGGCCGAGATCGCGCGCATCATGGCGCCCGTTGCCCGCCCGATGCCGCTTTATGCCAAGCGACCGCAGGTCGTGCTGGTCGTCGGCGTCAACGGTGCGGGAAAGACCACGACGATCGGCAAACTGGCCTCGCAGTTTCGTGCGGCGGGGAAGTCGGTCATCATCGCGGCGGGCGATACGTTTCGCGCCGCCGCGGTCGAGCAGTTGCAGATCTGGGGTGAGCGCGCGGGCGTGCCGGTGATGACCGCGCCCGAAGGCTCGGACCCAGCGTCGCTGGCCCATGACGCGCTGACACGCGCCCAGGCCGAAGGGATCGATCTGTTGATGATCGACACGGCCGGGCGGTTGCAGAATCGCGCCGACCTGATGGAGGAACTGGCCAAGATCGTGCGCGTGATCCGCAAGAAAGACCCCGAGGCGCCCCACAATACCTTGCTGGTTCTGGATGCGACCACTGGACAGAACGCGCTCAGACAGGTCGAGACCTTCCGCGCGATGGCCGATGTCACCGGCCTGGTGATGACCAAGTTGGACGGAACGGCGCGCGGTGGTGTGCTGGTGGCTTTGGCAGACCGTTTCGGTTTGCCGATACACGCCATCGGCGTGGGTGAGCAGATCGACGATTTGCAACCGTTCGAACCCGACGAGTTTGCCGCCGCCCTGGTCGGGGCGGGTGATGTGGCCTGACCCGCAACGGCGGCTGCCGCCGGTTTGCACCGCGGACCGGATGTCATGCGTCGGCCGCGCTAATCGTTTTCGTTCTCGATCCGGTGCGAGAGGCGGCGCAGCATCCACAATACCGGCAAAACGATGATCGTGGCCATGACCGCCAGAACCAGGGCGCCGATCCCGCAAGCCAGACCGATGGCGCCGGCCAGCCACATCCCCGCGCCGGTCGTCAGCCCGAGGATGCGATCACCGGATATGATGATCGACCCGGCCGCCAGAAACGCCACGCCCGAGGTGACAGCCTCGATCAGGCGCAGCGGGTCGGCCCCATCCTCGTGGAACCGGGCGCGGATCTCGAACGTCAGAAGCGCAAAGAGGCACGAGGCCAGCGAGATCAGGATATGCGTGCGCAACCCGGCGGTTTGGGCATGCATCGCGCGCTCGAACCCGATGACTCCGCCCAGCAATACCGCCATGGCCAGACGCACGGCGGCGGCTTGGGGGGTGGTTCCTGAAAAGGACTGGCTGATCAGATCCTCGAACATGTGCCTCCGCCCAGTTCTTTCGCCTCCGGCGCGCACCGCCGTGACAAGGCAACGCCGCGCATCGTGCCCGGGTTCCCTGGCGGTCCGATGAGCGGGTGGGTCGTCTCGCTGGAAGGCACCGCGCAGGGACAGGCCGTAGCGGTCATTCTGGCGCTGTCCGCCGCGGTTCTGCATGCGCTGTTCGGCGCATTGCAGAAGGGCCGGTTCGATCCATGGGTGACCCGCGCGGCGATCGACCTGTGGGCCTTTTCGCTGATGTTGCCGGTCGCGCTGTTCATCGTGCCATGGCCCGAGGCGCATATGTGGCCGATATTTGCCGGGGTCTTCGTGATCCACGCGCTGTACAAGTCGCTTCAGGCCATGGCCTACAGCCGGGGTGCTTATACTGTGGTTTACCCCGTCGTGCGCGGCACCGCCCCGCTTTTTGCGGTGATCGGGGCGGGGCTGTTGTTCGGAGAACGCTTCAACGCCGGGCAATGGGCCGGCGTGGCGCTGCTATCAAGCGGGATCTATGGGCTGGCGATCTATAACCTGCGCACCATCACCGTGGCGCGCGAAACACTGGTGCCGGCACTGGGTCTGGCGGTTCTGACCGGCGCTTGCGTGGCGCTCTATACCACCTTCGATGCCTATGGCATTCGGGCGAGTGCCGATCCCTTCACGTTTCTGGCGTGGTTCTTCGTGATCGACGGGCTGTTCATTCCGTTGATCGTCTGGGGACGGCTGCGTGCGCTGCCCGCGTCCCAGCGCTTCGGCCTGGCGCGGCGCGGGCTTCTGGGCGCGGTCATCGCCTTTGGCAGTTTCGGCGGGATCATGCTGGCCACGCGGTTGGGCCATGTCGGGCAGGCCGCGGTGCTGCGCGAAACCTCGACCGTGTTCGCGGCGCTGATCGGATGGCTGGTTCTGGGCGAAAGCACCGGCCCGCGCCGGGTCTTTCTGATGGCGCTAATCGCGGCGGGCGCGGTGGTCGTGCAATTGGCGGCCTGATCGGCCGCGCCCGAATGTCCTCTTCGTCGTCCGCCGGGCATCGTGGCAAGGAAAGAGGGGGCGGCCGGTCATGGCCGCCCCTCATTGGACATCTTGCTTATTGGGCGGGCGCGATCAGCGCCCCGCGATCAGCCCCATGCTTTCCAGCTTCAAAAGCACCTGGTGGGCGCAATGGTCGACATCGAACCCTTCGGTATCGACCCTCAGTTCGGGGGTCTCGGGTTCCTCGTAAGGGTCCGAAATACCCGTGAACTCCTTGATCTTGCCCTCGCGCGCAAGCTTGTAGAGCCCCTTGCGGTCACGGCGTTCGCATTCCTCGACCGAGGTGGCGACATGGATTTCGACAAACGCGCCATAGGCCTCGACCATTTCGCGCACGATGCGGCGGGTGGCGTAATAGGGGGCGATCGGTGCGCAGATGGCGATACCGCCGTTCTTGGTGATTTCCGAGGCGACGAAACCGATGCGCTGGATGTTGAGATCGCGATGTTCCTTTGAGAACCCGAGTTCCGAGGACAGATGCTTGCGCACAACGTCCCCGTCCAGAAGCGTGACCGGACGATCGCCCATTTCCATGAGCTTGACCATCAGCGCATTGGCAATGGTCGATTTGCCCGAGCCTGACAGGCCGGTGAAGAACACGGTGAAACCCTGCTGTGCGCGCGGCGGGAAGCGGCGGCGCAACTCGGACACGACCTCGGGGAACGAGAACCACTCGGGGATCTCCAGCCCCTCGCGCAGGCGGCGGCGCAATTCGGTGCCCGAAATATCCAGCACGGTCGCGCCCTCGGGCACTTCGTTTGCCGGAAAATACTGCGCCTTTTCCTGCACATAGACCATGTGCTTGAAATCGACCATCTCGACGCCGATTTCGGCCTCATGCTTCGTGAACAGCTCTTGCGCGTCGTAGGGGCCGTAGAAATCCTTGCCCTGACTGTTCTTGCCCGGCCCGGCGTGATCGCGGCCGACGATCATATGGGTGCAGCCGTGGTTGCGGCGGATGATGCCGTGCCAGACGGCCTCGCGCGGGCCGCCCATGCGCATGGCAAGGTTGAGCAGCGACATCGTCGTGGTGGCGGAAGGGTATTTGTCGAGCACGGCCTCATAGCAGCGCACGCGGGTGAAATGGTCCACATCGCCCGGCTTGGTCATGCCGACGACCGGATGGATGAGCAGGTTGGCCTGCACCTCGCGCGCGGCGCGGAAGGTCAGTTCCTGGTGGGCGCGGTGCAGCGGGTTGCGGGTCTGGAAGGCCACGACCTTTTGCCAGCCGAGCTTGCGAAAACGCGCGCGCAATTCGTTGGGCGTGTCGCGCCGGGCCTTGAAGTCGTAATGCACGGGCGCCTGGATGCCGATGATCGGCCCGCCCAGATAGACCGGGCCGGCGACATTGTGCAGGTAATGCACCGCCGGATGGGTCCGGTCGTCGGCGCCAAAGACCTTTTCGGCCTCCAGCGACTTGTTCGGGGTCCATTTGTCGGCCACCGACAGGATCGCCAGGATCACCCCCTCCTGGTCGCGCAGCGCGATGTCCTGACCGGATTCGATGGTCTGGGCGAACTTCTCGGATACATCCAGCGTGACCGGCATCGGCCACAGCGTGCCGTCGACCAGACGCATGTTTTCAACCACGCCGTCATAATCGGCCTTGCCCAGAAACCCCTTGAGCGGCGTGAAGCCGCCATTCATCAGCAATTCGAGGTCGCAGACCTGGCGCGGCGTCAGGTCCCACGACGGCAGGCCAGCGGCTTCGACTTTCAACTTTTGTGCGGATTCGGGCGAAACATAGAGTTCGGGTAGAGGTGCGTGATTCAAATGGGCCATGGGTGACCGTCCTTCGTGCAGTTCAGGTCCGGGGAAGATACCAGCCTGCCATTGCGAAGAAACCGGGCGATAGTCAACCCGTATTCCCGGGACGATCGCGCTCAAGTGCCGGTGATCTGGCCGAAGCAAGGGCGCTTGGTGCTTGTCAAGGCGGCACAGGCACGGCAAGGGAGGGGAAACCGATGGAGTGTGCATGACCCCACCAAACGATCCCCATGACGGTTCGACCCGCACCCAGCCGCCGATCTGGCTGCGCCAGGCTGTCGAATTCGGCCCCCTGGCCGTGTTCCTGGCCGCCTATGTCTGGATGCGGGACAGCACCGTCAGCCTGTTCGGGCAGGAGTATGGCGGGTTCATCGTGGCGATCGTGATCTTTACGCCGCTGCAGATCGCCTCGGCACTGGTGCTGCGCCGAATCACCGGCAAGCTGTCGCGGATGCAGGTGGCGACGCTGGTGCTGGTGGTGGTGCTGGGCGCGGTGACGGTCACGTTCAACGACGAGCGTTTCTTCAAGATGAAGAGCACATTTGTCTTTGGCCTGTTCAGCCTGCTGTTGTGGATCGGGCTGTGGCGCGGGCAGTCCTGGCTGGCCTATGTCCTGGAAGGGGCGCTGCCGATCAGCCATGACGGCTGGATGATCCTGACCCGGCGCATGGCGTGGTTCTTTGCCGCCTTTGCGGCCGCCAACGAGGTGATCTGGCGTTCGTTCTCGACCGATGTCTTTGTGATCTGGGACACTGCCGGGCAGATGGGCGTCATGTTCCTGTTCCTGATCGGCAACTACAAGCTGATCGAGACGTACTGGCAGGAGCCTGACCAGAATTGACGACCGCTTGCGGCACGCGGTGAGGGGGGCGCTGCCCCCCTCTTGGCCGAAGGCCAATTCACCCCCCGGCGTATTGACCGGCAAGATGAAGCCGAGGGCAGGATCAGCAACCCGGTGCCATCCGTCAGCGTGCCGATCCGGTTCCGAAAAGCACGTCCTGCGCCTTGCGGTCCATTTGCGGGGATTGGCGCAGCTCAGCGCCGACCGCCTTGCCGCGGGCGAAACCGGGGCGGTCGGACAATTCGTCAAGCCAGCGTTTGAAATGCGGCTTGTCGTCGAGCGACTGTTGCTGGCGTTCCCACAAGATCGCCCAGGGCCAGATCGCCATGTCGGCGATCGACAGGAAGTCGCCGGCGGCATACCGGTTGTCGGCCAGTTGCCGGTCGAGAACCCCATAAAGGCGCGCGACCTCGCGGCGGTAGCGGTCCTGGGCGTAGGGCAGAACCTGGGGCGGGTCCATGTCCGGGGCATAGGTCAGAAAGTGATGTGCCTGACCCGCCATCGGCCCGACACCGCCCATCTGCCACATCAGCCATTGCTCGACCGCAGCCTGTTCGCGGGCATTGGCACCGGCGAAGCGACCGGTCTTGCGTGACAGATACTGCAGGATCGCGCCGGATTCGAACAGTGACAGGGGCGCGCCATCGGGCCCTTCGGGATCGACGATCGCCGGCATCCGGTTGTTGGGGGCGATTTTCAGGAATTCGGGCGCGAACTGGTCGCCCTGGCCGATATTGATCGGATGCAGGCGATAGGGCAGGCCCATTTCCTCAAGCGCGATGGTGATTTTCCAGCCGTTGGGCGTGGGCCAGTAGAAGAGGTCGATTTCCTGCGCCATGTCTTTTCCCGTTTTGCTCTGTGTCGCGGATTACCTGTGTCGGTCCGCGGCAAAAGGCAAGGGCAGGGTCCGGAACGGATTAGAGCACGAGTTCGTAAAGCAACAGCATTTCGGCGGCGCTTTCGGTGCTTTCGGGGCGCGACAGGCCGCGCAGGCGCAACTCGCGCTCGGTCAGGAGCGCGTAGTCGACAAGGGCGCGCGCCAGCCGCAGATCGTCCTTGCCGATCTGAAGGCGAAAGGCGGCATGGATGCGCGCGAAAGTCAGATAGAGCCGTTCAGGCGGCATGTCGCGCAGCGCCGCCTCAACATCGGTACGCTGCGTGGCCGGCAACCGGAGCACGTCATCAAGCGAGCGCCGCGGCGCGGGCGCCGACGCCGTCGTTGCCCCGGCCGATTGTGCGGGCGCCGGTTGCGGCAGAAATGTCAGGGCAGCCAGGCCAAGCATCAATGCCCCGACGAGGCGGCGGCCCTGAGGGCCTTGACGTGCGGTTTTCCCCAAGGTGCGCATCGGTTCAGGGTTTCCGGTGGTTGCTGCATTCCATGACCCGAAACCTGCCGCACAAAACTGGCGATTCCTTGGCGCCTTCGGAACGATTTCGCGTCGCTTTCGCCTTTTTCGGCGGTTTTCGGGCCGGGGCGGCGCAAGTGGATTGACGCTGGGGGCGAAGCTGCATAAACGCCCACCAGACGTGGGGATTTGTGCCGGCTTGCGGCCCACGGGAAAAACAAACCGCTAAAGAGGCGCTGCCCTCGTCGAACCGCAAGGGGGCGCTCCTGCCGGTGTCAGTCAACGCGGCCCGGCCGCAGGAGGACATCATGACACAACCGAAGGCCGCAGGCTGGAAACCCCGCACACAGGCCGTTCACGCCGGCGCGCGCCGCAGCCAGTATGGCGAGATGGCCGAGGCGATCTATCTGACGCAGGGATTTGCCTATCCGACCGCCGAAGCCGCCGAGGACCGCTTTCTCAAGGCGGGCGACGATGAATTCGTTTATGCACGATATGGCAATCCGACCGTGGCGGCGTTCGAGGACCGGATCGCCACGCTGGAGGGGACCGAGGATGCCTTTGCAACCGCCAGCGGCATGGCGGCCGTGTCGGGTGCCCTGACCGCGATGCTGCGCGCGGGCGATCATGTGGTGTCGAGCCGGGCGCTGTTCGGATCCTGCCTATATGTGCTGGAGGAGGTATTGGCGCGGTTTGGCGTCGAGGTGACCTTTGTCGACGGCACCGATCTGGATCAGTGGCGCGCCGCCATTCGCCCTGGCACCAAGGCGGTTTTCCTGGAAAGCGTGTCGAATCCGACGCTGGAGGTGATCGACTTGGAAGCCGTCGCCGATCTGGCGCATACGGCTGGCGCGCTGGTGATCGTGGATAATGTCTTTGCCACGCCGGTCTTTTCCCGCGCGGTTTCGCTGGGTGCCGATGTCGTGGTCTATTCGGCGACCAAACATATCGACGGGCAGGGGCGATGCCTGGGCGGCGTGATCTGCGGAACGCGCGACTTCATCCGGGGCACGGTGGAACCCTACATGAAACATACGGGCGGCGCGATGAGCCCGTTCAACGCCTGGGTTTTGCTGAACGGATTGACCACGATGGATCTGCGCGTGCGCGCGCAGGCTGCGACCGCACAGCGGCTGGCCGAAGGGCTGGCCCGCCATCCGGCGCTGACGCGGGTACTGTATCCGGGCCTGGCGGACCATCCGCAGCACGATCTGGCCATGGCGCAGTACGGCAGTGGCGGAACCGTGGTGGCGCTGGACCTGCGCGGCGGCAAGGAGGCCGCGTTCCGGTTCATGAACGCCCTTGAGATCGTGTTGATTTCCAACAACCTGGGGGATGCCCGAACGATCGCGACCCACCCCGCCACGACCACCCATCAACGCCTGCCCGATGCGCAGAAGGCGCATCTGGGGATCACGCCGGGGTTGATCCGGCTTAGCGTGGGGCTGGAAGACGGCGATGACCTGCTGTCGGACCTATCGGCGGCACTGGAGCGGTGCGGCGGCTGAAATCGGTGATCCGCTTTGATCACGCGCGCGTAGATATGTTGAAAGCGCAGGCGAAGTGGTTACCTTCGGTGCAGTGATACGGCCCGGCCGGATGGCCCGCGCAACAACATCGGAGGGCGCGACATGAACATTCAACGGCCATTGGGTGAGCGAGAGCCCAGCCGGTCCGAGGCCGAAGCGGCGCTTGCGCTCCTGCGCGCTTGGGCAGGCCGGGCATCGGACCAGGAGATCGCTAGCCTCGAGCCGTCGCTGGAGCGGTTGATCCCCGGCAGGCCAGCGCCGGACTATCCTGTCTTGCGGCGCGACTATCCAGCCGATTTCATGCCCGATATGGCCTATCGGCGCACCATGCCGGACCTTCAGAATGGCCCGGCCAGCCTGATTCGCGGTGCCCGCAGGCCCATCCAGCATGTCGGCATTTCGAATTTCCGGCTTCCGATCCGCTTTCGCACCCGTGCCTCGGAGGGTTGCGAAGCCGCGGATCTGACGTTGCAGACCGCCGTGACCGGCACGGTCAGCCTTGATGCCGACAAGAAGGGCATCAACATGAGCCGGATCATGCGCAGCTTTTACCGCCATGCCGAAAAGCGGTTCAGCATCGCGGTGATCGAGGCCGCACTGGATGATTACAAAGCCGATCTGGAGAGCTTCGATGCGCGGATCCAGATGCGATTTTCCTTTCCTTTGAGGATGGAAAGCCTGCGCTCGGGGCTGTGGGGATGGCAGTATTACGACATCGCGCTTGAATTGGTCGATCAGGGTGGCAACCGCCGGCGGTTCATGCATCTTGACTATGTCTACAGCTCGACCTGCCCCTGCTCGCTGGAACTCAGCGAACATGCCCGCTATGGACGCGGGCAACTGGCAACGCCGCATTCGCAGCGGTCGGTTGCGCGGGTTTCGGTCGAACTTATCCCCGGCCCGGTCTTGTGGTTCGAGGATCTGATCGAACTCTGCCGTTCGGCGGTGCCGACCGAGACCCAGGTGATGGTCAAGCGCGAGGACGAACAGGCATTCGCCGAGTTGAACGCGGCCAATCCCATCTTTGTCGAGGATGCCGCGCGCCTGTTCAGCGCCGCGTTTCAGGACGATGCGCGCATCGGGGATTTCCGCGTGATTGCCAGCCATCAGGAAAGTCTGCACAGCCATGATGCGGTCAGCGTCCTGACCGAGGGGCCGACCTTTGCCGCCGACAGCCTGGATCCGACCCTGTTCGCCAGTCTGATCCATACCCGCTAGGACGCACTTTTCGGCGCAAGGAAAAGGGCTTATGTTCGCGCGATGCGATTGCCCCTGGGCCGTGCCATGCCGCCTGTGCTGACCATCACGCTGAATCCCGCGGTAGACCTTGCGGCAGAGACCGAACACGTGTCGGCCGGACCCAAACTGCGTCTGTCGGAACCTGTTATTGAACCCGGTGGCGGGGGTATCAACGTGGCGCGCGTAGTTGCGTGCCTTGGTGGCCGCGTGCGTCTCATCGCCGCCCTTGGCGGGTTGACAGGCGCGCGGCTGCAGGCGCTAATCGCGGACGCCGGGCTGGACCTGGAGCGCTTTGACGTTCCGGGCGAGACCCGGCAGAGTCTGTCGGTGACCGATCGTGCCACCGGACAGCAATATCGGTTCGTCATGCCGGGGCCGCGCTGGTCTGACGCGATGGCCGATCAGTTCATGGATGCTATTGACGCCGCCAGCCCGGCGCAGGGTTGGGCGGTTCTCAGCGGCAGTCAACCACCGGGGCTTGATGAGGCATTCCCGAGGCAACTCGCGTCGCGTATGCAGCGGCGTGATGTTCGCCTGATTGTCGATACATCGGGGCCGGCGCTGGATTCACTGATCAAGAATGGAAAGGCCGCGACGCTTTGGGGGCTTCGAATGAATCAGGGCGAGGCAGCCGCCGCCGCGGGTCACCCCCTGCCGGATCTGGCGGACAGTCTGGCTTTCGCGCGGACCTTGTATGAGCGCGGCGTGGCGCAGGTCGTGGTGCTGGGGCGCGGTGCCGAAGGGTCCGTTCTGGTGGCAGATCGGCTTCGCCTGTCATGCCGTCCGCCTGCGGTTGCAGTCAAGAGCCCGGTCGGCGCGGGCGACAGTTTTACCGGTGCCTTCGTGTTGGAAATGGCCCAAACGGGCGATCTTGCTCAGGCGCTGACGCGCGGCACGGCAGCGGCGGCCGCAGCCGTGACCACCGCTGCAACCGAATTGTGCCGGGCCGAGGATGTTGCGCGCCTGATTTCGGGTTGCATGCTCACCCGCCACTGATCTGTCCGCTTGACAGTACTCGGTGCCGACGCCAAGGGTTTTCGCCATGCCCGACCTCAGACCCGTCGTTCACATCCTGGGCTTGCTGCTGATCGCCCTGGGGCTGACCATGCTGGTTCCCGCCGCCATCGACCTGGCGATGGGGGGCGGCGGCTGGCGCGTGTTCGTGATGTCGGCCTTCGTTTCGGCACTGAGCGGGGTCGGGTTTGCCCTGGCGACGGCGAATGCGCGTGTGCCATCGTTGTCGCTGCGGCAATCGTTTCTGCTGACGACCCTGACCTGGATCATCCTGCCCGCCTATGGGGCGATCCCGATCTATGTCGGCGAAGGCGATCTTGGCCTGACCAACGCGCTTTTCGAATCCATGTCGGGCATGACCACGACCGGCACCACCGTGATGGTCGGACTCGACGATCTGGGGCCGGGCATTCTGCTGTGGCGCTCGATCCTGCAATGGCTGGGCGGTCTTGGCATCGTCATTGTTGCACTGATCTTCCTGCCGGTGATGAAGGTCGGGGGGATGCAGTATTTCAGGGCCGAAGGGTTCGACACGATGGGCAAGATCATGCCCCGCGTGACCGACATTGCCCTGATGCTGGTGCAGGTCTACCTGGGCCTGACGATTATCGCGGCGCTGGCCTATGTTCTGGTCGGTCTGGGGGCGTTCGACGCGGTGAACCATGCGCTGACCACGATCGCCACCGGCGGCTATTCCACGCGCGATACGTCGTTCGCGGAATTTTCGCCGTCCGCGCAGTATGTGTCGACGGCGCTGATGTGGCTCTCGGGGTTGCCGTTTATTCGCTACGTCCAGTTGGTGAACGGCTCGGCCATGCCGCTGATGCAGGACGTTCAGGTGCGCGCCTATCTGCGCTGGACACTTTATGCCATCGGGGCGATCGTGGCCTATCGGCTTGCGCAGTCCGATGTCGGGTTCGAACAGACCTTGCGCGAAAGTGCGTTCAACACCGTCTCGCTGTGGTCGGGCACTGGCTATGGCACGGCAAGCGTGACCGACTGGGGCGATTTTCCGCTACTGGTGGTGATGGTGGGCGGGTTCATCGGGGCCTGCACGGCCTCGACCGGGTGTTCGATCAAGGTCTTTCGGTTCATCGTCCTGTTCGAGGCCATCAAGTCGCAGCTGCGCCAACTGGTTCACCCCAACCGCGTCTCGCTGGTGCATATCGGCGGTCGCCGGGTCGAGGACGAGGTGATCTCGTCCGTGATCGTGATGTTCACGGCTTTCGTGCTGGGGTTCGGTGTGCTGGTCATCCTGCTGTCGTTGAGCGGGCTTGAAATGCGCACCGCCATCACCGCCTCCTGGACTGCGATCTGCAATATCGGGCCGGTCTTTGGCCATGGCGTCAGCGGCAGCGGCGCGGTTGACGGGTTCCCGGATTCGGCCAAATGGCTGATGATCGCCGGGATGTTGCTGGGCCGACTCGAGATGGTGGCGGTGCTGGTCCTGTTTCTTCCGCGTTTCTGGCGCACCTGACGCACGACGGCGCCCACCGGGGCGCCGCTTGCCGGCACGTCGCGCCAGTTCTCAGTTCCAGCACGATACCAGAACCGTCAGGTCCGCGGATACGCGGGTCAGGATCTCGGCGGGCATGGAGCCGTTCTCGCGACTCATGGACCCGCGCAACCCGGCCTCGTCCAGCGCCGCGACGATCGCGTCGCTTGAAACGGCGAAGTTCACATCCTCGGGCAGGATGCGGTCCTCTTGCTCGACGCGTGGCAGCAGCATGCCCAGAACCGCGCCATTGCCGTCAAAGACCGGGCCGCCGGCATCGCCGGGCTGCACCTCGATCGACAGGCGGCGCAACGCGTCTTCGCCGTTCAGGCCCTGCATGTCCGACAGCCGGCCGAAGGTCAGGATCGGGCGGACCAGCGTATCCTGATACGAAAAGCCCGAGACGCGGACATCCGAATCGAGTCTGGGCGAGGCTTCGGCGAACTGCGCGAAGGCAAGCGGCACCAGCGCATCGCGCGGTTCAAGGATGGCGATCCCCGTGTCCTGATCGAGCAGACGCACATCGGCTGTATAGGCCTCGTCGATGGTGACGCGCTCGCAGCCATCAACGGCCTCGGCCGTGGTGACGACAGTGCCCACCGTATCGACAAAGAAGCCCGAGCGCGAACGCTCTGGACGGCGCACCTCCAGCCCGGCCAGCAGATCGCGCCTTGCCACGGTCGAGGCCGATGCCCCGGCATCGCTGGCCAGAACGCCCTCGATCGGACGAAATGACGCGTCGAGCGTGTCCAGAACCCGTTCTGCATCGTCGTCGGCGCGCGGCTCCCACAGCAGGGCGTAACCCTTGATCATGCCGCCTTGAAAGCGGGCTTCGACATGCGCGCGGGCGTCATCGGACCGGCCGGTGATGACAAAGCCGCTGGAATTGCGCTCGCGCTCGCCATCCAGGGGGATCACCTCCAGCGTTTGCATGATCTCGTAAAGGCCGAACATTGTCGCCTGTGTCCCCTCCTGACTGATCAGAAGCAGGCGCATGCCACTGTCGTCGGCCTCTTCGAATTGCGCGAAGGGACTTTCATAGCGATCGAACCGGATCAGGCCCATCGGCAAGGTTGCCTCGATCCCCGCGCGCTCGTCGCTGCGCGAGGCAAAGCCGAACCGTGCCAGGGCATCCGAATATCCATCCAGCAAGGTGTTGCGCTGGCGGGTGGTCAGATAGCCCGTGCCGTCAAGCCCCTGTGACGCCTGCCACTCGGCGATCGCGTTTCGGGTGCCGGGGCCAAAAGCCGCGTCAATGGCCTGAGTGTAGAACCCGAACCATTGCAACGCCATCTGGATCTCGGCGCGTTCGTCGCGAGTCAGGTTGCGCTCGTTGGCGCGGGCCTCTGCCAGCGTCTCTTCTGGCGCCGGTTCGACGGTGGGTTCGGTTGCTTCTGCCGTATTGCGCCCATTGTCGTCGGACGAGGTCGCGGGCTGAGCGCCCTCGTCATCGGATGATGCGGTGTCTTCGTCGGGCGTGACGGGGGGTGTCAGGGTGCGTTCGCTGGCCGCGGGCCAGAACTGCTGACCGTAGATGCTGTCATCGGTGACATAGGCGTCCGAGCGAATGACGCGCCGGGCCAGCAACTGGTCGCGCACGGATTCGGCCTCATCCGGCGTATCGTATGGGCCGACCGCAAGGGCATACCAGCCGCCGGACAGCCGGAACCCGGAAATACCGCCGATATCGGCCTCGTAGCGCCTCGCGAAATCTTCGGCGGTGCGCAGGGTCGCGTGCGCCTCAAGCTGCACCCAGTGCGACGTCTGGGCGAGAACCGCGGCGGGGAAAAGTACAAGGAACGTCAGGACGGATATGAAAAGGCTTTTCGCTGGATTGGTCACGGCTGTCCCATGCTTTGCGGTGTTGTTCTTGATTCTGGCGCCCAGAGCGTAGCAGGCCCTGTGCCGGATTGTAGCTAATTTTCCCAAGAAGGGCAGGCCATGGCGAACAGCCATGATCCAGTGTTGCATTTTGTGCCCCTGCGCCCCCCGCCGGTGGATCACGTTGACCCCGGCACGCCGCTTGCCTATTGAGGCGCAGACCCCGCCAGACCAGCAGAGGCAACGCATGAGCGACGGCAGCGACAAACCCCGCAGCTTTCAGGAGATCATCCTGCGGCTTCAGTCCTACTGGGCGTCCAAGGGCTGCGCGGTGCTTCAGCCCTATGACATGGAGGTTGGCGCGGGCACGTTTCACCCGGCGACGACTTTGCGCGCGCTGGGCAGCCGGGCCTGGGCGGCGGCCTATGTCCAACCGTCACGGCGGCCAACCGATGGCCGGTATGGCGAAAACCCGAACCGGTTGCAGCATTATTACCAGTTTCAGGTCATCATCAAGCCGTCGCCCCCGGACCTGCAAGAGCTCTATCTGGGCAGCCTGCGCGCGATCGGCATCGAGGACAGCCTGCATGACATCCGCTTTGTCGAGGATGACTGGGAATCGCCAACCCTCGGCGCCTGGGGGCTGGGCTGGGAGGTCTGGTGCGACGGGATGGAGGTGTCGCAGTTCACCTATTTCCAGCAAGTCGGCGGGCATGACTGCAAACCGGTCTCGGGCGAGCTGACCTATGGGCTGGAGCGTCTTGCCATGTATGTGCTGGGCGTCGATCATGTGATGGACATGCCCTTCAACGACCCCGATGCGCCGATCCCTTTGAGATATGGCGACGTGTTCCGCCAGACCGAACAGGAGTATTCGCGCTGGAATTTCGACCAGGTCGATACCGACACGCTGTTTCGCCATTTCGAGGATGCCGAGGCCGAATGCGAGCGCATCCTGTCCGCCCCGGAGAGTGACGCGGCGGGCCGCAGGATTGTCATGGCGCATCCGGCCTATGATCAGTGCATCAAGGCCAGCCACCTGTTCAACCTGCTTGATGCGCGTGGCGTGATTTCGGTGACCGAGCGTCAGTCCTATATCGGCCGGGTCCGCGCGCTGGCCAAGCGGTGCGCCGATGCGTTCGTGACCACAGAGGCCGGCGGCGCATGAAGGGCCGGATTGCCGCCCTAGCGCTGGTGCTGGCCGGAGTGGTCGGTGGCGCGGCGATGTATTACCTGCAGGTCTATGCCTATTATGACCGGCTTCCCCCACGCGATACCTTGCGCATGCAGACCCGCTCCGGCGCGCAGGATCTGCCCATCACCGGGTTCGCGGGCATCGATTCCGACAGCTCTCCGATCCGGTTCCGGGCCTGTTTCAACTTGCCGGACCTGCCCGAGGGCGCGATCGCTCATGACGATCCGCAACCGTTGAATGCGCCGGGTTGGTTCGACTGTTTCGATGCCGGCCAGCTTGCCGATGATCTTGGGGCCGGGCAGGCGCGGGCCTACCTGGTCGACGAGAATTTCCGCTTCGGCTTTGATCGCGTGATGGCCCGCTACCTTGATGGCCGCAGCTTCCTCTGGCACCAGATGAATGCCTGTGGCGAGGCCCATTTCGACGGCCGCACCATGCCGCAGGGCTGCCCGCCCGCACCAGAAAGCTGACCCATGCCCGATGTCCTGATCGAACTCCTGTCCGAAGAAATACCGGCGCGCATGCAGGCGCGTGCCAGCGATGACCTCAAGCGGTTGGTGACCGACGGCCTGGTCGAGGCCGGTCTGCACTATGCTCATGCCGCCGCCTTTGCGACCCCGCGCCGGCTGGCGCTTGCCATCGAAGGGCTGAGCGCGCAAAGCCCGACCCTGACCGAAGAGCGAAAGGGCCCCAAGGTCGGCGCGCCGCAGAAGGCCATCGACGGCTTCCTGCGATCCACGGGTCTGACACCGGATGCGCTGGAAACCCGCGAGGACAAGAAAGGCGCGGTCTATATCGCCCGGATCACGCGCGCGGGCCGCCCCGCCGCCGCGATCCTGGCCGAGGTGCTGGAGCATGCGATCCGCACCTTCCCCTGGCCGAAATCCATGCGCTGGGGGGCGGGCAGCCTGCGCTGGGTGCGGCCGCTGCATTCGATCCTGTGCCTGATGACGACCGACGCGGGGGCCGAGGTCGTTTTGCTGGACATCGACGGCATTCGTTCGGGCGATACCACGCGCGGCCATCGGTTCATGGCGCCCGAACCCTTTGCGGTGAGCGGGTTTGCCGATTATGAGGCCAAGCTGAAGAAGGCCCGCGTCGTCCTTGATCCGGCGGCGCGCGCCGCGACCATCGAGCACGAGGCCCGCGCGCAGGCTTTTGCGCTGGGTCTTGACCTGGTCGAGGACAAGGGCCTTCTGGCCGAGGTGGCGGGTCTTGTCGAATGGCCCGTTGTTCTGGTCGGCGAGATCGGCGCGGATTTCCTGGATCTTCCGCCCGAGGTGCTGCAAACCTCGATGAAGGAACACCAGAAGTTCTTTTCGCTGCGCGATCCGAAATCGGGGCAGATTGTGCGGTTTGTGACAGTCGCCAACCGCGAGACCCGCGACCACGGCGCCACCATCCTGGCCGGTAACCAGAAGGTTCTGGCCGCCCGTCTTTCGGATGCCAAATTCTTTTGGGAAAACGATCTTCGCAATGTCAGGCAGAACGGGCTCGAAGGCATGGCGGCGGGGTTGGCCAATGTCACCTTCCATAACAAGCTGGGCTCGCAGAAAGATCGCATAAGTCGCATCGAAGCGCTTGCGCGCGAGATCGCCCCGATGGTCGGCGCCAAGCCCGACCTGGCGGCCGAGGCCGCGCGCGTGGCCAAGGCCGATCTGCAATCGGCGATGGTCGGCGAGTTTCCGGAACTGCAAGGCACGATGGGCGTCTACTACGCCCGCGCGGCGGGATTGCCCGAGCCGGTGGCGCTGGCCTGCAAGGCGCACTATCAGCCGCTGGGGCCGTCGGATGACGTGCCGACCGACCCCGTGTCCGTCGCCGTCGCGCTGGCTGACAAGCTAGATACTTTGACTTGGTTGTTTGCAAAAGATGAGCGTCCCACTGGATCGAAAGACCCATTTGCTCTGCGACGGGCGGCAATTGGGGTGTTTCGTGCTGCGAATGAGAATGGCTTTCGGGTTCCACTTGCTTCAATTATCAGGAACTCGGCTTTGCGTGTTGCGGCCGAACAGAATTGGCAGTCCTACATCTCGCGAGCAAATGATATTTGGGAGAAAGGCAAAGCACTCGGATTTGACAGGTCTCAAATCGAGGAAACAGCGGCAAGACTGGCGACGGAAGCCGCTTCCAAAGGCATGATCATTTCTCATTATCCCGACGTTGAAGCCGCTTCCACAGGTCCCAGTTTCAACCTTCATGCAGTCGATGTTGACAGTCTGGTGGTCGACCTCCTCGCCTTCTTCCACGACCGCCTCAAGGTCCACCTCCGTGACCAGGGCATCCGCCATGACGTGATCGACGCCTGCCTCGCCATGCCCAATAGCGATGATCTCACACTGCTGGTCAAACGGGCCGAGGCCCTCGCCGCTTTCCTCAAGACCGATGACGGCGAGAACCTGATCCAGGGGTTCAAGCGCGCCTACAACATCCTCACCCAGGCCGAGGCGAAAGACGGTGTCGAATACAGCTTTGGCGCCGATCCCAAGTTCGCCGAGACCGACAGCGAACGCGCCCTGTTTCAGGCGCTCGATGCCGCCGACCAGGTCATCGCGCCGGCGATGGAGGCCGAGGATTTCGCCAGGGCCATGCAGGCCATGGCCACCCTGCGCGCGCCCATCGACGCTTTCTTTACCGATGTGCAGATCAATACCGACAACGACATCCTGCGCCGCAATCGCCTGAACCTGCTGCACCGTATCCGCGCATCCTGCCTGGCCGTGGCTGATCTGACCCGGCTCGAAGGCTGACCCCGACCGGCGGCCCTCGGTGCCGGACAGGGCGCCTTGGGGCCGCGGCGGGCCGCCGACGCCTCTTGACGCGGGGGCCTGCCGGGGTCAGATGCTGCGCATGCCCGCGCCAGAGACGCTTGATCAGATCACCCGCCGCTTCGGCTATCTCGAAGCCCTTCTGACCGAAGGGGCCGACCCCGCGCAATTGCCCGCGATCGCGCGCGAGTATGATCAGCTCAAACCCGTGGTCGCGGCGATTGCGGACTGGCGCGCGGCGCTGGCCCAGCGCGACGAGGCCCGCGCCCTGTGCGCCGACCCCGAAATGCGCGCCCTGGCAGAGGACGAGCTGGCGCGCCTGGAGGCCCAGATCCCCGATCTGGAACACCGGCTCAAGCTGGCGCTGCTGCCCCATGACGCCGCCGACGACCGCCCCGCCATCATCGAGATCCGTCCGGGCACCGGCGGCGAGGAGGCCGCGCTGTTCGCGGCCGACCTGATGCGGATTTATCAGCGATACGCTGATTCGCGGGGCTGGCGCTGCGATCTGATCAGCCTGAGCGAGACCGAACTGGGCGGCGTGCGCGATGCGGTCATGCGAATCGGCGGCGAGGGGGTCTTTGCCCGGCTCAAGTTCGAATCGGGCGTGCACCGGGTGCAGCGCGTGCCGGTGACGGAATCGGGCGGGCGGATCCACACATCCGCCGCAACCGTCGCCGTTCTGCCCGAGGCCGCCGAGGTCGATCTGACCATCGACGAGGCCGATCTGCGCATCGACACCTATCGCTCGTCCGGGGCAGGCGGGCAGCATGTCAACACGACCGATTCGGCGGTGCGGATCACCCATGTTCCGACCGGGATCGTGGTCACCTCATCCGAAAAATCGCAGCATCAGAACCGACGCCTCGCGCTGGAAGTTCTGCGCGCGCGCCTGTTCGATCTCGAGCGGCGCAAACAGGATGAAGCGCGCGCCGCCGACCGCCGGGCGCAACTGGGCTCGGGCGACCGGTCCGAGCGCATACGCACCTATAATTTTCCGCAAGGCCGGCTGACCGATCACCGGATCAACCTGACGCTTTACGCGCTGCCGCAAATCCTGGCGGGCGAGCTGGAGCCGGTGATCGAGGCGCTGATGGCCCATGATCAGGCGGCGCGGCTGGCCGAGCTGGAGGCATGAGCGCGCCTGGCCAGGACGGGCGCGCGGCGCTTGGCCCGGCAGTCGCGCGGCTGCGCGCCGCCGGCGTTGCGAACCCGGAACGCGACGCGCGCCTGCTTCTGGCGCATGCGCTGGGCATTGCGCCGGACCGGCTGCTGTTGCACCTGGACGCACCGATGCCGGCGGCGGCTGCGCAGACCTTTGCCGCGGCCGTGGCGGCACGCGCGCAACGCCAGCCGGTCAGCCAGATCGTGGGCGAGCGGCAGTTTTGGGGGCGCTGGTTCAGTGTCACGCGCGACGTGCTCGATCCGCGCCCTGAGACCGAAACACTGGTCGCCGCCGCGCTGGAGGGGGATTTCGACGACGTTCTGGACCTGGGCACCGGGTCGGGCGCGATCCTGCTCAGCCTGTTGGCCGAACGCCCCGATGCCAGGGGGCTGGGCGTCGATCTGTCCGAACCCGCGCTGGCGGTCGCGCGTGGCAATGCCGTCCGCCATGCGCTGGAGTCGCGCGCGACATTCGCCATTTCGGACTGGTTCACGCAGGTCGCGGGCAGGTTCGATCTGATCGTCTCGAACCCGCCCTATGTTGCCGAATCCGAAATGGCCGGCCTCGACCCTGAAACCCGCGACTGGGAACCGATGCTTGCCCTGACACCGGGCGGCGACGGGTTGGCAGCCTATCGCCGGATCGCGGCCGGGGCGGGGGGCGCCTTGCGACCCGGCGGTCGCCTGTTGCTGGAAATCGGTCCGACCCAGGGCGCACAGGTGTCTGAACTGCTGGCCGGCGCGGGCTTTGCCGATCCGGTCGTGTTGCGCGACATGGACGGGCGGCCACGGGTGGTTGCCGCCAGCCTGCCCCATCGTTAACGCAAACCTATGCTTTTTGCGCAACGATTTGCCGGAAACATTCACTTTCCGGCGATTTTGCGCCGAATCAGGGTTGTATGCCGGTGGCTGGCATGTTTATTCGCTGTCGTGCCCGGCGGGTTGCACTATCTGTCTGCAACCGTGGCCGCGCCCCTATCTACCCACGTCAGACCCCAAGTGACGCGCCGCAGCGGCGCCGAGTGGGTCTACAGTCCCGACCAAGGCCGGAACCAGACCTGATGAGATCATCGAATAAACGTTCGCGTTCAAAGTCGAACCGCCCCAAGTCATTGGGCAATATTGTCAACCGCGTGTTCGACAGTTCCGGGCCCGAGGGCAAGGTGCGCGGAACGCCGCAGCAGATCATCGACAAGTACCTTGTGCTGGCGCGCGATGCGCAACTGGCAGGGGACCGCGTCGCGGCTGAAAACTTCCTTCAACATGCCGAGCATTACACCCGCATGCTGAGCGAGGCGCAACGCGAACTGGCCCGCGAGGCCGAGGCGCGTCAGCAGCACCACAACAACAATTCCAACAACCAGAATCGCCGCGCTGATCAGCGTGACGAGGACGAGGGCCAGGCCGAAGGTGCCGACGCCGAAAGCGGCGATCGCCCGTCAGAGGGGGCGAACCGCCGCTCCAACCGGCGTGACGACCGGCGCAATCCGCGCCAGCAGCGTGATCCGTCCGATCCGCGCGATGAGCGTGCAGCGCGGGACGGTGCCGACTCGATGCTGGTCGAAACGCCCGAATCGCATGGCGCGTCCGGTCTGGTAGAAGCGTCCGCCGGACATCAGACCCAGGCGGCGCGCGAGCCCGCGCCCGAAACTGCGCATGCCCCATCCGGCAACCATGACGCCCCACGCACCGAGGCAGAGCCGAGCGACGCCGAAACGCCCGCCCCCAAGCCGCGCAAACCGCGTGCTGCATCGACCGCGCACCGCGCGCCGCGCAAGCCGAAGGGCGGCGATGGCAATGAACAGGACGGAAGCGCGCGCGTGGCCGAATAAGGCGGTTTCCCGCATGGGCGCCGGTTTATGGAAAACAGGTTTCGCGCTGGCCCGGATCAGTCGGGTACGAAGTTCATCGCCAGCCCGTTGATGCAGTGGCGCAGCCCCGTCGGCTCGGGACCATCCTCGAATATGTGGCCCAGATGGCCGCCACAGCGGGCGCAATGGACCTCGGTGCGACGGATCAGGAACATGCTGTAGTCATCGCGGGTTCCGACAGCACCGTCGATCGCCTCCCAGAAGCTGGGCCAGCCCGTGCCGCTGTCATACTTGGTTTCCGAGCGGTAGAGTTCCTGTTCGCAGCCGGCACAGGTATAGGTGCCGTCGCGCGATTCCTCCAGCAACGGCGAGCGCTCGCCCATCAACTCGTTGGTATAGGCCCGTTCGGTTTCATGGTCACGCAGAACGGCATATTGTGCAGGGGTCAGCCGCTCGCGCCATTCCTCTTCGGTCAGTTCGACTTCGAACCGTTCATCGGCCAAGGCGCCCACCCCCAGCGGGACAAGACCCAGACCGATCGCAAACGCACGCCGAGAGATCATCGCGTTCTCCTTTTCCCTGGAATAGGGTAAGACCTATATCACGATCATCGTTTCGCCAGCGGATGCCACTCACAACCGCGTCACCGCAACCCGGATCTGCCCATGTCGCTGCCCCCCGGATTTCTGGATGAACTGCGTTCACGCATCTCGATCGCGCAGGTCGTCGGGCGCAAGGTGTCGTGGGACATGCGCAAGTCGAATGCCGGCAAGGGCGATTTCTGGGCGCCATGCCCCTTTCATCAGGAACGCACGGCCTCGTTTCATGTCGATGATCGCAAGGGATATTATTACTGCTTCGGCTGCCACGCCAAGGGTGACGCGCTGACCTTTGTGCGCGAGACTGAGAACATGGGGTTCATGGAAGCCGTCGAAACCCTGGCCCGCGAGGCCGGCATGCCCATGCCCGAACGCGACCCAGCGGCGGCGCAACGCGCGGACCGGCGCAGCGAACTGGCCGGCGTGATGGAGCAGGCGGCGCGATTCTTTCGGATGCAGTTGAATGGCGCGGCGGCGGTTGATGCGCGTGCCTATCTCGATCGCCGTGGCCTCAGCGATGCCCAACGCGAGCAGTTCGGAATCGGCTATGCACCCGATCAGCGCCAGGCTCTCTGGTCGCATCTGACCGGAGCCGGCGTCGCCCCCGACCTGATCGTTGCCGCCGGCCTGTGCGCGCGCCCCGATGACGGCGGCGTGCCCTATGATCGGTTTCGCGGCCGGATCATGTTTCCGATCCGGGATGCGCGCGGGCAATGCATCGCCTTCGGCGGGCGCGCCATGGCCGAAGGCGCGCGCGCCAAGTATCTGAACTCACCCGAGACCGAGCTGTTCGACAAGGGGCGCACGCTTTACAACATCGGCCCGGCGCGCGCGGCGATGGGCAAGGATGCGCCGCTGATCGTCGCCGAAGGCTACATGGATGTCATTGCCCTGGTTGGCGCCGGGTTCGAAGGTTCGGTCGCCCCGCTTGGCACGGCCATCACCGAGGACCAGCTGCGTCTGTTGTGGCGCCTGCACGAGGAACCGGTGATCGCGCTTGACGGTGATACGGCGGGCCTTCGGGCGGGTCAGCGTCTGGCCGATCTCGCCTTGCCGTTGCTGGCGGCGGGGCAGGGGTTGCGCTTTGCGTTGCTGCCATCGGGGCAGGACCCGGACGACCTGTTGCGCAGCGGCGGCGCCGGGGCCATGCGCGCGGTGATCGACCGCGCGGTGCCCATGGCGCGGCTGCTGTGGGAACGCGAAACGGCAGGCCAGGTGTTCGACAGCCCCGAACGCCGTGCCGCGCTGGACCGGCGTTTGCGTGCCATCTTGCAGCGTATCAGTGATCCGGTTCTGCGCACGCATTACACCGAGGAATTCCGCACGCTGCGCCGCGCGCTGTTTGCGCCCGACCGGGGGCAGCGGCCGGGCCCGTTTCGCCCCGGCCCGTTCCGGCCGGGGCGCCGGCCGGGTTCGCCCCCGGCCGCGCCCTTGCCGACCACGCGTGGTACGGCACTTGCCGCAGCCTCGAACGATCAGATCGAAGAGGAGTTGCGCGAGGCCATGATTCTGGCCGCGCTCTTTTCCCATCCCCAACAGATCGCGCGGTTCGAAGATGATCTTTTCCGCCATGAATCGTTGCGCGACGACCATCGCACCCTGTTCGCGATCCTGCTGGCCGCCGCGCACGAAGCGCCGCCCCCCGATCGCGCGGATCTGGCCGCGCGTGCCGGCGACGCGCTTGACCAACTGCGCGCGCGGCCCCATATCGCAAATGCGCCGCTTTACAGGCCCGGGGCCGATCCAGAGCAGGTGGCCAATTGCATTGCCGAAGACTTCGCGATCCTGCACGCGCGCCGCGCCGCGCGCCGCGAGATCGCCGAGGCGATGAGCGATCTGGAACATCTGCCGGACGAGGGGCTGACCTGGCGCCTGAGTCAGGCGGCCGATGCGCTGCAACGTGCCGGGAAACCCCGGATGGACGAAACCACCGATCTGGGCGAAGACCGCACCAGCCTTTCGAACCACCTGCAAAGCCTCATTGATTCGCAGGTCTGGGTGAAGAAGCGTCCGAATCGGTAAAATTCGCGCACAACCCCTGTGATTCGCCGAGGCGAGTCGCTACATCTTGATAGATTCGAATCACCGCCTTCGGCCGGAGGACCCATGGTCGCCAAAGACAATGATGACGCGAAAACCGAAGATCAGGACAGCGAATTCACCCTCGACATGAGCCAGGCGTCGGTCCGACGCATGATTTCTGCCGCGCGCGAGCGCGGGTTCATCACCTATGAGCAACTCAATCAGGTGATGCCGTCGGATCAGGTGTCATCCGAACAGATCGAGGATGTGATGTCCATGCTCTCGGAGATGGGGATCAACGTCGTCGAAGAGGAAGAGACCGACGAGGCCGAGGCGCCGGCGGCCAATGCCGGGGCTTCGGGTGCGACTGAACTGGTCGTGACCACCAGCACATCGGAAACACTGGACCGGACCGACGACCCGGTGCGCATGTATCTGCGCGAGATGGGCTCGGTCGAGTTGTTGTCGCGCGAGGGCGAGATCGCGATTGCCAAGCGCATCGAGGCCGGGCGCAATACCATGATCGCCGGGCTGTGCGAAAGCCCGCTGACGTTTCAGGCGATCATCATCTGGCGCGACGAACTTCTTTCCGAGGATGTCCTGCTGCGCGAGGTGATCGACCTCGACGCCACGTTCGGCACCGCGCTGGACGGCGACGAATCCGGTGCCTTTGCCGAAGAGCTTCAGGCCGCGCAGCCGCAGTCGCAAACGCAATCCGGGGACCAGACGCGCAAGAATTCCGAGCCCGAGCTCGACGCCGATGGCAACCCGATCGCCTCGAACGATGACGACGACGATGAGTTCGACCAGTCGAACATGTCGCTTGCGGCGATGGAGGCCTCGCTCAAGCCGCGCGTTCTGGAAACGCTCGATCACATCGCGGCCGATTACGAACAGCTTTCGGCTATGCAGCGCCATCGCATGAAGGCCACGCTGGAGCAAGATGCCCGGTTTTCAGCCAGCGAAGAGGCCGCCTATCAGAAACTGCGCTCGGAAATCGTCGAGCTGGTGAATTCGCTTCATTTGCACAACAACCGGATCGAGGCGTTGATCGACCAGCTTTACGGGATCAACAAGAAGATCATGACCATCGATTCCGGGATGGTCAAGCTGGCTGACCAGGCCCGCGTGAACCGGCGTGAATTCATTGACGAATACCGCGGCTACGAGCTGGATCCCACCTGGTGCGACCGCATGGCCCGCCACAAGGGACGCGGCTGGGACACGCTGTTCGACCGCTTTGGCGACAAGGTCGACGAGTTGCGCGGCGAGATGGCACAGGTCGGCCATTTCGTGGGGGTCGACATTCCGGAATTTCGCCGGATCGTTCAGCAGGTCCAGAAGGGCGAAAAAGAGGCCCGGCAAGCGAAGAAGGAAATGGTCGAGGCCAACCTGCGGCTGGTGATTTCGATCGCCAAGAAATACACCAACCGCGGCTTGCAATTCCTTGACCTGATCCAGGAGGGGAACATCGGCCTGATGAAGGCGGTCGACAAGTTCGAATACCGTCGCGGCTACAAGTTCTCGACCTATGCGACCTGGTGGATTCGCCAGGCGATCACCCGTTCCATCGCCGATCAGGCGCGCACCATCCGCATCCCCGTGCACATGATCGAAACGATGAACAAGCTGGTGCGCACCTCGCGCCAGATCCTGCACGAGATCGGCCGCGAACCCTCGCCCGAGGAACTGGCCGAGAAGCTGCAAATGCCGCTCGACAAGGTCCGCAAGGTGCTGAAGATCGCCAAGGAGCCGATTAGCCTGGAAACGCCGATCGGCGACGAGGAAGACAGCCAGCTGGGCGATTTCATCGAGGACAAGAACGCGGTCCTGCCGCTTGACAGCGCGATCCAGGAAAACTTGCGCGAGACGACGACGCGCGTGCTCTCCTCGCTGACCGCGCGCGAAGAGCGGGTGTTGCGCATGCGTTTCGGGATCGGCATGAACACCGACCATACACTGGAAGAGGTCGGTCAGCAGTTCTCGGTCACCCGCGAACGCATCCGCCAGATTGAGGCCAAGGCGCTCAGGAAGTTGAAGCATCCGAGCCGGTCACGGAAGCTGCGGAGTTTCCTGGATCAGTAAGTGGGGGCGCCGCGCGTGGCGCCTTTTGCTCTCTTGACCGTGGCGACTGATGCATGACAGTCAGTCGTGACGGGGTTTCGGTTCCGGTTTCCCTCGCTGAGATACGATCATTGCGCCACGCCGTCTTCCATTCTCGGCCGATGACAGCCCTCGACTGTCCCTTTGCGGCGTCAATATGACCGCCCGCTGGGTGTCCGCTAACCGAAGCTCTGCCGCCGCCGCCGTTCCTGCATCGCCATGACTTTCGACCAACCCGCCCCCGACCTCGCCTGCGCGCTGATCGGCGCGACAATGACGGTGCGCGGCTGCGCGGGCCTCATCACCGAAACCGAGGCCTACACCCCCGACGATCCGGCATCCCACAGCTACCCCGGCCGCACGAACCGCAATGCCAGCATGTTCGGCCCCGCCGGGCATGCCTATGTCTATCGTATCTACGGGCTGCACTGGTGCCTGAACGTGGTCGGTGCGCCGGGCCACGCGGTGCTGATCCGTGCGCTGGAGCCGATCGCGGGTCTTGCGGACATGGAATCGCGCAGGGGGCGCCAACCCCTCACCCAGGGGCCCGGCATGCTGGCGCAGGCGCTGGGGGTCACCGGCGCCGATGATGGCCGGCCCTTTGGTCCACCCGATTTCCACATCACGCCAGGCGCGCCTCGCGGCATCGTCACCGGCCCGCGCATCGGCATAACCCGCGCCACCGACCGGCCCTGGCGCTTCGGCCTGGCGGGGTCACGCTTTCTCAGCAAACCGTTTCCCGCTGCCTCGGGTTGATCGGCCGCCCTTCATCTTGCCGCAAAATACGCCGGGGGTGAATTCGCGGCACGCGAAGAGGGGGCAGCGCCCCCTTTCCACGCCGGCCACGGGATCGCCGTTCAGGCCTTGCCGCGATAGATGTCGATCAGCTTGCCCAGCATCGCCAGCGCCTCGTCGCGCGGCCGCTGAAAGCTGTTGCGCCCGATGATCGATCCGTTGCCGCCGCCGTCACGGATGGCGCGGGCATCGTCATAGACCGAATCCGCGCCCTTTTTCGCACCACCCGAGAACACCACGATCCGCCGCCCGTTGAAGCTGGCTTGCATGCAGTGGCGCACCCGTGCGGCCTGCGTGGCGATGTCGATGCCCTCGGCCTCGTAGACCTTCTTGGCCTCGGGCAGCATCAGGTGGTCGGTGGACAGCTTGATCTTGATGACATGCGCGCCCAGCAGCGCGGCGATCTGGGCGGCATAGGCGGCGACGTCGATCCCGGTTTCGCCGTCCTTCGTCACCGCCTCGCCACGCGGATACGACCAGATCACGGTGGCGACGCCCTTGCGCGCGGCCTCTTCGCGCATCGCGCTGATTTCCTCGTACATCTCCAGTTGCGCATCCGAACCGGGATAGATGGTAAAGCCGATCGCCGAACAGCCCAGCCGCAACGCGTCATCGACCGACGCCGTGATCGCCTGGTTCTTGCCCGCGCTTTCGGCCATCAGCGAATTGGCCGAATTGGCCTTGAGGATCGTCGGGATTTGCCCGGCATAGCTGTCCGCCCCGGCTTCGATCATGCCCAGCGGCGCGGCATAGGCGTTCAACCCTGCATCGATCGCCAGCTGGTAGTGGTACTGCGGGTCATAGGCGGCCGGGTTCGCGGCAAAGCTGCGTGCGGGCCCATGTTCGAACCCCTGATCGACCGGCAGGATGATCATCTTGCCGGTGCCGCCCAGTTTGCCGTGCATCAGCATCCGGCACAGGTTGGCCTTCACGCCGGGGGTTTCGCCTTCGTAGTTGGAAAGGATTTTCTGAACAATTCGCGTCGCGCGCATGGGCGGGCTCCTCTGTTGGCATGTTGGCGCAGGGATAGATTGGGAAATGCGGCACGGCAATGGTCAAGCCATGGCGTTACCGCTCTCATGGTGAATTTCTCCCGGTCAGGCACCAATATGGCGCAGGGCCTCGCGCCGGGCAAAGGGTTTCAGGCGCGCGCCATGCACCGCGATCCAGTCGCGCACGCGCTGGGGATTGTGTTTCGACAGGTCGCGCAACCACCAGCCGATCGCCTTCTGGATGAACCAGTCGTGGTCGTCGGCATAGGTCTCGGCCCAGCCCAGAACGCGCTCACGCACCGCCAGATCGGCTGCCTTGGGATGTGTCAGCCGGGTCCAGGGCAGGGTCATCACCAGGGCGGCGCGGCGGGTCCACATATTGGGGTGGCGGGTCCAGGTTTCGACCGTGTCGAGCCGCGCGGGATCGGCCACAAGCCGTTTACCGCCTGCGGCGGCGGCGTGATCGGCAATTGCCCAACTGTCGAACTGCGGCACCCAGCCCGCAATCAGGGCCCAGGCCGCCTGGTCGTCAGGCCGGATGCGCGCCTGTAACAAGAGCTTGGCAGCCGCGATCCGGGCCTCGTGAATGTCGCTTTGCCAGAGCGCCGATGCCAGTGCCAGGCGTTCGTCCAGCGTGCAGGCCGCCCGCCAGTCCTTGACCAGCGCCTCGATCTGCGGGACCGCCACCCCCAGGAACGGCCGGTCGGTCTTGTGATAGGCGGCCATTTCGGCGGCCTTTTCCGGGTCGGCCAGCGCCCGCAGCGCGGCCAGTGCCTGATCGTCCGTGGGGTTGTCGTTCATGGCCGTCTCGCTGCGATGCGGTGGCGCGCGCCCGTTTCGTGTCACTCGACGGTGACGGATTTCGCCAGGTTGCGGGGCTGGTCGACATCGGTGCCGCGCGCCAGGGCGGTGTGATAGGCCAGAAGCTGGGCGGGAACGGCATAGATCATGGGCGCGATCAGGTCCGGCACCTTGGGCATGGTTATGTGCTGCCAGACCGCGCCGGCCTCTTCCAGACCCGCCCGATCCGAGATCAGCAGCACCTGGCCATGGCGCGCCATGACCTCCTGCATGTTCGAAACGGTCTTTTCGAACAGGGCGTCGCGCGGCGCCAGCACCACCACGGGCATGGTTTCCTCGATCAGGGCGATGGGCCCATGCTTGAGTTCGCCCGAGGCATAGCCCTCGGCATGGGTATAGCTGACTTCCTTGAGCTTCAGCGCCGCTTCCAGCGCAAGCGGATACATCGTGCCGCGGCCCAGAAACAACACATCGCTGGCGGGAGCGAGTTTCTGGGCGATGGCCTCGATCTCGCCTTCACGGTCGAGGGCCCGGCGCATCTGCCGGGGCAGGTCGGCCAGCGTTTGCAGCTGGCGGGAAACGTCGCCGGCGCTCAATGTCCCGCGATCCAGACCCGCCTTGAGCGCCAGCAACTGCAGCACCAGCAACTGGGCGGTGAACCCCTTGGTCGAGGCCACGCTGATTTCCGGCCCGGCCAGGATCGGCAGCGCAACATCGGTTTCGCGGGCGATGGACGAGGTCGGCACATTGATCACGCCGATGGTGCGGGCCACCTGATCCTTGACATGGCGCAGCGCGGCCAGCGTGTCGGCGGTTTCGCCCGATTGGCTGATGAAGATCGCCACGCCGCGATCCGACACGACCGGCTGGCGATAGCGGTATTCCGAGGCGATGTCGGTCTCGACCGGTATCCGCGCCAATTGCTCGAACCAGTATTTCGCCACCTGCGCGGCATAGAACCCGGTGCCACAGGCGACCAGCGTGATCCGGTCGCAGTCGCGGAAATCCACGGTCTCGGGCAATGCCAGCGCCGTGCCGTCGGCATCGAGATGAAATTTCAGCGCGGCTTGCAGGATGCCGGGCTGCTCGGCGATCTCCTTGGCCATGAAATGGCGATACCCGCCCTTGTCGACCCGCGTCTGGTCCATCCGGATGCGGCTGATGGCGCGGTTGGCGCGCCGGCCCTCGGCATCGAAGATTTCGGCGCCCGCGCGGGTCAGCACCGCCCAGTCGCCCTCTTCCAGATAGGTGATCTGGTCGGTCATCGGCGCCAGCGCGATGGCGTCCGATCCCAGATACATCTCGCCTTCGCCATGACCGATCGCCAGCGGCGATCCGCGGCGCGCGGCGATCATCAGATCGTCCTCGCCCTCGAACAGGAAGGCCAGCGCGAACGCCCCTTCCAGACGTGCCAGCGTCGCGGCTGCGGCCTCGACGGGGGTCATGCCCTCGTCCAGGTGGCGGCGGGTCAGCATGGCGACGGTCTCGGTGTCGGTCTCGGTTTCGTGCACCAGACCGGCGGCGGAAAGCTCGGCGCGCAGGGTCTTGAAATTCTCGATGATGCCGTTGTGAACCACCGCGACCCGGCCGGAACGGTGCGGATGGGCATTGCTTTCGGTCGGGGCGCCATGCGTGGCCCAGCGGGTATGGCCGATGCCGGCCTTGCCGACCAGCGGATCATGCACCAGCGCGTCCGACAGGTTCACCAGCTTGCCCACGGCGCGCCGCCGTTCCAGCTTGCCGTCACTGACCACCGCGATCCCGGCACTGTCATAACCGCGGTATTCCAGCCGTTTCAGGGCCTCAAGGATCAGCGGCGCGACCTCATGCGTTCCAAGGACGCCAACGATTCCACACATGTTCAGTCCTCGCGCGATCCTGCCTTCAAAGCCAGAAGGCGTGCCCGCAGCCTGGATGCCAGGCCCGGCTTGTTGACTTGCCGCGCCCGCGCCAGCGCCAGCGCGCCCGCGGGCACATCCTGCGTGATGACCGAGCCCGAGCCGGTCATCGCATCCGCGCCCACATGGACGGGGGCCACAAGCATTGTATCCGATCCGATGAACGCGCCCGCGCCGATCTCGGTGCGGTGCTTCATGACCCCGTCATAGTTGCAGGTCACGGTTCCCGCCCCGATATTGGCGCCCGCTCCCAGGCTGGCATCGCCGATATAGGACAGGTGATTGACCTTGGCGCCTGCGTCCAGAATGGCGTTCTTGATCTCGACGAAGTTTCCGACGCGCACGTCTTCGGCAAGTTCGGTGCCGGGGCGCAGGCGGGCAAAGGGGCCAACCTGCGCGCCGCGGCTGACATGGCAGCCTTCGAGGTGGCAGAAAGGCCTGATGTCGGCATCGCTTTCGATCGTGACGCCGGGGCCGAACACCACATTCGGCCAGATCACCGTGTCGCGCCCAATCGCCGTGTCGAGTGCAAAGAAGACCGTCTCGGGCGCGATCATCGTCACGCCGTTGTCCAGCGCCTCGGCGCGCGCGCGCGCCTGGAAAGCGGCCTCGGCCGCGGCGAGTTCGGCGCGGGTATTGATACCCAGCGTCTCTGCCTCGGGGCAGGTGACGACCCCGGCCGACAGGCCGCGTGCACGCGCCAGCGCGACGATATCGGTCAGGTAGTATTCGCCCGCGGCATTGGCATTGCCCACCTCGGCGACGAGTTCGAACAAGACGCTTGCATCGGCGCAGACGACGCCCGAGTTGCACAGGGTGATCGCGCGTTCGGCCGCGGTGGCATCTTTGTATTCGACGATCCGTTCTAGCCTGTCGCCGGCCGTTACCAGCCGCCCGTAGCGCCCCGGATCGATGGCTTCGAACCCCAGCACGACCACCGCATGGTGCGCGCGCGCCGCGATCATCGCCGTCAGGGTTTGCGCGCTGACAAAGGGGGTGTCGCCATAAAGGACGATCACGTCGCCCGCCGCCCCTTCCAGCGCGTCGCGCACCTGCAAAACGGCGTGGGCGGTGCCCAGTTGTTCGCCCTGATGCACGATCCGCGCGTCTGGATCGTGGGCCAGGGCGGCCTTCGCAACCGCCTCGGCGCCATGTCCGGTGACGACCACCACGCGTTCGGGTTCCAGCGCCGCGCCTGCCTGCATCGCATGCGCCAGCAACGGCGCGCCGCCCAGAGGGTGCAGAACCTTCGGGCGATCGGAATTCATGCGGCTGCCCATACCGGCGGCCAGAATGACAAGCGAAACTGACATATTTCGTCCCAGAATGATCGCCCCGTTCTATCCGATGGCCACGCTGTTGCAAGCGCGCGCGGACTCACATCGCGTGACAGTCTGAAACAAGGCAAGAAAGCGCCGCTTTGGGCTTCATCTTGCCAATCAATACGCGCGGGTGAATTGGCCGCAGGCCAAGAGGGGCGCAGCCCCTGGCGCTGATGATGGCGCGCGCGCCGCGCTCAGCCGCGTGTCCGCCCACGCCTGCGCCCGCCACCATCGGCGCCGGTATTGTGGCTGACCACGGGCAGGGTCACCACCCGCGCCAGTTCCGGAAAGCGGTCGATGGCATGCGGTATCGCGCTGGCATTGACGAAATGTTCCTGAAAGCGTGGCTCGATCGCGGTTTCGACCTTGTGGATGCGCTTGACCTGGGCCTCGATCGCCGCGCGCGCGCCGGCATTGCACAGCGCCAGCCGCGCGCCGGTTCCGGCGGCGTTGCCGGCGCTGGTCACCTTGTCCAGCGGGCAATCGGGGATCATGCCCAGAATCATGGCGTGGCGCGCACTGATATGCGCCCCGAAGGCCCCCGCCAGCACGACGCGCTCGACCCGCTCGACGCCCATTTCATCCATCAAAAGCCGCGCCCCGGCATAAAGCGCGGCCTTTGCCAGCTGGATGGCCCGTATATCGCCTTGTGTCACGCTAATGCGCGGGCCGCCGGTATCGGTCGCATCATGGATCAGATATGCATGTGTCCGGCCGTCGGCGATACAGCGTTCGGTGCCGGTCTGCGCGGGGCTGCCGATCAACCCCGCCGTGTCGACGATGCCGGCAAGCCGCATCTCGGCCACCGCCTCGATGATGCCCGAGCCGCAGATGCCGGTGACGCCGGTGCGGGCCGTGGCCTCGCCAAAGCCCGGCTCGTCCGACCACAGGTCCGAGCCGATGACCTTGAAGCGCGGCTCTTTCGTGCGCGGGTCGATGGCGATGCGTTCGATGGCGCCGGGCGCGGCGCGCTGCCCGCTGGAGATCTGCGCCCCCTCGAAGGCCGGGCCCGTCGGCGAAGAACATGCCAGAACCCGCTGCCGATTGCCCAGAAGAAGCTCGGCATTGGTGCCGACATCGACGATCAGCACCAGATCGTCGGATTGTTCGGGCGCCTCGGACAGGGCGACGGCAGCCGCATCCGCCCCGACATGCCCGGCGATACAGGGCAGGATGTAAAGCTGCGCCTCGGGGTTGAGCGCTGTCAATTCCAGCTCGCGCGCGGGCATGGCCAGGGAATCGGATGTCGCCAGTGCAAACGGCGCCTGGCCCAGTTCGACCGGGTCGATACCCAGAAACAGATGGTGCATGACCGGGTTGCAGACCAGCACGGCCTCCATGATCGCGGCGGGGTCGGCGCCGGCCTCGGCCGTGACCGATTGCGCCAGCGCGTTGACGGCAAGGCGCACCGCCGCAGTCATCTCGGCATCGCCGCCGGGGTTCATCATCGCATAGCTGACCCGGCTCATCAGGTCTTCGCCAAAGCGGATCTGGGGGTTCATCACACCGCCCGAAGCGATGACCGCACCGTTCGACAGATCGGTCAGATGCGCGGCGATCGTCGTCGAGCCCAGATCGATCGCCAGGCCCAAAAGCGGGCCTTCGTGAAATCCGGGCCAGATTTCAAGAATCCGCGCCGGGCCGGGCCGGTGATCGGCGAAGATGGCGACCGTCACCGACCAGTTGCCTTGGCGCAGCACCGATTGGAGCTTGCGCAGAATGCCGGGGCTGGCGGTGATGCCCTCGATATTCCACTGATGCCGCAAGGCGTTGCCCAGACGTTCCAGATCGCCCGAGGGTTCGTGCATATCGGGCTGCGCAACCTCGACGAAATAAAGGCGCGTCGCCGGGTCCATGGCGATCGCGCGCGCGCTCGCGGCCTTGCGCACGACCTGCCGGTGCAACTGGCTTTCGGGCGGCACGTCGATAAGAACGTCGCCCTGGATCTGCGCCTGGCATCCCAGCCGCCGCCCGTCGATCAGGCCGCGCTTGTCCTTGTAGCGTTGTTCGACGGCGTTCCATTCGCTCAGGGCATCGGGGGCGACGGTCAGTCCGTGCTTGGGGTAATTTCCATAGCCCGGCGTGATCTGGCATTTCGAGCAGATCCCGCGCCCGCCGCAAACGGAATCGAGGTCAACCCCCAGCTGCCGCGCGGCGGTCAGAACCGGCGTGCCCAGCGGAAAGCGCCCGCGCTTGCCGGACGGCGTGAAGACCACCAATGCGTCGCTCATGTCCTGACCTGCCTTCCGCGGTGACAGGCGCAAGATAACCGGGCGGTTTGGCCCGGACAGGGGCAGAACGACATGACCCGGCAGAAAACGACCCGCGAGCTGCCGTTCTGCCCGATGCCGATGCGCAGGTCAGCCAGGGCGGACCAGCGTGAGCCTGCGGGCAGAGGTGCCATCGGCTGTGGCAGCGTCCACCATCAGGCGCGCCTCGGCGATCAGGGCGATCATCACCTCGACATGACGCGATGCCCGCCAGGACGCGCCGGCGCATGCCTCGGGCCGCGTGCGCTGGGTTTCCAGTTCCTCTTCCAGCGCGATCAGGGTGCGCACGGTCTCGGGCCCCAGGGGCGGCGCTGCCGGCAATCGCAGCACGCGGCGCAGATCGGTCTCGCGCCGATAGTCGGCGGTGCCGATCCGCGCCGCACGCAACAGCAGACGCGGCCGTCGCGATGCTGCGATAGTTGATAAAATGGAAACAATAGGGTCGTGCGGTGGACAGAACATGCGGCATCTCCGGCGCAGGTTTCGGATTGTGCAGGCAAGTGTTACACAACCTTTGCGGGTGTCGCGTGCGGATATTTCCAGCGTTCGCAAGGTTCAGGACGTGTAGAACTTTGTGAAACATGCTGACCGGATCGACGGGATTAAGGAACCGGTAACCAATGCCGAGAATGCTCAATTGTTGAATAATGGTAAACAATACGGTGCGAGTGAGCAGTCTGATCTGGAAGATTCAGGAAACGGTGTGTCGTCCATGACCTCCAACCTCAAGCCGATTCACGCGTTGCCGGCATGGGTGCCGTCGGCGGTGCGTCTGTATCTGTCGCATACCGAGAGCGGGCGCTCGTTGCGCGATATCGCGCGCCACGAGGGGGTGCATGCCTCGACGGTCTTGCGTCAGGTCCGCCGTTTCGAAGCCCGTCGAGATGATCCATTGGTCGATTGTGCGCTGGATCGACTGTTGCGCGCGCAAATCGGCCGAAACTGTTTCCAAAATGGGGGTGATCGCGGCATGCTGAGTTCGACTGTCCAATCCTGCGCCGACCGAACCGGCGCGCCACCGCTCCATGCTTTGGACGAGACGCACCTGAACCAGGAGGCTTGCCGCGTCCTGCGACGGCTGGCCGAGCCTGGTGCATTCCTGGCGGTGGCCGTAGACATGGATCGGGCCGTGGTCTTGCGCGATGGCGCCGACGGCGCGGTGCGCCTGGCGGTTGTCGAACGCCCGGTTGCCGAGGTCTTCGCGTTGCGTGAATGGATCACCTGCAAGAAACCCGGCCGGGTCGCCCGCTACGAGATAGCACCCGCCGGCCGCGCACTCTTGCGTGGGCTTCTGGCCGCGCGTGGCGAAGGCCACGAGGCCGGGTCAAAGCCAGAGCCCGGTTCCGATGCCTCTCGCGATGAGGGGCACCGCCCACGCCCCTACATCGGTGAAAGCCCGGTGACGGCGCTGGCCCGGCGGCGCGATCACCAGGGCAAACCGTTTCTGACCCCCGACCTGGTTGCGGCGGCCGAACGGCTGCGCGAGGATTTCGAGATCGCGCAGATGGAACCCCGAATCACGCAGAACTGGGAGCGCTTTCTGAGCGGGGGGGCGCGGGAGTCGGGGGCACCTGCCGTGCCGGCGGGTCGGAGTCAACAGGCAGCGCGCGAGCGGGTCGCCCACGCACTGCAGGAACTGGGGCCCGGGCTTGGCGACATGGCGCTGCGATGCTGCTGCTATCTAGAGGGGCTGGAGACAGCCGAAAAGAAGTTGGGCTGGTCAGCGCGCTCGGGAAAGATCGTGCTGCGCATCGCGCTGACCCGCCTCAAGCGCCACTACGAGGAGAAGGGAGATGCGGCCAAGCTGATCGGTTGAGCCGTCGCGCGGCGAGGGCGGCAATACCGGCCGCCCCGACTGTTCAGATGTTCTCGGATTGCGGCATGCCGAGGACATGATAGCCCGAATCGACCATGATCAGATCGCCGGTCGTGCAATTTCCGTAATCCGAGCACAAAAAGACCGCCGCCCCGCCAACCGCTTCCAGCGTAGCGTTATGGCGCAGCGGAGCGTTGGCCTCGGTGAAGCGGTAGGTCTTGCGTGCCCCGCCGATCGCCGCGCCGGCCAGTGTCTTCATCGGCCCCGGTGAAATCGCGTTGACGCGAATGCCCTGCGGTCCCAAATCGTTGGCCAGATACCGCACCGATGCCTCAAGCGCGGCCTTGGCCACGCCCATCACGTTATAGAACGGCGTGACACGGTTCGACCCGCCATAGGTGAGGGTGATCAGCGAACCGCCCTGCGGCATCAGTTCTGCCGCCCGCCGCGAGACATCGATGAAGCTGAAGCAGGAAATGTCCAGCGAATGCTTGAAGTTGTCGCGGCTGGTGTTGACGAAGCGCCCGTGCAATTCGTTCTTGTCGGAATAGGCGATCGCGTGGATCAGAAAGTCGATCGTGCCCCAGCGTTCCGCGATCGCGGCAAAGGCCGCATCCAGGCTGGCATCATTGGTGACATCGACATCGACCAGCAGGTCCGATCCCACCGACGCTGCCAGCGGCGCCACGCGCTTTCCAAATGCCTCGCCCTGATAGGAAAAGGCAAGTTCGGCACCCTCGGCATGGAGCGCCGAGGCGATGCCCCAGGCGATCGAGCGGTCATTGGCGACACCCATGACCAGCCCGCGCTTGCCCTTCAACAACTCGGCCATTCGCGCTTACTCCTGAAACGTGCTGAGAACCAGCGTGGCGTTGGTGCCACCAAAGCCGAAACTGTTGGACAGGACGGAATCGAACGCCACCCCTTCGCGCAGTTCAGTGACGATCTCGTGCGGGCGGATCTGGGGGTCGAGTTCGTTCACGTTGATCGAGGGGGCGATGAAGCCCTTTTGCATCATGATCAGCGAATAGATCGCCTCGTGCACGCCGGTCGCCCCCAGCGAATGGCCCGTCAAGGACTTGGTCGATGCGATGGGCGGCACGCCGTCATCGCCAAAGACGCGGCGGATGGCCTCGACCTCGGTCACGTCGCCCGCCGGGGTCGAGGTGCCGTGCGCGTTGATATAGCTGATCTTGCGATCCTGGGGCAGGGTATCCAGCGCCAGACGCATCGAGCGTTCGCCGCCTTCGCCTGAAGGAGCCACCATGTCATGCCCGTCCGAGGTGGCGCCATAGCCCGTGACCTCGGCATAGATCTTGGCGCCGCGCGCCTTGGCGTGTTCCAGTTCCTCCAGCACCAGCATGCCGCCGCCCCCGGCGATGACGAAGCCGTCGCGGGTGGCGTCGAACGGGCGCGACGCGGTCTCAGGCGTGTCGTTGTATTTCGACGACATCGCACCCATCGCGTCAAAGAGGCATGACAGGGTCCAATCCAGCTCTTCGCCGCCGCCGGCAAAGACGATGTCCTGCTTGCCCATCTGGATCAGCTCGGTGCCGTTGCCGATGCAATGCGCCGAGGTCGAACAGGCCGATGTGATCGAATAGTTCACGCCCTTGATCCCGAACGGGGTCGCCAGGCAGGCCGAGTTCGTGGAGGACATGCACCGCGTCACCATGAACGGCCCCATGCGCTTGGGGCTGCCCTTTTCGATCACGATCTTGTGCGCGTGAAAGAAGTTGGACGTGGACGGCCCACCCGAGCCGGTGACCAGCCCCGAACGCGGGTTCGAGACATCGCTCTTCTCGAGCCCGGCATCGGCGATGGCTTGCTGCATGGCCAGGAAATTGTAGGCCGCACCCGGCCCCATGAAACGCAGATCGCGCTTTTCCACATGATCTTCGAGAACGATCTGGGGCTTGCCGTGGACCTGGCTGCGAAAGCCGTGTTCGGCGTATTCAGGGGCAAACACCACCCCCGAGCGTCCGGCCCGCAAGCTGGCTTCCACCTCGGCGACGGTGTTGCCGATGGGCGAGATGACCCCGATCCCGGTGATGACGACGCGGCGCATGTAATTCCTCCTTCGTGATCGCGGGTCAGGTCTCTGACAGCGCGACCTTCATGTCCTTGACGAGGTAGATGGTCTCGCCGTCGGCCTCGACCCGGCCATCGGCGACCCCCATGGTCAGGCGGCGGGTTTGCACGGCCTTGGTGAAGTCGACGAAATACCGCAACAGCTTGCGATCGGGCCGGACCATACCTGTCAGCTTGACCTCGCCCACACCCAATGCGTAACCGCGACCCTGCCAGCCGCGCCACCCTAGGTTGAAACCGGTCAGCTGCCACAGCCCATCCAGGCCCAGGCATCCGGGCATGATGGGGTTGCCCGGAAAATGGCATTCAAAGAACCAGAGGTCGGGTGTTATGTCGAACTCGGCCACCACATGGCCTTTTCCGTGGGCGCCGCCGTCGGCGGAAATGTCGGTGATCCGATCCATCATCAGCATCGGCGGCGCGGGCAGTTGGGCATTGCCGGGGCCGAACAACTCGCCGCGCGCGCAGGCAAGCAAGGCCTCCTTGTCGAACTGCGTCGGATATGGCGCCATATGCTGCGATCCTCCTGTCTGGGGCGTGTTCCCCCTCTAGCACCTGCGCTTTGCGGCTGACAAGCCGCGCTTTTGGGGCAGGGCGGTGGGGGTTGTGAACACCGGATCGCGATTTGCGAACGTCTCGGTGGGGGCAATCGGTGTCACAGGCATTGAAACAGGGCGAAAACGCACTCTATATTCCAGTCATGACAATAGATTTCGCCACCCAGAACGAAACCGCCATGGACCAGGCCGCCGAATGGCTGGCCGAGGCTGGGTTGCGGCCGACACGCCAGCGGCTTGCGCTGGCCGCCCTTCTGGTGGGCGATGGGCGTGATCGCCATGTCACCGCCGAAGGGCTTTTCGGTGCGGCAATCGAAAGCGGCGAGCGGGTGTCGCTGGCGACGGTCTACAACACGCTGCGCGCGTTTTGCGAGGCGGGCCTGCTCAACGAGATCACGGTCGATGCCACGCGAAGCTATTTCGATACCCGCATCGACGATCATCCGCATTTCTTCCTGGAAGATCAGCAGCAGTTGTCGGATGCGCCCTCGGACCAGCTTGAGATCGCGCGCCTGCCCAAGGCGCCCGAGGGGTTCGAGATTGCGCGGGTCGATGTGGTGATCCGGCTTCGGCGCAAGGGCTGAGGGCCGGACACGGATGTTGTCCTATCAGCACGGCTATCATGCGGGCAATGCCGCCGACGTGCACAAGCATGCCCTGCTGGCGGCGATGCTGGACTACATGACCAGAAAGCCCAAGCCGCTGTTCTATCTGGAAACACATGCCGGGCGTGGCCTCTATGACCTGGCGGGCGAACAGGCCCGCAAGACCGGTGAGGCCGAACAGGGTATCGGCCGCATGGCCGCGCGTTTCGCGCCGGATCACCCGTATGCGCGCGCGCTGGCGTCGGTCCGGGGGGAACACGGTGCAACGGCCTATCCCGGCTCGCCGATGATCGCCGCGCATCTGTTGCGTGAGACCGATGTTCTCCATCTGGCCGAGCGCCACCCCGCCGAACACGCTGTGCTTGCCGCAGTGATGCGACCGCATCGCGCGCGGGTCCATTTTCGCGATGGTTTCGAACTGGCGCAGGCCCTGACGCCGCCGGAACCGCGGCGTGGCCTGATGCTGGTCGATCCAAGCTATGAAACCGCGGAGGATTACGCGAACATGGCGCCCTTCCTGCGCCGGATCGCGCGCAAGTGGAACGTGGGCGTGATCGTCCTGTGGTATCCGTTGCTGGCGGATGCCCGGCATGCCGCGATGCTTGGGGCGCTGGAAGAGGCGCATCCGGGCGCCCTGCGCCACGAAATGCGGTTTCCGCCGGCGCGTCCCGGGCACGGGATGATCGGTTCGGGCCTTTTCGTGATCAACCCGCCGTTCGGGCTTGAGGCCGAGGCGGCGCGACTGGCAAGGCAATGCGCCGCGCTGTCCCATTGACCTGGCGGACTGCTTCGCAGACGCCTCTTGCGCCGCTTCGCGGCGGTATGGGGGCTTTGCCCCCGGCCCGTCCATCTGCGATGGCCGGGCCTCCCCCAGGATATTTCATGACAGAAAATGACCATGTTCCGCGCTGCGCACCCGTTGCGTGGACGTTGCGGTGGGCCGCGATCTTCGATAGATCGGCGGCAATCGTATCGAGAGGATTATCGGCATGACCGCCTCAGGCACCAAGCCGCGCAAGCTTTTCATCAAGACCTATGGCTGCCAGATGAATGTCTATGACAGCGAGCGCATGGCCGAGGCGCTTGGTGGGGCGGGATATGTGACGACCGATCGGGCCGAAGACGCCGACATGATCTTGCTCAATACCTGTCATATCCGTGAGAAGGCGGCCGAGAAGGTGTATTCGGAACTGGGACGACTGAAGCCGCTCAAGGCCGCCAATCCCGACCTGAGGATCGGCATCGCCGGTTGCGTGGCCCAGGCCGAGGGTGAGGAGATCCTGCGCCGTGCCCCGGTTGTCGATCTGGTGGTGGGGCCGCAGACCTATCACCGGCTGCCCGCGCTGGAGGCCGCGGTGCGTGCCGGTCAACGCCCCGTCGATACCGAGTTCCCCGAAGAGGACAAGTTCGACCATCTGCCGAGAACGCCGCGCACGCGGCGTGCCCCGACCGCGTTCCTGACCGTGCAGGAGGGTTGCGACAAATTCTGTGCGTTCTGCGTCGTGCCATATACGCGCGGCGCCGAGATCAGCCGCCCGGTCGATCGGCTGATGGCCGAGGCGCGCGACCTGGTGGAGCGCGGGGTGCGCGAGATCACGCTCTTGGGGCAGAACGTGAATGCCTATCACGGCGCGGGCCCGGATGGCCGCGACTGGTCGCTGGCGCGGCTGATCCGCGCGATGGCCGGGATCGACGGGCTGGAGCGCATCCGGTACACCACATCGCATCCCAACGACATGGATGACGACCTGATCGCGGCGCATGCCGACACGCCCAAGCTGATGCCCTATCTGCATCTGCCGGTGCAATCGGGGTCGGACCGGATATTGAAGGCGATGAACCGCAAGCATCGGGCCGAGGATTACCTGCGTCTGATCGAACGGCTGCGCGCGGCGCGGCCGGACCTGCTGTTGTCGGGCGATTTCATTGTCGGTTTTCCCGGCGAGACCGACGCTGATTTCGAGGACACGATGAATCTGGTCCGGGCCGTCGGCTATGGCCAGGCCTATTCGTTCAAGTATTCGGCCCGGCCCGGCACCCCCGCCGCCGAGCGCGCCGGTGTCGCGCCCGAGGTCATGGATGCGCGCCTGCAGCGATTGCAGGCCTTGCTGGCCGAACAGCAGCGCCAGCAGCAGGAGGCGATGGTGGGCCGCGAGGTCGATGTGCTGTTTGAAAAGCCCGGTCGCATGGCCGGGCAGATGGTGGGCAAGTCCGATCACCTGCATGCCGTTCATGTCGCCGATCACCGCGCCCGCGTGGGCGCGGTGATGCGCGTCAGAATCACCCAAAGCGCCACGCATTCGTTGAGTGGCGAACTGGTCTGAGCGCCGTTGCATGAACCCCTCGTGGCGCGTTTGTGGTCGCCTTGCGTGACAAATATGGCCTGCCGATGCCGGATTTCGTCCCTGCAGGATGGAAACACTCTTCCAAAGCGTTGTGAATTTGCTAGTGTTTCTCAATCGCTAGGGGCCTGACCCGCCCGGATTTCCGTTCTGCCCGGAAACTCGGCATGACTTGGGCAGACCCGCGCTGGGGGTAAACATAAAAAGGACGATGGCTGTGGTGAAATCGATTTCCAAAGCTGTTCGGATGCTTGCTGGTGCCGCTGCCACGGCGCTGATTGCGGTCAGCATGATACCGGCCGACGCATCCGCGCAACGGCAAAGAACCATTGTCGGCGAACAGTATGTGCCGACGATCTGGGTTGATCCCGACGGGTGCGAGCACTGGGTGATCGACAACGGTATCGAGGGCTACATGACGCCCAACCGCACGCGTGACGGGCGGCCGGTCTGCAACCGTGCGAATACCTGTCTGGTCGAAAGCGCCGATACGCTGTTTGCGACGGGCAGCCATCGGTTGCGCCCCGGCGCCACCGAGCGGCTGGGCGAGTTCTTTCGCAATAACGGCGCGTCTGCCTTCGTGGTTTATGGCCACACCGATCCGCGCGGCGGGTTCGAATACAACATGCGCCTGTCGGAAAACCGCGCGCGCACGGTTGCCAATGTCGCCATCCGCAGCGGCGGGTATGTCGCGACGGCGCGCGGCTTCGGGCCCTTGCATCCGGTTGCGTCGAACGACAGCGCCGACGGCATGGCGCAAAACCGCCGTGTCGAAATTCTGTGTGTTCGCTGAGTCCGGGGGAAGCCATGACAACGATGAAAACCATCCTGCTGGGCGCGGCTGCGCTGGCGCTTGCTGCCTGCGCCTCGGGGCCTGAGGGCAACTTTGTCGAGATCAACCCCGAGGACAACACCTCGGATCGGCACCTGGGCGTTCAGAACCATGTGTCGAACATGCGCGATGCGGGCATATGGGTCGATCCTCAGGGCTGCGATCACTGGATCGTCGATGAAGGGATCGAAGGCTACATGTCTGCCCGCCTCGATCCCTACGGTAATCCCGTCTGTTCGGGGATCGCGCCACCGACGATCGCGGTCGGGCGCTATCGCCGCGGCACCTGAGGCCGCATCGCCAGCAACGACGACACGCGCGGCGGCCTGGTCGGATCGCCGCGCGACCTCTTACGTCGGCGTGACAATTGTCGCATTTGTGCACCGTTGAGCAGCCGGAGTCCGCCTGACTTGTGTCAGCGGGGTGAAATTCCCATATGGGTTCTTGCCACCGTCCTGCGCAGTTGGCAGCATGAGACATGGTCCGTCGTGGACCTTAACCCTGATCGAGGAGTCCTTGTTGGGCATCGGCACTCTGACCACCCCGCTCAACCCCGGTGATCCGTTGCAAACGCAGATCGAGTTCGCCGACAACCGCCTTCTGATTGATCTGTGCGGCGAATACGACCGCAATCTTGCACGGCTCGAACACGAGCTTGGCGTGCAGATCATTCGCCGTGGCAACCAGTTGCACATCATGGGCGAGGCCGCGCTGCGTGAGCGCGCGGTCGAGACCTTGCAGACGCTTTACGCCCGGCTGGCCGAGGGGCGCGAACTGGAATCCGGTGACATTGCCGGGGCGATTCGCATGGGCAGCGACCGGCTTGACGGCGAAAAGCAGCTTGAGATGTTTCGCAGCGGGCGGATCGAGATTCGCACCCGCAAGAAGACGGTCATCCCGCGCACCAGCGCACAGCAGGACTATACGCGCGCCCTGTTCGATCAGGAGCTGAATTTCGGCATCGGGCCTGCCGGCACCGGCAAGACCTATATCGCCGTGGCCGTGGCCGTGCACATGTTCGCCGAAGGGCATGTCGATCGCATCATCCTCAGCCGTCCGGCGGTCGAGGCGGGCGAGCGGCTGGGGTTCCTGCCCGGCGACATGAAGGAAAAGATCGATCCCTACATGCAGCCGCTGTATGACGCGCTGAACGATTTTCTGCCGGGCAAGCAGTTGCAAAAGCTGATGGAGGAGCGTCGGATCGAGATTGCACCGCTGGCTTTCATGCGCGGGCGCACGCTGGCCAATGCCTTCGTGGTTCTGGACGAGGCGCAGAATGCCACCGAAATGCAGATGAAGATGTTCCTGACCCGTCTGGGCGAGGGCGCGCGCATGGCGATCACCGGCGACCGCAGCCAGGTGGACCTGCCGCGCGGCATGTCAAGTGGCCTGGCCTCGGCCGAACGTATCCTGAAAGGGGTCGAGGGTATCCGATTCTCGTATTTCTCGGCCGAGGATGTGGTGCGCCATCCGCTGGTCGCACGGATCATCAAGGCCTATGAACGTGACGAACAGTCCTGATTGCGCGATGCCGGTCGATGTCAACACCGAGGATGACCGATGGGGCGATCTGGAACCCCTGGCCCGTCGCAGTTGCGCGGCGGCCTTGCGGTATCTGGGGTACGATCCCGCGCTGTTCGAGATCAGCATTCTGGCCTGCAACGACGCGCGTATCCAGACGCTGAACGCGCAGTTTCGCGGCAAGGACCGGCCGACCAACGTGTTGTCCTGGCCGGCCTGGGATCTGGCTGGCGAGAGCCCTGGCGCGGCGCCCGCGCCCCCTGAACCCGGAACCCCGGACATGCCCGAGGCCCTGGGCGATCTGGCGCTGGCCTGGGAAACCTGCGAAGGCGAGGCGCGCGAACAGGGCAAGAAACTGGACGATCATGTCGCCCATCTGATGGTTCATTCGGTCCTGCATCTTCTGGGCTACGACCATGAACATGCGGCCGATGCGCACTTGATGGAAGAAACCGAAGCGGCAATACTTGCAACCATGGGGATTGCCGACCCATATTCCAGCCTGGACGGCCCGCCGGATGACGCGGCGGATACCGTTGAAACATATATCGGAAAGGTCTGATGAACGATTCCCTATCCGGCTCTGAGGCGGCGCGCAGCGCGCCGGAAGAGGCCGACCCCTCGTCTGACAGTAATGGCCAGCGCGGTCTGATCGGTCGATTGATCTATGCGCTGGCATCGCCCGAAACCCAGGCCGAGAGGGACGAGCAGATCAATGCCAGCATGCGGCAGGTCTTGCCGGGTCTCACGAACCTGCGCCGGTTGCGCGTGGCCGATGTCGCCGTGCCAAAGGCCGAGATCGTGGCGGTTCCGGTCGATATCGGTCGCCGCGATCTGATCGAGATCCTGCGCGAAAGCGGATTTTCGCGCATTCCCGTCTATCACGAGACCCTCGACAAGCCCCTTGGCCTATTGCTGCTCAAGGATCTGGTCCTGCATCGCGGTTTCGATCCGGCGCAGGACGATGTCGATCTGGCGCCGTTGTTGCGTCCGATCCTGTTCGTGCCGCCGTCGATGCCGCTGGTTGTGCTGCTGCAGAAGATGCAGACCGAGCGCACGCATATGGCGCTGGTGATCGACGAATACGGTGGCGTCGACGGTCTTGTCACCATCGAGGATCTGCTGGAACAGGTCGTCGGCGAGATCGAGGACGAACACGACACCGAGGATGAACGCCTGTGGCTGGAAGAGTCCTCGGGCGTGTGGCTGGTGCAGGCGCGCGCGGCGCTGGAAGATGTCGAGGCCCTGCTGGAGACCGATCTGACCGAGGGCGTCACAGATGAGGATGTCGATACGCTGGGCGGGCTGGTTTTCGTGCTTCTGGGCCGCGTTCCGGTGCGCGGTGAGGTGATTCCGCATCCCGCAGGCATCGAGATCGAGGTTCTTGAAGCCGATCCGCGGCGCGTCAAACGCCTGCGCCTGCGGCGCAACGTGACCAATACGCCCCGTTCTGACGAAAGCTGATCGCGTGGCCGGGCTCGCGCGGCGTGGATCGGGCTTTCTGCGCAAGCCACGCCTATGGGTTCCGCTGGCCGGGGCGTTGTGCGCGTTTGGGCAGGCACCCTGGGGTTGGTGGCCGCTGACCGTACTGGGGTTGGCGGCGGTGATGCTGGCTGTCGGTCGGTCGCGCCGGCCATGGGCGGGTTTTGGGCTGGCGTGGCTGGCGGGGTTTGCGGGGTTCGGCCTGGCCCTGATCTGGATCGTCGAGCCCTTTTTCGTCGATCCCGACCGCCATGCCTGGATGGCCCCCTTCGCGCTGATCCTGATGGCGGGCGGCCTGGCACTGTTCTGGGGGCTGGCAGGAGCCTTTGCCGCTTGGGGCGGATCGCGCCCCCTGGCGCGGATCTGGCTTTTCGCGCTGGCGGTTCTGGCGCTGGAGGCATTGCGCGGGCATCTTTTCACCGGCTTTCCCTGGGCCATGCTGGGCCATGTCTGGATCGGCACGCCGGTTGCGCAGATCGCTGCCGTGTCGGGCGCGCTGGGTCTCAGCGCGCTGACGCTGGCCCTGTCGGCGGGGCTGGCCACGGGCTGGGTTCGGGCGCGGCATGGGCGCCGCTGGCGCGCGGGCTTGTCCGGTAGCCTGGTTGTGGCCGTTCTGGCCGCCGGCTGGGGCTGGGGCAGCGCGCGGATCGCCGCGCCGATGCCGGAAGCTTCGCAGGTGCGCCTGCGCGTGGTGCAGCCCAACGCGCCACAAGCCCTGAAATGGCATCCGGACCATGCGCAGACGTTCTTTGATCGCCATCTCGACTTGACCGGGGCGCCGGCACCGGACGGCCGTGCGCCCGATATGGTCATCTGGTCCGAAACATCGGTGCCGTTCTTCCTGGACAACGCCACGGGCGGGCTGGACCTTGCCGCCGAGGCCGCGGACGGCGCGGTTCTGGCGCTGGGCATCCAGCGCCGCGAATCCGCCCCCGGCGGGCCTGCGGCGTATTTCAACAGCCTGGCGGTCCTGGACAATGACGGCGCGGTGAGCGCGGTCTATGACAAGCATCACCTGGTTCCGTTCGGCGAATATGTTCCGTTGCTGGGCGGGCTTGCGGGGCGCCCCGGTTTCGAATGGCTGTCCGGTTTCGCGGCGCGGGCGCTGACCGGCTATACGCCGGGGCCGGGCGCCCGCGTGCTGGAGCTTGGCGATCTGGGCCGGGTGCTGCCGCTGATCTGCTACGAGGCGATCTTTCCCCGGCATTCGCGCGCCGCGCAACGGCCCGACTGGATCTTGCAGATCACCAACGACGCCTGGTTCGGCGACTGGATCGGGCCGTTCCAGCACCTCGCGCAGGCGCGTCTGCGCGCGATCGAACAGGGCCTGCCGCTGGTGCGCGCGGCCAATACCGGGGTTTCGGCGGTGATCGACGCGCGTGGCGGCGTGGTGCAGGCGCTGGGCATGGGCCGTGCCGGCACCCTCGATGCCGATCTGCCTGCGGCACTTGAGCCAACGCCCTATGCCCGCTGGGGCGACGGACCGTGGCATATCGGCCTGGGGCTCGGCATCTTCGCCATCGCCGTATCGCGTTGGCGCCAAAACCGATTGACGCGCCGCGGGTAACGGTATAGCGGCATAAGGCCCGTCACAACGGCTTCCTGGCGTGACGGTGTAAACCCTAATGGAGCACTTTCAGCATGACTCGGCAGAATTACGTTTTCACCTCGGAATCGGTTTCCGAGGGCCATCCCGACAAGGTCTGTGACCGCATTTCCGATGCCATTCTCGATTATCTTCTGACCGAGGATCCCTTGGCGCGCGTCGCCTGCGAAACCTTCGCCACGACGGGGCTGGTGGTGATCGGCGGCGAGATCGGCCTGCCCGAACGCGACGGCCGACCCGGCAGCGAACGTCTGAAGGATGTGATGGGCCGCATCAGCCAGATCGCGCGCGATTGCATCAAGGATATCGGCTATGAGCAGGACAAGTTTCACTGGAACACGTGCCATGTCCTGAACTTCCTGCACGAACAATCGGTGGACATCGCCCAGGGCGTCGAACGCGAGGGCGCGGGCGACCAGGGGATCATGTTCGGCTATGCCGTGGATGAAACGCCACAGCTGATGCCGGCGCCGATCCTGTATTCGCATGCGATCCTTCGCCGGCTGGCCGAGGCACGCAAGGCCGGCGAATTGCCGATGCTGGGGCCGGATGCGAAAAGCCAGCTGACCCTGCGCTATGCCGACGGCCGGCCAAGCGAGGTGATGCAACTGGTCGTGTCGCACCAGCACCTGGACCCGTCGCTGACCAGCGAGGATGTCAAGGCGATCATCCGTCCCTATATCGACGAGGTCGTGCCCGAGGGCTGGATCAACGGTGGCACCGAATGGCATGTGAACCCGACCGGAAAGTTTCTGATCGGCGGGCCGGATGGCGACGCGGGCTTGACCGGGCGCAAGATCATCGTCGATACCTATGGCGGTGCCGCGCCGCATGGCGGCGGCGCCTTCTCGGGCAAGGATCCGACCAAGGTCGATCGCTCGGCCGCTTACGCGGCGCGGTATCTGGCCAAGAATGTCGTTGCGGCCGGATTGGCGCGCAAATGCACCTTGCAGATTTCCTATGCCATCGGCGTGGCGCGGCCGCTGTCGATCTATGTCGATACCCACGGCACCGGCGCGGCGCCCGATGCCGAGATCGAAAAGGCGGTGGCCAAGGTGATGGACCTGACGCCATCGGGCATTCGCGCGCATCTGGAACTCAACCGCCCGATCTATGCCCGCACGGCCGCCTATGGCCATTTCGGTCGCGAACCCGAGGCCGATGGCGGTTTCAGCTGGGAGCGCATCGACCTGGCCGAGCCGTTGAAAAAAGCGCTCTGAGCGCGGCGCGGCGAACCGTGCCATCGACGGGCACCGCCTTGGGATGGCATTGTCGGAAAGACGGTATCGGCGGCCGGTCGCACGGACTTGCCGCCGATTGCCGTTCCAGCCTGGTCCGGCTTCCAACTCAGGCAAAGGCGATACGATCATGACCGATTCCCCGTCCGGGATTCCCGCCAAGCGCAATTTCTACGGTCGGGTCCATGGCAAGACGCTGCGGCCCAGCCAGAAGCAGTATCTGGCCGAGGACCTGGACGCCGTGCGCCTGCATGGCGTCACCCGCGATGAGAACCCGGCGCGGCGTCAACTGGACCTGTCGGTCCTGCCCGGCGACGGCCCCGTCTGGCTGGAAATCGGCTTTGGCGGCGGCGAGCATCTGGTGCATATGGCGCAACGCTACCCCGATGTGCGGCTGATCGGCTGCGAACCTTTCGTCAACGGGATCGCCATGGCGCTGGGGCGGATGCGCAAGGTCGCGGTGCCCAACATCCGGCTGCATCCGGGCGATGTGCGCGATCTCTTCGACGTTCTGCCCGATGCCTGCCTGAAACGGGTGTTTCTGAACTATCCCGACCCTTGGCCGAAGGCCCGGCATCATCGCCGCCGGTTCGTCACGCCCGAACATCTGGTGCCGCTGGCGCGGTGCTGCGCGCCGGGGGCCGAGTTCCGGGTGGCGACGGATATTCCGGATTACGTGCGCCAGACCCTTGAAGAGGTGCCATCGGCCGGTTTCGATCTGATCGCGCAGGGTGGAACACCCTGGCAAGACTGGATTTCAACGCGCTATGAGAAAAAGGCACTGCGCGAGGGACGGGTGCCGCACTACCTTACGTTTCGCCGCCAGGGCTGATCGGACAGTCCATTCGCAACCGCCTGCCCAGACCACGGCCCAAGGGTGCCGCGGGCATCGGTGCGGAACGACATTCTGAATTGGATTGGAGCGGGTAGCGGGAATCGAACCCGCGCGTTCAGCTTGGGAAGCTGACAGGCTACCATTACATCATACCCGCCTGTGCGCGATCCTCTAGCCTTGGCGCGCCATTGCGTCAAGGGTCATGCGTGCCGGCCGGGCGAACCCTCAGAACGGGATTTCGTCGTCCATCTCGGGCGAGGAGCCGCCGCCAAAGCCGCCCCCTTGCGCGCCGCCACGTCCGCCACTGCCGCCGCCGTAACCGCCGCCGCCGCCAGATGAGTCACCGCCAAAGTTGCCGCCGCCACCGCCGCCATCGCCGCGACCGTCGAGCAGGGTCAGCTCGCCGCGGTAGGGGCGCAAAACGATCTCGGTCGTGTAACGGTCCTGCCCGCTCTGGTCTTGCCATTTGCGGGTTTCCAACTGGCCTTCGATATAGACCTTGGAGCCCTTGCGCAGATACTGTTCGGCGATGCGACCCAGCGGTTCGGAAAAGATGGCGACCGAATGCCATTCGGTCTTTTCGCGACGCTCGCCTGAGGCCTTGTCGCGCCAGGTCTCCGAGGTCGCGATCCGGAGGTTCACGACCTTGCCGCCGTTTTGAAAGCTGCGCACCTCGGGGTCTCGGCCAAGATTGCCGATGATGATGACCTTGTTGACCGACCCTGCCATGCGCTTTGCCCTTTCGCGTGAATTCCGAATCTTCTGCGTCCCATGGGTACACCACGCGCACAAGGTTGAAAATTGGTTAATCGGTGTTGGCGCCGAGTGCTTGGATACGGCGCGATTCGCCGCTATAGTGTGGCCTTTGCATGTGGAAGGCAGGACGCGTTCCACGCATGGCGCCTGCAGGGGTGGGGACAGTCGCATGATCCGATCGGTCTGTGCAGTCATGGGGCTGACGTTTGTTGCGCTTGTGATCGGTGCGCAGACACAGGCCAGCGGGCTTCGCCTGGGTGGTGGTGGAACGTCGCGTCAGGACGTGATGCGCAACCAGACCCGGGTGATCGACACGCGCCTGTCCAGCCAGTATTCGTCCTCGACCCGGCACCTGCCGTCATCGGTGCGCAGCGACGGTGCCATCCCGACCTATAGCGGCAGCTATCGCGGCCCCTATCTGGATCTGGCGCGCGCCGCGGCGAGGCAGCACAACGTGCCCGAAGAGCTGTTTTTGCGCCTCGTGCACCAGGAAAGCCGCTGGAATCCGGCCGCCATCTCGCGGGCGGGCGCGCGCGGTCTGGCGCAGTTGATGCCGGATACGGCGCAACTGCTGGGGGTCAACCCGGACGATCCCCGTCAGAACCTTGAGGGGGGCGCGCGGTATCTGGCCATGATGTACCAACGGTTCGGCAACTGGCGCCTGGCCCTTGCCGCGTATAATGCCGGCCCCGAGGCCGTGCGCCGCCACAACGGCGTGCCGCCCTTTGCCGAAACGACCGACTATGTGCGCATCATCCTGGGCACCGGTTGACGCGGGCTGACACAAGTCGGCGTCAGATCCTGGGCACGACCGGGCCTTGCCCCGGCTTCTTGCGAAAGGCCGAAGGGGTCATGCCGGCGGTTTTCTGAAAGGCGCGGGTAAAGTAGCCGGGCGAATTGTAGCCCAGCATTTCGGCGATCCGGTTGATCGGCATGCGGGTTTCGGCCAGCAGGCGCCGCGCCTCGAACAGGATGCGGTCCTCAAGCAGTTGATGGGCGCTGCGGCCACAGGTGGCGCGGCAGGCCCGCGAAAGATGGGTCGCGGTGACGCCCAACACCTCGGCGAATTCGGCCACCGACAGGTTCGACCGGAAATCGCGCTCGAGCAGGGCGGAATAGCGCGCAACCAGGCGTTGCGCCGCCAGCGGCCGGCCGGGCAAGATGTCGATGTTGTTCTCGCGTTCGATCTGCCGGTCAAGCCAGACGCCCAGCAGGCCCAGATGATGGTGGGCGGCGCGCGCTGCGCTGGCGCGGGAGCTTTCAAGCTCGCGCTGGATGCTTTCGAGGATCGACACCAGTTCCTTTTGCGAGATCGGGTCGCGCGGGCGCAGGAACTGCGGGGTTGCCGGCAGGTCCAGCCCGTGCTTGCGGCCAAAGAAGACGGCGGTGCCCTGGACGCGGGGCGCGACCTCGAATCCATGCATGACGCCGGGGGGGATGAAGATGGCGTTGTGCGGACCATATCCGCGTGTCGTCCCGGCCACGGTGATCCGGCCCTGGCCCTGGGTGAACCACAACAACACCGGTTCGCGCAGCGAACGCATGGCCTCGACCCGCCAGCGCCCTCCGGCGGCCAGTCTGGCAATGGGGGTCAGGCGCAGGGCCGAGGGGGCGTCTGGAATGATTGTCATGGCGAACCTTCTGGCGGGCGATTATGGCCAGCCTAGGAAACCAATCCGGGCAATCCCAAGACATTTTGCACCTTTCGTGCCACAAAGCGGGCTTCGCGCGGCAGACGTTGCAGAAAGGTGACTCAGTCGCCGCCAGGCAAATCCAGACGATCCCATCGCTTCATGCGGTTGCGAAACCAGCTTCGCTGGCGCTTGGCGTATTGGCGCGTGGCAAGTGTTGCGTCGGACTCGGCTCGTGCCAACGATATATTGCCCCGCAGATACGCGATCAGCTCTGCCGCGCCGATCGCGCGGGTCCAGAGCGGGGCGGTCGGCTGGCCGGCATCGTCTGGCCAGTGGGGCAGGGCGGCGCGGACCTCGTCCAGGGCGCCGTCGCGCAGCATGGCGGCGAATCGCCGTGCGATTCGCTGGTTGAGCCAATGACGTTCGGGGGCAAGGGCCAGCGCTGTGGCCCGGTCGACCGGCAGCAGCGGTGGGCCGGTTTCCGCCTGCCAGGTGGCAAGGCCCCGGCCCGTGGCCTTCAGCACTTCCCAGGCGCGCTGGACGCGGGCGGGATTTCGCCGATCGATCCGCGCGGCGGTCTCGGCGTCCAGCTCGGCCAGCAGCGCCTCCGCCCCCGCATCGCGCATCATCGCGTCGGCCTCGGCGCGGATCGCCGATGGAACGGGGGGGATGCGGGCCAGCCCCTCGGTCAGGGCGGTCAGGTACAACCCTGTCCCGCCCACGATGACGGCATTCGGATGGCGGTCCAGAAGGGGCGCAACCTCGCGCAGCCAGTGCCCGACCGAATAGTCGGCGCCGCGTGGCACATGCCCGTAAAGACGATGCGGGGCCTGTGCCAGCTCGGCGGCCTGCGGACGGGCCGTGAGGATCGACCAGCAGGCATGCACCTGCAAGGCATCGGCATTGATGATGACGCGGCCCTGTTCGCGCGCGATCCGCAGCGCCAGCGCCGATTTGCCGCTGGCCGTCGGCCCGGCGATCAGCACCGGCCGGTCGGGATCGGGCAGGGGGATTGGCAAGTCAGGCATGATGTGGCCGGGGCAGGGGCGAATAGGCGTTGAACCCGGCCCCCGTTTGCGACATTTTGCGCGCGATTGAAACCATTCTGTTCGATTGCCCGATTGCCGCGTGATCAACGGCGCGTGGATCGTGGCAATGAAAGGCCCAGATGACCCAGCCAGCCCCCGTCAAGTATCGCCGCGTCCTGCTCAAGATCTCGGGTGAGGCCCTGATGGGCGATCAGGGATACGGGCTGCATCCGCCGACCGTCCAGCGCATCGCGCAAGAGGTGAAGTCGGTGCACGATCTGGGCGTCGAGATCTGCATGGTGATCGGCGGCGGCAACATCTTTCGCGGGTTGCAGGGCTCTGCGCAGGGGATGGAACGCACGACCGCCGACTACATGGGCATGCTGGCCACGGTGATGAACGCGCTTGCGATGCAATCCGCGCTTGAGGCCCTGGGCGTCTATACCCGCGTGATCAGCGCCATTCCGATGGATCAGGTCTGCGAACCCTATATCCGCCGTCGCGCCGTTCGCCATCTTGAGAAAAAGCGCGTCTGCATCTTTGCTGCCGGCACCGGCAATCCCTATTTCACCACCGATACCGCCGCCACCCTGCGGGCCAACGAAATGGCCTGCGAGGCGATCTTCAAGGGCACCAAGGTCGATGGTGTCTATGACAAGGATCCGAACCGGTTCGACGATGCGAAACGGTATGAAACCGTCACCTATGATGAGGTCTTGCAAAAGAACCTTGGCGTGATGGATGCATCGGCCATCGCATTGGCGCGCGACAACAATCTGCCGATCATCGTGTTTTCGCTGAACGAGCCGGGGGGATTTTGCGGCATCCTGCGTGGCGAGGGCACCTATACCCGCGTTCAGGGCTGACGCGGGGTGCGCAAGACTGCGCAAGACTGTGGCAATCCGGCGAGGGCCGGTATAAACCTGTGATGAACTGGCGTCCGGCGCGGACCGTCCACCGTGCAGGCGCAGAAGGCACAGAAAACGAAGAGAAACACCATGTCCGACGATATCGACATCGACATTGACGATCTGCAGCGCCGGATGGAAGGCGCGCTCTCTTCCCTGCGGACCGAATTTGCCAGCCTGCGCACGGGTCGCGCCTCTGGCTCGATGCTGGAGCCGATCCAGGTCGAAGCCTATGGCCAGATGACCCCGATCAACCAGGTCGGTACCGTCAATGTGCCCGAGCCGCGGATGGTGACCATCAACGTCTGGGACAAGGGCATGGTCGGCAAGGTCGAAAAGGCGATCCGTGAAAGCGGCCTGGGGATCAATCCGCAACTCAACGGCACGATCATCATGCTGCCCATCCCCGAGTTGAACGAGGAACGCCGCCGCGAGCTTGCCAAGGTTGCGGCCGGCTATGCGGAACACGCGCGCGTCGCAATTCGCAACATTCGCCGCGACGGTATGGACCAGCTCAAGAAGGCGAAGGCCGCCGGCATGAGTGAGGACGAGAACAAGATCTGGTCCGATGAGGTGCAGGAACTGACCGACCGCTATATCGGCCATGTCGACAAGGCGCTTGAGGCCAAGCAGGAAGAAATCATGCAGGTGTGATCGCCCCTGCGCAGGCTTCCAGCTTTCCTTGTGAACGGAGTATCCATGCCCTCGACCGCGCCGAAAACCCCCGAACATGTTGCGATCATCATGGATGGCAACGGCCGATGGGCAACGCAGAAGGGGTGGCCCCGGCTGGTCGGACACCGAAAGGGGGCAGAGCGGGTCAAGGCGATCGTGCGCGCGGCCCCCGATCTGGGCGTGAGATGGCTGACGATCTATGCCTTCTCGACCGAGAACTGGAAGCGCTCGACCGAAGAAGTGATCGGGCTCATGGGCCTTTTCGCGCGGTATATCCAGCGCGAGGCCGAGGATATGTCGCGCGAGGGTGTGCGCATGCGCTTCATTGGCGATCGCTCGCGCCTTGATCCCAAGTTGCAGGATCTGATGCACTGGATCGAGGACCGCACGCGCAACAACACGCATGTCAACCTGACCGTTGCCATCAATTACGGCGGGCGCAACGAGTTGGCGCGCGCCGCGCGCAAGCTGGCGCGGCAGGCCGCCGAGGCGGGGCTGGACCCCGACACGATCGACGAGGCGGCACTGTCGAACGCGCTGGACACCCAGGACATTCCCGATCCCGATCTGGTGATCCGCACCTCGGGCGAAACGCGCGTGTCGAACTTTCTGCTGTGGCAGGCGGCCTATGCCGAGTACGAGTTCACGCCGGTTCTCTGGCCCGATTTCACCCCTGAAGTGTTTTCCGAGATCCTCAGCCGTTACGGGGCGCGCGACCGCCGTTTCGGCGGTGTGGGCACATGACCGACGCCCGGTTCGGCGACCTCAAGGCCCGTGTGCTCTCGGCGCTGGCCATGGTGGCTGTCGGGATCGGCGCCTTGTGGGTTGGCGGGCATGTCCTGGCGGCGCTGGCCATCGCCTTGGCCGGGCTCATGGGCTGGGAGCTTTATCGCATGGTCGTCCCCGATGCGCCGCAGGGACGCGCCGAGGCACATGGCGTGGTCGCGGCCATCCTGGTGGCGGTGTTTTCCTATACCTGGGGGGGGCTGGTTTCGGTCGCGGGGCTGGGTCTTGCCGCCGCGATCCTGGCCATGCGGATGCCCCGCGATGCCCGCATCTTTGGCGCGTATATGGCGCTGATCCTGCTGGGTGCGCATGGTTTCATCGTCTTGCGCGGTGAATACGGGCTGGATTGGGTGCTGTGGCTGGTGCTGATCGTCATTGCATCCGACGTGGCGGGCTATTTCGCCGGCCGCCTGCTGGGCGGGCCCAAGTTCTGGCCGCGCATCAGCCCGAAAAAGACCTGGTCGGGCACCATTGCCGGCTGGGTTCTGGCCGGGGTGGTGGGCGCGGTGTTCATGGACATCCTGGATGTCGGCGCGGGGCTGATCGCGGTGTCGATGCTGCTGGCGCTTGCCGGGCAGATGGGCGACATCGTGGAAAGTGCGGTCAAGCGCCGCTACCGGATCAAGGACAGCTCGAACCTGATCCCCGGACACGGTGGCGTGCTGGATCGCTTCGATGCGATGCTGGCCGTCGTGGCGCTGGCGCTTGTGTTGTCGCGCCTCGGCGTTCTGCGCGCCTTGACGGTGGAGGCGGGGTGATGCGCAGGGTTTCGGTGTTCGGATCGACCGGGTCCATCGGCGAAAGCACGCTTGATCTGATCGCGCGCCGATCCGACCTCAAGGTCGCGGTTCTGACCGGCGGGCGCAATATCGCAAGGCTGGCCGAGCAGGCGCGCGTGCATGGCGCCGAGCTTGCGGTGACGGCCTATGAGGAGTGCTATCGCGACCTCAAGGAGGCACTTGCCGATACCGAAACCGCGGTCGCGGCCGGACCCGCGGCCATTGCCGAGGCCGGAAGCCGGCCCGCGGATTGGGTGATGTCGGCCATCGTCGGCGCGGCCGGGCTGGCGCCGGGCTTTGCGGCCCTGTCGCAGGGCAAGATCCTGGCACTGGCCAACAAGGAATCGCTGGTCACCGCCGGGCCCTTGCTGATGGCCGAGGCCCGCACCCACGGCGCGACGGTACTGCCCGTCGACAGCGAGCATTCGGCCGTGTTTCAGGCCCTGGTGGGCGAAGACGTCACAGCCGTGGAAAAGGTGATCCTGACGGCATCGGGCGGCGGTTTGCGCGACTGGCCGCTGGAGCGCCTGGCATTGGCTGGCGTCGCCGACGCCGCCGCGCATCCCAACTGGTCGATGGGTCAGCGCATCACCATCGATTCGGCCAGCATGTTCAACAAGGCCATGGAAGTGATCGAAGCGCATGAGTTCTTCGGCCTTGCTCCGGCGCAGATCGAGGTTCTGGTCCATCCGCAGTCGATGGTGCATGCGCTGGTGGGGTTTTGCGATGGCGCCTTGATGGCGCATCTGGGCGCACCCGACATGCGGCATCCGATCGGATATGCGCTGAACTGGCCCGACCGCGCCGACCTGCCGGTTGCGCGGCTTGATCTGGCGACGGTGGCGCGGCTGGATTTCGCAATACCTGACCCGCGCCGCTATCCCGCGCTGGGGCTTGCGCAGCAGATCATGGCGACGGGCGGTGCCGCGGGCGCGGTGTTCAACGCTGCCAAGGAATGCGCGCTCGATCAATTCATTGCCGGGCAGATCCGGTTCACCGATATGGCGGCCGTTGTCGCCGACACACTGGAAAACTTTGCGGCGCGCGCCGATATAGGCAAGGCGCCCGGGACATTGGCAGACGTTCTGGATATTGACGCCGAGGCGCGCGCACTGGCGGAGAAGACCGGGCGGGCGCGCAACCGCTCTGCCTCCGGGGCGGTTTGAGGAGCGAGAGATGGATTTGACGGCGTTGATTCCCAGTTTCGGGAACCTGTTTTTTACCCTTGGTGCTTTTGTGGTGGCCCTGTCCATCATCGTCGCTGTCCATGAATACGGCCATTACATCGTCGGCCGCTGGTCAGGCATTCACGCCGAGGTCTTTTCAATCGGCTTCGGACCCGTGCTGTTCAGCGGTATCGACCGGCACGGCACCCGCTGGCAGGTCGCCGCCCTGCCTTTCGGCGGATATGTCAAGTTCATGGGCGACGCCAACGCGGCCTCGGCGGCTGACAACGCCGCGATGGCGGAAATGAGCCCCGCTGAGCGCCGCCGCTCGATGCCCGGCGCACCGCTTTGGGCGCGCGCGGCGACGGTCGCGGCCGGGCCGGTGTTCAATTTCCTGTTCTCGATCCTGATCTTCGCCGGTTTCGTCATGCTTAACGGGATCGCGGCTGAATCGCCGCGGCTGGGCACCGTCTATCCGTTGCCCGCCCCGACGCAGGACTTGCGCGAGGGCGATCTGATCACAGCGATCGAGGGGCAGCCGACAGAAACCTTGCAGGACTATTACCAGGTCGCCGAGGATGTGCCGGGCGCCCCCACCGTCGATTACACGGTCGAACGCGACGGTGACACAATGGCGCTTGAGGGGCCGCATCCGGTTCCGGCGCGCGCCGCGGGGATCACGCTCAACTCGGCCGCGCGCGATGCGGGTATGCGCACCGGCGACGTGATCCTTGAGGTTGACGGCAGGCCGGTCTGGTCGTTCAGCCAGTTGCCGACCATCGTCAACGAAGCCGAGGGGCAGCCCTTGCAGTTGCGCGTCTGGCGCGACGGGGACGAGATGGATCTGACCCTGATTCCACGCCGCACGGATCTGCCCCTGCCCGAAGGCGGGTTCGAAACGCGCTGGCTGATCGGGTTGCAAAGCGGGGCGTTTTTCGACCACCCCACCCGCCAGCCCGCCGCATCAGAGGTGCTGCCCTATGCCGTCGACCAGACCTGGAGCGTGATTGCCCGGTCGATGTCAGGGCTTTATCACATCGTTTCGGGGGCGATCAGCACCTGCAACCTGTCGGGACCGATCGGAATTGCGACGACCTCGGGCGCCATGGCGGCCGAAGGGGGGTGGTCGTTCGTCTGGTTCATCGCAGTCCTGTCCACGGCGGTCGGGCTTCTGAACCTGTTTCCGATTCCCATTCTCGATGGCGGGCACCTGGTCTTTCATGCGTGGGAGGCCGTCACCGGCAAACCGCCGGGCGAGCGCGCGCTCAGCGTTCTGATGACCATTGGTCTGGTTCTTCTGGGGTCTCTGATGCTGTTTGCGCTGTTCAACGACCTGTTCTGCTGAAAACTGCGGCCAGGGGCGCGCATCCTCCATCGCATTGCCTCAGACCTGTCACAATCGTGCCGCATTGGCGGGCGATCAGCGTGACATGACGTCGAGACGGAGGCTTGGTCATGCATCTTGTCACCCCCGCCGCCCGCGGACTGCGCACCCTGTTCGAAGCGGGATCGGATCGGTTCTGGTTCGCCCTGGCCGTCGCATCGGGCCTGTTGCTTGCAAGCTGGCTGGGTGACATGGCGCTTCGCCATCTGTTGACGCCCAATCCCGGTTATCTGGGGTACTGATCCGCCCGGTAGGGATTTTCCCATCAAGTCCCATCTTCGACGAGCGCGGCCGGGCCATTGCCTGAGCTGCGCCTCACCGATTCAAGACCCCATGGCGCGCGCAGCTGTGTGATGCGTGCATCCCTTTTCGCGAAAGCTGTGAATAAGTGCCTCAGCGCTTTGACAACGCGATCCTCAACCGATACTCAGGAAAAAACAAACAGCGGTAAAAAACGGGGCTAGGAATGCGCGTCTTCTGCATGAGCACCATTGCGCGCAACCTTGTGGGGGCAACCGGGCCACTGCAGCGTGTTGTGTCAATTTTCCTTTTTGTATCAATGGTTTCGCTTGGTGTTTCGGCCCCGGCCGAGGCGCAGACCTATCGTTTCGATTCGGTTACGGTCCAGGGAAATCAGCAGATCGATGCCGAAACCATCGCCGGATTCGCGAGAATCGCCCGCAACCGCAGCATGTCCGCGGCCGAGTTGAACGACGCCTACCAGCGCGTGGCCGGCACCGGCTTTTTCCGTTCGGTGGACTTTGCTCCCAGCGGGTCGCGGCTGATCATTCGCGTGCAGGAATACCCGATTCTGAACCGCGTGAATTTCGAGGGCAATCGCCGCGTTGACGACGAGGATCTGGCATCGGCGGTGCAATCGCGCTCGGGCCGGGTCTATTCGCCCAGCCAGGCCGAAGCGGATGCCAACACCATCGCCGAGGTTTATGCCGAACAGGGCCGCCTGGCCGCGCGCGTCACTCCGCGCCTGATCGAACGCGGCAACGGACGTGTCGATCTTGCCTTCGAGATCGCCGAAGGCAGCATGGTCGAGATCGAGCGCATTAGCTTTGTCGGCAACCGCGACTTTTCCGAGCGCCGGTTGCGCAACGCCATCGAAAGCGCGCAGGCCGGCTTTCTGAGCTGGCTGTTCCGCGTTGATAACTATGACGAGCGGCGCATTGCCGAGGATCGGCGAACCCTCCAGGATTTTTACCTGTCGCGCGGCTATGCGGACGCGGAGGTCTTGTCGGGGGTCACCGAACTGACGCGCGAGCGCGATGGTGTCTATGTGACCTTTACCATCCGCGAGGGGCAGCAATACCGGTTCGGTTCGGCCTCGGTTCAGTCCGAGATCAGCGGCATCGACCCCGCTCCTTACGAAGAGGCGCTGACGGTTCGGTCCGGCGCGCTTTATTCGCCGGTGGTGATCGACAACCAGATCCAGCAGCTTGAGCGTGTCGCCTATCAGTCGGGCGAGCGTTTCGTGCGCGCCGAGCCCCGTCTGACGCGCAATGAACGCGAAGGCACGATCGATCTGGCGTTCGCGCTCGTGCGCGCCGATCGCGTGTTCATCGAGCGTATCGACATCGAGGGCAACACCACCACGCAAGACAACGTCATCCGGCGCGAATTCCACGTGGCCGAGGGGGATCCGTTCAACCCCCGCGAGATCCGCGAAGCGGCTTCGCGGATTCGCGAACTGGGCTTTTTCTCGGATGTGCAAGTGACGCCGCAGCCGGGTCGCGCGGACGATCAGGCCGTGGTGGATGTCGAGGTCGAAGAGACGACCACCGGCTCGCTGGGCTTTGGCCTGAGCTATGGCGCGAATGATGGCATCGGCGGCAACCTGACCTATAGCGAGGCCAATTTCCTGGGGCGCGGCCAATCGGTCTCGGCCTCCATCTCGACCTTGGAATCGGCCCGCGCACTGGAGTTTTCGATCACCGAGCCGGCGTTGTTCGACCGCGATCTGGCGGCCAGCCTCGATATCGGGCTGAATTCGACGACGGCCACCAGCGATGCGAATTTCGCGACCAGCGCGCTTCGGGTGTCGCCGTCGCTTGAATTCCCCCTGAGCGAGAATGGTCGCCTGTCGCTGCGCACGACCCTGATGCGCGACGACATCCGGGTCAACAACACCAGGCGCAACCCGATTTCGCCGCGAATCCGGCAGGATGCCCGGCAGGGACGGGTCATTACCTCGTCGGTCGGATACACCTATCGCCTGGATACCCGGTATCGCGGCAATACGCCCGACAGCGGTTTTGTCCTGCGCTTCGGCCAGGATATCGCCGGCCTGGGCGGCGACCGCCGCTGGCTGCGCAGCACTGCGCTTGTCGGCTATGAGCGGCGCGTGTTCAACGGCGATGTCACCCTGCGCGCCGAGGCCGAGGCCGGCGCAGTGATGCACAATTCGGGTCCGAGCCGGATCAACGAGCGATTCAACCTGTCCAGCGACCAGATGCGCGGCTTCCGGCCCTTTGGCATCGGCCCGCGCGACCGGCGCACCGGCGATGGGCTGGGCGGCAACTACTATGCCGTTGCCCGCCTTGAGGCCGAATTCCCGCTGGGCCTGCCGCAGGAATACGGGATCACCGGCGGCGCCTTCCTGGACGTGGGCTCGCTTTGGGGGATCGACGCCCCGACGGCCAACGTGATCGACCGCCGTGGCCTGCGCGCCACCGCAGGTGTGTCTCTGTTCTGGACATCGCCGCTGGGCCCGCTGCGCTTCAACTTCTCGACGCCGCTGCGCCGCGATCCGCTGGATGAGGTGCAGTACTTCGACTTCTCGATCGCAACCCGATTCTGATGCGCCGACTTCTGTGTGTCGTTCTTTTGGCGGGGGGGCTTGCGGGCGCCCCCGCCGTTTCGTTCGGACAGACGGTCCAGTTTCGGATCCTGGACGAAGAACGGCTATTGCGCGAATCCGAACTGGGACAGCAGATCCTGTCGGATATCCGCGACGCCGAGCAGGAACTGGAAGAAGAAAATCAGCGCATTTCCGACCAGCTGGCCGAAGAAGAGCGCGAACTGACCGAAGCCCGCGCGGACATGTCGCCTGAGGAATTTCGCGAACGCGCCGATGCCTTCGACATGCGGGTCGAGGCGATCCGCACCGAACGCAACCAGCGCAGCGTCGAGCTTGGACAACAATCGGAGGCCGAGGCGCAACGCTTTTTCGACACCGTTCTGCCGGTCCTGACCGGAATGATGGACGAGCAGGGGCTGGTGGCCCTGCTCAAGCCCGATTCGCTGATTATCGGGGTTGACGGCCTCGACATCACCGATGCCGCCATCGAACGCCTCGACGCGGAATTCGGAAGCGGCGAGGAAACCTCCGACGATCCATGAGCCGGTCCGGGCGCGCCCTGCGCCTTGCCGCGCGCTGGCAGAGTTGCTAGTGCTCTGCCCAGACGATCACCATCGGTGCAAAGGCCGTTGCAGCAGGTCACACAGGAGTATCGCGATGCCCGATTCCGCCCCCGAACCGGAAACCGACTGGACGCAGGTGCGCTCGGCCGATCTGTCGCTGATCAAGCGTTGCATCCCGCATCGGTACCCGTTCCTGCTGATCGACAAGGTCCGCGATGTCGAGGCGCATAAGTCGGCGGTGGGGGTCAAGAACGTCACCTATAACGAACCGCAATTCCAGGGCCATTTCCCCGGCGCCCCCATCTTGCCGGGGGTGATGATCATCGAAGCCATGGCGCAGACCTCATCGGTTCTGGTCAGCCTGTCGCTTGGCTTGGTCGATCGCGAACCGCTGGTCTATTTCATGGGCATCGACAAGACCCGGTTTCGCCGCAAGGTCGTGCCCGGTGACGTTCTGGAGCTGACGGTGACGGCTTTGCGCGGCTCCAGCAAGGTCTGGAAATTCGAGGGTATCGCCCGCGTCGATGGCGAGATCGCCGCCGAGGCCGAGTTCATGGCGATGATCGACCTGTCTGGCCGGGGCTGATCGATGGCGATCCATCCGACGGCGCAGGTGCATCCGACCGCCATCGTCGAAGACGGGGCGCAGATCGGACCCCATGCCCGCATCGGCCCCTATGCCTGCATTGGCCCTGATGTGTCGCTGGCCGAGGGCGTGGTGGTCAAGGCGCATGCGGTTATCACCGGTTGGACCGAGATCGGCGCCGGGACCGAAGTCTTTTCCTTTGCCTGTGTCGGCGAGATTCCCCAGGATCTGAAATTCGCCGGCGAACGGTCGCGCCTGGTGATCGGCGCACGGTGTCGCATCCGCGAAGGCGCGACCCTGAACACCGGCACCGAAGGGGGCGGCGGCGTGACAAGCGTCGGCGATGAGTGCCTGTTCATGACCGGGGCTCATGTCGGCCATGATGCGCGCCTGGGCAACCGGGTGATCATGGCCAACCAGGCGGCGGTGGCCGGGCATTGCGTGATCGGCGACGACGTGATCATCGGCGGGCTTTCCGGTGTCCACCAGTTCGTCCGCGTCGGGCGCGGCGCGATCATCGGCGCGGTCACGATGGTGACAAACGATGTCATGCCCCATGGCCTCGTGCAGGCCCCGCGCGGCGAGTTGGAGGGGTTGAACCTTGTCGGGCTCAAGCGCCGCGGCGTCGACCGGGCCGAGATCACGGCCCTGCGCGCGGCCTACCAGATGCTGGCACAGGGCGACGGTACCTTTCTGGACCGGACGCGGCGGCTGGCCGAGGAATCGGAAAGCGCCCATGTGCATGAGATCACCGATTTCATCCTGGCCGCCTCCGACCGCTCGTTCCTGATCCCGAAATGAGCCGGGTGGCGATCATAGCCGGGTCCGGCCGCCTGCCGGCCGAACTGGCCGCGGCGCTGGATGCGTCGGCGATGATCTGCGCACCCGACGGGATCACGCCTGACGGCCTGGCGGTAGATCTGCATTTCCGGGTCGAGCGGCTGGTGCCCTTCATGCGCCAGTTGGACGATGCGGGTATCGAAGTCGTCTCCTTTGCCGGGCCGGTTCATCGCATGGCGATGGACCCTGCGCTTTTTGATCCCGAGACCGCGACACTGGTGCCGCGCCTGTTGCAGGCAATGCACGGCGGCGACGATGCGACGCTGCGCGCGGTCATGGATGTGTTCGAGGATTTTGGCCTGCGGGTCGCGGGGCTGGCGGAACTCGCCCCCGGCCTTCTCGCCGCCCAGGGTCCGCTGTCGGCGCGCGCACCCGATCCTGCGGAAACCAGCGATGGCAGGCGCGGCACCGCGATCCTTGAAATCCTGTCGCCCGCCGACGTGGGCCAGGGCTGCGTGGTTGCGGCCGGGCAATGCCTGGCCATCGAGGCGTTCTACGGCACCGATGCGATGCTGGCCCAGGTGGCGGGATCGCGTGAACTGCGCGAGCCGCGAACGGGGGGCGTGTTCGTCAAGCGCGCCAAGGTGGGCCAGGACATGCGCGTCGATCTGCCCGCCATCGGACCGTCGACGATCGACGCGGCGGTGGCGGCGCGTCTGACGGGCCTGTGTCTGCAGGCCGGGCGTGTGGTCGTGCTGGAACGCGAGGAAACGCTGGCACGCGCCGATGCCGCGGGGCTCGCCCTCTGGGCGGTGCCGTGAGGGTGTTCGTCATCGCCGGCGAGCCGTCGGGCGATGCGCTGGGGGCGGCGCTGATGGCCGCGCTCAAGACGCTGGAACCGGGGGTCATGTTCAGCGGGATCGGCGGTGCGGCAATGGCGGGGCAGGGTCTGGCCAGCCGCTTTCCCATGAGTGAACTTTCGGTCATGGGGCTGGCCGAGATCCTTCCGAAATACCTCCATCTCAAGCGGCGCATTCGCGAAACCGCGCGCGCGATCCTGCACGCGGCGCCGGATCTGGTCGTCACCATCGACAGCCCCGATTTCTGCCTGCGGGTGCTGGCGCAGGCCCGTGCGGCGAACCCGGCATTGCGCACCGTCCACTATGTCGCCCCGACCGTCTGGGCCTGGCGGCCCGGCCGCGCCGCCAGAATGGCGCGCGTGGTCGATCATGTGCTGGCGTTGTTCCCGTTCGAGCCGCCCTATATGCGCGCGGCCGGCATGAGTTGCGATTTCGTGGGTCACCCGGTGGTGGCCGAGCCCGTCGCGACCCCCAGGCAGGCCCGGGCTTTTCGAACCGCCCATGCGATCCCGGCGCGGGCGCCGGTGCTTCTGGTGCTGCCCGGCTCGCGCGGCGGCGAGATCGAGCGCCTGGCGCCGCGGTTCGGCGCGGCTCTGGCGCGCGTGCTGGCCCAGCGCCGAGATGCCCGCCTGGTCGTGCCCACGGTCGCGGCCCAGGCCGGCCGGCTGCGCGCCCTCATCGCCGACTGGCCAGGCGCGCCGCCGATCGTACTGGATGCGGCCACCACCGGCCCCGCCGACAAGCGCGCGGCCTTCGGCGCCGCGAATGCGGCGCTTGCCGCCTCGGGAACGGTCTCGCTGGAACTGGCGGCGGCGCGCGTGCCAATGCTGATCGCGTATGATTTCAACCCTCTGACCCGGTTCCTGGTGCGCCGCCTCGTGCGGCTCGACTCCGCGACACTGGTCAACCTGGTCTCCGGAACGCGCGCGGTTCCCGAATGCCTGCTATCGGATTGCACGCCCGATTGCATCGCCGGCAAGCTGGACCGGGTGCTTGACGACGAGGGCGCCCGCGCGGCGCAATTCGCGGCGATGGACCTGACGATGGACAGGCTGGGCCGTGGCATGGATCCTCCCGGCCTGCGCGCGGCCCGGTCGATCCTCGGCTGGTATCGCGGTGGGCCTGCGCAACCGCTTCATCTTGCCGAAAATACGCTCGGGGGGTGAATTCGGCGCAGCCGAAGAGGGGGGCAGACAGCCCCCCTGCGCCGGTCTTCGTCCCTGATGAGGGATGGGTCTCAGTAGCCGCGCCAGATCCAGCCACCGCCAAGGACTCGCGTGCCCTCGGTGTCGTAAAAGACACAGGCCTGACCGGGGCTCACCCCTTCCTCGGGGGTCAAGAGCGTGACCTCGGCACTGGTGGGGCCGGTCGGGCGCACGATGGCCTCGGCGGGCAGCCTGGTCGAACGGATGCGCACCGACAGCGGCCATTCCTCGCGCGTATCGAAAGGCATGTCGCCCAGCCAGTTGATCTCGCGCACCGGCACGGTGCGTGTGGACAGTGCCTCTTTCGGGCCGACCACGACCTGGCGTTTCTCGGGGTCCAGCCGGACCACGTAAAGCGGTTCGCTCAACCCGCCGATGCCCAGCCCGCGCCGCTGGCCGATCGTGTAATGGATCACCCCGCGATGCTCGCCCAGCACACGACCCTCCATATCCACGATCGCGCCGGGATCGGCCGCGCCGGGGCGCAGTTTCTCGATCACGGCGGCATAGTCGCCGTTGGGGACGAAACAGATATCCTGGCTGTCGGGCTTGTCGGCCACCGACAACCCGTGCCTTGCCGCCAGCGCGCGTGTCTCGGCCTTGGAGGCCAGATGCCCCAGCGGAAACCGCAAATAGGCCAGTTGCTCGGCGGTGGTCGAGAACAGGAAATAGGATTGATCGCGCGCGGGGTCCGCGGCCATGTGCAATTCGGGCCCGTGCAGCCCGGTCTTGCGCTGGATATAGTGCCCGGTGGCCATGCAATCGGCATCGAGATCGCGCGCGGTCTCCAGAAGGTCGCGGAACTTCACGCGCTCGTTGCAACGGATGCAGGGCACCGGGGTCGCGCCGGCCAGGTAGCTGTCGGCGAATTCGTCGATCACCGCATCGCGAAAGGTGTTCTCATAATCCAGCACGTAGTGCGGAAAGCCCAGGGTCTCGGCCACGCGCCGGGCGTCGTGGATGTCGCGCCCCGCGCAGCAGGCGCCCTTTTTCGCCAGGGCTGCACCGTGATCATAAAGTTGTAGCGTCACGCCAATCACGTCATAGCCCTGGGTGGCCAGTTCCGCTGCCACGACCGAGGAATCGACGCCGCCCGACATGGCGACGACGACGCGGGTTTCCGCCGGCGGCTTGGCAAAGCCCAGGGAGTTCACGCCGATATCGCGCGCCATGGTGGCTCCGGGGTTGGGGGGCGATAGAAATTGCAGCGAAATATAGGAAAAAGCGGCGCAGTCTCAACCCCTGATCGCGGTTGTTTTCAACCGCCCGTTAAACCCGGCACGCCAGTCTTGCCCCCGGGATGAAGGAAAGGGTGAAAGACCATGTATCTCAAGAAGATCGACGGCCCGCGGGCCGTGACCTTGCCGGACGGCTCGATTCTCAGCCATGCCGATCTGCCGCCGGCCGGACTTCGGCGCTGGGTTGCCAGCCGCAAGGCCGTGGTCGTGCATGCCGTGGCCCATGGTCTGGTCACGCGCGACGAGGTTCTGGCGCGCTATGACCTCTCTGAAGAAGAGTTCGACGCCTGGTGCCGCGGTTTTCAGGCCCATGGACTTCAGGCGCTGAAGGTAACCGCCTTGCAAAAATTTCGACAATAATGAATATCGACAATTTTGATGGATATATGGTTTTCTCAGGGGTGGTAACCGGCCGTTAACGATTGTTGGCCAGTGTTGTCTGCATCGAAGCCATTCTGCGGAGCCCCGGCCAATGCGCGTCCTGCTTGTCGAAGACGATCCGACCACCGCGCGCAGCATCGAACTGATGCTGACGCATGCCAATTTCAACGTCTATTGCACCGACATGGGCGAAGAGGCGGTGGAACTGGGCAAGTTGTATGATTACGATCTCATCCTTCTGGATCTGGATCTGCCCGACATGACCGGCCTTGATGTCTTGCGCCAGATGCGGCTTGCGCGGGTGGAAACGCCGATCCTGATCCTGACGGGCGAGGACAGCACCGATGCCAAGCTCAAGGGGTTCGGTGGCGGTGCCGACGATTATCTGACCAAGCCGTTTCATCGCGACGAATTGGTGGCGCGCATTCACGCCATCATCCGCCGCAGTCAGGGCCATGCGCAATCGATCATTCACACCGGGCCGATCGCGGTCAACCTGGATGCCAAGACGGTTGAGGCCGATGGCAAGGCGGTGCATCTGACCGGCAAGGAATACCAGATGCTGGAACTTCTGAGCCTGCGCAAGGGAACCACGCTGACCAAGGAGATGTTTCTCAATCACCTCTATGGCGGAATGGACGAACCCGAGCTGAAGATCATCGATGTCTTCATCTGCAAGCTGCGCAAGAAACTGGCCGAGGCCACGGGTGGCGCCAACTATATCGAGACCGTCTGGGGCCGGGGATACGTCTTGCGCGACCCCGTTCCCGCCGAGACCCGCACGCCCAAGGCAATCAGCGCCTGATCGACCGGCGAACACGTCGATTGTCGTAATCCTGAACGGGTTCAAATGCCCCGTGCGCCGCAACTTGGCGCTGGACCTCGACCAGGCGCGCGCCTATCACCGGACAACCGGATAGGGCAATCGCACGGCTGAGACGGGGCTGGGGGCATGGGACAGGAACGTCCGATCGCGACATTGACCGAGGACGAAGCCGCGCGCGAGCTTGAACGACTGGCGCGGCAGATCGCCCAGGCGGACCAAGCCTATCACCAGCAGGACGCGCCCGAGATCTCGGATGCGGAATACGACGCGCTCAAGCGCCGCAACGCCGAGATCGAGGCCCGGTTTCCCGCGCTCAAACGCGCCGACAGTCCCAGTGCGCGCATCGGTGCCAGCCCGGCCGAAGGCTTCGGCAAGATCCGCCACGCGGTGCGGATGCTGTCGCTGTCCAATGCCTTCGATCCTGACGAGGTGCGCGAATTCGACGCCCGGATCCGCAAGTATCTGGGCATCGGCTCCGACACGGCCCTGACCTATACTGCCGAACCCAAGATCGATGGCGTGTCGTTGTCGCTACGCTACGAGGGCGGCGCCCTGATCCATGCCGCCACCCGCGGCGATGGCGAAACCGGCGAGGATGTGACGGCAAATGCCCGCACCATCGCGCAAATTCCACAACGGCTGCCCGGTGCCCCCGACCTGCTGGAGGTGCGCGGCGAGGTCTATATGCGCCTTGAGGATTTTCAGGCGTTGAACGCCCGCGCCGCCGAAACCGGCGGGCGGACCTTTGCCAACCCGCGCAACGCGGCCGCCGGCGCGCTGCGCCAGCTTGACCCAGAGATCACGCGCGCGCGCCCGCTCAGCTATTTTGCCTATGGCTGGGGGGCGCTGTCGGAACCGCTTGCCGACACCCAGATGGGCAGTATCGAACGGCTTGCCGCGCTGGGCTTTTGTACCAACCCCCTGACGCGCATCTGCGACGGTGTCGAGGCCCTTCTGGCCCATTATGCCGAGATCGAGATGCAGCGCCCGTCGCTGGGCTACGACATCGACGGCGTGGTCTACAAGGTCAACGATCTGGCCCTGCAACACCGGCTGGGGTTTCGCTCGACCACCCCGCGCTGGGCGATCGCCCACAAGTTCGCCGCCGAAACCGCCTGGACCCGGCTTGAGGCGATCGACATACAGGTCGGCCGAACCGGCGCGCTGTCCCCCGTTGCGCGGCTCAAGCCGATCAACGTGGGTGGCGTGCTGGTCTCGAACGCGACCCTGCACAACGAAGATTATATCCTTGGCCGCGATTCGCGCGGCGAACCGATCCGGGACGGGCGCGACATCCGCGTCGGCGATTGGGTGCAGGTCTATCGCGCCGGCGACGTGATTCCCAAGATCGCCGATGTCGATCCCGCGCGCCGGCCATCGGATTCGGTGCCCTATGTTTTTCCGCAAACCTGCCCGCAATGCGGCTCTCCCGCGGTACGTGAACCCGGCGACTCGGTGCGCCGGTGCACCGGCGGGCTGATCTGCCCGGCGCAAGCGGTCGAGCGGCTGAAGCATTTCGTCTCACGCAATGCGTTCGATATCGAGGGGCTGGGCGCCAAGCAGATCGAGGCGTTCTATCACGACGATCAACTGCCGATCCGCAGCCCGGCAGACATCTTTACCCTTCAGGCGCGCGATGCCGCGAACCTGACCCGGCTCAGGAATCGTCCCGGCTGGGGCGAAACCTCGGCGCGCAACCTGTTTCGCGCGATCGACGAGCGCCGGCAAATCCCGCTTCACCGGGTGATCTTTGCGCTGGGCATTCGCCATGTCGGCGAGACGGCCGCGACCCTGCTGGCGCAGCATTTCGGCTCATGGGAGGGGTTCGAGTCCTGCCTGACCGGCCCCGAAACCGAGGCCATGGCCGAATTGACCAATATCAATGGCGTCGGCCCCGTCATGGCGCAATCGCTGATCGATGCCTTCGCCAACGAGGCCGAGCGCGGGGCGATCGATGCGTTGGTGGCGCATCTGGACATCCAGGATGCCGAGGCCGTGCATGTCGAAAACAGCGCCATCACCGGGCTGACGCTGGTCTTCACGGGAACCCTGACGCGCATGACCCGAGCCGAGGCCAAGGCCCGCGCCGAGGCGCTGGGCGCCAGGGTCGCCGGGTCGGTCTCGGCCAAGACCGACATCCTGGTCGCCGGCGAGGGTGCGGGGTCGAAGGCCACCAAGGCCGAAGCGCTGGGCGTGCGGGTCATCGACGAAGATGCCTGGCTGACCCTGATCGGCGCATGAGCGGGCGGCCAGAAACCCTGTTTCCGCTTTTCGCCACGCTGGAGGGGCTGGACGGGGTTGGCCCGAAAACCGCCAAGCATTTCAAGGCCCTTGGCATCGAAACACCGCGCGATGTGCTGTTTCACCTGCCGCATGCGGGCGTCGATCGAAGGTTGCAAGGCTCGATTCGCCAGGTGGAACTGCCCGGCGTGGCGACAGTCGAGGTCGAGATCGGCAATCACCTGCCGCCGCGCCAGCGCGGGCGTCCCTACCGGATCGTCGTGCGGGACGCGGAGCAGGAATTCCTGCTGGTCTATTTCCATGCGCGCGGGGAATATCTGCAAAAGCTTTTGCCGACCGGGCAGCGCCGCATCGTATCCGGCAAGGTGGAACTTTTTGATTCGGTTGCGCAAATGGTCCATCCCGACCATGTCCTGCGGCCCGAGGAGGCGGCGGAACTGCCGCCGCATGAGCCCATCTATCCGCTGACCGCCGGTTTGACGCAGCGCATGGTGCAGCGCGCGGTGCAGTCGGCGCTGGAACGATGCCCGGATCTGCCCGAATGGATCGACCCGGCGCTGAAGGCCCAGATGGACTGGCCGGACTGGAAAAGCGCAATCGCGGCGGTGCACGCGCCGCGCTCGGCCGGCGATCTGGCGCCGACCCATCCGGCCCGGCAGCGGTTGGCCTATGACGAGCTCATGGCGCACCAGCTGACGCTGGCGCTGGCGCGCGCTGACCGCAAACGCAGCGCCGGTGTTGAAACCTGCGGCGACGGGCGGCTGGTGGGCCGGGTCATGTCGGCTCTGCCATACGCGCCCACGGGCGCGCAGCAGCGCGCGATCACCGAGATCGCCGCCGACATGGCCAGCCCGCAGCGCATGAACCGGCTGTTGCAGGGCGATGTCGGCTCGGGCAAGACGCTGGTGGCGATGGCCGCCCTGCTGACCGCGGTCGAGGCCGGTGGGCAGGGTGTCCTGATGGCGCCGACCGAGATCCTGGCGCGCCAGCACTTCGAAGGGCTGGCACCGATGGCCGCCAGCGCCGGCGTGCGCATGGCAATCCTGACCGGGCGCGACAAGGGACGCGAGCGAGCGGCAAAGCTTGCGGATCTGGCGGGCGGGTTGATCGACATTCTGGTCGGAACGCATGCAGTGTTTCAGCCCGACGTGACCTTTCACGATCTGCGCCTGGCGGTGATCGATGAGCAGCACCGCTTTGGCGTGGCGCAGCGCATGGCCCTGGGCGCGAAGGGCGCGCGCGCACATGTGCTGGTCATGACCGCGACACCGATACCGCGCAGCCTGGCATTGGCGCAATACGGTGATATGGATTTGTCGTTGCTGGACGAAAAGCCGCCGGGGCGGCAGCCGGTGGTCACGTCGCTGGCCTCGACCGAGCGGCTGGACGAGGTCGTCGCGCATCTGTCGCGCGCGGTGGCCGAGGGGCGTCAGGCCTACTGGGTCTGCCCGCTGGTCGAGGAAAGCGAGAACGTCACGCTGACCGCCGCGCAATCGCGGTTCGAACACCTGCGCGCCGCGCTGGGCGAGGGGGTGGTGGGGCTGGTGCACGGGCAGTTGCCCCCGGTCGAGAAGGATGCCGCCATGGCCGCCTTTGTCGCAGGCAAGACACGCGTTCTGGTGGCGACCACGGTGATCGAGGTGGGGGTCAACGTGCCTGACGCGACGATCATGGTGATCGAGCGTGCCGAAAGCTTTGGCCTGGCGCAGTTGCACCAGTTGCGCGGCCGGGTGGGGCGGGGCAGCGGGGCATCGACCTGCCTGTTGCTCTATGACCCGCCGCTGGGCGAGACCGCGGCGCGGCGGTTGAAACTGATGCGCGATACCGACGACGGGTTTCGAATCGCCGAAGAGGATCTGGCAATCCGTGGTGCCGGCGATGTCATCGGCACCGCGCAATCGGGGCTACCCCGGTTTCGGATCGCGGATATCGAACGCCAATCCAGCCTGATGGCCATGGCCCAGAGCGATGCGCGCAAGCTCTTGGCCGACGATGCGCGATTGCAGGGCAGGCGGGGGCAGGCCGCGCGCACGCTTCTGTGGTTGATGGAACAGGACAAGGCAATCCGGCTGATCCGGATCGGTTGACGCGTTTTGTTCACATATGTTCTTAAAAAGTTCTTGCATCTTTGGGCGTCGTATGAGAACAAAGCATCAACACGATGCGGAGAACACACATGCGACACTTCTTGCGCCCGAACCTGAAAAACGATGAACGCGCGGTTCTTCTGGGCGATGCGCTGGGGGCGCTTGCGCTGTTCGTGCTGTTGCTGGCTGCGCTGCATCTGCCCGTTCTGACCTGATCCGACCTGCCTCGCGGTCTGGCCCGGCGCTTTGCCTGTCCCGCGCTGAAAGCCATGAATGGCCCTACCAGACACGCCACTGACCGCCGCATCCCGAATGCGGCGGTTTTTTCATGGGGTTTATGCGGGTTTCGGCTCGCTCAGTTGCTGCACGGCGCCGACGCACAGCAGATACACGCTGGTCACGACCAGACTCCAGGTCACCAATTGCGGTTGCTGGAAGTCCGCCCAGGCCGCCCAGCCGGCCAGAACCGTCCAGATCACCGCCACCGGCAGCGAGACCGGACGCCAGCGTTCGGTGCGCACCGGATGGATGAACTTGATCGAACGAAACATCGCCACGGACAGAACCGCGACCAGCAACAGAATGACCCAGAAATCGGGCTGCGTGGCGAATAGGACGACCGCCACCATGTTCCAGCAGCCGGGAAAGCCCCAGAACGAATTGTCGGCCGTCTTCATGCGGGTGTCGGCGAAATAGAGGACGCTGGCAAAGGTGATCACGATGATGGCAAACCAGCCGGTCCAGCCGGGCAACAGGCCCGAGTTGAACAGCGCGAAGGCCGGAATGAACACATAGGTCAGGTAGTCGATGATCAGATCCAGCAGCACCCCGTCGATGATCGGGGCCTTGGATTTCACATGATAGCGCCGCGCCAGCGGGCCGTCGATGCCATCGACGATGAACGCCACCACCAGCCACAGGAACATCAGGCTCCACTGGGCATCGACCGCGGCCAGCATCGCCAGCATTGAAAAAACCGCGCCGGTGGCCGTGAAAAGATGAACGGAATACGCGCGCCAGGTTTCATACATGTCGTGTTTCTTGCGCAGTTGGGGCGGCTGTGCAACCGCTACTTCGCCGGGGCGCCGCCCGCACGGGGATGGGCGGCGCGATAGACCTCCATCAGCCGCGCGGCATCGACGCCGGTGTAGATCTGGGTGGTGGCGAGCGAGGCATGCCCAAGCAATTCCTGAATCGCCCGAAGATTGCCGCCCGCACCCAGAAGATGCGTGGCAAAGGAATGGCGCAGGGCATGCGGCGTCGCCGTGGCCGGCAGACCCAGACGCAGCCGCACCCCCTCCATCGCCAGGGCGATCTGGCGGGGGTTCAGCGCGCCGCCGCGCGCGCCACGAAACAGCGGCGCCTCGGGGGTCAGTGCATGGGGGCAAAGCCGGACATAGTCGGACACCGCGCGCGCCGCCGCCGGGATTACCGGAACCAACCGTTCCTTGCCGCCCTTGCCGCGAATGCGCAGGCTTTCGGCCAGCGGCACGTCGCGCCCGCACAGCGACAACGCCTCGGAAATACGCAGCCCGCAGCCATAAAGCAGCGTGACCACGGCAATGTCGCGCACGCGCTGCCAATCGCTGTCGCGTTCTTCGCTGATCCCATCCAGGACCGCGCGCGCATCCTTTTCGCTGAGCGGTCGCGGCAAGGGCCGGCCAAAGCGCGGCGCGCGTGCCGACAGGATCATGGTCGGGTCGAAGGATGGCTCGCGCTCGGCCAGCCAGCGTGCAAACGCTTTGACCGCCGAAAGCCCCCGCGCCACCGACCGCGCCGCCTTACCGCCCGCGCGCGCCTGCGCCATCCAGGCGCGCAGATCGGACTGGGTCAGATCGCGCAGTTGCGACAGGCCGGCGGCTTCGCCGCGGTGCCGGGCAAGAAAGTCCAGAAAGCCCGCGACATCCGCGCGATAGGCGTCGATCGTATGGGGCGAGGCGTCGCGCAGCCCGCGCAGTGCGGCCAGCCAATCGGCCAGCGCCTGACGCAGGGCAGGGCTGATCGCCAGCGTGGCATCGGCCGTTTCGCCCTGTTGCCGCGTCATGCCAGCCAGCGGCGCAACGTGCGTTCGAAAACGCTGGTGAAAAAGGCCAGAAGATCGGTGCCCTGACCCTGCTTGAACCGATGCGGGTCTTCCGATCCCATCGCCAGAAGCGCGGGCAGGCGCCCTTCGCCCAGATCAAGGCGCATCAGGGCCTCGGACCGCAGGTCTTCGGCCCTGACGCCATAGGGGCTGTCATCGGCGGGCACGGCCTGTCGCAGGATGATCGGGCGCGGCGGGATCGTGCGCCCGGTGCTCATGTACTGGGCGACAAAGCCCGGTGGACGCACGGTCAACACATCGGACAACTGCCCCAGCGCCCCGGTTCCCGCGCGATCGGGGCTTTCCAGCACCAGCCTAAGGCAATCCACCCGCAGGATTTCCGCCACGTCCCGTCCAAGCGCGATCACGAAATCCTCGAAACGCTCGGCATCCAGCATGCGCAGAAGGGCGCGATGGATCTGGTTGGTCGAGGACAGGTTTTCATAGGCCGCGGCGATCACCGCGCGGTGGGTCTCTTCCAGCTGTTGCAGTCGCGCCTCCAGCCGGTCCATCGCCATCGCGCGCAGATCGACGACATTGCCGCCCATCGCGCGTTCGGCGGCGGTAACCAGCGCGCGCATCATTTCCGGGTCGTCCAGCACCAGGCCGGGGTCCGCCAGAACGCGGGCGCGCCATTCTTCCTGATCGCCCGCCTGTTTTACGGGTCCGGTGACTGCCATCTCTGCCCCGATCTTGTTGTCGCTTGCGCGATCCTACACCAGGTCAGAGAATTTTCTGACCGGTTTTTTCCCAATCCTTCATGAATTGCGCCAGTCCGGCATCGGTCAACGGGTGGGCGGCCAGTTTGCGGATGACCTCGGGCGGGGCCGTCATCACATCGGCGCCGATCAGGGCGGCCTGGGTGATGTGGTTCACCGTGCGGACCGAGGCGGCCAGGATCTGGGTCTCGTATCCGTAATTGTCATAGATCGTGCGGATGTCGCCGATCAGGTCCATGCCGTCGATGTTGATGTCATCCAGCCGGCCGATGAAGGGGCTGATGAAGGTCGCGCCCGCCTTGGCCGCCAGCAGCGCCTGGTTCGCGCTGAAGCACAGCGTGACATTGACCATCTTGCCCTCGCCCGACAGCACCTTGCAGGCTTTCAGCCCGTTCCAGGTCAGCGGCAGTTTGACCGTGATGTTGGGGGCGATTTCGGCCAGCTTGCGGCCCTCGGCGATCATGGCATCGGCCTCCAGCGCGACCACCTCGGCCGAGACCGGGCCTTCGACCGTGTCGCAAATCTCGCGCGTCACGTCGATGATGTCGCGCCCCGATTTCAGGATCAGCGAGGGGTTGGTGGTGACGCCATCGACCATGCCCAGGTCGTTCAGCTCGCGGATTGCCGCCACGTCTGCGGTATCGACAAAGAATTTCATCGCGCTCTCTTCGGGTTGCGGAAGGGTCTGGCCAGCGTCATACCGTAACCGACACCCGCCCGAAACCCCCTTGCAACCGGCGCCGCATGGAATCGTCCGAGGTTCAGTTCTTTCCCGCCGATGCCCCGCTGGCGGTGTTGACGACGCAGCCGCTGGATCGCGTGCTGGATTACCGCGCCCCCGAGGGCGGTGCGCGCACCGGCGATTTCGTCGAAGTGCCGCTGGGGCCGCGCAAGGTGCTGGGCGTGGTCTGGGGGCCGCCCGAAAGCGATCTGCCCCGCGCCCGGCTGCGGTCCGTCAACCGGGTGCTGGACGTGCCGCCCATGCGCGACGAGTTGCGCCTGTTTCTGGCGCGTGCCGCGGATTACACGCTGACCCCGCGCTCGCTGATGCTGTATCTTGCGACCCGCGCGCCGGGGCTGTTCCAAGGGCAGGCGATGCGCCGGGTCTATCAGCCCGGCGATGCGCTGCCCGAGCGCATGACCGATGCGCGCGCGCGGGTGCTGGAGGTGATGCGCGCCTTTGGCGGCGCGGCCCTGACGATCGGCGAGATCACGCGGGCGGCCGGGGTGTCGCCGTCTGTGGTGCATACGATGGCCGCGCAAGGTGCGCTGATCGAATGCGAGACCCCGCGCGATACACCCTTTCCCCGCCTGGACCCGGCGCGTGGCGGCAATGCGCTGTCGCCCGAACAGGCCGAGGCCGCGCATCGGCTGCGCGACCAGCAGGGCGCGTTCGGTGTCACCTTGCTCAAAGGTGTCACCGGATCGGGCAAGACCGAGGTTTATCTGGAGGCCGTCGCCGAATGCCTGCGACAGGGCCGGCAAGCGCTGGTCCTGCTGCCCGAGATCGCGCTGACGGCGGGGTTCATCGAACGGGTCGAGGCGCGCTTTGGCGCGCGGCCGGGCGAGTGGCATTCGGGCGTCACCATGACCCAGCGGCGGCGGCTGTGGCGCATGGTGGGGCAGGGCGGCGTGCAACTGGTCGTTGGCGCGCGGTCGGCGCTGTTTTTGCCGTACCGCGATCTGGGCCTGATCGTCGTCGATGAGGAACATGACAGCAGCTACAAGCAGGAGGATGGCGTTCTCTACCATGCGCGCGACATGGCGGTCTTGCGGGCCTCGATCGCCGGGACGCAGGTTGTTCTGGCCTCGGCGACGCCCTCGCTGGAGACCTGGGTGAATGCCGAAAGCGGCAAATACGCGCGGCTGGACCTGCATGCGCGCTTTGGTCGGGCCGAACTGCCGGAAATGCGCGCCATCGACCTGCGCAGCGAGGATCAGCCCGCGGGAACCTGGATCTCGCCAAGCCTTGCGCAGGCGGTGCAGGCGCGGCTTGATGCAGGCGAACAATCCTTGCTGTTTCTCAATCGTCGCGGCTATGCCCCCGTGACCACCTGCCGGGCCTGTGGCCATCAGGTGCAATGCACCGATTGCGACGCGCGCATGGTCGAGCATCGGTTCATGCAGCGCCTGATGTGCCACCAATGCGGTGCGACCGCGCCCATTCCCGATACCTGCCCAGCCTGCGGTGCCGAGGGGCGCATGCACGCCGTCGGCCCCGGTGTCGAGCGGCTGGAGGAAGAGGCCCGCAACCGGTTCGCGCAAGCGCGCGTGGCGGTCCTGTCGTCGGATCTGTTCGCCTCGGCCCGCGCGCTGAAGGCGCAGATCGAGGCCATCGCCGCCGGAGAGGCCGATATCGTCATCGGCACGCAGCTGGTCGCCAAGGGGCACAACTTTCCGTTGCTGACGCTGGTCGGCGTGATCGACGCGGATCTGGGGTTGCATGGCTCGGATCTGCGCGCGGCGGAACGCACGTTCCAGCTGATGCGTCAGGTGGCCGGCCGCGCCGGTCGCGCCGAGCGGCCGGGGCTGGCCCTGTTGCAGACCCACCAGCCCGATCACCCCGTGATCCGCGCCATCCTGTCCGGCGAGGACGAGGATTTCTGGCGCGCCGAGGCTGCCGAGCGGCGCGCGCTGGGCATGCCGCCCTTCGGCCGGCTGGCGGCGATCATCCTGACCTCGCCCAAGCCCGAAGAGCTTTTCGAATTTGCGCAGGCGCTGGCATCGCGGGCGCAACCGCTTCACCGGATCGGCGCGCAGGTCTTTGGCCCGGCGCCCGCCCCGATCGCGCGCATCCGGGGGCGCCACCGCGTCCGGATGCTGATCAAGGCCGCCCGCGGGGTTCCGTTGCAGGCGGCCATTGCCCAATGGCTCGACCAGTTGAAGTGCCCGCATGACCTGCGCATCAGCGTCGACATCGACCCGCAAAGCTTCTGGTAGGCGGGTGTTGGTCATGGGCGCGGCTCGGCCCGCCCCTGGGGCGGTTCAAAGCGTCAGGTTCACCGCGCCACCATCCAGCAGCAGGTTCTGCCCGATGATGAAACCGGCCCGTGTGCTGCACAGGAAGGCACAGGCCGCGCCGAATTCCTCGGCCGTGCCATAGCGGCCAGCGGGGATCGAGGCTTCGCGCGCCGTGCGGGCCTCGGCCGGGGTCACGCCCTGCGCCTTGGCCGCCGCCCCGTCCAGCGCCTTGGCGCGGTCGGTGTCATGGATGCCGGGCAGCAGGTTGTTGATCGTCACGCCCTTGCCTGCGAGCTGGCGCGCGGTGCCGGCGACATAGCCGGTCAGGCCCGCCCGCGCCGAGTTCGACAGGCCCAGCGTCGCGATCGGCGCCTTGACCGATTGCGAGGTGATGTTGACGACACGACCCCAGCCGCGTTCCATCATGCCGGGCAAAAGCGCCTTCATCAACGCGATCGGCGTCAGCATGTTGGCATCCAGCGCGCGAATGAAGTCGTCGCGGTCCCAATCCTGCCACATCCCCGGCGGCGGGCCGCCCGCGTTCGTGACCAGAATGTCCACCGATCCCGCCGCCTCTAGGACGGCGGCGCGCCCGGCCTCGGTGGTGATGTCGGCGGCAACGGCGGTGACGGAGACGCCGTAGTCCTGGCGGATCTGCGCGGCGGCGGTGTCCAGCGCGTCTGCCCCGCGCGCATTCATGACAAGGTCCACACCCGCCTCGGCCAGAGCGCGGGCGCATCCCAGGCCAAGCCCCTTGCTGGACGCGCAGACCAGCGCCCGTTTTCCCTTGATCCCCAGATCCATCGTCTCGTCCTCCTGTTCGCGTTCCTTCCCGTATTGGCCTATTGCATTTCGGCGGGGGTTGGAAACACCTCAAACGTCGGCGGGCTTCGATTGACGCCGAGAGGGGCGCCACTTACGATCCGGGCCAGTGCTTGTGGCAAGGGCGGGGCGGAATGGACCAGGCAGGGTCACGGGGCGCGCCGGGTGCGGTCGGGGGGCATGCGGTGTCGGTTTACACGGCCGACATGCTGTTCGTTCTGTCGGGCGCGAATGCCGGTGACAGCCTGCCGTCACCGGGCACAAGCGTGACGGGCGACGACTATCGCCTGCGCGACGATGCCAGCCCATCGACGCTGATCCTGCAACTCGAACCCGGCGGCGCTGCCGGCGCGGCAGCGGTTGCCGGGCGTATCGCCGGCGGCTCGGGCATCGGCCGGCCCGGCGCGGCGGTGCATTGCCTTGGCATGTTGCGCCTGATGGCCCCGGACAGCGACATGGTCGAGGTGCTGGTGCTGGACAGTCCCGGCGCCGGGCGCATGGCCTTGCCGCTTTCCCCGCTGCGCGCGCGTGTCGTCTATTCGCTGATCGCCATCGACGACCGACCCGGACCGATCAGGTTGGCCGCGACGGTGACGGGGGCCTTTGCGCGCGGAACGCGCATCGCCATGCAGGACGGGCGCCAGGTTCCGGTCGAGGGGCTGGAGCCCGGCATGACCGTCATCACCCGCGATCACGGCCCGCAGACCCTGCGCTGGGTCGGGTCGGTGCGCCTGCGCGCGGTCGGCGGTTTCGCGCCGGTGACGATCAAGGCCGGGGTCATGGGCAACCCCATGCCTCTGACCATCAGTCCGCATCACCGGATGTTCCTGTATCGGCGTGATGCCCGCCCGGTTGCCGGGGCCGCGGAATTGCTGGTTCAGGCGCGTCATCTGGTGAACGGGCAAGGGATCGTTCGGCAAGAGGGTGGCTTTGTCGAGTATTTCAGCCTCGTGTTCGACAGTCACGAAGTCATCTATGCCGAGGGTGTGCCGTGCGAAAGCCTTCTGGTTTGCCCCGATACGCTGATGCGGCTGCCCGCGTCCCTGGCCGAAGCCGTGCGCCAGGCGCTTCCGGGGCTTGAACAGCGCCTGCACACCGGCGCAGTATTGGCCAGCCCGCTTGTGCCCGGCGCGGGCCGCGCGCGTCATGCGGCCGATACCGGCGGCTGAAACATGCAAGGACCAAGGATGCCCCGCCCCGCAATCATCGCCGCCACCGATTTCAGCAACCGGTCTGACCAGGTCGGTGCGCGGGCCGCGGTGGTCGCGGCGGCGCTGGATGCCCGCCTGATCCTGGCCCATGCCGTGGACGAGCCCGGCGATCAACCGGCCGATCTTGCGGCACCGGGACCGGATGTCGCGCTTGCCGGCGATGAGGACGGGCAGGGCCGGCTTGGCCGGATCGGCCGCGGATTGCTGCGTCGGCCCCGTGGCGGACCCCGCGACATGGAAAGCCGGCTTCAGGCGCTGGCGCGCGCGTTGGGCCCGCAGGTCGCGTATCGGCTGCTGCATGGCCCGCCCGAGGCCGCGCTGCCGGCCCTGGCGCGGGATGAGGATGCGCTGGCGATCATTCTGGGCCTTCATCACGAGCGGCGCGTGCTGGACCTGTTGCGCCTGACCACGATGGAGCGCATCGTGCTGGAATCGCAGGTTCCCGTGCTGATCGCGCATAACCGGCCGCGCGGCGACTATCGCTGCGTGCTGGCACCGACCGATTTTTCGCTGGCTTCGGCCGCAGCCCTGCGCATGGCGGCGCGGCTTGCGCCGAGTGCCCGGTTTCACGCCATCCACGCGTTGCAACTGCCCCTGGGCAGGCGGTTTCAGCCCGGCGATGCGACGATGATCAGGGCCGAGCAGTTGCGCGCGGCCTTTCTTGCGATGCCGGGTCTGCCCGAGTTCGCCGAGCCGCCCGAGATCGTTCCGGGCGGGGTGCATGAGGTTTTGGCGTTTCGCCAGAACGAGTTGAACGCGGATCTGGTTTGCATTGGCACGCATTCCGGGCGTGAACCCGGCCGGCTGGGCAACTATGCGCGCGATCTGATGCGCGCGCCGCCAACCGATCTTCTGGTGTCCAAGCCGATCTGACACCCGGCGCTGCCCGCGCCTGCCCGATCAGGCCTGCATGATGATGCAGGTCGTCGAGCCCGTGGCATAAAGCTTGCCATCCTCGACCCCGCGCAGCCACCCTTCGGCGACGCCGGTTGAGCGGCCGGTGTGGGTGACGCGGGCTTCGGCCTCGACCAGGGTGCCGGGGGTCAGGCCGCGGGTGATATTCACCTTGTATTCCAGCGTCGTGTACCAGCGCCCGCGCGGCAGCGTGGTGGCAACCGCGCAGCCCAGCGCCGAATCCAGCAGCGTTCCATACCAGCCGCCATGCACCGCCCCCATCGGGTTCAGGTGCTCAAAGCCGGGCGTGCCGCGAAAGGCCACCCGCCCTTCGTCAACGCTGTGCAGGTAGAACGACATCGGCCCGGCGATCGGCGCGCCGGCCATCTGCCCGTTCAGGATGCCGCGCATGTATTCCAGCCCCGACATCGACAGGATGGTGTCCCGGCTGGGCAGATCGGCGGGGCTTTGGGCGACGAACTGGACGGTCATATGCGGGTCTCCTGGTCGGGTCACGTGCGAAGCCTAGCGCTGTGCGGGTCGCGCTCCAAGCCGGAACCTGCGCATTCGACGCGGCGTCAGAACGGCGGGTCAGCCGGCGTCGCCTTCGGCGCGCGCCTCGGCCAGTGCCTCCGGCAGCAGGCGCGCGAATTCCGCGATCTCATCCGCGGGGCCGGTGCTGACGCGGATGCAGCGATCATGCGGCGCGACGAACGGCATCCGGATGAACACCCCGCGCGACACCATGCCGGCCAGAACACGGCGCGCGAAATCGCCGTCGCCGCCACAGTCGATGGCTACGAAATTCGTGGCCGACGGCAGCGCCCGCAAGCCGTTCTCGGCGGCGATGGCCGACAGGCGTTCGCGCGCGGCCGAGACCGCGCCCTGTGTCTGCGCCAGCCAGTCAGTGTCTTCCAATGCCGCCAGCGCGCCGATCTGGGCGGTGCGGTTCATGCCGAAATGATTGCGCACCTTGTCGAAGGCCGCGATCAGGCCCGGCGCGGCCATGGCATAGCCCACGCGCGCCCCGGCCATGCCATAGGCCTTGGAGAACGTGCGCAGCCGGATGACACGCGGGTCGTCGGGGTCGATCGCGGGGGCCGTGCCCTCGGGGGCGAATTCGACATAGGCCTCGTCCAGCACCAGAAGCGTGCCATCGGGCAGGGTGTCGATCATCGCTTCGATGACTTCGGCGCCGTGCCAGCTGCCCATCGGGTTGTCGGGATTGGCCAGATAGACCAGTTTGGCGCCGGTCTCGCGGGCGCGGGCCACCAGCGCGGTCGGGTCTTCGTGATCGCCCAGATATGGCACCTTGTGCAGCACCCCGCCATAGCCCGCGACATGATAGTTGAAGGTCGGATAGGCCCCGTCGGACGTGACCACGCTGTCGCCCTGATCGACCACCAGCCGGACCAGATAGCCCAGCAAGCCATCGATCCCTTCGCCGATCACCAGATGCGCTGTGCTGACGCCCAGCCTGTGCGCCAGTGCCGCTTTCAGGTCATGGCTTTCGGCATCGCCGTATTTCCAGATGTCGGGCGTTGCGCGCTCCATCGCCGCGATGGCGCGGGGCGAGGGGCCGAAACCGTTTTCGTTGGCACCCAGGCGCGCGACGAACGGCGCGCCGCGCTGGCGTTCATGGGTCTCGGGGCCGACGAACGGGACGGACGCCGGCAAGGACTGGACAAGGCGGGTATAGCGTGGAGTATTCATCGCGTCGTTTTCGCGCAAAGCCGCTGCGCTGGCAAGCGGCTTGCCACTGCCGGCGCGACGACGGCGGGTTATGGTGGCGTCACCCCCGCCTGCGGCAACAGCGTTGCAACCTTGTACAGCAGGCTGCGCGCGGCCTTGCTGCGCGGGTTGCCCGCGTCGTCGGCCATGCCGCGCAAGCCCTCGACCAGGGCTTCGAGTTCCTCGGGCGTCAGCACGGTGGGCGGCAACACCAGCGGTGCGCGCAGGATATAGCCAAGCCCGCGCTCGCCCTCGACCGGCAGGCCGGTTTCGGCCATCATGGCCATGTCGCGCCAGATCGTTCGCGTCGATACGCCCATCGCGCGGGCCAGTTCGGCAGCCGTGCGCAGCTTGCCGTCGCGCATCAATTGAACCAGATCGAACAGGCGTTGGTCGCGTTTCATGCTTTGTCCGTTCATTTTCGCTGCCGTGCACAACTGACAAAATACTGTCAGCAGACCGCGTGCGCCAGCCCCCCGCGTGCCGATTCGGGCTTTGATCCGGGTGTGGACAGTCATAAATAGAATGCGAATTGAACCGGTGCACCGCCTGTTGCGCGCCGCCGATGCCAGGAGAAACCCATGCTCACCACCTATATGGTCACCCCGCTTTTCATCAACAACGCCGGGCCCTGGGGCCTGCTCTTGATTGCCGTTGTCGTGCTGGTCCTGTTTGGCCGTGGCAAGATCGCCGGGCTCATGGGCGAGGTCGGCAAGGGGATCACCGCCTTCAAGCGCGGTGTCAAGGACAGCACCGAAGAGCTTGAGAGCAAGACTGACGAAACCGGCGAGGACGCCCGCGACGTGACGCCTTCGCGCGACCGCGATAACGCCTGAGGTCATCGGTTCAAGCCGTCGGCCGGGTCTCAGCCCCGTGTCGCGGCATCCTGAACGGTCGCGGAGCGCGCAATGTTGGATATTGGCTGGACGGAGCTTCTGATCATCGGCGTGGTGGCGCTGATCGTGGTGGGTCCGAAAGACCTGCCGAAGATGTTTCGCACTTTGGGGCAGCTGGTCGGCAAGGCCCGCGGCATGGCGCGCGAGTTCCAGCGCGCGATGGATGCCGCCGCCGACGAGACCGGGGTCAAGGATGTTGCGCGCGATCTGCGTGACACGGCATCCGGTCGCAAGTTCAAGGACGAGATGGGCCTTGATGACCTGGATCGCGAGATGCGCGACATGGGCCGCCCGGACCAGTGGGGCAATGAAGGCGCGTCAAAGCCGAAAGGGCCCGAGACCGTTGCGCAGCGCGCCGCCCGCAAGCGCGCCGAGCGCGCCGCCGCCAAGGCCGAGGCCGACGATGACGAAGCAATGGCCGCCGAGCATGACGCCGAAGCGGCCAAAGGCGCCGATCAGGCCGCGCGCAACCGCAAGACCGCCGCCCTGGACGCCGAACGGATGAAGGCCGCCGACCGCGCCGCCGCAGCCCGGCAGAAAGCGGCAGAGATCCGTGCCCGTCGCGAGGGTGATGCCGCCGCCAAGCGCGACGATCCGGCGGCGCCGGGCGATACCGACAAGGGCCGCGAGGCCGAAACCTGAAGATCCAAGGCCTCAGCATGCCCGCCAAGAACGACGACACGATCGAAGACAGCTCTGCCCCGCTGATCGAGCATCTTACCGAACTGCGTTCGCGCATCATCAAGTCGCTGGCCGCGTTTGTCCTGGCGATGATGATCAGTTTCACCGTCTGGAACCCGATCTTCAATTTTCTGACCGACCCGCTTTGCGATGCGCTGGTCGAGCGCGGGCAGGAATGCAACCTGATCCTGATCCAGTTGCAGGAAGGCTTCTTTGTCGCCGTGCGCATCGCCATGCTGGGCGGGCTCGTGCTGGCGTTTCCGGTGATCGCGACGCAGATGTGGCGTTTCGTGGCGCCGGGGCTTTACCGTTCGGAAAAGGGCGCGTTCCTGCCGTTTCTGATCGCTTCGCCGATGATGTTCTTTCTGGGCGCGGCCTTTGCGTTCTATGTGGTCACGCCGCTCGCGTTCTCGTTCTTTCTGGGATTCCAGCAGCCGGGCGTCTTGACCGGCGAGGTGCCGGTTGATGGCGCCGCCGATGAGAACACATTGGCGCAGGTGGGCATCGCCTTTCAGGGCTCGGTCAACGAATACCTGGCATTGACGACCAAATTCATCGTTGCATTCGGGCTGTGCTTCCAGTTGCCGGTCCTGCTGACCTTGATGGGCAAGGCTGGTCTTGTTTCAGCCGCCGGTCTGCGCGCCGGGCGCAAATGGGCGGTGGTCGGCATCCTGACTCTGGCCGCCTTTCTCACGCCGCCCGATGTCATCACCCAGTTGATTCTGTTCTTCGCCGTCTACGGGCTATACGAGATCTCGATCTGGCTGGTTGCGCGGGTCGAGCGCAAGCGCAACGCCGAACTGCGCGCCGAAGGGTTGATGGACGAGGACGACATTTGAACGAAACCGCACTGACACGGATCGCCGAGGCGCTGGAACGCCTGAGCCCGGCACCGGCCCCGACGCCTGATTTTACCGTGGCCGACGCATTCATCTGGCACACGGCGCCCGACCGGCTTGAGCCGGTGGCGCAGGTCAACCGGGTGGCGCTGCCGTTGCTTCTGGGGGTGGACCGGGCGCGCGATATCCTGCTGGAAAACACGATGCAATTCGCGCGCGGCCATGGGGCGAACAACGCCCTTTTGTGGGGCGCGCGCGGGATGGGCAAGTCGTCGTTGGTCAAGGCGGTGCATGCGGCGGTGCGCGCGCAGGGGCTGCCCTGCACGCTGGTTGAAATCCAGCGCGAGGATCTGCCCTCGGTCGGGCGGTTGCTGAACCATCTGCGGCGTGCCCCCGAAAGCCGGTTCGTGCTGTTTTGCGACGATCTCAGCTTCAGCCATGACGATCAGCACTACAAATCCCTCAAGGCGGTGCTGGATGGCGGGATCGAGGGGCGCCCGGACAATGTGGTCCTCTATGCCACATCGAACCGCCGGCACCTGATGCCGCGCGACATGATCGAAAACGAACGTTCGAGCGCGATCAGCCCGTCCGAGGCGGTCGAGGAAAAGGTGTCGTTGTCGGATCGGTTCGGCCTGTGGCTGGGGTTCCATCCCTGCACGCAGGATGAATATCTGGCCATGATCGACGGCTATTGCCGTGCCTATGGGCTGGACGTGGACGCCGAGACCCTGCGTGCCGAGGCGATCGAATGGCAGGCCACGCGCGGCGCGCGCTCGGGGCGGGTGGCGTGGCAGTTCTTCTGCGACCTGGCCGGGCGGATGGGGCGCGCGGTCTGAGCCGGACGGTTCCTGACCCCACGCCACCGCGGCCCTGGTCTAGCGCGAAAGATCGTCGATCCACCGATCCAGCCGCGCGGCATTCACGCCCATGTCGCCATGCCCGAAGCGCGCGCGCGACAGGGCCGTGATCCGGGTGCCGGTGGCGGTCTCGTCAAGACGTATGGTGACATAATCGGGAAAGCCCATCAGCCGGCTGCGCACCACCCATGTCGACAGATGGGCGTCGCCTGCCAGCCGAACAGCGCCCGCGCGGCGCGCCCGATCGGCGAGGCGTTCGGCGACCTCGGGCAAAGGCAGGGCGATCTCGGCTGACCGGCGGGCGAAGTTCGGGCTGCGCGGATCGGGGATCGTGGCCGGGTCTGCGTGCCAGCGCGCCGGGTCTGACGGGGCCAGACGAACGTAAAGTGCCAGTCCCAGCAAAACCGCAAGGACCAAGCCTGTGATCACGGTCAAGAGTTGCATGGGTCTCTTTTGTCCATGCGCAAAGGGTAGTGCGCATAGCCGCGGCGTCCAGCCCGGCGGCGCCGATGGAATTGCGTATTTAGGGCAAGATGAAGCCAGCGCGCCCGCTCAGCGGCGCCGGGTCCAGCCGTAAAGGCAGATCAGTTCCATGGCGACATGGGCGCCCATGATGGCTGTGGCACCCGTGGTGTCATAGGGTGGCGAGACCTCGACCACATCGCCGCCCTTGAGATCGATCCCGGCCAGCGCGCGCAGGATTGCGGCCGCCTGCCAGCTGGCAAGCCCGCCCCAGACCGGCGTGCCGGTTCCCGGCGCGAAGGCGGGGTCGAGCGCATCGATGTCAAAGGTGATGTAGCACGGACCATCGCCCACGATCTGCCGGGCGCGCGCGGCGATTTCGGCCGGGTCCATGCGGTGCAGGCTGGGCGCGTCGATCACGTTGAAGCCCAGGTAATCGTCGCATTCGGTGCGAATGCCGATCTGCACCGAATGTGCGGCATCCACGAACCCCTGTTTCACCGCCTTGTACATCATCGTGCCGTGGTCGATGCGCGACAGGTCGTCATCGGCCCAGAGATCGGAATGGGCATCGAACTGGATCACCCGCATCGGGCCGAACCGTTCGGCATAGGCCTGCAGGATCGGCAGGGTGATGTAGTGATCGCCCCCCAGCGTCAGGGTTCCGGGGCCCGCCAACAGGATTCCGGCGATGTGGGCGTGCAGGGCGGCGGGAAAATCGCTGACCTTGGCATAGTCGAAGGCCAGATCGCCATGGTCGGTCACGGTCAGTTCCGACAACGGGTCATAGCCCCATCCGTAGGGCGGATCGAACGCTTGCAGGGTCGAGGCTTCGCGGATCGCGCGCGGGCCGAAGCGGGAGCCGGGGCGATGGGTCACCGCCTGGTCGAAGGGGACGCCGGTCACGGCGAGATCGACACCGGCAAGATCCTTGGTATAGCGCCGCCGCAATAAGCTGGTCGCGCCGCCAAAGGCGTTCTCGAAGGCCAGCCCGCGACGCTCGTCACGGGTAAAAGCGGTATCCACCTGGTTCCTGGCGTCTTCGAGTGCCATCTGCCCCTCCGTTCCTGCGTTGCGCGGACCATGATCAAATTCCGCCACGGATGCAATCGCTGATCGTCGCGCGTCGATGCGGACCATGGGTTGCGGTTGCGGTGCGCCGGTCCTGCCTCTAACGTGCTGCGACGAAAGCCAGTTTTCCTGCCGCAACGGACGATCCCCATGGCCCGCCTGTACGAATCCGACGCCTATGACACCGGTCACTGGCCCGACAGCCACTGGCGCGCCAGCGCCGGCGCCGCGGTGCAAATGCCGCCTTTCGAGGGCGAGGCCGAGACCGATGTGGCGATCATCGGCGCCGGGTATGCCGGTATGAACGCGGCGCTGGAACTGGCCGAACGCTTCAGGATTCAGGCTACGGTGCTGGAGGCCGGTCAGCCCGGCTGGGGCGCCTCGGGTCGCAATGGCGGGTTTTGCTGCCGGGGCGGCGCGAAACTGACTGCGCAGCAGATCACGCGGCGCCACGGGGCCGCGGCGGCGCAGGAATGGCAGACATTCGAGCGCGCGGCGATCGAGCGGGTGCGCGACAATCTTTCACGCTACGAGATCGATGCCGAGACCGGGCCGGAGGGTGAGCTGTGCATGGCGCATTCGCCACGCGCCTTTGCCCGGATGCAGGCCGCGCCGCTGGAGCCCGGCGCAGAGCTGATCCCGCGCGGGGCGCTTGGCGAACGCGGGTTTCACGCGGCCGGGCTTCATGGTGCGGTCCTGTCACCCCACGGCTTTCCCCTGCACCCGTTGAAATATGCGCAGGGACTGGCGCGGGCGGTGCATACGGCGGGAATCGCGCTCCATGGCGACAGTGCCGTGACCGGTTTGTCGCGCAAGGGGGCGCATTGGCTGCTGGAGACGGCGCGCGGTCGTCTGCAGGCCCGCTCGGTCCTGATCGCCACCAATGGCTACAGCGACGAATCCTTGCCGCCTTGGTTGCACGGGCGGATCTTTCCGCTGTTGTCGGCCATCCTTGTGACCCGACCGCTGACGGAGGGCGAATGCGCCGACCAGGGCTGGACCAGCCGGGTCATGGCCTATGACAGCCGCAGGGTTCTGCACTACTACCGGCTGCTGCCGGATGGACGCTTTCTGTTCGGCGGGCGCGGCGGGGTCTCGGCGCGGGCCGCGGCGTTGACGGGCTTTCACGCCACGCTGCGAAGAGAGTTCGAGGCGATGTTTCCCGCCTTTGCCGGCGCGCCGACCGAGCGGTACTGGGCCGGTCTGGTGTGCATGACCGGCAGTTGGCGGCCCTTTTGCGGGCCGGTTCCGGACCAGCCGGGACTGTTCGCCGCGCTGGGCTGGCACGGGAATGGGGTTGCCGCCGCGTCCGAAGGCGGGCGGCGCATCGCCCAGGCGCTGGCGGGCGGGGCCAATCCGGCCCCGGCGATCACGCAGGCGCCGCTGGAGCGGTTTCCGCTGCCGTCGCTGCGCCGCCCGCTCAAGCGGTTGGCGGTGGGCGCGGCGAAGCTGGCCGATCGGCTGGGCTGAGCGGCGGACGGTTGCCGCCCGTCCCGCCAGCCGCTAAGCAAAGGAGCGGCCCAGCGGCGGCGCGTGTCAGAGCAGGAGTGCGCAATGTCCCCCACCGATACCGGCGAGCATTTCGCGCGCCTGCGGCACTATTTCGCCCGCTCCGAGCGCAACTACGAGTTGATGCTAGGCGGGGCCAAGCATTTCGGCTATCACCCCGACGACCGGCGGGTCAGCGAGCGCGAGGCGCAGGGGCTGCTGCATGACCTGGTTGCCGAACGACTGGCCCTGGGCCCCGGGGACCGTGTGCTGGATGCGGGGTGCGGGCAGGGGGTAGTCGCCTGCGACCTGGTGCGCAAGACCGGATGCCGGATCGACGGGATCACGGTGCTGGATTTCGAAGTGCCCAAGGCCGAGGCGCGCGCCCGCGCCGCCGGGGTCGAGGCGCGCACCCGGTTTCAGATCATGGATTACAGCGAAACGGGTTTCGACGACGCCGCTTTCGATGCGATCTACACCACCGAGACCTTGTCGCATTCGCCCGATATCCGCCGCACGCTGCACGAGTTGAACCGTGTGCTCAAGCCCGGTGGCCGGGTGGCGTTTTTCGAGTATTCGATTGCCGAGACCGAGGCCTTCAGCCCCCGCGAATGGACCCTGTTCGAACGCATCGCCCGCGGATCGGCGATGGTGGGGCTGCACGAGTTCCGCAACGATCGCTTTCACGACGTGATGGAGGAGGCCGGGTTTCGCGATGTCCGGACCGAGAACATCACCGCCAATATGCTGCCCTCGCTCAGACGGCTGCAACGCCTGGCGCTCTTGCCGTATTACCTTGTGACCTGGCCCCTGGGCCGGCAGGAGCGCAACCCCAATCGCAGCGCGGCGGTGGTCTACCACGCGATGGTGCGCAAGGGTCTGGTGCGATACAATATCTTCACCGCGCGCAAGTGACCTGCGCTGCAAGCGAACCCGATGGCCTGCTGCGCAGACGCCTTTTGCGCCGCTGCGCGGCGGGTCAGGGGGCGCTGCCCCCTCTTGGCCTGCGGCCAATTCACCCCCGGCGTATTTATGGGCAAGATGAAGCAGGCGGTTGCGCCCCTTGCTGCCCGTCTGGCGGGCATTGCCGCGGACAAGGGGCGCATCGGCCTGCCGCACTGCGGCCTGTCGCGATCGCAGCTATTGCCGCCCCCGGCGCCCTGCACTAAGCAGTGGGCAGGCGGACAGGCGCGTTTGGGAAGGGTTTTCATGCGGATTCTGGTTACCAATGACGATGGCATCAACGCGCCAGGGCTGAAGGTCATGGAGGCGATCGCCGCCGAGATCGCCGGACCGAAGGGCGAGGTCTGGGTCGTTGCTCCGGCTTTCGAGCAGTCGGGCGTGGCGCACAAGATCAGCTATACCCATCCGATGATGATCGCCAAGCTGGAACAGCGCCGCTATGCCGCCGAGGGCAGCCCGGCCGATTGCGTTCTGGCCGGCTATTACGAGGTCTTGCAGGGCGGTCGACCGGACCTGGTGCTGTCGGGCGTCAATCGCGGCAACAATTCGGCCGAGAATGCGCTGTATTCCGGCACTGTCGGCGGGGCGATGGAGGCCGCGCTGCAAGGGCTGCCGGCGGTGGCGCTGTCGCAATACATGGGGCCCCGGACCGAGGAGATGTCCGATCCGTTCGAGCCCGCGATCGCCCATGGTGTCGGCGTGATCCGCGCCCTGCTGGAGCGCGGGTTGTGGGACGCGGGCGATTACCGGCTGTTCTACAATGTGAACTTTCCGCCGGTGCCGGGCGATCACGTGCGCGGCATGAAGGTCTGTGCCCAGGGCTACCGCAAGGACACTTTTTTCGGGGTCGAGCCGCATATCTCGCCCTCGGGGCGAAAATTCCTGTGGATCAAGGGCGGGCCGCAGCATCTGCCCACCGCCGAGGGCACCGATGCCGCCGCCAATCTGGATGGCTGGATCTCGGTCACGCCGATGCGGGCCGATCTGACCGCGCATGACGCGATCGAGGCCCTGCGGGAGCGGCTTGAATGAGTGCAGGTGCCGGGCAAGCCGAACGGATCATGCGCTTCATCTATGCGCTGCGATCAAAGGGCGTGACCGATCCCGCGGTGCTCAGGGCGATGGAGCGGATCGACCGCGGTGCCTTCGTGCGCGGCATCTTTGCCGAACGCGCCTATGAGGACATGCCGCTGCCCATTGCCTGCGGCCAGACCATCAGCCAGCCGTCGGTCGTGGCGCTGATGACCGAGGCGCTGGAGGTCACGCCACGCGACAAGGTTCTGGAGGTCGGCACGGGGTCGGGATACCAGGCCGCGATCCTGAGCCAGCTTGCGCGAAGGGTCTATACGGTTGAGCGTCACAGGCGCCTGGTGCTGGAGGCGCGCGCCGTGTTCGAGGCGCTCGATCTCGTCAATATCACCGCCTTGTCGGCCGATGGCTCGTTCGGTCTGCCCGAACAGGCGCCGTTCGACCGGATCGTGGTCACCGCCGCCGCCGAAGACCCGCCCGGCCCGCTTCTGGCGCAGCTGCGCGAGGGCGGGATCATGGTGGTGCCGGTCGGACAGTCAGACACGGTCCAGAGCCTGATCAAGGTACGCCGCACCGCCAGCGGCTATGACTACGAGGAGTTGCGCCCGGTGCGTTTCGTTCCGCTTCTGGAAGGCATGGCGCAGGAGTGATCCGCCCGCCCGACCGGGGGCGGGTGTGGGGCTTTTGCACCACACATTGCGGTGATAGGGTGAATTCCGAAGGAAATTGGGGTATATGAGGGCGCATTGAGCGCCCGTGCACCGATCGCGGGCATCCCGGAATGGCAAGAACAAGCTGGGGCAGGCATGAGCAGGACATCGATGACACCGACCGCATTCCCGATCCGTTTGGCGCCGGGACGCGCGCCGCTTGCGATCACCGCACTCGCCTTTGCGCTTTCGGCCTGTGGCGGGGGCGATCTGGACTGGGATCTGCGTCGCGGCAACACCTTCTCGACCGCCGAGGCGGCCCGGCAGGCCGAGTCGCGCCGGCCCGAGCCGGATGAGCGCGGGGTGATCTCGTATTCAGGATACCAGGTGGCGGTTGCCCGGCGGGGCGACACGGTGCGCGATGTCGCGCAACGCCTTGGGGTCGATGCGGAGGCCCTGGCGCGGCACAATGCGATCGACACCGATACGGTGCTGCGTGGCGGCGAGACGCTGGTTCTGCCCTCGCGGGTGTCCACCGACGGGGGCGACGATTCGATAGCCGTGACCGCGCTGGACGATGATGCGGACCGCGACGAGCGCGGCACCGCCGCCCCATCCGGGGACGAGCCGGTCCGCCACGAGGTGGAGCGCGGTGAAACCGTCTTCACGATCGCGCGGCTTTACGATGTTTCCGCCCGGTCGCTGGCCGAATGGAACGGCCTGCCCGCCGACATGTCGGTGCGCGAAGGGCAGATCCTGATCGTGCCCATGCCGCAAAGCATTAGCGACGCCGCGCAGGGCCGCACGGCCGCACGCCCGCAAGCGCGCGATGGCGACACGTCGGCGCCAGCGGAATTGCCGGGAACCGGCTCGCCCTTGCCGCCCCCCGAGCCGGAAGGCGATGCGGAGGAGCGGTCTTCCGGAACCAGCGCCCCAGGTCAGGGGTCGCCAACACCGGCGCCGCCCTCGTCCTCGCAGCCGCTGCCCGAGGATGATCCCGAGCCGGCCGGTCAGGGAGACCCCGACACCGAGGAGCGGGTTGCCGACATGTCGGGCGACCGCACCGAGGGTGCGCAACTGGCGATGCCGGTCGAGGGGCGGATCATTCGCGCTTATGAGCCCGGCTCGAACGACGGGATCGGCATTGGTGCTCCGGCGGGAACGCCGGTGCGCGCTGCGGCCGGCGGAACCGTGGCCGCAATCACCGAAGACACCGACCAGGTGCCGATCCTGGTGATCCGGCATGAAAGCAATCTGCTGACGGTCTATGCCAATATCGACGATATCCGCGTCGAACGCGGCGACAACGTCTCGCGCGGGCAGACGATCGCGACGGTGCGGCAGGGCGATCCGTCCTTCCTGCATTTCGAGGTGCGCGACGGCTTTGACAGTGTCGATCCGGTTTCCTATCTGCAATAGCACGGTCTAGTGCCGGCGCAGGGCCGCGCGCTGGGCCTCGTCCGCGACCCAGTCGCGAAGTCCGTCGCCGATGGCGCGAGTCATGCGCGCGCGCCAGTCGGGATCGCGCAGGTCGGCCAGGTCGCGTGGGCTGGACATGAAGCCGATCTCAAGCAGGATCGACGGGATGTCCGGCGCCTTGAGGACGGAAAAGGCGGCCTCTTGCCGGGGGCGGCTGTGAGTGGTCAGACCGGCATCGCCGATGGTTTGCAGCAGGGTTTCGGCCAGACGATCCGTCACCGGCGAGGTTTCGGTGCGCGCGATATCCATCAGAACATGGGCCACGGCATCGTCGGCGCCGCTCAGATCGACGCCGCCGCCAAGAAGATCGGCGCGGTCGTGGCGTTCGGCAAGGGCCGCCGCGGCGGCATCGCTGGCATCCTCGGCCAGGGTATAGAGTGTGGCACCGCTGGCGATACCTTCGGGCAGGGCGTCGGCGTGAAGCGACAGAAAGACATCGGCCTCCGCCTGGCGCGCGACACGGATGCGGGCCTCAAGGGACACGAAATGATCGTCATTGCGCGTCAGGACCACCTCGAAACCATCACGGCGGCGCAGGTCTTCGGCCAGTTCGCGGGCAAAGCCCAGCATCAAATCGGCCTCGCGCAGGCCATCGCGTTCCGCGCCCGGATCGACGCCGCCGTGGCCGGGGTCGAGCACCACGACCGTCGGCCGCTGTCCCAGCGGGGCGGGGGGGCGCGCGTCCTGATCAGTGCGTTGTCCCGTGTCGGGCTCTGCCCGGCTTGCGAAGTCCTCGGCACTCACCGGCACCAGGCGCAGCCGCAGACGCGCGGACCCGGTGTCGGGGTCGGTCTGCATGGCGACGGTGTCGAACGCCATCGGACGTGACAGTTCCAGCACCATGCGCGACCAGCCGCCGCCCGCGCGTCCGACCCGCAGATCGGCAAGCGGGGCGGGGCGGGGCAGGGACTCGGGCTGCAAGCCGGTCCAGTCCACGCGCCTGAAATCGACGATTGCGCGCATCGGTGCGTCGCGCAGGTGCACGCGATGCGGCACCGGCTGGGTCAGCGGCAGTTCGAGAACCAGCGCGTCCGCGTCGCCGCGCACTTCTGCCGGCCCGGTGATCCGGGCGATCCCGCCCCGTTCCTGGGCCAAGGCCGCGGCCGGCCAGACCAGGGCCAGCACTGCCAGGAATGCGGGCCACACCGGGCGCCGTCTGCGTCGAATGGGTGTCATCTCTGCCTTGCCGGTCATTGCCCGCCGCGCGGTTGGGTGCAGCTTATCGGAACCCGGCGGGCCGTGGAATCCCCCACCGGGTATCACGTTCGCTTCAATGGGGTCGCGCCAGGCCGATCCGGGGTTGATCTTGGGACGCGGGCCGGTCCAGAATCGGCGGAACCTTGCCAACAGGAGCCCGCATGTTTCGATCTTTCGCCGTTTCGGCCGCAACCGCCCTTGCCCTTGCGTCGCCGCTTGCCGCGCAAAGCGGCGGGTTCGGCGAGGATCTTGACGACGAGGGGCGCGCGGCCCTGCGCGCCGAGATCCGCGACTACCTGATGGCGCATCCCGAGGTGATCTTCGAGGCGGTCGCCGAGTTCGAGCGGCGCAATGTCGAACAGCAGGCCGACATGGATGCAACGCTGGTCGAGATCAATGCCGACGACATCTTTGACGACGGCTATTCCTGGGTCGGCGGGAACCCGGACGGGGACATCACGCTGGTCGAATTCATGGATTATCGGTGCAGCTTCTGCCGCCGGGCCTTTCCGCAGATGATGGACTTTGCCGAATCCGACGGCAATGTGCGTCTTGTCGTCAAGGAATTTCCGATCCTCGGGCCCGAATCCGAGACCATGAGCCGGTTTGCCGTGGCGGTGCATCAGCTGGGCGGCGATGAGACCTATTTTGCGGCGCATGAGCGCCTGATGTCCTGGGAGGGCGAAGTGCGCGACAGCGCGCTGGGCGGGCTGGCGAGCGAACTCGGCCTTGACGCCGAGGCGGTGCTGGAGCGCATGGACACCGCGGCCGTGAGCGAGATCATATCATCCAACCGCGCGCTGGCGCAGCGGCTTCAGATCAGCGGCACGCCCAGCTTCGTCATGGGAACAGCCGATGGCAACGCCGAGATGCTGCGCGGTTTCCTGCCGGCAGAGGAATTGCACAACCTGGCATCGCAATTGCGGGGTTGATTGCGCCGCGGATTCGTCCGGGCGAGGCACGGTGGCGAATTGCCTGGTTTAAGGGCATTTTGCGCTTGATAATTGGGCGGTGCCTTTGCAAATTGCGACTGCTGCGTTCGGCCGGGCACAGACGTTCAGGCCCGAACGGCAACTTGGAAAGTGAGAATATTGTTTGCCAAGCCCATGATTTATCGGGCATTCCGGTCGTTCTGGCACGGGGTGTTCGGTCTTTTGTTCCTGCTGATGGCAGGGCTGACCCCGGTTCCGGCGGTCGCGTCGGACGTGCCGGGGGCGAACGATCCAGCCTTTGTCGAGGCGCTGGAGCATTGGCTGGACGATGACGAGGAAGCGGCAATCCGGGCGTTGTCGGAACGGGCACGCGCCGACAATCGTGCCGCGCAGATCCTGCTGGGTCTGATCGACAAGAGCCCCGCCTTGCAGGGGCCGTGGCTGGCACATCTGCCGCGCGACGATCGGATCGCGCTGTTGCGCGCGCCCGGCGGAATGTCGGGGCGAAGATGGCTGAACGCTGCGGCCGACCACCCGCTGGCTGAAAACTGGCTGGCCCTCTTGTCGGTCGAGGCCGGTTTGTCAGTGGTGGAAGAGTTTCGCGACATGGGCGAAGATCGGGCCGCCCGCGAGGCGCTGGTCGCCTTGGCGGCGCGCGAGCATGCCGATCTGCGCAGCGCCGCGCCCGAGGCGCTGGACCCCGAACTGCTGTATCTGGCCTGGCGCAACGCCGGTGACGAACGGCGGTCCGAACTGCTGTCGCATGTCCCTGAAGCGCATCCGCAACGCGCGATGATGGGCGAGGGCCAGGACGAAAGCGCCCTTCAGGACTGGCTTGAAAACGCGCCCGCCGCCGCGCCGCTGCGTGTGTTGTGCACTGCCCGATGCGGCGCCACGCGCGACACCTGCCTGAGTGGTGCCTACGATGCGCTTTCCAGTCACAATGCCCTCTTGATCATGGGCAGCCCGGCCGAGTCGCTGGTGTCGCAAGAGGCGTTTTTGGAAAGTCCGCGCGGGCAGGCCGCCGTTTTGCGGCGGATCTTGCAAAGTAACGATGCCCGCGGGCGCGGTGCCATGATCGCACAAATGCAGGACCGTGATGCATGTCTGGCCGAGGTCCTCAGCGAGGAGCAGGCGCGCTATCACTATCACCGGCCCGGCATCGAAGATGGCGCGCCTGTCACAGCGGACTGACGCGGACGCGCGTCAGACGCCCTGGTACAACCCTTCGTAGATCGGCGTCAGGGTTTCCAGATCGAACAGCGACGAGACCGACGTGCCGTTCCAGGTGTTCAGGATTGCCTGCGCAAACAGCGGCGCGGTCGGCACGATCCGGATGTTGGGCGCGGCCTTGACGGCGTCGGTCGCCTCGATCGAGTCGGTGATGACCAGGGATTTCATCACCGATTTGGTGATCCGCTCGACCGCGGGCCCAGACAAAACGCCATGGGTGATGTAGCTGTGCACCTCGGTCGCGCCGGCCTCGACCAGCACTTCGGCAGCCTTGCACAGGGTTCCGGCCGTGTCGCAGATGTCATCGACGATGATGCAGGTCTTGCCTTCGACATTGCCGATCACCGTCATCTCTGCCACTTCGCCCGGCTTCTCGCGCCGCTTGTCCACGATCGCCAGGGTGCAGCCGATCCGCTTGGCCAGTTCGCGCGCGCGGGCGACGCCGCCGACATCGGGCGAAACCACCACGACATCGTTCAGGCGTCCGCGGAAATTGTGCAGGACATCCAGCGCGAAGATCGGTGCGGCATAGAGATTGTCCACCGGGATGTCGAAAAACCCCTGAATCTGCGTCGCATGCAGATCCAGGGTCAGCACCCGGTCGATACCGGCATGGGTGATCAGGTTCGCCACCAGCTTGGCCGAGATCGGGGTGCGCGCCTTGGTGCGGCGATCCTGCCTGGCATAGCCGAAATACGGGATCACCGCCGTGATGCGCGCTGCCGAGGATCGTTTCAGCGCGTCGGCGATGATCAGAAGTTCCATCAGGTTGTCGTTCGCAGGGTTCGAGGTCGATTGGACGATGAACATGTCCTCGCCGCGAACGTTCTCGAACACCTCGACAAAGATTTCCTGATCGTTGAAACGCTCGACCCGGGCATCGACCAGCTTGACCGACATGCCGCGATGCAGCGACATGCGCCTGGCGATGGATTGCGCCAGTGGTCGGTTGGCATTGCCAGAGATCAGTTTCGGTTCGGTCATGGCGGGCATGGCGGTTCTCGCAGGCGGTTTTTCCGAGGGATTCGAGATGTTGACACCGCTTATCACCCCGCTACGGTCTTGCAAACCCGAACGCCGCCCCGGAGCGCCGAATGCAGCATATCGACTATTTCCTCACGCCGGTTTCGCCCTGGGTGCATCTTGCGGGGCAACGGCCGGCCGAACTGGCCGCGCGCCATGGGCTTGAATTGCGCTACAAGCCGGTCGATCCGGCGGCGCTGTTCGCGCGGACCGGCGGGCTGATGCTGTCGGAACGCCACGAAAGCCGGCAGGCATATCGCTTGCAGGAGTTGCGCCGCCAATCGGCCAAGCTGGGTGTTCCGCTGGTGATCAAACCCGCGCATTTTCCGACCAATGCCGCGCCTGCATCCTATGCGATCATCGCGGCGCAGGAATCGGGGCAGGCGGGTGACATCCATGCCCTGGTGCAGTCGTTGACCCGTGCCTGCTGGGAACAAGAGCGCGACATCGCCGAAGATGACGTGATCCGCGACTGTCTGGCGCGCGCAGGTTTCGACCCTGGGCTGGCCATGTCAGGGCTGCTGACCGGGGCCGAAATTTATGGCCGCAACCTTGAAGAAGCGGTGCGGCGCGGGGTCTTCGGGTTTCCGTTCTTCATGGTCGATGAAGAAAAGTTCTGGGGCCAGGATCGCATCGAGGATCTGGCGCTGTTTCTGGACGGCAAGCTTTGAGCACGATCCACGTGACACGCATGGGGGATCCGGGGGGCGTGCCATCGGTTCTGGCTCATTGCTTTCTGGGGCATAGCGGCGGCTGGAAACGGCTGCTGGCTGCCATGCGGACGCCGCTGGATGCACGCGCCTTTGACCTGCCGGGGCATGGCCGTTCGGACCCGTGGTCGGGGCAGGGCGATCTGCACGCGCAGGCCACCGCCGCGCTGGCGGCGCAGATTGACGGATCGGCGCTTCTGATTGGGCATTCCTTCGGCGGGACGCTGGCGCTGCGTCAGGCGCTGGAGCAGCCTGAAACCGTTCTGGGCATGGTGTTGATCGAACCCGTCCTGTTTGCCGCTGCTGCCGGCACGCCCGAATTCGCGGCCCATGCCGCGCATGAAAAACCGCTGCGCGACGCGTTTGCCCGTGGTGATCTGGACGAGGCCGCGCGGGTCTTTTTCGCACTGAACGGCGACGAGGCGGGCTGGACGGCCATGCCCGAGGCCGCGCGCAAGGTCATGGTGGCCCAGATGCCGATGCTTGACGCGACCAACGACACATTGATGAACGACGCCGCCGGCCTTTTGGTGCCGGGCCGGCCCGAGGCTTTCGCCAAGCCGGTTCTGGTGCTGGCCGGGGCCACGTCGCCGCCGGTCTTTCCCGCCGCCGCACGTGCGATCGCCGCGCGTCTGGGAAACGCGGAATTCGCCAGCATTCCCGACGCGGGGCATATGGCGCCGCTGACCCATCCGGCGGCAACGGCGGCATTGATCGACGGATGGCTTCGGCGCACGGGGTTGAACGAAAGGCCCCGCGTCGCCTGACGCGGGGCCTTTCGGATCAATGCGACAAATGAAATCAGGCGGCTTCGGCCTGGGCGGCAGCCATGCGCCGCTCGCTTTCCTCGCGCGACAGCGCGACCGAGGTGCGCACGCCGTTGGCCACGAATTCCATCAGGCCCTGAACAACGCGCTCGTTCGGGTCGATCCCGGCGCAGGTCAATACCTCGCGCCCGTCACGCGAGCGCGCCCAGCGGGCGATCTGCTCGGGCCCATTGCCATATTTCTTGTCATCGGCGATGGCATCGTCCAGCGCAGCCAGAACCACGGCCGCGAAAAGCTTGCGCGCCCGCTGACCCTGTTCTTGGTTGTACGCGGTGCCATCCACAAAGTCGAACATCTTTACCGTCCTTGTTCTTGCTCTTGCATTTTCCGGCGTCGGTCTCTGTAACGGTTTATGAACCCGATTCGCTACCGATTTAGCGCATGGCTGTCATGCGCTGGACGCATGGCGCCCCTCGCCCTTGGCCTGATCTGGTGAGCTTGCCAGCCCTAGACACGCAAGATATAGGAACGAGCCAAGCGATCTCAACACATTCTCAAGAGTTTTCTCATGCCCAAGATCAATGGAAACGAAATCCGCCCCGGCAATGTGCTGGAACATGACGGCGGGTTGTGGGTTGCCGTCAAGGTCAACCATGTCAAGCCCGGCAAGGGCGGGGCCTTCGCCCAGGTCGAGATGAAGAACCTGCGCAACGGTTCCAAGCTCAACGAGCGCTTCCGTTCCGAGGACAAGGTCGAGCGCGTGCGCCTGGAACAGAAGGACCAGCAATTCCTGTATGAAACCGATGGCATGCTGGTCGTCATGGACATGGAAAGCTTCGAACAGATCGAACTCTCGGCCGACCTCTTGGGCGAACGTCGGCCGTTCCTGCAAGACGGCATGACCGTGACCATCGAATACTATGGCGAAGAGGCGCTCAACATCGCACTGCCGCAAAAGGTGACCTGCAAGGTTGTCGAGACCGAGCCGGTGGTCAAGGGGCAGACCGCGGCCAACAGCTACAAGCCCGCGATCCTTGACAACGGGGTGCGGATCACGGTGCCGCCCTTCGTCGGGCCGGATGAGGATATCATCGTCAATACCGAGACGTTCGAATATTCGGAACGCGCCTGACGCGAACCGGCCCCGGCGTGACGGGGTGATCGCCAGGGTGCCTTCGCGGGGGGGCGGCAATGCAACGAATGATACTTGGCGGGGCGCTTGGACTGGGGCTTGCGGCCTGTGCCACGGTGCCGCCCGGACTGATGCCCTCGGGGTGGCAGGTGGTGTCGTTGGCCGGGCGCGATCTGGGCGCCGACGACCGGGTCACGATCGACTTTGCCGAGGGGCGCGTTTCCGGCATCTCGGGGTGCAACCGATATACCGGCCCGGTCACCGTGAGCGAGGATGGTGCGATCGCCTTTGGCCTGCTGGCGACCACGCGCATGGCTTGTGCAGGCGACCCGCCTGAGATCGAGGATGCATTCGTCGAGGCGATCGGCACGGTCGATCGTTTCCAGGTCGTGCGGGGCGATCTGGTTCTGCTGGCGGGTGACGAGGCGGTGATCCGCGCCGAACGCGACTGACGGCAGACGGGCGATCCGACAGGTCCGATTTCAGGGCACATTGACGTGAAGCCTTGTCTGGCGCCTTTGCCAGGGCGCGCCGACGCTCTAGCGTAGGTCTTTCATAGACCGGAATGCGTGCATGCTCGATTCCCGAATTCGTCCGCTGATCGACCCGCCGCTCAACCGGTTGGGCCTGTGGCTTGGGCGGCAGGGCATACGGGCGAACTGGGTCACGCTGTCGGGATTGATCGTGGGCCTTGGCGCCGCTGGCGCGATCTATCTGCATTTCTGGGCGCTGGCGCTTGTGCTGGTTCTGGCATCGCGGCTGGCCGATGGTCTTGACGGTGCCGTTGCACGGGCCACGCAGCTGAACGATTTCGGCGGGTATTTCGACATTGTCGCAGATTTCGTCTTTTACAGTGCCGTCCCGCTGGCCTTCGTTCTGGGCGACCCGGCCGCGAACGGGGCTGCCGGTGCGTTCCTGCTGGCATCGTTCTATGTCAATGGCGCCAGTTTCCTGGGTTTCGCGATCCTGGCCGAAAAGGCCCGTTTGGGCAGCGACGCACGGGGGCAAAAGTCAATCTATTTCTCGGGGGGCCTGCTGGAAGGCACGGAAACGATTATCTTTTTCGTCGCTTTGTGTCTGTTTCCCGCAGCCTTCGTGCCGCTGGCACTGGGGTTCGGGGCGCTGTCCGTGCTGACGGCAGGGGCGCGCGTCGTCCAGGCCGCGCGCCTGTTTCGATAGCGCAGCCCGATCCCGCGAGACAGACCGGCGCGATCACGCCTACGCGATCTGGGCCACATTCGGTGCCCGTGCCTGCTGTCTCGTTTTGACCCCGCGCGGGCAAAGCCGTATAGACTGTTCAACCCATTGTCCGGAGCCTGCCCTTGACCCGTGCCATCCTCTCATTTTTCGGAGGCATCTTCAGCTTTCTGGTGCTGGGGCTGATCTTTGGCGCCCTGACCGTCGGCGGGGTGATCTGGATGTATGCGCGCGATCTGCCCAGCCACGAACAGCTTGCCAACTACAGCCCGCCGACGATCAGCCGCGTCTATTCGGGTGAGGGTCGGTTGATCGACGAATTCGCGCAGGAACGGCGCCTGTTCGCCCCCATCGACGATGTGCCCGAACTGTTGCGCGCGGCGTTCATTTCGGCCGAAGATCGCAATTTCTATGAACATCAGGGGTTTGACCCGGTCGCGATCATCGCGGCGCTGCGCGATGCCGTCGTCTCGCGCGGGCGCACCCTGCGCGGCGCATCGACCATCACCCAGCAGGTGATGAAGAATTTCCTGCTGTCGGGCGACCGGACCGGTGAGCGCAAGATCCGCGAGATCATTCTGGCCTACCGCGTCGAGCAGACGCTGTCCAAGGACGAGATCCTGGAACTTTATCTGAACGAGATCTATCTGGGACAGAACTCGTATGGCGTGACCGCCGCCGCGTTGAGCTATTTCAACAAGACGCTGGACGAACTGACGGTTGCGGAAATGGCGTTCCTGGCGTCGCTGCCGCAGGCCCCCTCGCAATACCATCCGGTCCGCGCGCGCGAACGCGTGACCGAACGGCGCAACTGGGTGCTGGGCCAGATGGCAGATAACGGCTACATCAGCGCCGAAGAGGCCGAGGAGGCACAAGAAGAGCCGCTGTTGACGGTGCAGTCGGGCGATATTCCGGCCTTCCGCGAGGCGCTGCCCCCGCGCGACTATTTCACCGACGAGATCCGCCGCCAGTTGTCGTCAAGCTTTGGCGAGGCCGAGTTCTTTACCGGCGGCCTGAGTATCCGTGCCACGGTGCACCCCGATATGCAGGTCGCCGCGGCGCATGCGTTGCAGCGCGCGCTCGAACGCTATGATCGCGAGCAGGGGGAATGGCGCGGCACCGGCGAAACGATTGCCCCCGAGGAACTGGACTCCGAAGAGACTTGGCGCGCGGCGCTGTCGCAGGTGCGCGTGGCGCGTGACATCACGCTGGACAATCCGTGGTATCCCGCCGTCGTGCTGGATGTCACGCCCGACCAGGCGCGCGTGGGCATCGAGGGGGTGGACGAGATCGGTACCATCGACCGGCCCGATATCGACTGGTTGCCAGGTTCGCTGGCCGATACCCTGTCGGTCGGCGACGTGGTGCATGTGCGCGCGGTCACATCCGACGAGGATGACAGTTTCGTGCGCTGGTCGCTGCGGCAGGTGCCCGAGGTCCAGGGCGGTTTCATGGCCATGGATGTCAACAACGGCCGCGTTATCGCCATGCAGGGCGGTTTCAGTTATCAGCATTCCGTGTTCAACCGCGCGACCCAGGCGCGGCGCCAGCCGGGCTCGGCCTTCAAGCCCTTCGTTTATGCCGCGGCGCTGGATTCCGGGTTCACGCCGGCGACCATTGTCATCGACGCGCCGATCGAACTTGAGACCGAACAGGGGATCTGGCGACCCTCGAACGCCTCGAACGAATACTATGGTCCAACGCCTGTGCGGACCGGCATCGAATTGTCGCGCAACCTCATGACCGTGCGCCTGGCGCAGGAAGTCGGCATGGATGTCGTCGCCGGCTATGCCGAGCGGTTCGGCGTTTATGATCGCATGGAGGCGTTTCTGGCCAACAGTCTGGGGTCGCAGGAAACGACGCTGTTTCGGATGGTCGCGGCCTATGCGATGTTTGCCAACGGCGGCGAACGGGTCGAACCGACGTTGGTCGACCGTGTGCAGGATCGATGGGGCCGCACCGTGTATCGCCACGATCAGCGCCGCTGTGTGGAATGCAGCGAGCCCAATCTGCCCGCGGGTCAGTCCCCGTGGATCGCGTCGGAACGTCAGCGGGTCATGGACCCGATTACCGCCTATCAGCTGACGTCGATGATGGAAGGCGTGGTGCAGCGTGGCACCGCCAGCAGCATCGACCTGCCGGTTCCGATCGCCGGCAAGACCGGCACAACCAATGACGCGCGCGACGTCTGGTTCGTGGGGTATTCGTCGAACGTGGTCGCCGGATGCTATATCGGCTACGATCGCCCGCAACCGCTGGGGCGTTCGGCCTCGGGCGGCGGGATGTGCGGCCCGGTGTTCCAGGAATTCATGCGCGACGCGATTGAGGAATTCGGCGGCACGCGCTTTGCCGTCCCCCCCGGCGGGCGGTTCATTCGCATCGACCGGCAATCGGGCGCGCGCCTGCCCGACGACGAAACCGGCTCGCATGTGGTGGCCGAGTATTTCCGCGACGGTGCCGAGCCGGTCTTCGGCATCGATGCGTTGATTGACGGCGGCTTCACCATGGGCATGAACCTGCCGGTTTTCGAAAGCGTTCCCGGCGCAGGCGATGAGCGCGAGTCCGAGCAACTGATGGACGAAGACGGATCGTCCGAGGGGTCGGGCCAGGCCACCTTTGGCACCATCAGTTCGGGCGGTCTCTACTGACCTTTCGTCGGTAGTGCGAAAGCGATGGAGACAGCCGCGCCGCCTGTGCTACACCCGTGCCGGATAACCGACGGGAGAGGGGCATGACGCAGACGGTCGAGATATTCGAGGTCGGCCCGCGCGATGGTCTGCAAAACGAGAAACGCCTGATCCCGACCGCCGAAAAGGTGGCGCTGGTCGACCTCTTGTCGCAAGCGGGGTTCCGGCGGATCGAGGTGGCCTCGTTCGTCAGTCCGAAATGGGTGCCGCAGATGGCCGACGGCGCCGAGGTTCTGGCCGGCATCCGGCGGCGCGCCGGGGTCCGCTATGCCGCGCTTGCCCCCAACCTGCGCGGATATGAGGGTGCGCGCGCGGCCCGCGCCGATGAGGTGGCGGTGTTCGCCTCGGCGTCCGAGGGGTTTTCCAGGGCCAATCTGAACTGTTCGGTTGACGAAAGCATTGCGCGTTTCGAACCGATCCTTGCTGCGGCAGGGGCCGATGGCATCCCGGTGCGCGGCTATATCTCATGCGTGACCGATTGCCCGTTCGACGGCCCGACCGACCCGGCGGCGGTGGCGCGACTGGCGCGGCGTCTGCGCGCGATGGGCTGTTACGAGATCAGCCTGGGCGACACGATCGGCCACGCCACGCCCGAGTCGATCGCGGCGATGCTGAAGGCGGTGATGGACGAGGTGCCGGCCGATCGGCTTGCCGGGCACTACCATGATACCGCTGGCCGGGCCTGCGACAATATCGAGGCCTCGCTGGCGCTGGGTCTGCGGGTGTTCGACGCGGCGGTGGGCGGGCTGGGCGGTTGCCCCTATGCGCCCGGCGCCGCGGGCAACGTGGCGACCGAGGCCGCGCAGGCGCGGATCGAAGCTCTGGGTTATGCGACGGGACTGGACCGTGCCATGATCGCCGAGGCCGGCGCGATGGCCAGAAAGATGAGGGAAACGCAATGAGTTATCAAACCATCCGGATCGAGCGCGAGGCGCGCGGTGTCGCGCGTCTGATCCTGAACCGGCAAGACAAGCACAACGCGATGAATGCCGCCATGATCGCCGAGCTGGACGCCGCGGCGCGTGAGCTGGCAGCCGACGCGGCGGTGCGCGTGGTGGTCCTGACCGGGGCGGGCGGCAGTTTCTGCGCTGGCGGCGATCTGGGCTGGATGCAGGAACAGATGGCGGCCGACGGCCCCACCCGCGCCGCCGAGGCCGGCCGCCTTGCCGCGGCCCTGGGCGCGTTGAACGCGCTGCCCAAACCGTTGATCGGGCGCATCCAGGGGCAGGCGTTCGGCGGGGGCATGGGGCTGATGTCGGTGTGCGACGTTGCGATCGGCGTGCAAGGGGCAAAATTCGGCTTCACCGAGGCGCGTCTGGGGCTGATCCCGGCCACGATCGGCCCCTATGTCCTGGCTCGGATGGGCGAGGCGATGGCGCGGCGCGTGTTCATGTCGGCGCGGCTTTTCGACGCTGACGAGGCGGTGTCGCTGGGACTGCTGGCGCGCGCCGTCGCGCCCGACGATCTGGATGCCGCCATCGAGGCCGAGATCAAACCTTATCTGTCCTGCGCGCCGGGCGCCGTCGCCTCGGCCAAGGCGCTGGCGCTGCGGCTGGGGTCGGCGCCCACCTCCGAGGATGTCACCCATTCCATCGGAGAACTGGTCGCACGCTGGGAAAGTGACGAGGCGGCCGAGGGAATCGCGGCGTTTTTTGGCAAGCGAAAGCCGGCCTGGATCGGCTGAACGAAGCTGCGCCGAATCGCGGGGCCGGGCTTGGTCAAGGGCCTGAGGGCGGGCGCTGCGCGGGGCAGCTTGCGGCGACGCATAGCGGCGTTTCAGGGGCCTGGAAACCCGGCTCGATCGCGCTCCTGGCGCGCCCGGCTTTGGTTGACCCTGCACACAAGCGGGAGTAAACGGGGCACGAGCCGATCTTCTGCAAGCGGCTCATCCGACGAGCGCGCCAAAGGAGCCAGCGGTGGATGACCTTCTGAGAGACTATCTCCCCATCCTCATCTTTCTTGTCATCGCGGTCGGCCTTGGGCTTGTGCTGCTGCTTTCGGCGCTGGTGATTGCCGTGCGCAACCCCGATCCGGAAAAGGTGTCGGCCTACGAATGCGGCTTCAACGCCTTTGACGACGCACGCATGAAATTCGATGTGCGGTTCTATCTGGTGTCGATCCTGTTCATCATCTTCGATCTTGAAATCGCCTTCCTCTTTCCCTGGGCCGTGGCCTTCGGCGACCTGAGCATGGCGGCGTTCTGGTCGATGATCATCTTTCTGGCCGTGCTGACCGTAGGCTTCGCCTATGAATGGAAGAAAGGAGCCCTGGAATGGGAGTGATGACTGGTGCCAACACCGCCGGTGCGGACCGCGAAAACGCCGCCGCCGCACTCAATTCCGAGTTGCAGGACAAGGGGTTCCTGCTGACGACCACGGCCGACATCATCAACTGGGCGCGTAACGGCTCGCTGCATTGGATGACCTTCGGCCTGGCCTGCTGCGCGGTCGAGATGATGCAGACCTCGATGCCGCGCTATGATCTGGAACGCTTCGGCACGGCGCCGCGCGCCTCGCCGCGCCAGTCGGACCTGATGATCGTGGCGGGCACGCTGACCAACAAGATGGCGCCCGCCCTGCGCAAGGTCTATGACCAGATGCCCGAGCCGCGCTATGTGATCTCGATGGGGTCTTGCGCCAATGGCGGCGGATATTACCATTACAGTTATTCGGTGGTGCGTGGCTGCGACCGGATCGTGCCGGTCGACATCTACGTTCCCGGCTGCCCACCGACCGCCGAGGCGCTGCTTTACGGAATCTTGCAATTGCAGCGCAAGATCCGCCGCACCGGCACCCTGATCCGCTGAAAGGTCTGCGCATGTCCGAACAACTCAACGAACTGGCCGCGCTGATCCGGCACAAGCAGGCCGATGCCGTGCTGGATGCGCAGGTGGCGCTGGGCGAGCTGACCCTGAGTGTCGTGGCCAGCGCGTTGCCGGGGCTGGTGCGGTTCCTGAAAACAGACGAGAACTGCCGCTTTTCGACGCTGGTCGACATCACCGCCGTGGATTATCCGGCCCGGACGGCGCGGTTCGACTTGGTCTATCATTTCCTTTCGATGTATCGCAATCAGCGCATCCGGCTGAAGGCAATGGTGCGCGAGGATGAAATGGTGCCGTCGATCATCGGCGAGCATCCTTCGGCCAACTGGTTCGAACGCGAGGTGTTCGACATGTTCGGCATCCTGTTCTCGGGGCATCCGGACCTGCGGCGCATCCTGACCGATTACGGGTTTCGCGGCTATCCGCTGCGCAAGGATTTCCCGACCACGGGCTATACCGAAGTGCGCTATGACGAGGCCGCCAAGCGCGTCGTCTACGAGCCGGTCAAGCTGGTCCAGGAATACCGCCAATTCGATTTCATGTCGCCCTGGGAAGGTGCCGAATACATCCTGCCGGGTGACGAAAGGGCCAAGTGATGCACGAGGCGGTCACAACACGGCCGGTCTGGCCAGAGGGCGTGCGCCTTCTGCTGGGCATTGGTGCGCAAAAGGCCGGAACAAGCTGGGTCCATCACAATTTGCGTGCGCATCCCGCCTGTCGTCCCGGCCCGATGAAAGAGTTGCACTATTTCGACTATGTCGCGGGCAACAAGCGGACCGGGCGGGTCTTGCGAAACCGCAAGTCGCACTTGCTGGCGGTGATGGGCCGCAAGGACCGGATCGCCGGCGTGCAGCGCCTGAGCGAGATCTGCGAAGCGCCCGATGACAACCACCAGTCCTATGTCGATCTGATGACCGACGGATTGCGTCCCGGTCAGGTGGCGATCGACATCACACCCAGCTACATGACCCTCAAGGCCGAGCATTTCCAAACCATGGCCGGGCTGGGCGATACCCGCTTTCTGCTGTTGCTGCGCGAGCCCGTCGCGCGCCTTTGGTCGGCGATCCGGATGCGCATGGCCAAGAAGATCGATGACGAGACGCAATTCGAGGCAGCATGCCAGGAACTGCTGGACCGGATCATCGACGAGGGCGACGGCAGGGAGATCGCCAAGGGCGACTACGCGAAAGCGCTGTCGCGGCTGAAACGCGCCGTTCCCGACGAGCGGTTGCTGGTTCTGTTCTTCGAGGATCTGTTCTGCCAGCAATCGCTTGACCGGATCTGTGCGTTTCTTGAGATCGCCCCGCACCCGATGAGAGCGCAGGAGCCCGTCAACGCGGGGCAGCGGGCGCGGATGCGCCCGGATCAGGAACACGCGCTGGCCGCGCTCTTGCGGCCGCAATACGACGCTGTCCGCGCGGCCTTCGGCAGCACGGTTCCGCAAGCATGGCACGCCCGGTTTGCCGAGCCGGCGCCAAAGGTGATGACATGAGCGTCACGGCAAACCTGCGACGGAGGTTGCAACCATGATGGACGGATCAAAGGGTTTCGGCGACGCCCAGACGGGCGAGCAGCAGATCCGCAATTTCAACATCAACTTCGGGCCGCAGCACCCGGCAGCGCATGGCGTGCTGCGGCTGGTGCTGGAACTTGACGGCGAGATCGTCGAGCGTTGCGACCCGCATATCGGCCTGTTGCATCGCGGCACCGAAAAGCTGATGGAAAGCCGCACCTATCTTCAAAACCTGCCGTATTTCGACCGGCTGGACTATGTCGCGCCGATGAACCAGGAACACGCCTGGTGCCTGGCGATCGAGCGATTGACCGGGGTCGAGGCTCCGCGACGGGCGTCGCTGATCCGGGTGCTGTTCTCGGAAATCGGGCGGGTTCTGAACCATCTTCTGAACGTGACCACACAGGCGATGGATGTCGGCGCGCTGACGCCGCCGCTTTGGGGGTTCGAAGAGCGCGAAAAGCTCATGGTCTTCTATGAGCGCGCATGCGGTGCGCGCCTGCACGCGGCCTATTTCCGGCCCGGCGGTGTTCACCAGGATCTACCGCCCGCGCTTTTGGACGACATCGAGGCCTGGGCCAACGCCTTTCCCAAATTGCTTGACGATCTCGACGGACTCCTGACCGAGAACCGGATCTTCAAGCAGCGCAACGCCGATATCGGGATCGTGTCGGAAGAAGAGATCCAGCAATGGGGCTATTCGGGCGTGATGGTGCGCGGCTCGGGTCTGGCATGGGATCTGCGCCGCGCGCAACCCTATGAATGCTATGACGAATTCGATTTCAAGATTCCGGTCGGCAAGAACGGCGACTGCTATGATCGCTATCTTTGCCGCATGGCCGAGATGCGCGAGTCGACCTCGATCATCAAGCAGGCGATCACCAAGCTGCGCGCGCCCGAGGGGCAGGGCGAAGTTCTGGCGCCGGGCAAGATCACGCCACCCAAACGCGGCGAGATGAAAACCTCGATGGAGGCGCTGATCCATCACTTCAAGCTTTACACCGAGGGTTTTCATGTTCCCGCCGGCGAGGTCTATGCCGCCGTCGAGGCGCCCAAGGGCGAGTTCGGGGTGTATCTGGTGGCCGACGGCACCAACCGCCCCTACCGCGCAAAGATCCGCGCGCCCGGATACCTGCATCTGCAATCGATGGATCATGTGTCCAAGGGGCATCTGCTGGCCGATGTGGCTGCCATCATCGGCACCATGGATATCGTGTTCGGCGAGGTTGACAGATGACATCCGTCGCGCCCGAAAACCTGCGCGCCACACCGGCCCTTGCGTGCTTTGCGGGGGTGCCCGCGTGAAGCTCTGGCCGATCATCGCGCTTGCCTGCATGGCCCTGCCCGCGCTGGCCGACACGCCCGAGCGTGCGGCGATGCTGGTGCAGGCCATGCGTGACAACGGCTGCGCGATGAACGGCAACGAGGCCGATGCCACGCTTCCCGCACTGGGGCTGACGCCGGACGAGGTTCAGGTTTCCATATCGGTCCTGTATCCTGCCGGCCTTGTCGTCCCGTCCGAGGACGATGGCAATGCGCTGAGTCTGGCGCCGCAGCTTTGCGACGCCGACGAGGAACAATCGCAAGCCCTGATCGCCGAGGCTTTCGACGTGGCGCCGACGATCGAACCCTGGGCCCCGGATGTCACGCCCGCGCAGGGCGGCGCACTGATCGGTGCGCTGCGCGACAACGATTGTGCGCTGACGGAAACGCAGGCGGGGCAGGCCCTGCCGGAGCTGGGACTTGGCATGGCGGCCTCGCGCGATGCTGTCGCGGTCCTGACCGAGGCTGGCATCGTGGGGTTGAACGACGATCGCAGCCTTCTGCGGCTCGATGACGCGATTTGTGCGGCCGATGCCGAAGACGATGAATCGGTGATGGCGCGGGCGCTGGCGGGCTTAGATCTGTTCCTGCCGCGACCCGCCTCGGCCGCGCCACTGCCACTGATCCAAGGCCTGGGCCGCGATGGCGTTTCCGCGCTGATCGCCCTGAATGCCGAACTGAACGGATGCGCCGTCACCCTGGCCGGCGCGGAGACCGAAGCCATGTTGGCCGATTTCGTGATTGATCAGGCCGCGATGTTCCATGACTTCGGCCCGGAATGGCCCGAGCCCGCGCGCGCCGAAACCGCGCGGCTTGTCGCCGGGGTTCTTGACGATCCCGGCCCGGATTTCGACCGTTCCGGCGACACCCTGACGCTGACCCATTGTACACCCTGACCGGAAGAACCGATGCTTCGCCGTTTGCACCATACCCAGCCTGAAAGCTTTGCCTTCACGCCCGCCAACCTTGAATGGGCGCAGGCGCAGATCACCAAATACCCCGAAGGGCGGCAGGCGTCGGCCATCATCCCGCTTTTGTGGCGAGCGCAAGAGCAGGAGGGCTGGCTGTCGCGTCCGGCGATCGAACATGTCGCGGACATGCTGGGCATGGCCTATATCCGCGCGCTGGAGGTTGCGACCTTTTACTTCATGTTCCAGTTGCAGCCGGTGGGGTCGGTCGCGCATGTGCAGGTCTGCGGCACCACCAGTTGCATGATCTGCGGTGCCGAGGATCTGATCGGTGTCTGCCGCGAAAAGATTGCCGGTCAGCCGCATGCGCTGTCGCTCGACGGCAAGTTCAGCTGGGAAGAGGTCGAATGCCTTGGCGCCTGTTCCAACGCGCCGATGGTGCAGATCGGCAAGGATTATTACGAGGATCTTACGGCCGACAAGCTGCGCTGGATCCTGGACGAACTGGCAGCGGGACGCGTGCCGACGCCGGGGCCGCAGAACGGGCGCTATGCCTCAGAGCCGGCATCGGGGCTGACCAGCCTGAAGGGGGATGCGGACGAGTCGCAAAACGCCTCGGTCGCCCTGGCCGTGGAATATGGCGATACGATCAAGCGCATCGACGGCACCGAAGTGCCGATCCTGACGGCATGGCTGGGCAAGAAAAAGCCGAAAAAACCTGACACGTCGCACAAGGGCGTGGCGCCCGAACCCAAACCCGCGGCCGGATTGGCGGTCGATGAAACCGGATCGACCGAACAGGAGGCGCGCGCCAAGACCAAGGCCAAGCCAAAGGCAAAATCCGCCGCCTCGCCGGTTGTCGAGCCGGCCAAGGTCGACAATGGCGATGCCTTCGTGCCCAGCGAACCCGCGCGCATGGACCGCCCCAAAGGCACGGCGGACGATCTGAAAAAGCTCAAGGGTGTCGGCCCGAAGCTTGAAAAGATGCTGAACGAGCTTGGCTTTTGGCATTTTCACCAGATCGCGGCCTGGACCGAAAGCGAGGTCGCGTGGGTGGATGATCATCTGAAGTTCAAGGGCCGGATCGAACGCGATGGCTGGATCGAACAGGCAAAAATTCTGGCGGCTGGCGGCGAAACCGAGTTTTCGGCGCGCAAGGGCTGATGCGGGGGAATGATGGCTCGCAACGACGAACAGGAACAGGATCATCGTCGCCAGGTGCGGCTGATCGCCGGTGTGCTGGTGGTCACGATGGTCGTGTGGATGATCGTCAACTGGGCGGGCGGCTATTACGGCTGGCAGGCGCGCTATGCCTTCCTGTTCGACTTTATGGCGCTGGCAGCCTTTGGCTGGGCGCTGATCGTATCTTACCGTCTGTGGCGCGCGCGGCGCGACCAGGGCGGCGACAACTGAGGAACTGCCGATGCTGAAGGATCAGGACCGCATCTTCACCAACATCTACGGGATGAAGGACCGCTCGCTCAAGGGGGCGATGGCGCGCGGCGCCTGGGATGGCACTGCGGGGCTTATCCACAAGGGCCGCGACTGGATCGTCAACGAGATGAAGGCCTCGGGCCTGCGCGGGCGCGGCGGCGCGGGTTTTCCGACCGGGCTGAAATGGTCGTTCATGCCCAAGGAAAGCGATGGCCGCCCGGCCTATCTGGTGGTCAATGCCGACGAATCCGAGCCGGGCACCTGCAAGGACCGCGAGATCATGCGCCACGATCCGCATACCCTGATCGAGGGCTGTCTGATCGCCAGTTTCGCGATGGGCGCGCATGCTTGCTATATCTACATCCGCGGCGAGTATATCCGCGAGCGCGAGGCGCTTCAGGCCGCGATCGACGAGGCCTATGATGCGGGGCTTCTGGGCAAGAACGCGGCCAAGTCGGGCTGGGACTTCGACCTCTATCTGCATCACGGTGCCGGGGCCTATATCTGCGGCGAGGAAACGGCGCTGCTGGAAAGCCTTGAGGGCAAGAAGGGCATGCCGCGCATGAAGCCGCCGTTTCCGGCCGGTGCCGGGCTTTACGGTTGCCCGACCACGGTCAACAATGTCGAATCCATTGCCGTTGTGCCGACCGTCCTGCGGCGTGGCGCCTCCTGGTTTGCAGGGTTCGGACGGCAGAACAACGCGGGCACCAAGCTGTTCGCGGTTTCGGGCCATGTCAACAACCCCTGCGTCGTCGAAGAGGCCATGTCGATCACCTTCGAGGAGTTGATCGACAAGCATTGCGGCGGCATTCGCGGCGGCTGGGACAACCTCAAGGCCGTGATCCCCGGCGGATCCTCGGTGCCCTGCATCCGTGGCGAGAACATGCGCGAGGCGATCATGGATTTCGACTACCTGCGCGAGCAGGGGTCGGGCCTGGGAACCGCCGCGGTGATCGTGATGGACAAGTCCACCGACATCATCAAGGCGATCTGGCGGCTGTCGAAATTCTACAAGCATGAAAGCTGCGGCCAGTGCACCCCCTGCCGCGAAGGCACGGGCTGGATGATGCGCGTCATGGATCGCCTGGTGCGCGGCGAGGCCGAACAGGCCGAGATCGACATGCTGTGGGATGTCTCGAAGCAGGTCGAGGGGCACACGATCTGCGCGCTGGGCGATGCGGCGGCCTGGCCGATCCAGGGGCTGATCCGCAACTTCCGCGACGAGATCGAGGATCGCATCGCGCAACAAAAGCGTGCGCGCACCGCGGCCGTGGCGGCGGAGTGAGGGATATGCCGAGCATCCGGGCAATCAGCGGACTGGTTCTTGCGGCGGCCGTGGCGGCGGGTTGCGCCGCGTCGCCCACCGATGCCACGCGCACCGTCACGCTGGACGACACGGTGTTTGGCTATACCCAGTACGAGGGCGCCAGCCTGCGGTTTCCCGAGTTCTCGACCGTATCGGGTGGCGGCAATGGCGTCGGTTTCCGTTCGGGCCTGGTCATCACGATCCTGACCCGCGACGGTGTCCCGGTGGATGCGAATGACCGCGCGGCGGCGCGCGCGGCGGCACGGGTCATCTGCGAGGACACCAACCGCCGCTGGTATGACCGCGATCGCGGCGATTTCCTGGAGTCGGGCGGGATCAGCTTTGCGGGGGCCTGCGGATGACGATGCGCGCGGTCATATCGGTCGGCGCGCTGTCGCTGGCCGCGGCCTGTGCCCATGGCCCGGATGCCGATGGCGGCATTCCGGCGAACCGTCACATCCTGTTCGAGGGTGAGCGGTTCGGTTATTACCAGTACGATGTCGGCGGCGACGTGTTTGATATCAGCGAAGACTGGAATCCGACCGAGTCGGTGATCACCATCGTCTCGCGCGAGGGGCGCGCCGTCACAGATGCCGATCGTGATATCGCCGCGCGTCTGGCCCGAGAGCTTTGCGAAGAGGACGGGCGCGTGTTCAACACCCGCAGCCGCGGCACCCTGTTGCGCCGCGGCGGGATTTCCTTTGCAGGAGATTGTCGCGAATGGTGAAAATGGCTTGGCTCATTGTCGGTTCGGTTCGGGCTGCGGCCTTGGCGCTGGGACTGCTGGCCGCGGGCGCGGTGGCACTGCCCGGCACTGCGAAAGCCAGCTCCCTTGCAGAGGTGACAGAGGCCCTCATGGCCGATCAGGAAATTGCGAACGGGCTCTTTGCCATGGGCGTCGCGCATGGTATCCGCGACATCTGCCCGACGATCGAGGCGCGAATGTTTCGTGCCAACATGATGGCATTGTCGCTTTACAGTCGGGCGCGCCGGATGGGGTTTTCGCGCACCGAGATCACGACCTTTCTGCGCGATGACGAGAACAAGGCCGATATGCGCGCCCGTGTCATCGAGTACTACAACGAACGGGGCGCCCGGATCGAGGAACCCGACACAATCTGCGCCCTTGGCCAGGCCGAAATCGCCGAGGATACCGCGGCGGGCGCAATACTGAGAGCAAGGTAAGCCATGTCAGAGCTTCGCAAGATCATCATCGACGGCCGCGAGGTCGAGGCGCATCCGGCCATGACCTTGATCCAGGCATGCGAACAGGCCGGGATCGAGGTGCCGCGCTTTTGCTATCACGAGCGCCTGTCGATCGCCGGCAACTGCCGGATGTGCCTGGTCGAGGTCGTCGGCGGTCCGCCCAAACCGGCGGCCAGCTGCGCGATGCAGGTCAAGGATCTGCGGCCCGGCCCCAATGGCGAGCCGCCCGAGGTCAGGACCAACTCGCCCATGGTCAAGAAGGCCCGCGAAGGGGTGATGGAGTTCCTGCTCATCAATCACCCGCTGGACTGCCCGATCTGCGACCAGGGCGGCGAATGCGATCTTCAGGATCAGGCGGTCGCCTATGGCGTGGATTTTTCGCGCTATCGCGAGCCCAAGCGCGCGGCCGAGGATCTGGATCTCGGACCGCTGGTCGAAACGCATATGACGCGCTGCATTTCCTGCACGCGCTGCGTGCGCTTCACATCCGAGGTGGCGGGCGTGATGGTGATGGGCCAGACCGGCCGCGGCGAGGATGCCGAGATCACGACCTATCTGGGCGCGCTGATCGACTCGAACCTGCAGGGCAACATCATCGACCTGTGCCCGGTCGGCGCGCTGGTCTCGAAACCCTATGCCTTTACCGCCCGTCCCTGGGAACTGACCAAGACCGAATCGATCGATGTCATGGACGCGCTGGGGTCGAACATCCGTGTCGATACCAAGGGCCGCGAGGTCATGCGGGTTCTGCCGCGCAACCATGACGGCGTGAACGAGGAATGGATTTCCGACAAGACCCGGTTCATCTGGGACGGCCTGCGCCGCCAGCGGCTGGACACGCCCTATGTCCGCGAGAACGGCAAACTGCGCAAGGCAAGCTGGCCCGAGGCATTGTCGGCCGCGGCTGCGGCGATGAAGGGCAAGACCGTTGCCGGGCTGGTCGGCGATCTGGTGTCGACCGAGGCCGCCTATGCGCTGAAGCTTCTGATCGAGGGGCAGGACGGGCGCGTCGAATGCCGCACCGATGGTGCGCGCCTACCCGCAGGGAACCGGTCCCGCTATGTCGGCACGGCGGCGATCGAGGATATCGACAGCGCCAGGACGATCTATCTGATCGGGACCAACCCGCGCGACGAGGCGGCGGTTCTGAACGCGCGCATTCGCAAGGCATGGTTGAACGGGGCCGAGGTCTATCGCGTCGGCCCGCCGGTCGATCTGACCTATGACGTGCATGAACTGGGCACCGACCGTGCCGCGCTGGTGCGCGCTGCCGTCAACGCGAAATCGACGCCGGATGCGCTGGTCATGATCGGTCAGGGCGCGGTGTCCGAGGCCGATGGCGCCGCTGTCATGTCCCACGCCATGAAACTGGCACAGGGACTGGGCGGGCGCTTTCTGGTCCTGCATACTGCCGCCGGGCGCGTCGGCGCGATGGACGCAGGCTGCGTGACCGAGGGCGGGCTGGATGCGGCGATCGACGGCGCCGAGGTGATCTACAACCTTGGCGCGGACGAGATCGACATCGAGGCCGGCCCGGTCGTGATCTATCAGGGCAGCCATGGCGACCGGGGCGCGCACCGCGCCGACATCATCCTGCCCGGCGCGGCCTATACCGAAGAGAACGGCCTGTTTGTCAATACCGAGGGGCGCCCGCAACTGGCCCTGCGCGCCGGGTTCGCGCCGGGCGAGGCCAAGGAGAACTGGGCAATCCTGCGCGCGCTATCGGCAGAACTGGGCGCGACGCTGCCCTTTGACTCGCTGCCGGCGCTGCGGCGCACCCTGTGCGAGGCGGTGCCGCATCTGGAACTGATAGACACGGTTGCCGAGAACGACTGGAACCCGCTGCCGGTCGAGGCGCCGGGATCGGCCGATTTCCGGTATGCGGTGCGCGACTTCTACCTGACGAACCCGATTGCGCGCGCCTCGGCGCTGATGGCCGAATTGTCGGCCATGGCCAAGGCGCGCGCGCAAACGCATCTGGCGGCGGAGTGAGGCATGACCGCATCGCCCCTGTTCCTGGCAATCACGGCGCTGGCCCTGGGCGGGCTGGCGCTGGCCGGTTGTGGCGATGCGGCCGAGCAACCCGACCGGGCCGAGACCCGTCTGGGGGCGCCGGAGGATGCGGTCTATCACGGGGTGCGGACCCGACTTCTGGAAGAAGACATGGTCAACTTTCTGGTGACCATGGAGGGCGCGCGCGATGCGGACGACGTGATCGCCTATGCCCGCTGCGCCGCGGCGCAATACGCGGTCATACGCGAATACGGATTTGCGCGCCATGTGCGCACGAATGTGGCTGAACAGGGTGGAATCTGGCAGGCAGATGCGGTTTATACCGTCTCGCCGGCACTGCCCCGGGGTTTTCGGACGATCGACGCAGAAGTGACCGTCGCCGATTGCACCGAGCAGGGAATACCGACGGTCTGAGGATTAGGGCAAGATGGCAGAATTTCTTGAAACCGGGCTGGGCATCACGTTGCTGATTGTCGCGCAGTCGCTTCTGGTTGTCGGCTTCGTGATGATCAGCCTGCTGTTTCTGGTCTACGGCGACCGCAAGGTCTGGGCCGCGGTGCAGATGCGGCGCGGACCCAACGTGGTTGGCCCCTGGGGCCTGCTGCAATCGGTGGCCGACGCATTGAAATACGTCCTCAAGGAGGTGGTGATACCGGCTGGCGTGGATCGCCCCGTCTATTTCCTGGCGCCGATGCTGTCGTTCGTTCTGGCGGTGCTGGCCTGGGCGGTGATCCCGTTCAACGACGGGTGGGTTCTGGCCGACATCAACGTGGCGATCCTGTTCGTCTTTGCCGTCTCCTCGCTTGAGGTTTACGGCGTGATCATGGGCGGATGGGCCTCGAACTCGAAATATGCGTTTCTTGGTTCGCTGCGCTCGGCGGCGCAGATGATCTCGTATGAGGTGTCGCTGGGCCTGATCATCATCGGTGTGATCATCGCCACCGGTTCGATGAGTTTTGGTGCAATCGTTGCCGCGCAGGATACCGGCTGGGGGTTGCTGGGCTGGTACTGGTTGCCGCATCTGCCGATGGTGGTTCTGTTCTTTGTCTCGGCGCTTGCCGAAACCAACCGCCCGCCCTTTGACCTGCCCGAGGCGGAATCGGAATTGGTGGCGGGGTTCATGGTCGAATACTCGTCAACGGCCTATCTGCTGTTCATGGCCGGCGAATACATTGCCATCTTCCTGATGTGCGCGCTGATGAGCCTGCTGTTCTTTGGCGGCTGGCTGTCGCCGGTGCCATTCCTGCCGGATGGTGCCCTGTGGATGGTCGGCAAGATGGCGTTCTTCTTCTTCCTGTTCGCCATGGTCAAGGCGATCGTGCCGCGCTACCGCTACGACCAGTTGATGCGGATCGGCTGGAAGGTGTTCTTGCCGCTCAGCCTGGGCTGGGTCGTGCTGGTGGCGTTCCTTGCGAAATTCGAACTGTTCGGCGGCGCCTATGCCCGCTGGGCGATTGGAGGCTGACATGGGGATCGACGTCACCCGCGCGGTCAAGTATTTCCTGCTTGTCGATTTCATCAAGGGGTTCGGCCTGGGCTTCAAATACTTCTTTGCCCCCAAGGCCACGTTGAACTACCCGCATGAAAAGGGGCCGCTGTCGCCGCGTTTTCGCGGGGAGCATGCGCTGCGGCGCTATCCCAACGGCGAGGAGCGCTGCATCGCCTGCAAGCTGTGCGAGGCGATCTGCCCCGCGCAGGCGATCACGATCGATGCCGAACCGCGCGAGGACGGGTCGCGCCGCACCACGCGCTATGACATCGACATGACCAAATGCATCTATTGCGGTTTCTGCCAGGAGGCCTGCCCGGTCGATGCCATCGTCGAGGGGCCGAATTTCGAATTCGCCACCGAAACCCGCGAAGAGCTTTTCTATGACAAGGAAAAGCTGCTCGACAACGGGGAACGCTGGGAAGCCGAGATTGCGCGCAACCTTGAACTTGACGCCCCTTATCGGTGATCCGCCATGACTGATGCCTTCACCAAGATGTTTCAGCAGATGATGGCGTCGAGCCAGGAAATGGTGCGCGCCTTCAACCCGGCGCTGGAGAACGCGCAGATGCCGGGCCTCGACAAGGGCTTTGCGGGCGGGTTCCCGACGATGCCCGCCGACATGATGGAGATGTGGTTTGGCAAGACCTTCAACCGTGAGGGGCTGGACGCCAAGACCCGCCTGATGCTGACACTTGCGGCGCTGACCGTTCTGGGCGCACAGGCCGAGCCGCAGATCCGGCTGACCGTGCGCCACCTGATCGAAACCGGCGCGACCGAACGCGAGATCGCCGAGGTGATCTGGCAGATGAGCATGTTCGGTGGATTGCCCGCCATGCAGAAGGCGCTGGAGATCGCCCAGAGCGTATTCGCCGAGACCAGGGAGAAAGACGCATGAGCGTTGCCGATTTTGCCTTCTATATCTTTGCCATCGTCGTGGTGGCGGCGGGGCTTTTGGTGGTGATCGCCCGAAACCCGGTGCATTCGGTGCTGTGGCTTATCCTGGCGTTCCTGTCGTCGGCGGGGTTGTTCGTATTGCTGGGGGCCGAGTTCCTGGCGATGCTGCTGATCATCGTCTATGTCGGCGCGGTGGCCGTGCTGTTCTTGTTCGTGGTGATGATGCTCGACATCGACTTTGCCGCGCTCAAGGCTGAAATGGCGCGCTATTTCCCGCTGGCCAGTCTGGTGGGTCTGGTGATCTTGATGCAGCTGGCACTGCTTTACGGCAGCTGGGTGCAAGCCGACGGCGCGTTGGGGCTGCGCCAGGCCGTGACGCCGGACATGGCCGAGGTCGAGAACACGCGCGCCCTGGGCATGATCCTGTACGACCAGTATTTCGTCCTGTTCCAGTTGTCGGGGCTTATTCTGCTGGTGGCCATGATCGGGGCAATCGTGCTGACCATGCGCCATCGCACCAACGTCAAGCGCCAGGATGTGCTGCAACAGATGTGGCGTGACCCGGCCAAGGCGATGGAACTGAAAGACGTGAAACCGGGGCAGGGGCTGTAATGGAGCTTCCGCTTGCCATCGCCATCGACGCGGCGCTGGCCGTCGTGGCGTGTGTGAACCGGGACGAACCGAACGAATAGGGCGCAAACGCCCGGAGGGACCAGATGGTTGGACTTGAACATTACCTGACGGTGGCGGCGGCGCTGTTCGTCATCGGGATTTTCGGCATCTTCCTGAACCGGAAGAACGTGATCGTGATCCTGATGTCGATCGAACTGATCCTGCTGTCGGTCAACATCAACCTGGTGGCGTTTTCCAGCCATCTGGGGGATCTGGTGGGGCAGGTCTTTACCATGTTCGTTCTGACCGTTGCCGCCGCCGAGGCCGCGATCGGCCTTGCGATCCTGGTTTGTTTCTTCCGGAACCGCGGCACGATCGACGTTGAAGACGTCAACGTGATGAAAGGCTGATTTCCATGGCGACGACGCTTCTTTTTGCACCGCTGATCGGGGCGATCATCTGTGGCTTCGGCTGGCGGCTGATCGGCGAAAAGGCGGGAATGATCATCGCCACGGGGCTGTTGTTCCTGTCGGCGATCCTGTCATGGATCCTGTTTCTCAGCTATGACGGCAATCCGCAGTCCATCCAGATCCTGCGCTTCATCGATTCCGGCACCCTGGTGGGCGACTGGGCTTTCCGGCTGGATCGTCTGACCACCGTGATGCTGATCGTGGTGACGACGGTGTCGTCGCTGGTGCATCTGTATTCGTTCGGATACATGGCGCATGACGACAACTGGACGCAGGAAGAGCACTACAAGGCGCGCTTTTTCGCCTATCTGTCGTTCTTCACCTTTGCCATGCTGATGCTGGTCACGGCCGACAACCTGGTCCAGATCTTCTTTGGCTGGGAGGGGGTGGGCGTCGCCTCGTATCTGCTGATCGGTTTCTATTACCGCAAGGCCAGCGCCAATGCCGCCGCAATCAAGGCGTTCGTGGTCAATCGTGTGGGCGATTTCGGCTTCATCATCGGCATCATGGCGCTTTACCTGCTGACCGACTCGATCCGCTTCGACGACATATTCGCCCAGGCCGAGACCCTTTCCGAAACCACCATCCGTTTCCTGTGGACGGACTGGAACGCGATCAACATGGTCTGTTTCTTCCTGTTCGTCGGGGCGATGGGCAAGTCGGCGCAACTGTTCCTGCACACCTGGCTGCCCGACGCGATGGAGGGGCCGACACCGGTGTCGGCGCTGATCCACGCGGCAACCATGGTCACGGCCGGCGTGTTCCTGGTTGCTCGCATGTCGCCGCTGATGGAATACGCCGAGAACGCGCGCGATTTCATCGTGCTGATCGGGGCCTTCACCGCCTTCTTCGCCGCGACCGTGGGCCTTGTTCAGAATGACATCAAGCGCGTGATCGCCTATTCGACCTGTTCGCAGCTTGGCTACATGTTCGTGGCCGCCGGGGTCGGCGTCTATTCGGTGGCCATGTTCCATCTGCTGACGCACGCCTTCTTCAAGGCGATGCTGTTTCTTGGGGCCGGCTCGGTCATCCACGGGATGCACCATGAGCAGGACATGCGCAATTACGGCGGGCTGCGGGCGAAACTGCCCTATACCTTCTGGGCCATGATGCTGGGCACGCTGGCCATCACCGGCGTCGGTATCCCGTTGACGACGATCGGCTTTGCCGGGTTCGTATCGAAGGACGCGATCATCGAAAGCGTTTTCGCCGCCGACAAGGGATATGCGTTCTGGATCCTGGTCGCGGGGGCCGCGATGACCTCGTTCTACAGTTGGCGGCTGATGTTCCTGACCTTTTACGGCAAGCCGCGCGGTGATCATCACACGCATGAGCATGCCCACGAAAGCCCGTGGCCGATGCTGGTCCCGCTGGGCGTGCTGGCCGTGGGCGCGGTGCTCGCGGGGATGGTCTGGTATCACCCGTTCTTCGGGTCCACCGATGCGGTGCGCGACTGGTTCGGCGCATCGATCTTCATGGCCGAAGGCAACGACCTGGTGTCGCAGGCCCATTATGTGCCCAAATGGGTCAAGGTCGCGCCGTTCGTGGCCATGGCGCTGGGCCTTGGCCTGGCCTGGCTGTTCTACATCCGGCGCCCCGACATGCCGCGCCGGCTGGCGGCGAACCAGCCGATCCTGTATCGCTTCCTGCTCAACAAGTGGTATTTCGACGAAATTTATGACGCGGTGTTCGTGCGCCCGGCCATCTGGCTTGGCCGGTTCCTGTGGAAGCGCGGCGACGGCGCCACGATCGACGGTGCCATCAACGGGCTGTCCATGGGGATCATGCCGTTCTTCAACCGGGTCTATGCGCGTGCCCAGTCCGGCTATGTCTACCATTACGCGTTCGCCATGGTGATCGGCATCGCGCTGCTGGTCACCTATGTCACGCTCACCGGGGGGGCGCACTGATGCTGAACCTTCTGTCCATCATCACCTTCACCCCGGCGGTGGCGGCACTGATCCTGGCCTTGTTCCTGCGTGGCGACGACGAGGCCGCGCAGCGCAACGCCAAATGGCTGGCCTTTGTGGCGACCTCGGCCACCTTCCTGATCTCGCTGATCCTTCTGTTCAGTTTCGACCCGTCAGACACCGGCTTTCAGCATGTCGAGGAACGCGAATGGATTCTCGGGCTCAGCTATAAGCTTGGGGTCGATGGTATCTCGATCCTGTTCGTGATGCTGACCACGTTCCTGATGCCCCTGACGATCGCGGCCTGCTGGACGGTGACGCACCGCGTCAAGGAATACATGATTGCCTTCCTGGTGCTGGAAACCCTGATGATCGGGGTCTTCGTGGCGCTGGATCTGGTGCTCTTCTACCTCTTCTTCGAGGCCGGGCTGATCCCGATGTTCCTGATCATCGGGATCTGGGGCGGCAAGGAGCGCATCTACGCGGCCTTCAAGTTCTTTCTCTATACCTTCATCGGCTCGGTCCTGATGCTGGTGGCGATGATCGCCATGTACATGGACGCAGGCACCACCGACATTCCGACCCTGCTGGAACACCAGTTCGCGACCGGGCCGGTCTCGCTGATGGGCTGGCAGGTCGTGGGCGGCATGCAGACGCTGCTATGGCTGGCCTTTTTTGCCTCGTTCGCCGTCAAGATGCCGATGTGGCCGGTGCACACCTGGTTGCCTGATGCCCATGTGCAGGCCCCGACCGCGGGCTCGGTCGTGCTGGCGGCCGTGTTGCTGAAGATGGGGGGCTATGGCTTCTTGCGCTTTTCGCTGCCGATGTTCCCGGTCGCTTCGGAACTGCTGGCACCCCTGGTCCTGTGGATGTCGGCCATCGCGATCGTCTATGCCTCGCTGGTCGCACTGGTGCAGGAGGACATGAAGAAGCTCGTTGCCTATTCCTCGGTCGCGCATATGGGGTTCGTGACGATGGGCATCTTCTCGGCCAGCCAGCAGGGGCTGGACGGCGCCATCTTCCAGATGATCAGTCACGGCTTCATCTCGGGCGCCCTGTTTCTGGCCGTGGGCGTCATCTATGACCGGATGCACACGCGCGAGATCGACGCCTATGGCGGGCTGGTCAACCGGATGCCGGCCTATGCGGCGGTGTTCATGCTGTTCACCATGGCCAATGTCGGTCTGCCCGGCACCTCGGGTTTCGTGGGCGAATTCCTGACCTTCATGGCGGTCTTTCAGGTCAACACCTGGGTCGCGCTGGTCGCGGCCAGCGGGGTGATCCTGTCGGCGGGTTATGCGCTCTGGCTCTATCGCCGGGTGGTGTTCGGCGCGCTGATCAAGGACAGCCTGAAGGGCATCAAGGACATGGATCGCCGCGAAAAGGCGATCTTTGCGCCGCTGGTCGTGATGACCCTGCTTCTGGGCGTCTACCCCGCGCTTGTGACCGATCTGATCGGGCCCTCGGTGGCCGCGCTCTTGACCCAATACGATGCCGCACTGGCCGCCCATGAATCGGGCAGCATGCTGGCACAGAACTGAAAGGCGCGTTGCGATGACTTCGGTTGATCTTACCATTGCCCTGCCGGAAATCCTGCTGGCCCTCTATGCAATGGCCGCGCTTCTGTTCGGCGTGTGGTTCGGCAAGGACCGCTTGACGGGCGTGCTGATCTGGGCCACGGCAGCGGTCTTCGTGCTGCTGGCGGCCATAATCGCGCTGGGCGACGGCGCGGCGCAGACCGCCTTCGGCGGGCTGATGGTGAACGATGCCTTCGCGCGCTTTGCCAAGATCGCGATCCTGCTCTCGGGCGCTGCGGTCATGCTGATGGGGCAGGACTACATGCAGCGCCAGAACATGGTGCCGTTCGAATACCCGATCCTGATCGCGCTGGCGAGCGTCGGCATGATGGTGATGGTTTCCGCCGGTGATCTGATCGCGCTCTACATGGGGCTCGAGCTGCAATCGCTCACGCTATACGTTCTGGCGGCGATCCGGCGCGACAGCCTGCGCTCGACCGAGGCCGGGTTGAAGTATTTCATGCTCGGCGCGCTGGCATCGGGCCTGCTGCTTTATGGCGCGTCGCTGGTCTATGGCTATGCCGGCACGACCCGGTTCGACGGGATCGCCTCGACGGTGCAGGACGGGCATCTGTCGGTTGGCGTGCTGATGGGGCTGGCCTTCATGCTGGCGGGCCTTGCCTTCAAGGTCTCGGCGGTGCCGTTTCACATGTGGACCCCGGATGTCTACGAAGGGTCGCCAACACCGGTCACGGCCTTCTTCTCGACCGCGCCGAAGGTTGCCGCCATCGCCCTGCTGGCCCGACTGGTGCACGACGCTTTCGGCGCCGCACCGGGCGACTGGGCGCAGATTCTGGCGTTTCTGGCGGCGGCGTCCATGTTCGTGGGCGCAATCGGCGCCCTCGGGCAGCGCAACCTCAAGCGGCTGATGGCCTATTCGTCGATCTCGCACATGGGCTTTGCGCTCGTGGGCCTGGCGGCGGGCAATGCCGTCGGCGTTCAGGCCACGCTTCTTTACATGGCGATCTATGTCACGATGAACATCGGCGTCTTTGCCTTCATCCTGTCGATGCGGCGCGAGGGGCGGATCGTGGCGCAGATCGACGATCTTCAGATGTTGTCACGGGCACAGCCGGGCGCGGCGCTGGCCCTTCTGATCCTGATGTTCTCGCTGGCCGGGGTGCCGCCGCTGGTGGGGTTCTGGGCCAAGTTCTCGGTCCTGTCCGCCGCGGTCGGCGCCGGTCTGGTCTGGTTGGCGGTCGCGGGCGTGCTGGCCTCGGTGATCGGCGCCTTCTACTATCTGCGGATCGTCTACCTCATGTATTTCGGGCAAGAGGGGCCGCCGCTGGACCGCGATATCGGCGCGATCCAGTGGGGCCTCCTGATGGCCTCGGCGGCGGCGATGCTGCTGGGGGTGATCAACCTCTTCGGTGTCGATGGTGCGGCGGCGGTCGCGGCGCAGGCGCTCGTGCAGTGATGGGGTGGCGAAACGGTGCCCCCGCGTGCCCGTGCGCCCCTTCATCTTGCCGAAAATACGCCACGGGGGTGCGGGGGTGTGAAACCCCCGCCTCTGCCATATCCGCCAGGCGCATCGGGGGGACGGGCCATGCCTGATCGGCCTGCACCCGCCTGGCCCGAAGAGTATGGCCGGCTTGTCCTGCCCGAGGTTGACAGCACCAATGCCGAAGCCCTGCGCCGCCTGCCGGAACTGGGCGGGCCATGCTGGATATTGAGCCGGCGCCAGACCGCCGGGCGCGGCCGGCGCGGGCGCGGCTGGGCCGACCCGGCCGGCAACTTCGCCGCGACGCTGGCAATCCGTTTGCAGGCGTCGCCCGCGCACATGGCCCTGCGCTCGTTCGCTGCCGCGCTCGCGCTGCATGATGCGCTGGTCGCCGTGACCGGCCTGGCGCAGGGGTTCGCCCTGAAATGGCCCAATGATGTCCTGCTCAACGGCGGCAAGCTTTCAGGCATCTTGCTGGAAAGCGGCGGCGGCGGCGCGCTGGCGGTGGGCATCGGCGTCAACCTGCGCGCCGCTCCGCCCGCCGATCCCGGCGCGGCCTTCGCGCCGGTGTCGCTGCGCGCGGAAACCGGATTGTCGCTGTCGCCCGAACACCTGCTCGATCATCTCGCGCCGGCGTTCGCGCAATGGGAGGGGCGCTTGCAAACCTATGGTTTCACGCCGCTGCGCGCCGCCTTTCTGGACCGGGTCACGCGGCTGGGCGAGCCGATTCTGGCGCGCACCATGACCGACACAATCGAAGGCCGCTTCGCCACGATCGATGAGAGCGGCGCGCTCGTTCTGGCAACGACGGGCGGGCAACGGGTCGTCCCGGCGGCCGAGATCTTCTTTCCCTGACACCCCGGTATCGGAGGGCATCATGCTTTTGTGCATCGACTGTGGCAACACCAACACCGTCTTTTCCATCTGGAACGGCGCGCGGTTCATTGCCACCTGGCGCACCGCGACCGAACATCAGCGCACCGCCGATCAATACTATGTCTGGCTCTCGACCCTGATGAACCTGCAAAAGATCGAGGCCGACATCACCGAGGTGATCATCTCGTCCACGGTGCCGCGTGTGGTGTTCAACCTGCGCGTTCTATGCAACCGCTATTTCGACTGCCGTCCGCTGGTCGTGGGCCGGCCCGAATGCCGCCTGCCGGTGGATGTGCGCGTCGATCCGGGCACGGCGGTCGGGCCGGACCGGCTGGTCAACACGGTGGCCGGCTTTGATCTCTTCGGCGGCGATCTGATCGTGGTCGATTTCGGCACCGCCACCACATTCGACGTGGTCGACAGCGACGGCGCCTATATCGGCGGGGTGATCTCGCCGGGGGTGAACCTGTCGCTGGAGGCGTTGCACATGGCTGCCGCCGCGCTGCCCCATGTCGATATCGCCCGCCCCGATACCGTGGTCGGCAAGAACACGGTCGCGTGTATGCAGGCGGGTGTGTTCTGGGGTTATGTCGGGCTGGTGAATGGGATATGTGAGCGCATCAAGGCCGAACGCGCCCGCCCCATGCGGGTTATCGGCACCGGGGGGCTGGCGCCCCTTTTTGCCTCGGGCGAGGCGCTGTTTGACGACATACGCGATGACCTGACCATGCACGGTTTGCAGGTCATCCACGAGCATAACGGGAACGGGTGAATGAAGGCTGAACGACTGATCTATCTGCCCCTTGGCGGCGCCGGTGAGGTGGGCATGAATGCCTATGTCTACGGCTATGGCCCCAAGGGCAAGGAGCGGCTGATCCTGGTCGATCTGGGCGTGACCTTTCCCGACATGGACGGCTCGCCCGGCGTGGATCTGATCTTGCCCGACATCACCTGGCTGGAAGAGCGCCGCGACCGGCTGGATGCGATCTTCATCACCCATGCGCATGAAGACCATGTCAGCGCGCTGGGCCATCTGTGGCAACGGTTGAAGGCGCCGGTCTATGCGCGCGATTTCACCGCCCGCATCGCCGGCAAGAAGATGATCGAGGCGGGCCAGTCCTCGGACCCGGTCAAGACCGTTCTGCCGATGCCCGAAACCATCGAGGCGGGGCCGTTCGCGGTGCAGTTCATCCCGGTATCGCATTCGCTGCCCGAGGCTTCGGCGCTCTTGATCGAAACGCCCGCCGGGCGCGTGGTTCACACCGGCGATTTCAAGCTCGATCTGACCCCCGGTGTGGGCGCTCCCTTCGACGAGCCGCTCTTTGCCGAGCTTGGCCAGCAAGGGGTCAAGGCCCTGGTGTGCGATTCCACCAATGTGTTCTCGTTGCATCCCGGCCGTTCGGAAAGCACGCTGCCCGATGCGATCACCGAACTGGTGCGCAATGCGCCCGGCATGGTGGTGGCAACGACCTTCGCCTCGAACGTGGCGCGGCTTCGGACGCTGGCCTATGCCGCGCGTGAAGCCGGGCGGTCGGTCTGCCTGTTGGGGCGCGCGATGCACAACATGGTGCGCACCGCCACCGAGGCGCAGCTTCTGCATGATTTCCCGGCCACGATCACCCCGGAAGAGGCCGCCGACCTGCCACGCCAGAGCGTCATGCTGATCGTGACGGGCAGCCAGGGCGAGCGGCGCGCGGCGTCGGCGCAACTTGCGCGCGGGACCTACATGGGGCTCAGGCTGAAAGAAGGCGATACCTTCCTGTTTTCCTCGATGACCATTCCTGGCAACGAACGCGAAGTCCTGCGCGTCGTGAACGCCCTGTCGGAAACCGGGGTCGAGGTGGTCGACAACAGCGGCGGTCTCTATCACGTTTCGGGCCATGCCAATCGCCCCGATCTTGAACGCATGCACGATCTGCTCAAGCCGCAGATGCTGGTGCCGATGCATGGCGAGCACCGCCACCTGCGCCAGCACGCAAAGCTTGCGGCCGCGCGCGGTATCGCTTCGGCCGTGGCCCCCAATGGCACCATGCTGGACCTGACCGGCGAGGCGCCGGTGATCGTGGATCAGGTTCAGACCGGGCGGTTGTATCTGGATGGCACGGCGATCTATGGCGCGCTGGACGGGATCGTGCGCGAACGGATCCGCATGGCCCTGAACGGGCATGTGCTGGTGACGCTGATCATCGACGAGGACGGCATGCCGCTGGGCGATGCCTGGGCCGATGCCCAGGGGCTGGCGCATCAGGGGCGTTCGCGCCGCGCCCTGAGCGAAGTCATCGAAGAGGAACTCGCCGAGGAACTGGATCGCGCGAACCGCAAGCTTCTGGACAATGACGACAAGCTGATCGACACGATCAAACGCCGGGTGCGGGCGTGTTGTGTCGATGAGATCGGCAAGAAGCCCGAGGTGACGGTGGTTGTCAGCCGATTGTCCGACAACTGACCACAAGCCGGTGACGGCAAGGGTTTCTTAATCGCTGGCTGCGATCCTGTCTTGGTTGGCAGGATCGGCAGGCGATGGTTGACTTCAACGGCGATTCCATTCTCAGGCGCAAGCTTGCCCCGCGGCCGGATGTGCCCGCGTTCGATCTGGCGGAGCTGCCCGACCTGCCGGATCCGGGGGGGCGGTTGCTGCCGCGTTCGTTCACGCGCAGTTGCAGCCGGGTCGCCGATCTGGTCGCGCGTGCGCGCGTCTGCGCCAGTCGCGGGGTAACGCTGAATGAACTGGTCGATCTGCCCGAGGCCGAGGGGTTTACCGCGCTCCTGATCGCCGAGGGGGCGCCGCCGGGCCTGGTGATCCTTGATCCGGTGGTGTTTTCTTCTGTGATCGAGGCCATGACCGTTGGCCGGTTGATGGCGATTGAGCCCGCGATGCGGCGCGCGACCGTCACCGATGCTGCGCTGGTGGCAGAACTGGTGGACGCCACGCTGGCAGAGCTGGACGCCAATGCCGACCCCGAAGAGCCCTTTGCCGCCGGCTACCGCCTGGGGCCGCTGGCCGACGATCTGCGCCTGCTCGACGTCATGCTGGAGGATGTGGCGTTCGCGCTGACGAGCCTTGATGTCGACCTGCTTGACGATGGGGTGACGCGGCATGGCCGTGTCACCATCGCCCTGCCCGAGCCGGCGGTGTCTACGCCGCCATTCGAGGGATTCGATCTGCCGTTCCAGACCGAACCCGCGCCGGATACGCATTGGGAACAGGCGCTCGAAGCCTCGGTCATGGCCGCCCCGGCCCAGATGTTCGCGGTGCTGGGTCGGGTCACGATGCCATTGTCGCGCGCGCTGGAACTCGATGCCGGCAGTTGCCTGACCCTGCCGCTGTCGCAACTGGAAGAGGTCGCGCTGGAAACGCTGGACAATCAACCGATGGCCCTGGGCCGCCTGGGACAATACCGCGGCATGCGTGCCCTGCGGCTGACATCGCTTCTGGCGGGGGCTGAGGGCGACAGCGCGCCAGGCCCGGCGGCGGAACCGCCCGAACCAACAAGACCCGCGCTTGGCCGCGATCTCGCCTTGCCGACCGGGGGCGAAGGGGAATGACACCGATCCGCCGGACGATGGATCGGCGACGTTCAGGCCGGGGCAGGGGCTTAACGCAGGGTCGGGATCGGCCCGGTTGTGCGCCCCTGGGTGAATTGCTGCATCACCGGGTCGTCGGTGCTCAAGGCCTCGGCGGCGGTGCCTTGCCAGTAGAACCGCCCCTCGTGCAGCATGGCAACCCGGTCGGCCACGTCGTTCAAGGTGCGCATGTCATGGGTGATGGTGATGGCCGTCGCCCCCATCTCGGTCACGATTTCGCGGATCAGCGCGTTGATCACGGCCGCCATGATCGGGTCCAGTCCGGCGGTGGGTTCGTCGACAAACAGGATCGGCGGATCGCCGGCGATCGCGCGCGCGAGCCCGACGCGCTTTTGCATTCCGCCCGACAGTTCCGCCGGAAACAGATCGCCGACCGCGCTTTCAAGGCCCACACGCGCCAGTTTCTCGTCGGCCTGCGCGCGCGCCTGGGCCTTGCCCATCCGGGCCGGGCCACGCAGCAGCCGGAAGGCCACGTTCTGCCAGACCGGAAGCGAATCGAACAGCGCCGAGCCCTGGAACAACATGCCGACATGTGCCGCCAGCTCATGCGGGCGCGGGCGCGTCAGCCCGGCGATCTCGATCGCTCCGCGGTCGGGGCGTTCCAGACCCAGCAGGCATTTCAGCAAGACCGACTTGCCGGTCCCCGACCCGCCGATCACGACCAGGCTTTCGCCGCGCTCCAGCGCGAAGTCGATGCCGTCCAGCACCACCTTGCGGCCAAAGGCCTTGTGAAGATCGCTTACACGGATCATGCGGAAAAGAACGCCTCTGTCAGCAGGTAGTTGGCCGACAGGATCAGCACCGACGCCAGCACCACCGCCGATTTCGTGGCTTCGCCCACGCCTTGCGCGCCGCGTCCGCTGTTCATGCCGAAATAGCAGCCCGACAGCGCCACCAGGAACCCGAACACCGCGCCCTTGACCAGGCCCGAGGCAATATCCCAAAACTCAAGGAAATCGACGGTATTGCGCAGGTATGTGGACCCGTCAAAGCCCAGCCGGGTCACGCCGACCGCGTAGCCGCCCAGAATGCCGATGGCGTCGCCCACCGCCACCAGGACCGGCATCGCCAATGTCGCAGCCAGAACGCGGGGCAGGGTCAGGTATTTCATCGGCTCGGTCGCCAGCGTGCGCAGCGCGTCGATCTGTTCGGACACTTTCATCGTGCCGATTTCCGCGGCGATCGACGAGGCCACGCGCGCGGCCACCATGAGCCCGCCCAGAACCGGACCCAGCTCGCGCACCATGCCGATCGCGGTGATTGACGGAACCGCGAACTCGGCCGAAAAGCGCGCGCTGCCGGCAAAGATCTGCAAGGCCAGCGCGCCGCCGGTGAACAGCGCCGTCAGGCCGACGACCGGCAGCGAGAGCCAGCCGATCTGCACCAGTTGCAATGCGAACTCGCGCCCGTACCATGGCGGGCGGAAGAGATGCGAAACGGTCAGGGCCGCGAAGGCCGCGAACCGGCCGATCGCGCCCATCAGACCCGAGACGGCGTGTCCGGTCGCGCCCAGAAACCTGTGCAACGTGGCGATCATGCGGTCAGCCCCTCAAAGCGGCGGCGATAGCGCGGGCCGAGGCTGGTCAGGATCTCGTAGCCGATGGTTCCCGCTGCGCGGGCCAGATCGTCGATGCCCTGATGCGCCCCCAGCAGATCAAGCGCCTCGGGCACCGTGGGCAGATGGCTGACATCGACGGTAATCAGGTCCATCGAGACCCGGCCCACCACGGGGCAGGGCGTGTCCCCGGCCCAGAGCGTGGCGCGGTTCGACAGGTGGCGCAGGATGCCGTCGGCATAGCCCGCGGCCACCGTCGCCAAGCGAGTCGGGCGCCCCGCGATCCAGGTGGCGCTGTAGCCGACGGCTTCGCCCGGTTCGACATCGCGCGTCTGGATCACCGGCAGCGCCAGTTGCGTGACGGGATAGGCCTCGGCAAAAGGCGCGCCGCCATAGAGGCCGATGCCGGGGCGGGTGAGGTCGAAATGAAACGCCTGCCCCATCAGGATGCCGCCGGTGGCCGCCAGCGATTTCGGCACGGCGCAGCCTTCGGTCATGGCATGGAATTCGTCGGCTTGCTGACCATTCATCAGGTGATCGGGCTCGTCTGAGCAGGCCAGATGCGATTGGATCAGCCTTGGCCCGGCCTCCAGCGCGATGTCGCGCACCGCGGCCCATTCGCGCGGTTCCATGCCCAGCCGGTTCATGCCGGTGTCCAGCTGGATGCCGAACGGATGGCCGGGCAGCGCCTCGAGGTGGCGGGCCAGTTGCTCGGCCGAATTGATCAACGGGGTCAGGGCCAGGTTGCGCAGCATCTGCGCATCCCCTGCCATATGCCCCGAATAGACATAGATGTCGGGGCCGTTGCCCAGCGCCTGCCGGATCGTCGCCCCCTCTTCGGCCAGGGCGATGAAGAACTTGCGCGCCCCGGCCTGTGCCAGCTTGCGCACCACCTGCGCTGCGCCCAGGCCATAGGCATCGGCCTTGACGGTCGCGCCGGTCTCACAGCGCGAGAGCCGGTCGAGGCGTTGCCAGTTGGCTGCAATCGCGTTGAGGTCGATGGTCAGGCGAGCGGATCCCATATGCCGCGTTTGGCCATTGCGCGCCGGTCAAGTCAAGGGCGAATGCGCGGGGGGGCAGGGGTGCAGCCGATTGGCAACAAATTGACGCAATATGGCCCCATTGGACGGGCATTGTTGCCCGGTCGGGGCGTTCGTTGCCTCGAAATTCGGTGTTCTGGTTCAAGGAGGCAAGAGTGAAACCGAAGGACAAGCAGGAAAAGACCCCGCCACCGCCACCCGTCTTGCCGCGCCGTCAGGGGCGCTTTGCGGATTGGGCGATGATCTGAAACCGGGCGCGCATGTCAGTCAGGCGGCGTCGATCCGCACGCCGCCCGTTTCCAGCCGCAGCCGCCATTGTGCCGGGGGCAGGGCGCGGGAATGACGACGCGCCAGCCGCCAGTCGCCGCTATCGACTTCGGGGTGCAAGGCCCAGCGGCTTTCCACGCCGGCAAGCCGGAATTCGGCAGCCTCGTCGGCCATGAGCAGGCCCAGCGGGGCCAGCGTGGCGTTCTGATGGTCGCCGCCGGTGCTGCGCGCCAGCCCTTCGGCAGCGGCCAGATGCAGCCGCCGCACCTGGCGCAGGTCCGGCGGGACGGCAAACTCGGCGATCACCAGGGCCACGCAACCGGCGCGCAAGGCTTCTTCCATGCACCAGAGCACGTCTTCGGCGCGTGGGCAGTCCACCATGATCAGCGCGCCAGGATCGGCCAGGCCGATCAGGCCCTGGGGGCATAGACGGTCGTTGCGCCAGGCCGGGCGCAGCCAAAACACCGGCCCTTCGGCCTGTGCCGCCCCGGCCAGGATCGTGGCCAGCGTGCGCCGGGCCGTGCCGGTCAATTCGTGCACGCGCCCCCGCGCGAACGCCAGCGGTTGTGCCGGGCACAACGGCGGGGGCGGCGGTGACGCGGGGCGTTCCAGCCGGGCCAGAAGTGCTGCGGCCTCGGCCGGAAGCGGGGGGCGCTGGTCGCGGGAATCAGGGTGATCGAACATGCCTTTTTCTAGCATGTTCCCTTTGCGTTCTCAATTCCGCGATCCTTGCCTTTCTGTCTCATCCCGCTAGTGTCCCCTCAAAATGCAGGAGACCGCCAAGCCATGAAACAGATCCCACTCGGCAGCACCGGCCTCAGTGTCTCGGAGTTCTGTCTCGGCACCATGACCTGGGGCAACCAGACCCCCGAGGCGGACGCCCATCGCCAGATCGATCTGGCCCGCGATCACGGCGTGAGCTTTCTGGACACCGCCGAGATGTATCCGACCAATCCCGTTCGCGCCGAAACCGCAGGCCGCACCGAAGAGATAATCGGCTCGTGGCTGGCCGCGCGCGGTGGTCGCGATCAGGTCGTCATCGCCACCAAGGTAACGGGCAAGGGCAGCGACGCGATTGCCGGCGGCGCGCCCGAGATCGGACCGGCGCGGCTGCGCGCGGCGGTCGAGGCGTCTCTGGCGCGGCTGGGCACCGATGTGATCGACATCTACCAGTTGCACTGGCCCAATCGCAGCTCTTACCACTTTCGGCAGAACTGGACCTATGCGCCCCCCGCCGCCACCGAGCGCGCGGGAATTCGCGCCAACATGCTGGAGGTTCTGACCGAGGCCGGGCGACTGGTCGAGGAGGGCAAGATCCGCCATTTCGCCCTGTCGAACGAGACCGCCTGGGGCATGGCCAACTGGATCGCCCTGGCCGAGGCCAACGGCCTGCCGCGCCCGGCCAGCCTGCAAAACGAGTATTCGCTGCTGGCGCGGCAGTTCGACACCGATCTGGCCGAATTATGCGCCTTGGAGGATGTGCCGCTGTTGGCCTATTCGCCGCTGGCTGCGGGGCTTCTGACCGGCAAATATGCCGGCGACGTGGTGCCCGACGGATCGCGCCGCGCCATTCGCGAGGATCTGGGCGGACGGATTACGCCGCGCGTGTTCGAGGCCGTGGCGGGCTATCTGGGCCTGGCGCGGGATCATGGCCTGGACCCGGTGCAGATGGCGCTGGCCTGGTGCCGGACCCGGCCATTTTCCGTCATTCCGATCATCGGCGCGACCAGCGTTGAACAGTTGCAGCGCGAATTGCCCGCCGCAAGCCTGACCCTGAAGCCCGAGGTGCTCAAGGCGATCGATGCCATGCACAAGGTGATCCCGATGCCCTATTGACCGCCCGGCCGGGGCTGTTCGCTGATTGGCGCCCTTGTCCGCGCCGTCGGCGGACGTGTCAGACCGGGTTCGGAAGGGCGCGACCGTCGCGATGGGCGATGGCGTTTTCCAGCGCCATGAGGCCCATCTCGACCCGCACCTCAAGCGCCGCGGTGCCCAGATGCGGCAACAGCACGACATTGTCCAGATTGCGGAGTGCCTCGGGCACCTCGGGCTCGTTCTCGTAGACATCGAGCCCGGCACCGCCGATCCGGCCCTGTTGCAGCGCCGCGATCAGGGCGGCTTCGTCGATAATGTCGCCGCGCGCGATATTCACCAGATGCGCGTGTGGTTGCATCGCATCCAAGGCGGCGGCGTCGATCATGTGGCGGGTTTCGGGCGTGGCCGGCGCGGCGACCACCACGATATCGGCGGCGGCCATGACCTCATGCAGGCTCGGCAGGGCGCGCGCGTCGGGCAGGACGGGCAGGGGGCGCGGCGTGCGGGTGTGATAGACCACCGCCATGCCGAAGCCGAAATGCGCGCGTTTCGCGATCGCCTGGCCAATCCGGCCCATGCCGATCACGCCCAGAACCTTGCCGCTCAGGTGCAGGCCCAGCATCTGCGTCGGATGCCAGCCCCGCCACTGCCCCGAGCGCACCAGCCGCTCACCCTCGGCGGCGCGGCGCGCGCTCATCAGCATCAGGGTCAGGGCGATATCGGCGGTGGCATCGGTGACGGCGCCGGGCGTGTTGGTAACGGCAATGCCCGCAGCGCGCGCGGCGCCGGTATCGATATGGTTATAGCCCACACCGAAATTGGCCAGAAGCCGGGTGCGCGGGGCAGGCACGGCAGACAGGATGTCGGCGCTGAACCGATCGCCCAGGGTCGGCAGGATGATGTCCTGGGTCGCCAGCGCCTCGGTCATCTCGGCCTCGGACATGGGGTCGGTGCTTTGGCGCACGCTCACGTCGAACCCCTGGCGCGCCGCCTCAAGGACCGGCTTGGGCAGCGGGCGTGTGATCAGCAGTTTCATCAATGCATCCTCGCGCCGTTCGGAACCGGGCGCTCGGGGCCGATCAGGACGACATGGCCATCCGCGTCGGCCAGTCCCAGAACCAGAACCTCGGACATGAAGGGCCCGATCTGGCGCGGGGCAAAGTTGACGACTGCCAGGACTTGTCGCCCGATCAGCGCATCGGGATCGTAATGCGCCACGATCTGGGCCGAGGATTTCTTCTCTCCGATCTCGCTGCCGAAATCGACGCGCAGCTTCAGCGCCGGTTTGCGGGCCTCGGGGAAGGGCTCGGCATGGGTGATGGTGCCCACACGAATATCGACCTTCTCAAAGTCGTCGAAACCGATGGTCATTGTCCCAACTCCCTTGATCGGTCGGCCGCAGCGGCAACGGCCCGGCGCAGCAGGGCGGGAAAGCCGGTGTCGTCGTCCATCAAGACCGACAGGGCGGCGGCGGTGGTGCCGCCGGGGCTGGTGACATTGGTGCGCAACTGCGCCGGATCGGTGCCCGACTGGACGGCCAGTGCCCCGGCGCCCGCCACCGTGGCGCGCGCAAGCTCCAGCGCCATGTCGGGGGCAAGCCCCTGTTCGACCCCGGCGGCCGCCAGCGTTTCGATCAGGTGAAACACATATGCCGGACCCGAGCCGGACACGGCCGTCACCGCGTCCATCTGGGTTTCATCGTGCAACACGACGGTCCGGCCGACCGCGGCCATCAACTGGCGCGCCATGTCCAGCGCGCCCGGCGTGACCTGCGCATTGCCGATCAACGCCGTGATCCCCTGGCCGATGGCGGCGGGGGTGTTTGGCATGGTGCGCACGATCGGGCTGGACGCGCCCAGCGTTTCGGCCAGCCGGGCCAGCCCGACGCCCGCGGCGATTGATACGAACACCGTCTGCCCGCCGCCCATCGACTGCAACTGTGGCAGTGCCGCGCCCATCATCTGCGGCTTGACCGCGATCACCACCACGGCCGGATCGTCAGGCAGAGGGGCATTCAGATGGACACCGGTGCCGCGCAGCCAATCGGACGGGGCCGGGTCGATCACATGAACCGAATCGGGCTGCAGGAAGGACTTCAGCCAGCCTTCCAGCAGGGCCGACCCCATCTTGCCGCATCCCAGCAATACCAGCCCGCGGGCGTTGAGTTCCGTCAATTCCATCGCATCCCCCTTGTCGGGGGCAGATTAGGCGCGGCCGTAGCCCTGTGCAATGGCCAGCTTGATCGCGCTTTCAGGTGCACGATCGGCCCAGGCGACCAACTGGAACGCCGGATAGAACCGCTCGCAACTGGCGACGGCGGCGCGGATCATCTGGTCGATCTGTTCGGGCGCGGCGACCTGTTCGCCTGTCAGCAGCAGCCCGTATCGCCAGACCATCAGCCGCTGTGCCGCCCAGTAGGTGAACGCGCCCGACCAGCTGAGATCGTTGGCGGCGTTGATGACCTCGAACATCTGCGGCAGCCGGGCCTCGGGCGGTTCCATCTCGAAGGTGCAGATCAGCCGCAGGGTTTCATCCGCGCCCGACCAGGCCAGCGTCAGCGCATAGCTGCGCCACTGCCCCTCGACCGCCATGGCGATCTGGTCGTCCCCGACGCGGTCGAAGTCCCAGGCACGATGCTCGGCCAGGGTTTCGACGATGTCGATCGGGTGGATGTCATCGGTCAGGAAGTGGTCCGCGGACAGAGTCATGGCCCGGCCTTTCTCTGATCTAGCCGTATGTGGGCGCGCACCCACAACAAGCTGAGGTAATGGCAAGAACCGGCGGTAGGTCGGTTCCGACCTTACTAGATATGGTGTGGGAAAAGCGAAACCCTGTAAAGGAAAAATTTCTGTGGACAACATCTGGCCGGTTGTCGGGATCGCGCGCGGTGCACATCGAACCGGGGAGCCAAAAACCTGTTCCGGGGGCCTTGAAATAGGGCTTGCATTCTCCATGTATGTAAATGTAAATAACATTAACACCAGTCAAATGAGGAGACCTGCAAATGACGGCAATCGCAACCTGGCCCGGACGCGCAGAAAGCTGGTTGGACGAGCGTGGCAAGGCCGCGTGGATCGCGGCCATGGTGGTCGGGTTCATCGTGTTCTGGCCGATCGGCCTGGCGCTTTTGGCATACATGATCTGGGGAAAGCAGATGTTTGGAAAATCCTGCAAGGGACGCGCGCGCCTGTCGCGTGGTACCATCACGGCCAGTTCGGGCAACTCGGCCTTCGACGCCTACAAGGCCGACATGCTCAAGCGGCTGGAGGATGAGCAGGCGGCCTTTGGCGCGTTCCTGGATCGTCTGCGCGAGGCTAAGGACAAGGCCGAATTCGACGCTTTCATGGATGAGCGGACGGGCAAGTCCACTCAGCCCCCGGCGCAAGAGGCCCCGGCAACCTGATCCGGCACGACCGAGCCCCCTCAAACACCCGGCCCCCCGCGGTCGGGTGTTTGCTTTTGTGCAGGGTGCTTTGCCCTTTTCCTTGCCCCGTTTTCCCGGCATGGTCGCGCGCGGAGATCGGCAAGGATGGATGGGTGATGCGCTGGCGCGACCCTTTTGCGGCCCCGGGCCAGGTGGTGGGTCTGTTCGGCGGATCGTTCGATCCGCCGCATCTGGGCCATGTGCATCTGTCGCGCGAGGCGATCAAGCGGCTGGGTCTTGATCAGCTATGGTGGCTGGTCAGCCCCGGAAACCCGATCAAGCCCGACCCGCCCGCCCCGCTGGAACGGCGCATGGCCGCGGCGCGGACGCTGGTGCAGCATCCGCGCGTTCGCATTACCGATATCGAGATGCGCCTGGGCACACGAGCGACAGCGGACACGCTGACGGCCCTACGACAGCGCTATCCGGGGGTGCGTTTCGTCTGGGTCATGGGGGCGGACAATCTGGCGGGCCTGCATCGCTGGGATCGCTGGCAACAGATCGTCGAATCGGTGCCGATCGCGGTCTTTGCCCGGCCGGGCCAGCGTCTGGCCGCGCTGACCTCGCGTGCCGCGCGGCAATACGCGGATCGGCGCCTGCCCGGCACAGCGGCCCCGGCACTGGGCCATGCGCGGGCGCCCGCCTGGATCTATCTCGACATGCCAATGCGACGCGAGTCGTCGACCGCGCTCAGGGCATGTCGGCAGGCAGCCTGCAGTAAGGCTGGAAAAAGCGATACTGCCTGACATAGGATTGACCAAGGTTCGACATGCGGAGGGCCATCTTTGGCGACAAGGTCCGGTCAAGCCCGCGTTCGGGATTGCGCCGTTTCGGCCCGGTTGTCGGTATGCCAGTTCAAGGGAATGTCATGGCCCCATTTGCCCCCCATGTGACGCGCAGAAGCCTGCTTTGCGGGCTGGCGGCCACGGCGGCCCTGCCGGCGGCCGCACGCGCGCCCGAACGGTCGCTTTTCCCGCGCGCGCGGGCAAGCGTGCGTGGCCCTGTCAACGGGTTGGCGGCCCATTCGGCCGAACGCCTGCTGCAAGACGCCGATCTGGGCGGCGCAACCGGGTTCATCGCCATCGATGCCGAAAGCGGCGACGTTCTTGAGGAATACGGCGCCGATACCGCCCTGCCGCCCGCAAGCGTCGCCAAGGCCGCGACGGCCATGTTCGGATTGCACACTCTGGGCATGGAATACCGCTTCCTCACCCGCGTTCTGGCGCGCGGCGGCGCAGTGACCGGTGGCGTCTTGCGCGGCGATCTGGTCTTGCAGGGCGGCGGCGATCCGATGTTGCAGACCGAGGATCTGGCCCGCCTCGCCGATCGACTGGTTGACAGCGGGCTGCGCCGGGTCGAGGGGCGCTTTCTCGTCGACGAAAGCGCCTTGCCCAGGATCGGGGCCATCGCCCCTGACCAGCCGGTCGAGGCCGGATACAACCCGGCAATCTCGGGGCTGAACCTGAACTACAACCGCGTGCATTTCCAGTGGGCCCGCAGCGGCGACGGGATGGAGCTGACGATGGATGCACGCTCGCCGCGCGAGGTGCCGCGTGTGTCGGTGATCGGGATCGAGGCGCAGGAAAGGGCCATGCCGGTCTATACCTACGACGAGCAGGCCGAGCGCGAATTCTGGACCGTGTCGCGCGCAGCCCTTGGCAACGGCGGCTCGCGCTGGTTGCCTGTGCGGCGTCCGGGGCCCTATACGGGCGATGTGCTGCGCGCGTTGCTGGTTGCGCGCGGCTGCACCGTTCCGGCGCCCCAGCGGGCCACGGGCGCGGGCAGCGGCGCGATTCTGGCCGAGCATCGTTCCATGCAGATGAGCGAATTGATGCGCGTCATGCTGCGATACTCCACCAATCTTGCCGCCGAATGTGTCGGCCTGTCGGCCGCCCGCCGGCTGGAACCCGGCACGCATGGATTGCAGCAATCGGGGCAAGCCATGACGCGGTGGCTGACGCGGCACTACGGCGTGCGCAACCTTCAGTTCGTCGATCACTCGGGGCTTGGCGATACGGCGCGGGTGACGGCCCGGTCCATGGCGGAATTCTTTCTGGCAGCCGGGCGCGAGGGCATTCTGCCCGGTCTTTTGCGCCAGCATGTCATGCGCGACAGCCAGGGCCGCCCGATGGACAATCACCCGGTCGATGTGCGCGCAAAGACCGGCACCCTGAATTTTGTCAGCGGCCTGGGCGGATATGCGCAGACACCGGGCGGGCGCGACATCGTCTTTGCCATTTTCAGCGGCGATCTTGACCGGCGCGCGGCCATTCCGGTCGAGGCGCGCGACCGCCCGGCGGGCGCGCGCGGCTGGGCCCGGCGGGCGCGCGCCTTGCAACAGGGGCTGATCGAACGCTGGTCGGCGACCTACGGATGACCCGTCCACCCGCCTTGCCACACGGGCCGGCATGGACGATGGTCGCGCCCTGGCAACCGGGCGGGACCCTCGCGTGATACCAACCGATCTTTTCGTTCTGCTGGGCGGCATCGGTCTGTTCCTCTACGGGATGCAGGCGCTGACGGCCGAGTTGCAGGTGATCGCCTCGGACCGGGCGCGCGCGGTCATTCAACGCTTCGCGCGGCGGCCGCTGTCAGGGCTGGCGGCCGGGGCGGGCGTGACCGCCCTGGTGCAATCATCCAGCGCGACGATGGTCATGACCCTTGGCTTTGTGGGGGCGGGCATCCTGAGTTTCAGCCAGTCGCTGGGCATCGTTCTGGGCGCCAATATCGGCACCACCTTCACCGGCTGGGCGGTGATGGTGCTGGGGATCAATGTCAATCTGGGAACCCTGGCGTTTCCGGCCCTGTTCCTGGCCGGTCTGGGGCGCATCCTGCTGTCGGGGCCTGCCGCACGGATCGGCGGCGTCGTGGCCGGGCTTTGCCTGATTCTCATCGGCATCGACCTGATGCAGGACGGCATGACCGCGTTCGATGGCGTCCTGGACCCGCGATCGCTGCCCTCGGACACGTTGGCGGGACGGCTGCAATTGCTGGTGCTGGGCATGGCGGCGACTGTCGTCACCCAGTCGTCCAGTGCCGGGGTGGCGGCGACGCTCGTGCTGCTGTCGGCCGGGCATGTTGCCTTTGGGCAGGCAGCGGCGCTTGTCATCGGCATGTCGGTGGGCACGACCTTTACCGGCATCCTGGCCAGCCTGGGCGGAAACGCGGCAATGCGGCGCACGGCCCTGGCCCATCTGACGTTCAACCTGATCCAGGGCGCGGTCGCGCTGGTGTTGCTGGATCTGGCAACGCGGGGTGCGGACCCCGTGTTCGACATGATCGGCGGCCCGCTGGCGCTGGTTGTGTTTCACACGGGCTTCACCGTGCTGGGTGCTGCCGTGTTCCTGCCGGTGATCGCGCCCATGGCGCGGTTCGTCGAATGGCTGGTTCCCGAAAAGGCGCTGGCGATCGAGCACGATCTGGACCCGCGCTTTCTGTCCGATCCGGCGGCGGCGCTGGATGTGGCACTTGCCGGAACGCGCAGGCAGATTGCCGGCCTCTTCGGCGACCTTGGGGCCGCGCTGGCGCCATCGCCGCCCGCCGGTGTCGGGCCGGACATCGCCGCGCAGACCCGCACCGCCGATGCCATTGGCAACTATCTGACGCAGATTGCGCTGTCCGAACAGGATCCGCGGCGGCGGCAACGCTTTGGGGAACTCATGGCGCTGCTCGATCACATGCGCCGGCTGATCCATCGCGCCACGCAACGCGACCGGATCGCGCTGGCGCTGACAGAGGCGTCGCTTTGCCGTGAGACCCGCTATTTCGGCGCGATCCTGCGCCGCATCGCCCGGCACGAGGCGGAATTCGTGGCCGGCGATGCCGCCATTGCGCAAGACCACGCTGCAAGCTTGTCGCGATTGCACCAGCGACTGACGCGGGCACAAGACCGCCTGTCCCGGCGCGAGGATGCCTTGCGCCGGCGCGTCCTGTCCAGCCGTGCCACACCGCCACGGCTTTTCGCGATCACTGACGCCATGCGCTGGCTGCGCCGCAGCGCGGCCCATGCCGAGCGCGTTCTGCACCATTTGCTGGCCGCGCAAAGCCAGGCCATCGCCGCGAACGGTCCCGCAATGCCCGCGCCGGACGCGGGGCAATCGGGCGGAACGGGCTGATCGCGGCTCAGGCGCGCATGTGACGCGCGCGCGCGCCGCGCTCGATCGCGGCGGCATGCAGCCGGTCGAGGTTGAGCTCAAATCGCAGCTCTTCCAGAAAGCGCAACTCGGTCTGCAACAGGCTGCCATCGGCGGCCGCCACGTCGCAGGCCAGTGCATAGGCAGTCTCATACAGGCGTTCGGGCAGGTTTGCGCGCACAAGGCCGAACAGGGCATCCAGCCCGTCCTCCTCTTCGAACAGGTCAAAGACGGTCTGCGCCACGGTCTTGACCCGGTCGAAATCATAGCCCGAGAACACCGGCAACTGGTTGACCACCGCCTCGATCGCCAGAAGCTCGGCGGTGCGGATCTCGCTGTCGGATACCGAGACCGCGATCAGCACCGCGATCAGGCTGTCTTGCGGCGACAGGGAATGAGGGGTGTTGGCCATGGCGGAATCCTGTGGTGAGGCTGAAGGGTGTTGTCTTTGCAGATTATTGACTGCACTGCGGCCCGGCAATAGGAAGCCTTGTCTGCAAAGCCCGGCTGGTACGGTTCCGGCCCGGATGTTCAAACGAAAGTGTGCTACATGACCTCCCTGCGCGACGCTGCGATGACCTCCAAGGCCTGGCCTTTCGAAGAGGCGCGCCGGCTGCTCAAACGCTATGAAAAGGCGCCGCCCGCAAAGGGACATGTCCTCTTTGAAACCGGATACGGCCCCTCGGGCCTGCCGCATATCGGCACCTTTGGCGAGGTGGCGCGCACGACCATGATCCGGCGCGCGTTCGAAGTGATTTCCGACATCCCGACCCGGCTGATCTGTTTTTCGGATGACATGGACGGCATGCGCAAGGTGCCTGACAACGTGCCGAACCCGTCCATGTTGCGCGAACATCTGCAACGGCCGTTGACCGCAGTGCCCGACCCCTTCGGCACCCACGAAAGTTTCGGCCATCACAACAACGCCATGTTGCGCCGTTTCCTCGACACCTTCGGCTTCGAATACGAGTTCATCTCGGCCACCGATTTCTATAAGTCCGGCCAGTTCGACACCATCCTGCTGCGGGCCGCCGAACGCTATGACGATCTGATGGCCGTCATGCTGAAAAGCCTGCGCGAAGAGCGCCAGCAGACCTATTCCATCTTTCTGCCGCTGCACCCCGAGACCGGGCGCGTGCTGTATGTCCCGATCAAGCAGGTCAACGCCCGCGACGGCACGATCACCTTTGACGACGAGACCGGGCGCGAATGGACCCTGCCGGTGACGGGCGGCAACGTGAAGCTGCAATGGAAGCCCGATTTCGGCGCGCGTTGGGCGGCGCTGGATGTCGATTTCGAAATGTATGGCAAGGACCACAGCACCAACACCCCGATCTATGACCGGATCTGCGAGATCCTGGGCGGTCGCAAGCCCGAGCATTTCACCTATGAGCTGTTTCTGGACGAGAACGGCGAGAAGATCTCGAAATCCAAGGGCAACGGGCTGACGATCGACGAGTGGCTGACCTATGCCTCGACCGAAAGCCTGTCCTATTTCATGTATCAAAAGCCCAAGTCCGCGAAACGCCTGTGGTGGGATGTGATCCCGCGCGCGGTCGATGAATACCACCAGCAGTTGCGCGCCTTTCCCGGCCAGAACGTCGAACAGCAGGTCGCGAACCCGGTCTGGCATATCCATGCCGGCAACCCGCCTGAGTCGCACATGGTGGTGCCGTTTTCGATGCTGCTCAACCTGGCCTCGGTCGCGGGGGCATCGGACAAGTCCGGGCTTTGGGGGTTCATCCGCCGCTATGCGCCTGAGGCAAGCCCCGAAACCCACCCCGATCTGGACGCCGCGGCCGAATGCGCGGTGCGCTATTTCCGTGATTTCGTCGCACCCAAGCGCGTGTTCCGCCTGCCCACCGACACCGAACGCGCAGCGATCCGGGATCTGGATGGGCGCCTTGCACAGTGGCAGGACGGGCAGGATGCCGAGGCGTTGCAAAGCATGGTCTTCGCGGTCGGCAAGGACCATGGGTTCGAGCCGTTGCGCGATTGGTTCAAGGCCCTCTACGAGGTTCTTCTGGGGGCGTCCGAGGGTCCGCGCTTTGGCGGGTTCATCGCGCTTTACGGAATCGCCGAGACCCGCGCGCTGATCGAACGCGCCCTGTCGGGTGAACTGGCCGCACTGCAGGACTGACCGGGTGGCGGACGGGGCGCATGGGCTTGTCGGACGCAGCGTTCGCGGCGGTGCGGCGACGATGCCGTTTCCCAAGTCGCGCGAATTGCACTAGAAGCGGCGCGATCCGAACCAGGGGGGAGCCATGAGCCGTATCGAAGACCTGTCGCTGAACCATATCACCGTCACTGTCGATGAGGACGCCATCGCCACGGTGACGCTGGACCGGGCCGACAAGCGCAACGCGTTGAACGCCGCCTCGGTCGAGGATCTGATCGCGATCTTCTCGTTGCTTCCGCGGGCCGGGGTCCGGGCAGCGGTGTTGCGTGCCGAGGGGCCGCATTTCTGCGCCGGTCTCGATCTGGTGGAACACCATGCCGAGGACCGGCGCCCCGAGGATTTCATGCATATCTGCCTGCGCTGGCATGAGGCATTCAACAAGATGGAATACGGTGGCGTGCCGGTCATCGCAGCGCTCAAGGGCGCGGTCGTTGGCGGTGGGCTTGAACTGGCGTCCGCGGCGCATGTGCGCGTGGCCGATGCCGGCACCTATTTCGCCTTGCCCGAAGGGCAGCGCGGCCTGTTCACCGGCGGCGGCGCGACGATCCGCGTGGCCGACCTGGTGGGCAAGGCGCGCATGATCGACATGATGCTGACCGGCCGCGTCTATCAGGGGCAGGAGGCCGTCGATCTTGGTCTTGCGCAATACCTGGCCGACGACACCGAAGCCAAGGCCTATGAAATCGCCCGCGCCGCCGCCAGCAACCCGCCGCTGAGCAATTTCGCCATCTGTTCGGCGATCAGCCATATGCAGAACATGTCCGCGCTCGATGCCGCCTATGCAGAATCGGTGGTGGCCGGGATCGTCAACACCCAGCCCGACTCGCGCGGGCGCCTGGCCGCCTTTGCCGACAAGAGCGCCGCCCGCGTGCGCCCGACCTCGGGGTAAGGGCGGGCGGTCACACCGGGTCAGGCATGGCGGCCCTGCGCATTCGCGCACGCCGCCACCGCGCCGGTGCACCGATCGCCCCCTTTCCCCCGCCCGGCCCTTGCGCTATCTGGGCGGGAACACAGGAAAGGATGGGACCATGAGCTTCGAGACCCCGGGCCCGGTCGAGGAAAACTGGCGCGATGCCATATCCAACATAGAAGAGATCATCGACGATGCGCGCAACGGCCGCATGTTCGTGCTGGTCGACCATGAGGACCGCGAGAACGAGGGCGACCTGGTGATCCCGGCACAGATGTGCACGCCCGAGGCGATCAACTTCATGGCCACGCACGGGCGCGGCCTGATCTGCCTGTCGATGCCGGGAAGCCGGATCGACGCGCTGGGCCTGCCGTTGATGTCCACCAACAACGCCTCGCGCCACGAGACCGCGTTCACCGTGTCGATCGAGGCGCGCGAGGGCGTGACCACGGGCATTTCCGCCTATGACCGTGCCCGCACCGTCGCCGTCGCCATCGACCCCACCAAGACCGGCGCCGATATCGCCACGCCGGGCCATATCTTTCCGCTGCGCGCGCGCGAGGGCGGGGTGCTGGTGCGTGCCGGCCATACCGAGGCCGCGGTCGATATCGCGCGACTTGCGGGGCTGAACCCGTCGGGCGTGATCTGCGAGATCATGAAGGACGACGGCGAGATGGCGCGGCTGCCCGACCTGATTGCCTTTGCGCAAAAGCACGGGCTGAAGATCGGCACGATCAGCGACCTGATCGCCTATCGCCGGCGCAACGACAACCTCGTGCGCGAAACCGAAACCCGCGACGTGGTGTCGATCCATGGCGGTGAATGGCAGATGCGTGTCTTTACCGACCAGACCCAGGGGGCCGAGCATGTGGCCCTGTCCAAGGGCGACCTGTCCACGCCCGATCCGGTTCTGGTGCGGATGCACGCCCTGAACCCGATCGAGGACGTTCTGGGTGTCGGGGCCGACCATGCCGGCGACCTGCGTGGCGCGATGAAGGTCATCGCCGACGAGGGGCGCGGCGTGGTCGTGTTGCTGCGCGACACAGCGATGAAACTGCACCTTGATGACGGCCACTCGCCGCAAACGCTGCGCCGTTACGGGCTGGGCGCCCAGATTCTGGCGGCATTGAACCTGCACGATCTGATCCTGGTGACCAATTCGCCCACGCCGCGCGTCGTCGGGCTGGACGCCTATGGACTGAGGATCGCGGGCACCCGCCCGATCCCGAAGGAGTGAGTCATGGCCGGAACCAGCCATCATACCCTGCCGTTGCCGCGCCTCGACAATCCCGCGAAGGTGCTGATCGTGGTTGCGCCCTATTACAAGGATATCGCCGATAATCTGGTGGCCGGGGCGCGGGCTGTCTTGCAAGAGGCCGGAGCCAGCGATGTCCTGATCGAGGTTCCGGGCGCGCTGGAAGTGCCGGTCGCCATCGCCCAGGCGCATCGCATGGCGGATTTCGACGGCTATGTCGCGCTTGGCTGTGTGATCCGCGGCGAGACCACGCATTATGACACCGTGTGCAACGACAGTTCTCGTGCGTTGACCCTTTTGGGGTTGCAAGGCGCGTGTATCGGCAACGGCATCCTGACCGTCGAGAACCATACGCAGGCCGCCGTTCGCGCCGATCCGAAGGCGCAAAACAAGGGCGGCGGTGCGGCGGCGGCCGCGTTGCATCTGATCGCGCTGGGGCGGCGCTGGGGCGGCGAGCGCCGCGATGTCGGCTTTCGTCCCCAGGGCGAGGAGATCCAGCTTGCACAGTCCGGTGACGGGGGTGCCCGGACATGAGCGGCAAGGACAGGCGCGCGCTGCGTGCCGCGGCGCGCTTTTATGCCGTTCAGGCGCTGTTCCAGATGGAAAAATCGGGCCAGACCGTCGAAGCGGTGCGGCGTGAATTCGAAACCCATCGCATCGGCGCCGAGGGGGCCGATGGCACCTGGGTCGAGGCCGATGTGGCGCATTTCGGGCGGCTGCTGGACCTTGCCGTCAACTACCAGGCACGGATCGACCAACTCACCGACCGGGCGCTGGTGGCCAAATGGCCCATCGCGCGCATCGATCCCACCTTGCGCGCGCTGTTTCGCACCGCCGGGGCCGAAATGCTGGAAACCGACACGCCCGCGCGCGTCGTGATCACCGAGTTCGTGCAAATCGCGCAGGCCTTCTTTTCCGAAGGGCGCGAGGCCAAGTTCGTCAATGCGGTTCTGGACCACATGGCGCATGAGGCCAAACCCGACGCCTTTTGAGCGCGCGTTCAGGCGCGACAGATTGGCACCTCGAACCGGGGCGCACGCTCACTATATCCTGATGGTGTCGAACACAGGAGATACGCAATGCCCGAGCTTGTGAAACTCTATATCCGGCAGGTGCTGATCGGCTTTGCGCTGGCAGGGGTTTTCGTGGCGGCCCTGCTTTGGGCCGATGTCGCGCGCCTGCGCAGCCTGATCTTGGCGACAGATGGCGGCTGGATCGCGCTTTTCCTGCTGTTCTTTTTCAATGGGCTGGTTTTTGCCGGGGTGCAGTTCGCAATCCGCGTGATGCAGATGGCCGAACCCGAAAAGCCCGATGACGATGCGGGCCATCGCGATGCCGTGCCGACGCTTGAACCGGCAGTCGTGCGCGTGTCGAAGGCAGTGGCGGGCCCGCAGCGACCGTGAGAGGCTTCGATTTCCCGAGAGCCTGACGAATCAGGTGGGCGCCAGATACCAGGGCCAGGACCCTGACAGAGCCAGCTCCCTCGGTAATGCTTATCGGCCACTGGAAAAAGGCCTTGCACGAGAAGAGCAGAACCCGCCACCCAACAATGTAGGTCTGACGCGATCCGCCTGCAAGGGGCATGCGCCGCCACGCGGCGCGTGTCATGCGCTGGACAGCGCGCCGTCCGCGCCCCATATCGAACTGCATGGACGAGACTGACGACAAGGCGCCCGTGCCCCATCGCCCGGCTGCCGCCATCGGGCAGCAGTCGCCGGTGCCGGCACCGGGGCAGCGCCTGGCGCGCGGGGTCTGCCGAATGCTGCGCTCGCTGGATTTCGCAACGCTGGACGAGGTCGTGCCGCGTCCGGGGCTGCGGGTCGATGTGATGGCACTGGGACCGAAGGGCGAAATCTGGGTCGTCGAGTGCAAATCCAGCCGTGCCGATTATACCGCCGACCGCAAATGGCAGGGCTATCTTGACTGGTGCGACCGATTCTTCTGGGCTGTTCCGGCCGATTTTCCGATGGACCTGTTGCCGGACGGGGCCGGACGGATCGTTGCCGACGATTTCGGCGCCGAGATCCTGCGCATGGCGCCGGACACGCGGCTGGCGCCGGCGCGCCGCAGGGCGCTGACGCTGCGCTTTGCCCGGATGGCGGCATGGCGTCACATGGGGCTGCGCGATCCGCGGCCATAAGGCGCCGCAAATGCAGACGCCCCGCCAAGTGGGCGGGGCGTCGCAGGGAATTCGCAGTTGGTCTTATTCGCCGTTCAGCGATTCCAGATAGGCATACATGTCTTCGGCGCCGGACCGCATCTGGAAGTTCATCGGCGAACGCGCCGAGGAATCGCCGGTCACGTCGCGGATGAAGGCCGTCGGGTTCTGGACGTATTCGACAAAGCTTTCCTCGTCCCAGACCAGCCCGTCCTCGCCGGCTTGAACCAGCGCATCGCTATAGCGGAACCCTTCCACGGTTCCGGCCTGACGACCGATCACGCCATAAAGGTTGGGTCCGACGCGACCGCCGTTCTGGATGGCATCGCCTTCGGGGGGGGCAATCATGTGGCAGGCCCGGCACTGGCGCCATTGCTGCTCACCGGCCTCGGGATCGGCTGCGAAAGCGGCGGAGCCCGTCAGCCCAAAGGTGGCGGCTGCGAGCGCGGAGAGTGCTGTCTTGGCGTTCATGGCTTCCTCATTTCGTTCATTTGGGACAGTCCCCATGACTGTATTAGATGCACCTCACAGCGCAAAAATTCAAGCGTTGACGCCTGACGGGCATGCTACCGACTGTCACAGAGCGGGCGATTATGACGATCACGGTTTCAGTCGAAAGCCCTTGCGGAACCAATACCACCCCAATGCCGAAAATGCGGTTGCGGTCGCCGTGATGATGGCAAGGGCGAGCACCGGGTTGCTGTCCGACACACCCAGAAAGCCATACCGCGCGCCGTCGATCAGATAGAAGACCGGGTTCAGGTGGCTGATCGTCTGCAACCAGCCGGGCAGGGTTTCCAGCGAATAGAACGTGCCCGACAGGAACGATAACGGCGTGACGATGAAATTGGTGATCGCGGCGATCTGATCGAACTTGTTCGACAGGATTCCCGCCACGATTCCCAGCGCGCCCAGCATCGCGGCTCCGATCAGGACCACGACCAGCAGCCAGATCGGATTTGCCGGCACCAGCCCCAGCGTCAACCACAGCGCCGCGGTGATGATCAGCGCCACGATCAGCCCCCGCGCCGCGCCTCCGGCCAGAAAGCCCGCAACCAGTTCCGCCGGCGAGAGCGGTGGCATCAGTGTATCGACGATATTGCCCTGAACCTTGGAAATCACGATCGACGACGAGGTGTTGGCAAAGGCGTTCTGGATCACCGTCATCATCAGGATGCCCGGCGCCAGAAAGGCCACGAAATCAACGCCCATCACCGGCCCGCGCGACGGGCCGATGGCCAGGTTGAAAACGGTCAAGAACAGCCCGGCGGTGATCAGCGGTGCGGCCAGCGTCTGGGTCCATACGGCCATGAAGCGCCGCGTTTCACGCATGGACAGGGTCTGCAGTCCCAGCCAGTTGACACGTCCGAATCGGCGCTCACCCATGTTGCGGTGCATGATCGACATTCTCCTGGTTTTTCGTCTCGGCCATTGCCATTGATGCGGGCGCCTTGTATCTCAACCCGTCCCCGATAGAATAGGGGCAAAACGAAATGAGCGGCACGCGGCCGGTTGGCTGCGCTTGCCGTATTGCGGAGTCGAGAGCATGTCCTGGACCGACGAGCGCGTTGAACTGCTCAAGAAGATGTGGACCGAAGGTAAGTCGGCCTCGCAGATCGCCAAGGAACTGGGGTCCGTGACCCGCAACGCGGTGATCGGCAAGGTGCACCGGTTGGGCCTGTCCAGCCGCGGCAGCGACGCCGGCAACAGCGCGCCGCCGGCATCCGAAACCCCCGCGCCCGCCGCCCCCGCGGCCGAGGCCCCGCGTGCCAAGGCACCGGCGACCGAGGCGCGCCGCGCGGCCGAGCCCGAGACCCCGGAGGCAAGTCCCGCCGATCCGGTGACGGACGAGAATGCCGCCCCTGACGATAAGGCGGGCGCCAGCGTGGTTCCGATGCCCGGCGGGCGCCGCCCCATCGTGCCCGCGGGTCAGCCGCTGCCGCCGCAACCCTCGGCCAATGAAATCTCGCCCGAGGCGCTGGCCAATGTCCGCGAGATCGAGAAATCGGCGCGCAAGCTGAGCCTGATGGAACTGACCGAACGGACCTGCAAATGGCCCATCGGCGATCCGGCGACCGAGGAATTCTGGTTTTGCGGTCTGCCCGCCGTGGCCGGAAAGCCGTATTGCGAGGCGCATGTCTCGGTCGCGTTCCAGCCGATGCAGGCCCGCCGCGACCGGCGCCGCTGACCTCTGCCGCGCGGTTGCGTGAATGGCGTCCGGGTGCGGCTCATTCCCACCAGCGGTCGATCGCGGCGATGTCGTCGTCCGACCAGCCCAGATGGTGCGCCAGTTCGTGCACGAAGATATGGGTCACCAGCTGATCCAGCGTGACATCGCCACGCGCCAGCCATTCGTCCAGGATCGCCGCGCGAAAGAGCCAGATGACATCGGGGCGACCGGGGCTGTCGAACACCGATTTCTGCGTCAGCGGCACCCCGTCGTAAAGGCCCGTCAGTTCGAACGGGTCCTCGATGCCGAGATCGGTCAAGATGTCGTCGGGGGCAAAATCCACCACCTGCACCGCGACCTCGCGCGCCGCACCGGCAAAGGGTTCGGGCAGCGCCGAACGAGCCCGGTCGGCCAGGGTTTCGATATCGTCGAGGCTGGGCGCCAGGCGCCCGGTCCAGTCGGTCATTGCGGCGCTCCCGCGGTGGGCATGGACAAAGGCGCGCGCTTGTGAAAAAGAGCCGCGATCAGGAGATCCGCCATGACCATCACCCGTTTCGCCCCATCGCCCACCGGCTATCTGCACATCGGTAACCTGCGCACGGCGTTGTTCAACTACCTGATCGCGCGCAAGACCGGCGGGCAATTCATCCTGCGCCTTGATGACACCGATCGCGAACGTTCGAAAGAGGAATATGTCGACGGCATCAAGGCCGACCTGGATTGGTTGGGCCTGCACTGGAACCGGGTGGAGCGTCAGTCGGAACGGCTGGCTCGTTATTCCGAGATGGCCGACAAGCTGCGTGCCGAGGGCCGGTTTTACGAGTGTTTCGAAACCCCGACCGAACTGGAACTGAAGCGCAGGAAACAGCTTAACATGGGCAAGCCGCCGGTCTACGACCGCGCCGCACTGGCATTGGACGAGGCCGCGCGCGCGCGGTTTCGGGCCGAGGGGCGCAAGGGATACTGGCGCTTCAAGCTCGATCACGAACGCATCGAATGGCCCGATGGCATCCTGGGCGATCTGTCGATCGACGCGGCCAGCGTGTCGGACCCGGTGCTGATCCGCGCTGACGGGCAGGTGCTTTATACCTTTGCCAGTTCCGTCGATGACATGGACATGGGCGTCACGCATGTCGTGCGCGGGGCCGATCACGTCACCAATACCGCGACCCAGATCCAGATCATTCAGGCAATGGGCGGCACGCCGCCGGCCTTTGCCCATCACAGCCTTTTGACCGGCCCGCAGGGCGAGGCGCTGTCGAAACGTCTGGGCACCCTGTCGCTGCGCGATCTGCGTGCCCAGGGGGTCGAGCGCATGGCGCTCTTGTCGCTGATGGCGCGGTTGGGGTCCAGCCAGCCGGTCGAGTTGCGCGCCAGTCTCGACGAGATCGCCGACGGGTTCGATCTGTCGCAATTCGGCGCCGCGCCAACCAAGTTCGATCCCGCCGATCTGTGGCCGCTGACGCGTGCGCATGTGCAGAGCCTGCCATTCGACGCGGTGGCGGATCGCCTGGCTGCGCTGGGCGTGCCCGACGCGCTTGCGCCCGACTTCTGGGCCGTGGCGCGCGAGAACATCACCCGTCTCGACGATCTCGAGGCCTGGTGGATCCTGTGCCGCGACGGGGCCGCGCCCGTGATCGCGCCCGAGGATGCCGAATTCGTGGCCGAGGCAGCGAAACTGTTGCCGCCGCCGCCCTACGGCCCCGACTCCTGGGCCGAATGGACCGCCGCCGTGAAGGCCGCGACCGGGCGCAAGGGCAAGGCGCTGTTCATGCCGTTGCGCCGCGCCCTGACCGGGCGGGACCACGGGCCCGACATGTCGTCGCTGATGCCGCTGTTGCAAAAGGTGCCGCTGCGCGGCTGACGCCGATGGGTCCGTCACCGACAGACCTGTCAGGAAATCCGCCGAAAGACGGGTGCGGACCCTGAGTTGTCGAAAAACGGCACGCTTTCGGGGCGGCCGCCATTGAGGACTGCCTCGGCCTCGGCCAGGACCACCTCGGTGATGAAGGGCAGGTCCAGGCGCCGGGCCTCCTGCAGTTCGATCCAGTGCAGATGGCTGAGTTCGTCGCAGGCTTGCGAGAAATCGTCAGGATCGCCCGTTATGGCGGCGACATCGGCCAGGAAGAACCGCGCATCGAACCTGCGGCTGCGGCCGGGCGGAGTGATCGCGCGAAAGATGAATTGCAAACCGTCATGCACCGGGCACAGGCCGGCATCGGCAAAGCGGTGCCAATCGTCGGGGAGGGGGCCTTGCCAGGGGGCGGCACGGCCCAGCATCAGGCCCGATTCCTCCCACAACTCGCGCACGGCTGCCGCCAGCATCGCCTCGGGCGCGGGGGGGCGCGGGGTCACCGGCTGCGCCAGCAGGCGTCGGCGCGTGACCTCGTCCAGCGGGCTGGCAAAGGCGATCATGGCATCGTCGGGGTCGATGGCGCCGCCGGGAAAGACGAACTTGTTGGGCATGAAGGCCGCGCCCGCGCCGCGCTGACCCATCAACACCCTTGGTGCCGGGCCCTGGGCATCGCGCACCAGCACGATGGTCGCCGCGTCGCGAATCGCGGTCTTGTCCTGTGCGGTCATTCGCGCGGGCCGGACCCGGCAAAGCCGTGCATCCGGTTGGACCATTGCAGGGCCACGAACGCGCCCTTGAACCGGGGCAGCAGCCACAGCGACAATGCCAGCGCAAGGCTCCAGCACAGGGCGATCATGACCCATGGGTCGGGCTGATAGGCCATGAAGACCCACAGATAGACCGCCATGACCAGCTTGCCGACGACCAGGATGGTCAGATAGGCTGGGCCGTCATCGGCGCGCTGGTGGTGCAGGGCCTCGCCGCAGGCGGGGCATTCGTCCTGCACCTTCAGATAGCCGCGCATCAGCCGCCCCTCGCCGCAAGCCGGGCAACGCCGCTGCCAGCCGCGCAGCAGCGCGAGCCGCAGTGGCCTGTCATCAGTGTTCGCATCATGGGAATGGGCGTGGGCGGTGGTCATGTCGGGCTGGCTTTCCTGGTTGCGGGCATCCCGCCGGTCTGGCGGCAACGATAGGCATCGGCGGGCCGGGGTCAAGATCAGGCCGGATTTTTCCGACCGCAGCGACGGAACCGTGCGGCTGGCCCGTAACAGGATCAGATACACGCGTCGCACCCCATATGGGGGCGGCCCCTGTCGAAAGGAAGTCCGAATGAAACTTGCCACAGCAACCGCAATCGCCCTGCTGATCGGAACCGTTCCCGCGCTCGCGCAGGACGGGCGTGGCCCGGCGGTCCCGATGATGCCGAGCTTCGACTTTTCCGCCGCCGATGCCAATGACGACGGCGCAATCACCCGTATGGAATGGGGCGTCTATGTCGCCGAGAAAATGGCCGAACGCCGCGAAGAGCTTTTCGCGCAGCGCGCCGGCGAGATGATCGAGGATGGCGACGAGGACGGCGACGGGGCGCTGGATCAGGACGAACTGGCCACCGTGATGGCGGCGCGTTTCGCCACGCATCGCGAACGCATGGCCGAAGCCCGGGCCGAACGCGATGAGCGCGAGGAACGCGGCTGGCGCGATCGCGGCCCGCGCAGCAACCGCGAGCGCGCCATGCGTCCGCAAGCCTTTGCCGAACAAAGCTTTCGGCGCCTTGACGCCAATGACGACGATCGGGTGTCGGCCGAGGAATTTGCCGAAGCCCAGGAACTCTGGGAAGAGCGCGCGGCCCGCCGTCGCGCCCAGCAAGACGACTGAGCCGCTTGCATGGGGGTGGCGCAGGGGCTACCGCTGACGGGGGCGCGGGTTCGGGTCCGCGCCCCTGCCCAAAGTCCGCCACGAACCCTTGCCAAAGAGCCTGTCACCCGCATGTCCCGCCCCGACGATCCCAGCGACGAGGATCTTCTGCGCCGCTACGCACGGGGCGATGGTGCAGCTGCCCGCCTGTTGCTGGATCGTCGTGCGCCGCCGGTCTTTCGGCTGGCGCGGCGGCTGTTGCGCGACGAGGCCGAGGCCGAGGATGTGACGCAAGAGGCGATGGTGCGCCTGTGGCAGATCGCGCCGCAATGGCAACCCGGAACGGCGCAGGTTTCGACCTGGCTCTACCGGGTGGCTTTCAACCTGGCGACAGACCGCTTGCGGCGGCGGCGTGGCTTGGCGCTCGATTCGGTCGAGGAGCCGCTGAGCACGGCACCTGCCGTGGTGGATGGCATGATCGCGGCGGACCGCGTCCGGGCGCTGGACGATGCCTTGGCCAGCCTGCCCGAACGGCAGCGCGCCGCCGTCGTCCTGCGCCATATCGAGGGGTTGGCCAACCCCGAGATTGCCACCGTGATGGGGATCGGCGTCGAGGCGGTGGAAAGCCTGACCGCCCGCGGCAAGCGGCGGCTTGCGGCGATCCTGTCGGGGCAGCGCGAAGAACTGGGGTTTGAACGATGAAAGAGCGCAATCAGCACGGACAGACAGCCGCCGAGGATGACATCCTCGCGCCGTTTCTGGCCGCCGCCCGCGGCGCGTTGGACGACGATATGCCGGTGGGCCTGCGCGCGCGCCTGGTGGACGATGCGTTGGCGCGGATGCCGGGCGCCCAGCCGACGGCCCTGGGGCGGGGGGCGGCGTCAGGGTCGCTGCTGTCGCGTTGGCTGGATGGTCTTGGCGCTGGGCTGGGGCGGATGCTGGGCGGGGCGCCCGGTGTGGCGGTCCTGACCGCGGCCGGCGTGACCGGGCTTTGGATCGGGATGGCGATGCCGGTGCAGGGGCCGGACCTGCTGGCCCCGTTCTGGCCGGGCGCAAGCGCTGCCGCCGCCGACGACTGGGCCGATACCGTGCCCGAGATTGCCGACGACGAGGCCATACTGGCCTTGCTGGACAGTTTTTGAGGATCTGCCATGAACGACACTGAAACCGGACGCCCGGCCGCGTCGCGCAAGGGTCGGGCCCTGCGCATCCTGCTGGTGGTCTCGCTGGCGCTCAACCTGCTGGTGCTGGGGGTCCTGGCCGGCGGATTGTGGACAGGCGCACGGCATGAGCGCACATCCTCGGTTTCGGACCTGCGTGCCCTGATCATGGCGATGCCAGATGACACGCGCCGCGATCTTCGCGTCGCTGTTCGCGCGCGGCAGGCCGAGCAATCGGCCCTCGACCGCGACGCCCGGCGCGCGCGCGACGCGGCGCGCCGCGATGAGATTTCGGAACTGTTGCGCGCGCCCGAGTTCGACGCGCAGGCGTTTCTCGCACTGCTCGATTCCGAGCGCGCTGAGCGCGCGCGGCGCACCGAATGGCTGCATGATGCCATTGCGGCGCATATCGCGACGCTGGATGGTGACGCCCGCGCAACCATCGCTGATCGGCTGGACGCGCGCGCCGCGCGCCGCGCGCCCTGGCGCTGACGGGGGCCGGCTTTGGCGGCGCTCAGGCGGCCGAGGCCCCGACCGTGACCCGGTTGCGTCCGCCGGCTTTTGCCGACAACAGGGCGCTGTCGGCGCGAAACAGGACCTCTTGCGCGCAGCCCCCGGCCCGCCCCATGGCCAGCCCTACCGATACGGTCACGCAGACCGCCTCTGGGCGGCCGGCCAGCGCAATCGGTGCCGAAGCCACCGCGTCACACAGCGCATCGGCAGTTTGCCGCGCCCGTGGGGCGGTCGCGTCCGGCAGGGCGACCAGAAATTCCTCGCCGCCGATCCGCGCCAGCAGGTCGCCGGGCTGAAGCGTCGCGCGAATCCGCTCCGCCACCGAGCGCAGCACGGTATCGCCCGCGGCATGGCCGTGGCGATCGTTGATCGACTTGAAGCGGTCCAGATCCAGCACCATCAGGGCATAGGGCGTGCCTGCCTGGCCGGTGCGGTTGGCCATGCGGTCCAGATAGGCCATGGCGTAGCGGCGGTTGAACAGACCCGTCAGCGGATCGGTGATCGCAAGCTTCAAACCGTCGTCGACCTGTCTGCGCAACTGTTCGGCCCGGCGTTTGCGCTGGATATGCAGACGCAGGCGCAAGGCGGTTTCTTGCGGGTCGAACGGCAGGGTCAACAGATCGTTCGCGCCCAGGTCCAGCGCCATAGCCGCGGTTTCGGACTCGGCGGCGGGCACGACAAGGCTGATCGCGGCGTCGCGGCTGGCAAGCCGTGAGCGCAGATCGGCCAGCAGCCGCAACCCGTCGCCCTGATGGCCCAGATTGGCCGCGATCATGTAGAGATCGGGTGCCGCGCGCCCGTCGGCGCCGGTCAGCGCCTCCTGCGGGGTGAGCAGGTCGAGCCGGTCGTAGACAAGCGGCGCCAGGGCGCCGCGCCAGCTCATGGCCGTGGCCGGATCAGCCGCGATCAGGGCGATCCGGCCGGGGGCATCGAACCGGCCGCCCGCATCGGAAAATCCCAGTTCGCGGCAGGTCGCCGCACGCAGGCGCAATTCCGCCTCGGTCTCGCGGGTGCGCAGCAGGTTGCGGATGCGCGCCAGCAAGATCGCCTCGTTCAGCGGTTTGGTCAGGAAATCGTCCGCCCCCGCGGCCAGCGCTTCCAGCCGGCGCGTCCGATCCGACGAGGCGGTGATGATCACCACGGGTATGTCGCGGGTTTGCGGGTCGGCGCGGATCTGGCGGCAAACGTCGATGCCGGAAATATCGGGCAGCATCATGTCCAGCAGGATCAGCTTGGGGCGCTGGGCCCGGGCCGCCGCCAGCGCATCCTGCCCGCAGGCGGCCTGAAGGCTGTCATGGCAGGCGGCGGCCAGCTTGACCTTGAGGATGATCCGGTTGATGGCCAGATCATCCACGATAAGAATTTTTCCAGACATCCTGCGCGTGTCCTGTCGCCCTTTGCGGCGGGCTTTTCTGCATTGATTGGTCCAGCCAGGCAGCTTACCTATGCGGTAACGGCAAAAGGTTAATGAAACCTTTCCGGGGATGAGGCCGGGAACGGTCGCAGGCGTCAGTGGCAGGGAAACGGACACTCATGGCGATGAACCAGGCAAACGCCGAGTTTCTAGCGGTCCGGATTCTGGGCTGGCTGGCCGAGGACCATGCCCGCATCGGCGCCTTTCTGGCCGCGTCGGGCACCGCGCCCGGCATGCTGCGCGCGCGTGCCAGCGACCCGGATTTCCTGCTGGCCGTGATCGAATTCCTGATGGCGGATGAAGCCATGATGCTGGACTGCTGCGCCGCGCTTGAGATCGCCCCGCACGACCCCGCCGAAGCCCGCGCCCATCTGCCCGGCGGCGCGACCGTTCACTGGACCTGACGAGGCCCGCGATGGACCATATCCGCGCCATCCTTTTTGACAAGGACGGAACGCTGTTCGATTTTCAGGCGACCTGGGGTGCCTGGGCCGGGCAGATGATCGCCGATCTGGCCGGGGCCGACCGCGATCTGCACGATGCGCTGGCGCAGACTCTGGCCTATGATCCGCTGCGCCGCCGCTTTCACGCCCACAGCATGGTGATCGCCGGAACCAGCGAAGAGGTGGCCGAACGCATTGCCCCGCTTTTGCCCGACGGGGGCGGCGGCGTCGCGGCGCTGACGGCGCGCATGGCGCGCGCCGCCGCGCATGCGCCGCTGGCCGAGGCCGTGCCGCTCAGACCCCTTTTGTCGCAATTGCGCAACGCCGGGTATCGACTGGGCGTGGCCACCAATGACAACGAATCGGTGGCGCGCCAGCATCTGGCCGGGCAATCCGACCTGTTCGATTTCATTTGCGGGTTCGATTCCGGGCACGGCGGAAAACCGGCGCCGGGCATGCTGCTGGCCTTTGCGGCAGAGTGCGGGCTGGCACCCGAGTCGGTGCTGATGGTCGGCGACAGCCGCCATGATCTGGACGCCGGCCGGGCCGCGGGCATGGCGACCCTTGCCGTGTTGACCGGCGTTGCGACCGAGGCCGACCTGGCCCCCCATGCCGATGCGGTGCGCCCCGATATCGGCCATCTGCCGGGCTATCTGCGCCCCGATGCAAGCTGGGCGCCGCGGCCCGCCGCGCAATGACGGCGCCATTCGCATTTCGTTAAGCCCGCGGTTCTAGGCTGGTCTGCGGCAGCGATGGCGGGTTTCGGATGCACGGGTTGATCGGCAAGGCGGTTCAGTCGTTTCTCAGTGACACCTACGGGGCGGCGTTCTGGGATACGATCGCGCTTCGCTCGGGGCTGACGTTGCATCTGGGCCCCCACGGGTTCGAGGCGATGGAAATCTATGATCGGGCGCTGGTCGATGCCGTGATGAATGCCGCATCGCGGGATCTGGCGACCACATGCGACTCGTTGCTTGAAGATCTGGGAACCTACCTGATTTCCAACGCCCGGATGGACCCGTTGCGCCGGTTGCTGCGCTTCGGCGGTGTCAGCTTTACCGATTTCCTCCATTCACTGGATGACCTGCAGGGGCGCACCCGACTGGCGGTGCCGGAACTGGCCTTGCCTGAACTCACCATCGACGAGGCGGGGGCAGGCCGCTTCATCCTGACATGCCATTGCTGCAGTCCGGGGTTCGGTCATGTGATGGTGGGCATCCTGCGCGCGCTTGCCGATGACTACGGTGCCCTGGTGGTTCTGGAACATCTGGGTCGGCAGGCGCGCCCCGCTGCCGGCGCGCGCAGGACAGATGCCGCCCAGGACGAATGCATTGCCATCGACCTGCACGATCCGGCCTATCACGCCGGGCGCCGGTTCGATCTTGCCGTGCCGGAGTCGTGCTGATGGTGGACGATCTGACCCGGACGGGTCTGACGCTGGGGCTTGGGCCGCTGGGCCGGCTGATGCCGATGTATCTTTGCCTTGATCCCGGCTGCCGGATCGTGGCGGCGGGGCCCACGCTGATCAAGCTTGTGGGGCAAGATGCCATCGGCCAGCATCTTGAGGCGGTATTCGACCTGCGCCGACCGATGCAGATCGTGTCGCCGATGGATCTGGCGCAGGCCATGCGGCTGAAGATGTCGTTGCGGCACCCGCCCCGAACCGGCTTCAAGGGGGTCGCGGTGCCGCTTCGGGCGACGGGTGCGCTGTTGCTCAACCTGTCGTTCGGCTATGCGGTGCGCGAGGCGGTGCGCGATCACGCGCTGAGCGATACCGATTTCGCGCCCACGGATCTGGTTGTCGAACTGCTGTATCTGTCCGAGGCCAAGGCCGCGATCATGGGCGAACTGGCCAAGATGAACCTGCGCCTGCGCGAGGCAATGGAAACCGCCGAACGCCAGGCGCTGACCGATCCGTTGACCGGCCTGCACAATCGTCGCGCGATGGAGCGCAAGCTGGCATTGCTTCTGGCCGCGCGGCGGGACTTTGCCCTGCTGCATCTGGATCTCGATCATTTCAAGCGCGTCAATGACACGCTGGGCCACGGGGCGGGCGATCAGGTCTTGCGCGCGGTTGCCGCGATCCTGTCCGACGCGGTGCGCCAGGGCGACGCCGTCACACGCGTCGGGGGGGATGAATTCATCCTTCTGCTGCCCGGAATGTGCGATCCCCCCGCGGTCGAACGATTGGCGGGGCAGATCCTGGACCGCATTCGCAACCCCATAGACTATCAGGGGCAGGCCTGCCGCATTGCCGGGTCGATCGGCGCGGTCCTGTCTTGCGACTACGATTGCCCCGATGCGGGGCGCCTGCTGATCGAGGCCGATCGCGCGCTCTATGCCTCGAAACATGCGGGGCGGGGGCAGTTCACCCTGCGGCGCCCCGCGGTGGCGGGGAAGTATGCGCCCGATGGCGCCGAATCGGGACAGGGCGGGGGCTAAGGCGCGCGCACGCCACGGCGTTTCAGCGCGGTATCGCACAGGGGGCAGTCTGCGAATTTTTCGTGACATTGCGAGGATCGGGATTGCACCGATCTATATTTCGAATATACGCGAAATATGGAAAAAGGAACTCCCGCACGTCTTGCTATTCTTGGTCATCCACAGCGTCTGGCAATTTTCCGGCTGTTGATGCGGCGCTACCCCGACCGCGTGCCGGCAGGGGCGGTCGCCGCGGCGCTGGGCGTCAAGGCGTCGACGCTGTCGGCCTATCTGTCCGCCCTCGTCCAGTCCGGGCTGGTGACGCAAGAACGGGTCGGCACCTCGCTGCGCTATTCGGTTGCGATGGACGAGGTGCGACAGACCTTCGACTACCTGTTGCTGGAGTGTTGCCGGGGCCGGCCGGATGTCTGCCCGCCGGCTCGATCCGGGACGGCGCGCCCGGATGCCTCGGGTCGCAGGTCCAGCGTGCTGTTCGTCTGCACCGGCAATTCCGCGCGTTCGATCTATGCCGAAGCCATCCTGCGCGATCTGGCAGGAGACCGATTCGAGGCTTTTTCGGCGGGAACGATGCCGGGCTCGGCGCCGCACCCGCGTGCACTGGCGGTGCTGGCACGAAACGGGCACGATATTGCCGGGCTGCGATCCAAACATATCGCGGCGTTTCAGGGCGCGGGGGCGCCGCCGTTCGATGTCGTCATCACGGTTTGCGATCACGCGGCGAACGAGGATTGCCCGGCCTGGCCCGGCCAGCCGGTCAGTGCGCATTGGGGCCTGCCCGATCCGGTCAGGGTGCAAGGCACCGATGCGCAAAGGGGCCTTGCCTTTCATCACGCCTACGCCGCCTTGAAAAACCGTATCCGCGCGTTCGTCGCGCTGCCGGTTGGCAAGCTTGATCCGATCGCGCTGCAAACCGCGCTGGACGAGATCGGCGCATCCCCCGTCGGAGAACCTGCATGACCGTCTATGTCCTGAACGGCCTTGGCCGCATCGGCAAGCTAGCGCTGAAACCCCTGCTGGCGCGGGGCGCGCGGATCGCCTGGATCAACGATGCCGCCGGCGACCCGGCGATGCATGCGCATCTGCTGGAATTCGATACCGTGCACGGGCGTTGGGATGCCGCCTTTTCGCATGATGCCGACAGCGTGACCATCGACGGTGTGCGCCTGCCCTTCATCGGAACACGGGATCTGTCGGCGCTGCCAATGGACGGGGTCGATGTGGTCATCGACTGCACCGGCGCCTTCAAGACCGAAGCGAAGCTTGCGCCGTATTTCGCCGCCGGTGCGAAAAAGGTCGTGGTCTCGGCACCCGTCAAGGACGGGCCGAGCGCGAATATCGTCTATGGCGTCAACCACGACAGTTATGATCCGGCGTCCCATCACATCGTCACGGCAGCGTCGTGCACCACCAACTGCCTGGCGCCGGTGGTCAAGGTCATCCACGAGGCAATCGGCATACGGCACGGGTCGATCACCACGATCCATGATGTGACCAACACCCAGACGATCGTCGATCGGCCGGCCAGGGATCTGCGCCGCGCGCGTTCGGCGCTCAACAGCCTGATCCCCACGACGACGGGCAGCGCCACTGCGATCACCCTGATCTATCCCGAACTCAAGGGGCGCTTGAACGGGCATGCGGTGCGGGTTCCGCTGCTCAATGCCTCGATTACCGATTGCGTGTTCGAGCTGGAACGGCCCACCACCGTTGACGAGGCGAACGCGCTGTTCAAGGCCGCGGCCGAAGGGCCCCTGAAGGGGATTCTGGGCTATGAGGAGCGCCCGCTGGTCTCGGCCGATTATACCAATGACACGCGCTCGGGCATTGTCGATGCGCCCTCGACCATGGTGGTGAACGGCACCCAGCTGAAGGTCTATGCCTGGTACGACAACGAGATGGGCTATGCCCATCGCCTGGTCGATGTGGCGATCATGGTGGGGAAATCGCTGTGACCCCGCGCGCCGAGGGACTGTCGGCCTATATCGCCGTGACCGCGGCCTACTGGGCCTTCATGCTGACGGATGGCGCCCTGCGCATGCTGGTGCTGCTGCATTTCCACCAGCTTGGGTTCACGCCGGTCCAGCTGGCTTATCTGTTCGTGCTCTATGAGATTGCCGGTATGGTCACGAACCTGTCGGCGGGCTGGATCGCGGCGCGATTCGGGCTGACTGCCACGCTGTATGCCGGGCTGGGGTTGCAGGTATTGGCGCTCCTTGCGCTGGCACAGCTTGATCCAGGCTGGGCGATCGGACTTTCGGTGGCCTATGTCATGGTGGTTCAAGGCGCTAGCGGCGTGGCCAAGGACCTGGCCAAGATGGCGTCGAAATCGGCCGTCAAGCTGCTGGCCCCCTCCGAAGGTGGTGGGCTCTTTCGCTGGGTCGCGGTCCTGACCGGGTCGAAGAACGCGGTCAAGGGGCTGGGGTTCCTGCTGGGTGCGGCGCTTCTGGCAATACTTGGTTTCGTTTGGGCGGTGCTGGCCATGGCCGTGGTTCTGGCCGTTGTTCTGGCTGCAGTTCTGATCACGATGCCGCCGGGGTTGCCCCGCGGGCGCAAGGGCGCGAAATTCTCCGAGGTCTTTTCGAAATCGGCCAATGTGAACTGGCTCAGTGTCGCGCGGGTCTTCCTGTTCGGGGCGCGCGATGTCTGGTTCGTGGTCGGCATCCCGATCTATTTCTATGCCGTGTTGTCGGACGGCAGCGCGGCCGGAAATCGCGCGGCGTTCTTCATGATCGGGACATTCATGGCGCTGTGGATCATCCTTTATGGTGCCGTCCAGGCCAGTGCGCCACGGCTCTTTCGGGCGGCCACGCGCCCCGAGGGTGAGCTGATCGCCGCCGCACGCGGCTGGGCCTGGGTGCTGGCGGTCATTCCGGCCCTGTTATCTGCGGCCGCGATTTTTGCGCAGGGGCCGCAACCCTGGATGACGGCGACACTTGTCGCGGGTCTGTTGGTTTTCGGGGCCGTATTCGCGGTGAATTCCGCGCTGCATTCCTATCTGATTCTCGCCTTCAGCAGGGCTGAACGCGTGACGATGGACGTAGGGTTTTATTACATGGCCAATGCCGGCGGTCGGCTGGCGGGCACCCTTCTGTCGGGGTTGACCTATCAGCTGGGCGGATTGGTGCTGATGCTGGGCACGGCCACAGTGATGGTGGCCCTTTCCGCGCTCGCCTCAAGCCGGCTGAACCCCAACCAAACTGCTGCGTCGTCAGCATAATCGCGCCGTTGCGCGCGCCCGGTGCATCCAGACCACGCATGTCGGCGTGCCTTGCGTCCTTGCGGTGGCACCGCGCCAAGACCTGCTGCCGCGTCGCTTGACCGGTCCACGCGGCCGGCGAAGGATTGCGACTTTCGCGCAAGATCGGCCGGATTTGTCATACAGCCGTTACACGGATTTGGAAAAACTGTCACGCAACGGCGATAGAGACCTGCCCAGGACGGTTGCCGTCCCGGACAAACCTCAGGAGAAGTCATGTCTCACCTCAAGCTTTCCACTGCCGCGATCGCGGTTCTGGCGGCCTCTGCCACAGCCGTCTTCGCACAAGGCCGTGAGGAAATCCGCGTGGTCGGCTCTTCGACCGTGTTCCCCTACAGTCAGGCCGTTTCCGAGCAATTTGCCAACAACACCGGCGTGCCTTCGCCGATCGTCGAATCGACCGGCACCGGCGGCGGCATGCAGATCTTCTGCGGTGGCATCGGCGAGCAGCATCCCGACATGACCGGCGCCTCGCGCGCCATGAAGGCGTCGGAATTCGAGCTGTGCCAGGAAAACGGCGTGACCGACATCACCGAAGTCTACTTTGGCTCGGACGGTCTGTCGCTTGCCATTTCGCGCGAGAGCGATTTCGATTGGGACCTGTCGCTTTCGGAAATCTACCTGGCGCTGGCCGCGCAGGTTCCGGTCGATGGCGAATGGGCCGACAACCCCTATACCACCTGGAACGAGATCAACCCCGATCTGCCGGAAGTCGAGATCCTGGCCTATGGCCCGCCGCCGACCTCGGGCACCCGTGACGCCTTTGTCGAACTGGCCTTGTGGGCCGGTTGTGAAGGGCTCGATTTCGTCCAGGAAGGCGATTACGACGAGGACTGGATCGAGGAAAACTGCTCGCGCATGCGCACCGACGGCCCGTTCGTCGAGGCCGGCGAGAACGACAACCTGATCGTCCAGCGCCTGCAGGCCGATGCGAACGCCATGGGTATCTTTGGCTACTCGTTCCTGTTCGAAAACCAGGACACGCTCAAGGCCGTAACCATCGAGGGCGTCGCGCCGAACGAGGATACGATTGCATCGGGCGACTACCCGGTGTCGCGCCCGCTGTTCTTCTACGTCAAGAACGCGCATCGTGGCGTGATCCCGAACCTTGAGGAGTTCGTGGCCGAATTCGTGTCCGAAGAGGCGATGGGTCCCGGCGGCTATCTGTCCGAGCGCGGCCTGGTCCCGCTGCAGGAAGCGCGCCGCGCCGAAACCCGTGAGGCCGCGATGGAGGGCACGACCTTCGAGGGTCCGGCGGAATAAGCCACGCCCAAACGACAGACTGGCTGCCCGGCCCTGCGCCGGGCAGCCGCATTCCAGACGCCAGGTATCTTTGATGACGCTCACCGCTTTCCTGATCCTGCTCGTGCTTGCCGTCACCGGATATGTGATGAACCGCCGTGCGGCGTCTGCCCTGACCGCCGACGGCACGCGCCTGCACTCGCTGACCCATTTCCACGGGCTCTATGCGCTGCTGACGGTTCTGGTGCCGGTGTTCGTGCTGATCTGCCTGTTTCTCATCCTTGAAACACCGATCATCAACGCGATGGTCATGGCCGGGCTGCCGGATGGCGCACTTGACGGACTCGATACGGGCGGTCAGCAACTGGTTCTGGCCGAGATCAGGTCGATCTCGCGCGGGCGGGTGTTTGGCACGCCCGAGGACTGGAAGCTCGCGGCCGCCGACCGGCTTGTCGCGCTTTACGGATGGTTCGACATCTTGCTGATCGTCACGGTGATCGCGCTTTCGCTGGCGATCCTGCTGTTCACGCGCCGCCGGGTTGCGGCGGAATTCCGCGCGCGGCAGGCGTCCGAAAAAATCGTCACCGGGCTGATGGTCGCCTGCTCGCTGATCGCGATTCTGACCACGATCGGGATCGTTTTCGCACTTGTCTTCGAAGCCTGGCGCTTTTTCCAGATGGTCCCGCTGACCGACTTCCTGTTCGGCGCGAACTGGGAGCCGCAAATCCCCATCCGCGAGGATCAGATCGCCGCCGAGGGCGCGTTCGGCTGGCTGCCTGTGATCCTGGGCACGATCGTGATCAGCTTTGTCGCGCTGTTCATCGCAACGCCGATCGGGCTTTTGTCCGCGATCTATCTCAACGAATTCGCGCCGCATCGCATCCGCGCGATCGTCAAGCCGGTGCTTGAGATCCTGGCCGGTGTGCCCACCGTGGTCTACGGCTTCTTCGCGATTCTGGTGGTCGCGCCGGCCCTGCGTGGCGCCGGTGCCGAACTCGGGGTTCCGATCTCGCCCAACACCGCGCTGGCGGCGGGCGGTGTCATGGGCATCATGCTGATCCCCTTCATCTCGTCCTTTGCCGACGACGCATTGACGGCGGTGCCGCGCAGCCTGCGCGACGGCTCGCTTGCGCTGGGGGCCACGCGCGGCGAGACGATGCTCAAAGTCCTGTTTCCCGCAGCCATTCCGGGCATCGTGGGCGGCGTCCTTCTGGCCGTGAGCCGCGCCATCGGCGAAACCATGATCGTGGTGATGGCGGCCGGCCTCATGGCCAAGCTGACGATCAACCCGCTTGACAGCGTGACGACCGTCACGGTGCAGATCGTGACCCTGCTGATCGGCGACACGGCCTTTGACAACCCCAAGACGCTGGCTGCCTTTGCGCTGGGTCTGATGCTGTTCATCATCACCCTTGGGATCAATGTCCTCGCGCTGCGGATCGTGCGCAAATACCGTGAAATCTATGATTGAGGCGCATCGAGAATGACTGACATGATGGATACGAGCGCCAACGCGCCGCGGCGAACCTCGCTCAAGGGTAACTCTGCGCTGGTTGCGCGTCGCAAGCGCCGGGAACGCCTCTTGATGGGGGTGGGTCTGGGCGCGATCCTGATCGCCTTCACGGTTCTTTTCATCCTCGTGGCTTCGTTGGTAAGCACGGGCTACACCGCTTTCGTGCAGACCCAGGTCACGCTCGATGTTCATGTCGATCCCGCCGAGATCAGCGAAGAGCAGTTGCCGCGGGGCGGGTTTCAGAATGTGCTGACACGATCGGTTCTGGACCTGCTGCCCGATGCCGACCCGGAGACCGATCTGCGTGCGGTCCGTGGCATCCTGTCCAACGGTGCTCAATTCGCCCTCAGAGACCAGGTGGCGGCCGATCCGTCGCTGATCGGGCAGACGATCACCCTGACTGTCCCGCTGTCCGATCCCTACGACCAGCTCAACAAGGGCAACATCAACCGGGACACGCCGGAAAGCGAGCGGCGCTTGAACGATCAGGCGGTCGTCTGGTTCGATCAGCTTGACCAGGCCGGGCGCATTTCGACGCCGTTCAACTGGGCGCTGTTCACCAACGCGGACTCGCGCTTTCCGGAACTTGCAGGTCTGAAGGGGGCGCTTGTCGGATCGTTCTGGGTGCTGTTCATCTGCTTTGCCGTGTCGTTTCCGGTCGGTATCGGTGCCGCGATCTACCTTGAGGAATTCGCGCCCAAGAACCGGGTTTCGGACTTCATCGAGGTCAACATCAACAACCTTGCGGCGGTCCCGTCGGTGGTGTTCGGCCTTCTGGCGCTGGCTGTCTTTCTCAACTGGTTCGGCCTGCCACGATCGGCGCCCTTCGTCGGGGGGCTGACCCTTGCGCTGATGACGATGCCCACGATCATCATCGCCACCCGTGCAGCCCTCAAGGCGGTGCCCCCCTCGATCCGCGAAGCCGCGCTTGGACTTGGCGCGTCGAAACAGCAGGTGGTGTTCGGGCATGTTCTGCCGCTTGCGATGCCCGGCATCCTGACCGGAACTATCATCGGCCTCGCGCAGGCCCTGGGCGAGACCGCGCCGCTTCTTCTCATCGGGATGAACGCTTTCATCACCTCGGCGCCCACATCACCGTTCGACGCCTCGACAGCCCTTCCGACGCAGATCTTCATCTGGGCCGACAGCCCCGAGCGTGGGTTCGTCAGCCGCACGTCGGCGGCCATCCTTGTGCTGCTGGGCTTCCTGGTGATCATGAACGCGCTTGCCATCTACCTCAGAAACAGATTCGAGCGCCGGTGGTAAACACGCCGCCAGGGAGCCACATATGAACGACATGCGCAGAACGGAGCCGACCGTGACCGAGAACACCACCAAGATGCAGGCCCGCAAGGTGCAGGTCTATTACGGCGACAACCATGCCATCAAGGATGTCGATGTCGATATCGCGGACAAGACCGTGACGGCCTTCATCGGCCCGTCGGGCTGCGGCAAGTCCACGTTCCTGCGTTGCCTCAACCGGATGAACGACACGATCGACATCGCCCGTATCGAGGGGGATATCCGCCTGGACGGCGAGGACATCTATGACCCCAAGGTGGACCCGGTTCAGTTGCGCGCCAAGGTCGGCATGGTGTTCCAAAAGCCGAACCCGTTTCCCAAGTCGATCTTTGACAACGTGGCCTATGGGCCGCGCATCCACGGGCTTGCCAGGAACAAGGCCGAACTGGACGTGATCGTCGAAAAATCGCTGCGCCGCGCCGCCCTGTGGGACGAGGTCAAGGACCGTCTTGATGCGGCAGGCACCAGCCTTTCGGGCGGCCAGCAGCAGCGTCTTTGCATCGCGCGTGCCGTGGCCACGAACCCCGAGGTTCTGTTGATGGACGAACCCTGCTCGGCGCTCGATCCGATCGCGACCGCCCAGGTCGAGGAACTGATCGACGACCTGCGCTCACGGTTTTCGGTGGTGATCGTGACCCACTCAATGCAGCAGGCCGCCCGCGTCAGCCAGAAGACGGCCTTCTTTCACCTGGGGGAACTGGTGGAATACGACGACACGTCGAATATCTTCACCAATCCCAAGGATTCTCGAACCGAAAGCTATGTCACCGGGCGGATCGGCTGACCCGCCCCCGCAACACCGGCTGAGGCGGGGGCAAGCGGCCCCCGCCCGCCGTCAGTCAAGCCCGCGTGCGGCGTTGCGCGCCGTCAGCAGCCGTTTTTGCACCGCAAACACGAACGCCGCCACCGCCAGCCCCAGCAGATCCGAGGTCCAGCCACCGGCGATCATGCCCAGTGCCCCGATGAATGTCAGGATCCGCAGCACCCGGTTCAGCGGCCCGAACATCCAGCCCTGCACGGCCGAAACCATCAGGTAGATGCCGAACAGCGCGGTCACGAACACATGCAGGATTTCGTGCCAGGCGCCCTGCATCAGCATCGGTTCCGAATAGAAGAACATGAACGGCACGACAAACGCCGCAAGCCCGATCTTGAAGCTTTCGACCGAGGTCTTCATCGGATCGGCCTGCGCGATCGCCGCACCGGCATAGGCCGCCAGCGCCACAGGCGGCGTGATGGCCGACATGACCGCGTAGTAGAAGACGAAGAAATGCGCGGTCAGCGGCTCGATCCCCATGCGGACAAGGCCTGGCGCGATCACCGCCGCGGCGACGGCATAGGCCGCGGTCGTAGGCATCCCCATGCCCAGCACGATCGACACCAGCATCGCAAAGACCAGTGCCAGAAGCTGGCTTTGGCCCGCAAATCCCAGCAGGAGCGATGAGAACCGCACGCCGATCCCGGTCAGGGCGATCACCCCCACGATGACACCGGCAGCGGCGCAGACCGCCACCAGTTGAAGGGACATCCGCGCGGCGATTTCCAGCGCATACAGGATTTCGCGCCCCAGCATCCGGTAGGGTGTCAGCCAGCTGACCACGGCCGCCGCGCCCATGGCCAGCGTGCCCGCGCGAATGACCGAATATCCCATGAACAGCGCGCCGATCAGGATCACGATGGGGATGAACAGGAATGCGCGGCGCGCAAGCGCGGAAAACTCGGGCAGTTCGCTGCGGGGCAGGCCCCGCATGCCTTTCTTGATCGCCTCCTTGTCGACCATCAAGAAGACTGACACGAAATACAGGATTGCCGGGATGATCGCCGCGATGACGATATCGCGATAGGCGATCCCGGTGATCTCGGCCATGATGAAGGCGCCCGCACCCATGATCGGTGGCAGGATCTGCCCACCCGAACTGGCCGCCGCCTCGACCGAGGCGGCGGTCTGCGGTTTGTAGCCCACCTTCTTCATCAACGGGATGGTCAGCGAACCCGTTGAGACCACATTGCCCGCCGAAGTGCCGTTGATCATCCCCATCAGGCCCGAGGCGAACACCGCCACCTTGGCCGGCCCGCCGCGTGCGCCGCCGGCGGCCGCAAAGGCGAAGTTGACGAAGTATTCGCCCACGCGGCTGGCCTGCAGAAAGGCCGCGAAGGTGATGAACAGGATGATATAGGTTGACGAGATCGCCGTCGTCGGCCCCAGGATGCCGTTGTCGGTATAGATGAAGGCAAAGAACCGGGCCGGTGCATAACCGCGGTGGTTCAGAACGCCGGGCAGCCAGGGGCCCAGAAAGCCATAGGCGATGAACACCGCCACGATGATCACCAGCGCCAGACCGGCCAGCCGCCGGGTTAGTTCCAGGATCAGGATGATCCCGGCGATCGCGGCCCACATGTCATTGGGGTGCGGAAAGACCTGTGCCCGCGTGCGCAGGAAATCGGCATGGAGGATGATATAGGCCCCGGCCGTGACCGCCGCGACCGCCAAAAGCGTATCCGCCAGCGAGATGCGCCCCTTGCCGCGCGCAGGGGCCATCCAGGATGCGACCAGCGTGATGCAGGTTCCCACGACCAGCGGGTAGCCGAAGGCCAGCACATGCTTGTCTGCGGGCGCGCCGGTCTCAATCAGATCGCCGGTTGCCCACATCAGGCCCAGTTGCACGGTGGCCAGCATGATCGCCGCGCCGCCGAGTGCCACCAGGCCCTTCTCGATCAGCCCAAGCGGGGTATCGGCACCCGATTCCGGCAGGCTGCGCGCCCCGAACAGCAGGAAACCCAGCGCAAGCCCGCCCGCCACATGCGCCAGCCGGTAGCGCCATGGTTCGGTCAGGTCGATTGACGGCAGACCCAGCGCATCGGTGATCAGGGTGTGAACACCATTCATCGCACCGATGTGGAAGCCGGTATAGAGGATGCACGCCAGCGCCACGAACAGCCCCATGCGGCCGGTAAAGACGCGCTGGTTCGACGTGATCACCTCGGCGTCGACAGTCTGGGCCAGCGCCTCGGGCGTGGGGTTGCTGACCGCGTCGGCGTCACCGGGGCGGGTGCCGGGCGACGGGTTTTCGTCGGATGCCTTCGGGGTCATGATCGTTCCTCCAACGCGGTTGCGCGCAGTGTTCAGCGGGGCGCAACCGCCGTGGCGGTTGCGCCCGGTTCAACAGCTCAGGCCGGGTTCAGCCCTTCAGATCCTCGGGGATCTCGATGTCGTTTTCCTCGAACCAGCGCACGGCACCGGGATGGAACGGCAGGAAGCCGTTGTTCGCGGCATTTTCCGGCAAGGTTTCGCGCGCGGCCGAATGGATATCCATCATCCGGTCGTTGTTTTCCATCACCACGCGCGTGATCTCGTAGGCCAGGCTTTCGGGCACGGCGGCATGCGTGACCGCGAAGTTCCACATCGCCACGGTGTTCTGGTCCTCGTCGTGGCCTGAATAGGTGCCACCGGGAATGGTCAGCGGCGACACTTCGGGGTGGTTTTCGCGGATCGTTTCCAGCTCCTCTTCGTTGAAGCCGAACATGTTGACATCGGCCTCGGCGGCCAGCTGGCTGAAGGCCGAGATCGGCACGCCCGCGGCAAAGGCAAAGGCGTCGATCAGCCCGTCCTTGAGCTGGCTCGCGGCATCGGCGGCCCCGGCATAGGAGACCGTCGCCTCGACGCCCAGGGTCTCCATGAAGCGCGGCCAGTAGGTGCCGGGCGTGCCGCCCGCCGGGCCGACGCTGACCCGCTGGCCATCAAGGTCGCTGACGGATTCGATGCCCGAATCGGCCATCGTGATCACCTGGAACGGCGTTTGATACATCGGGAACAGGGCGCGCACATTGGTGTGCTCCACGCCCGGCGCCAGCTCGCTTTCGCCGATCCAGGCTTCATAGGCCGGCCCCATCGTCACCAGGCCGACCGCATGGTCGCCGGTCTGCACCAGCGTGACGTTCTGCACCGGACCGCCCGTCACCTCGCCCGAGGCATTGATGTCGAGTTCCTCGGACAAAAAGCTGGCAAGACCGTTGCCATAAACAAAATATGTGCCGCCCTGGCTGGCCGTGCCGATGGTCAGCGAATCGGGCCAGTCCGACCGATCCTGTGCGGTTGCCGATGCAGCGGAAACGATTGTTGCCGCGGCTAGCGCGGTGAAATGTGTCAGTCGCATGAAGTCCTCCCATGGACATGGATGCAGTTGCAGCGTCGCCGGGCGGCGTCCTCGGCCGGCCCGGTCGCTTTCGCCAGTAAAGCAGGTGTTGCGCAAAAGGCAACTGACAGGTCGTCGCGCGGGGGGGCTGGTATCCCCGCCCCACATGAGGCAGAACGGGGCCGTTGCGGCATCAGGCGACGGAGCGCAGTCATGTTCACCGGCATCATTACCGACATCGGCCGTATCGCGGCGCTGGAGCATCGCGGCGACCTGCGCGCGCGCATCGCGACCGGCTATGACACCGGCGGCATCGACATCGGCGCATCGATCGCTTGCGACGGCGTGTGCCTGACGGTGGTCGCGCTGGGGCGCGACTGGTTCGAGGTGGACATATCGGCCGAGACCGTATCGAAAACCAATCTTGGCAGCTGGGCCGATGGGCGTCGCGTCAACCTGGAACGCGCGCTGAAGGTCGGGGATGAACTGGGCGGGCACATCGTCTCGGGCCATGTGGACGGGTTGGCGCAGGTGCTCAGCGTCGCGGACGAAGGCGACAGCACGCGCGTGCGCTTTCGCGCCCCCGATGCGCTGGCCGGGTTCATCGCGCCCAAGGGGTCGGTGGCATTGAACGGCACCTCGCTGACGGTGAACGAGGTCGAAGGCGCCGAGTTCGGCGTGAACCTGATCGCCCATACCAAGGACGCCACGACCTGGGGCGGGGTGAAAGCCGGCGACCTGATCAACCTGGAGATCGACACCCTGGCAAGATATGTCGCGCGGCTGCGTGACTGGGGCGGCGAACAATAGCTTTGGCTGTGCGCGGGCGCTTTCGATTGACGCCGCCCGCGCCAATGCCTATCTGCAACCTGCGCGGATGGCCGGACGGCCGCGGGCGGGCCTGAAAGGGCCGGTTCGAGGAAAGTCCGGACTCCATGAGGCGACGGTGCCGGGTAACGCCCGGCCGGGGAAACCCGAGGGAAAGCGCCACAGAGAACAGACCGCCCCTGGTCTTCGGGCCTTGGGTAAGGGTGAAACGGTGGGGTAAGAGCCCACCGCGGGACTGGCAACAGGACCGGCACGGCAAGCCCCACCGGGAGCAATGCCGAATAGGGGCCTCGCGCGGGTGTGTGATCGGGCAACCGATATCCCCGCAGGGACGTCTCAGCCCCGAGGCCCGGGTTGGCAGCACGAGCCCGTCGGTAACGACGGACCCAGATGAATGGCCGTCGAAGGGGGCAACCCCGGAACAGAATCCGGCTTACAGGCCATCCGCGCAGGCCATATTTTTGCCCCAAGCAAGGATTAGCACCGTGATTGTGTCCCGGCGGCAGTGCCGTGGGCACTGGTCATGCGTGACGGTGGGCAAATGCCGGGGCTTGTGGACAAGTCACTCTTTCGAAACGCGGTGCTGCGCGCTCGCGCGGCCTCGCGCCCGTTCGGGGCCCTCACCGCGCCGACCCGGCTTCTGAGCGGTCAGGCGCAGGCCGAGGCGCAACGCCTGAACCGGCCTTCCGTGCGCCCGGCGCTGTTTGCCTGCCTGCTGCAACTGGCGGATCTTCTGGTGGTGGCGCTGGCCGGGTTTCTGGTGCTGGGTCTGATGCCCCTGACGCCGCTCGGGGAGCCTATGCACCTGACGGTCTGGACCGGCGCGGTGCTGGTCGTCGCCTCGACCCGGCTTCTGGGGGCATACCGGTTTCGGCGCATGCGCGCGCTGGGCCCCGGTCTGGCCCTGATGTGGGCGGGCCTTGCGCTTGGTTTTGCCACGCTCATCGCGGGGATGTGGCTGGCCGGCTGGGTTCACCCCGGTCTGGGCTGGGCCATCGCGGCCTGGTGGGGCACGGCCAATCTGGGCATGACGGCTGGCAGGGTTCTGGCCTGGGGTCGCATTCGCTATCTGACCAAGACCGGACGGATGGAGCACCGGATCGTCCTGGTCGGCGGCACCGACGATCTGGCACCCCTGATCCGCGAGATCGAGCGCGAGAAAAAGCGCGGCCGACGCCTGTGCGGCTTTTTTGACGAACGCCGTGGCGCACGCTCGCCCGCGGTGGTGGCCGGACATCACAAGATGGGCGATCTGGACGATCTGATCGGCTTTGTGCGCGCGGCGCATATCGACACGGTGATCGTGGCCATTCCCGCCATCTCGCATCGCCGGCTGATGGAACTGACGGTCCGCTTGTTCGTGCTGCCGGTCGATATCCGCGTTCTGGCTGATGCTGACATCCCCGAATTCGCCCGCAACAAGCGCTCGCGGATCGGTGCGTTTCGGATGATCGACCTTTACAAGCGCCCGATCCATGGTTGGGACGCGGTGCGCAAGCGGGTGTTCGACATCGTGTTGTCGGTGCTGGCCATCATCGCCTTTGCCCCGGTCATGGCCGGCGTGGCGCTGGCGATCCGGCTGGAATCGCCGGGTCCGGTTCTGTTCCGGCAGCGGCGGCACGGGTTCAACAACCGCCCGATCGAGGTGTTGAAATTCCGGTCGATGTATACCGACCGCTGCGACCCCAGCGCGGTCAAGGCGGTGCGGCGCAACGACGACCGGGTGACGCGGGTCGGGCGGTTCATCCGGCGCAGCTCGCTGGACGAGCTGCCGCAATTCTTCAACGTCCTGCGGGGCGATCTGTCGCTGGTTGGCCCGCGCCCGCATGCCACCGCCGCCAGGACCGGCGATCTGGTCTATGACGCCGTGACCGAGGCCTATTCGGCCCGCCACAAGGTGCGCCCCGGTGTGACCGGCTGGGCGCAGATCAACGGCTGGCGCGGCGAGATGGACACCCCCGCCAAGATCCGCGCCCGCGTCGAATTCGACCTGCACTATATCGAGAACTGGTCGCTGTGGTTTGACCTCAAGATCCTGGCCCTGACCCCGTTCAGCCTGATCACAACGAAAAACGCCTATTGAGCGCCGCAACGCGGCGCAAGGGCGGTTGACTCTGGCCGGTCTTTGCGTAAAAGGCGGGCTTCAATGGAATTCACGGGCGGCCCGCCGTCGCCCCGTTCAGGAGACGACCCATGGCGAAGCCGACGACGATCAAGATCCGTCTGAACTCGACGGCGGGCACCGGCCACTTCTACGTGACCAAGAAAAATGCCCGCACCATGACCGAAAAGATGGTCATCCGGAAATTCGACCCGGTTGTGCGTCAGCATGTCGAATACAAGGAAGGCAAGATCAAGTAAGATCGCCATCTTTCGGCCGCGCGGCGCCGCCCCCCTGGGGCGGCTTTTGCGTTTCGGCACGCGCAAGCTGCCAGCGGTGCATCCCTGTGTTTCCTCCGTCAGCCATGAAAAAAGGCCGGTCATTCGACCGGCCTTGGACGTTTGGGTGGAAAAACCGCCCAATGCATGCGCTCAATCGGATGCGGCATCCGCCGTCCGGCCCTGATCTGCGCTGCTAAGGGGCGCGGCCAGGACCGGGCGGGGCGTGCACATCACTTTGCGGTGGCGTGCGCCTTGCGGGTCGCCGAGGCAACTTCGTCACCGGCCTTTTTCGCGGCGGCGGTCATGTCCGACGTGGCCTTCTGCACGGCGGCAGTAGCTTCGGCCGAGAAGTCCTTGCCGGCAGCCATCATCAGTTCGACGGTGTCCATCTGGACGCGCTTGGCGATCTCGGCATAGGCGGCCATGTGCTCGGCCGCGATTTCGGCCGAGGTCGAGGCGAAATCGGTCATTGCCTTGGAATAATCCGCGGGCTCTGCCTTGACGGTCGACACTTCGCCAATCTTGGCCAGCGTCTGCTTGGTCCATTTGTTCGACACTTCGGCCGATTTTTCGGCGGCTTCGAGAACGACCTTGCTCATGCGCTCGTTCATCGCGGCCTGGCTCTTGAACATGTCCTGCATCGCCTTGGTATCGACCGGAAAGGCGCCCAGCATGTCTTGCATCATCTTGTTGAAGTCGGTGGCGGTGGCCATGTGAATTCTCCTTGTTCGCGTTCCGGTGAATTCCGGCTCTGCGGATGCAAGGAATATGAATGCTGCGGTGCAGAATTTCAAGGGTTTTTTCTGCACCGCAGCATTTTTCTGCCAAGTATCTGATTTCACACGTCGGGCTTGGCCACGACATAGGTGCCCGGCGCCGGTGCCAGTGGCGAATCGGGCAGGCTGCGGGCAGCAATCTTCTTGCCGGAACGCCGGCGCAGCCAGCTTTCCCAGCGTGGCCACCAGGATCCGTCGTGATGTTCGGCGGCAGCCTTCCATGCGTCGGGGTCGGCCAGCGGCCCCTCGCTGGTGTAGTGGCCATACTTGCGCTTCGCGGGCGGGTTCACGATCCCGGCGATATGCCCGGATTCAGACAGGATGAAGGTCTTGTCCCGCGCGCCCATCCTGGCGACCCCGCGCAGGCTCGATTTCCAGGCGGCGATGTGGTCGGTTTCGCAGGCGACGGCGCACAGCGGCACCTTGACCGCATTGATCGACACGTCCTCGCCGCAAATGGGGAACTTGTCCGACGCGAACCGATCCTGCTGGCACAGGCCGCGCAAATACTCGATCGCCATGCGCCCGGGCAGGTTGGTGCCATCGCCGTTCCAGTACAGCAGATCAAAGGCCGGCGGCGCCTCGCCCATCATGTAGCTGCGGATCGCCGGCGCGTAGATCAGGTCGTTCGAGCGCAGATACGAAAAGGTCTTGGTCATGAAATACGACCGCAGAATCCCCTTGTCGGCGACCTCTGCCTCGATCCCGTCGACGAAATCGTCCTCAAGAAACACGCCGACCTCGCCCCGGTCCGAGAAATCGGTCAGCGTGGTAAAGAATGTCGCCGACTTGATCGAGCGATCCTTGCGCTTGTTCAGCAGCGCCAGAGTCAGCGCCAGGGTCGTGCCGGCGATGCAATAGCCGACCGCGTTGACCGTCTTGACCCCGCAGATTTCCTTGACCTTTGCAATGGCTTCCAGATAGCCCTCGCTGACGTAGTCATCCATGCCCACATCGGCATAGCTGGCATCAGGATTGACCCAACTGACCACAAAGAGCGTATAGCCCTGATCGACGATCCACTTGATCAGGCTGTTTTCGGGCTTCAGGTCCAGGATGTAGAACTTGTTGATCCAGGGCGGAAAGATCACGATCGGGGTGGTGTGTACCTTTTCGGTGGTGGGGGCATACTGGATCAGCTCGAACATCCGGTTGCGAAAGACCACCGCCCCCGGCGTCGTGGCGATATTGCCGCCAACCTTGAAGGCATCGCGGTCGGCAAGCGTGACCAGCAGCTCGCCGTCGTTGGCCTCGATGTCGCGCACCAGGTTTTCCAGCCCGCGCACCAGGCTTTCACCTTCGGTTTCGACAGCCTTCATCAAGGCATCGGGATTGGTGCCCAGAAAGTTCGTGGGCGCCATCATGTCGATGATCTGCTTGCCGAAATACTCCAGCCGACGCTTTTCGCGCGGGTCCATCGTGTCCAGGCTGGCAATGGCCTTTTCGATGGCCTGAGCCGACAACATGTACTGCTGCTTGACGTAATTGAAATAGGGATGGGTCTTCCACAGCGGGTTGGAAAAGCGGCGGTCATGGGGCGTGTTGTCGTCGGGGGCGGCCAGCGGGCCGTCGCGCAGGGCTTCCTGTGCCTCGACGAAATGTTTCAGTGTCTTGCCCCAGTATCCGACCTGATGTTCCAGAATTTTCGAGGGGTTGTTGACCATCTCGGTCCAGTATGCGGTCGCGGCCTTGAGATAGATCGAAGGGTCGGGGGCTTGCAGATCAGCGCGCTCGGGTTGCTTGTTGGCGAATGCCGCAACCAGACGTTGCGTCAGGGTCTCGATCCGAGCCAGATTTGCATTCAGTTTCTCCAGATTGGCGGAATTGTCAGTTCCGGAAGTTGCCATACGCCAATTCCCCCCTTATCTTCCTGCACTGCAGCATAACCGCGCCCGGCTTTGATTGAAACAGGTTTTCATGACCCGCCGCGACGCACCAACGAGGCCACGCAGGAGAAAACAATGAAGCAGATGGCCACCTATGACCTGATGGAAACCGTCCGCAACACCAACGAATGGCTGGGGGCAAGCGCGCGGGCGATGGGGTCTTATCCGGTCTGGGGGATGGTGCCGAACCCGATGTTCAAAATGATGTCCGCCTGGGGCCGTGTGACCGAGCGCAGCTTTGCGCGCATGGTCATCAAGCCCGATTGGGGCATCCGCACCGTCGTCGCCGAGGATGGGCGCGATCATCTGGTCGAAACCACGGTCGAGGTTACGCGCCCCTTCGGCGATCTGATCCGTTTCAACGTGCATGGACGCCCCGAGAAGCCGCGCCGCATCCTGCTGGTTGCGCCGATGTCGGGGCATTACGCCACGCTCTTGCGGTCGACGGTCGCCAGCCTGCTGCCCGATAGCGAATTGTGGGTGACCGATTGGCATAACGCGCGCGACATTCCGGTATCCGAAGGCAAGTTCGATATCGAGGATTACACCCGCTACCTTGTCGATTTCATGAAACATCTGGGACCGGACACGCATGTCGTGGCCGTGTGCCAGCCGGTTCCTCTGGCGCTGGTCGCCACGGCGCTTCTGGCTGCCGAAGAACCCAGGGCCCAGCCCCTGACCCTGACGCTGATCGGCGGGCCGGTGGATCCTGACGCCGCCCCCACGGAGGTCACGGATTTCGGACGCAGGATCACCATGGGCCAGCTGGAGCACCTCGCGATCCAGCGCGTCGGGTTCAAGTATGAGGGCGTGGGGCGGCTGGTCTATCCGGGCCTGCTGCAACTGGCCTCGTTCATCTCGATGAACCTCGATCGACATGCCGAAGCCTTCGCCGACAAGATCACCGCCGCCGCGCGCGGCGAGGACAGCGAGCGTGACCGGCACAACCGGTTCTATGACGAATATCTGGCGGTGATGGATATGACTGCCGAATTCTACCTGTCCACGGTCGAACGCATCTTCAAGAACCGCGAGATCGCCACCAACAGCTTTACCGTCGAAGGCCGCCATGCAGATATTGGCGCGATCACCGATGTCGCGGTCAAGATCGTCGAAGGCACCAAGGATGACATTTCGGCCCCCGGCCAATGCCTGGCCGCGCTCGATCTGCTGACGGGGCTGGACGATTCGAAAAAGGCAAGCCATCTGGAGCCGGGCGCCGGGCATTACGGCATCTTTGCCGGGACGAGTTGGCGCAACAACATTCGCCCGCTGGTCTTTGACTTCATGGATTCCCATTCCACGCGCGGCCCAAGATCAGGAAAGCTCTCGGTCGCCGCCAGCAATTCCTGATCGGCGCATCTGCAAAGGTCGTTGCTGCATTCCATCGGCAAGCCGCGTCCACGGTTTGCGGCGGTGCGGTCTCAGGCGAACCGGCGAATGCCGGTTTCGGTGACGATGGCATCCAGCGGCTGATCAAAGGCATCGACCGGCACGCGCGCGATTTCCTGCGCGTCATAGGCGAAGCCCAGCGCCAGAACCGGGCCTGTCGCCCGCAGGCCGGCCAGGGTGCGGTCATAGAACCCGCCTCCATAGCCCAGCCGGAACCCGCGGGCATCAAAGGCCACCAGCGGCACGATCACGATCTCGGGGCGGATCGGCACCGCATCGGCGGGAATGCGCGCCCCGAACGGGCCCTCGATCATGGCACAATCGGGTTGCCAACGATGAAAGGCCAACGCCTGCCCCGGCCCCACGATCACCGGCAGGGCCACCGGCCCGGTATGCGCCGCCATGACCGGAATTGGGTCGATCTCGGAGCGGATCGGCATGTAGCCGGCCAGCACTGCGGCCTCGTGCCCCGCGAGGGCCTGACGCAAATGCGCCTGCGCCGGCGCGTCGAGGCCTTGGCCGTGTGCCCGCCGTCGGGCCGCGAAGGCGGCCTTGCGCACGGCAACCTTTTCGGCGTCGATCCCGTGCATCGGACTACAAAAGCACGATTGTCGCGAAACCGAGAAAGGCGAAAAAGCCCATAACATCGGTCAGGGTCGTGACAAAGGTGCCCGAGGCCAGAGCGGGGTCCATGCCCAGACGGTTCATCCCCAACGGCACCAGAACCCCGCCCAATGCCGCGATGATCTGGGTGCAGACCATCGCCAACCCCAGCACCACGCCCAGCAAGGGTTCGCCGAGGACCAGCCAGCTTCCCGCGCCCAGCACGATCGCCAAACCCAGCCCGTTCAAGAGCCCCGCGCCCATTTCGCGGCGCACGACGCGCCGGGCATTGGCCGTGGTCAGGCTGCGCGTGGCCAACGCGCGCACCGCCACCGCCAGCGATTGCGTGCCCGCGATCCCGCCGGTCGAGGCGACGATGGGCATCAGCGCGGCGAGAATGACCAGCGACTGTATCGTCGCCTCGAACTGGGTGATCACCACCGCCGAAAGCGAGGCGGTGAACAGGTTGACCACCAGCCAGGGCAGGCGCTGACGTGCGGTGGTCAGAGCCGTGTCCGAAACCGATTCCTCCATCACCACGCCCGACAGGCGCATCATGTCCTCTTCGTGTTCCTCGTCCAGAACGATCATGGCATCGTCGATGGTGATCACACCGACCAGCCGGCCGGCGTCATCGACGACCGGCGTCGAGATCAGGTGATACTTGTTGAACAAAAACGCGACCTCGGCCTCGCTTTCGGTTGCCTCGATGGTGCGAAAGACATCCTCGGCCAGCGTGGCCAGCGCGACATCGCGGCGTGCGGCCAGGATGCGGCCAAGGGTGACGTTTCCCTGCGGCTGGTGGCGTTCATCGACCAGGATCACATGATAGAACTGGTCCGGCAACCATTCGGCATTGCGCAGAAAATCGATGGCCTGTCCGACCGTCCAGTCCTGTGGCATCGAGACCGTCTCGGATTGCATCAGGCGACCGGCCGAATTTTCGGGATACGACAGCGAGCTTTCGACCGCCGCGCGATCGTCGCTTTCCAGCGCTTGCAGGATGAACGCCTGGTCGGGCTCGTCCAGATCCTCAAGGATGTCGACCACGTCGTCGGTATCCAGTGTGCGCATGGCGCGCGCCAGGACCGCGCGCGGCAGGCTTTCGATCACCACCTCGCGGATCGCCTCGTCCAGTTCGGACAGGGTATCGCCGTCGATCCGGTCGGCATGCAGCGCCAGCAGCGCACGACGCTCGGCAGAGCTGATCTGTTCCAGAAGGTCGGCGATGTCGGCGGCGTGCAACGGCTCCAGCGCCGCAGCCAGTGCCACGGCATCGCCTGCCTCGACCGCATCAAGGATCACCTCCAGGCGCGCGTCGTCCAGTTCGGCATCCTGCATGTCGGGCGCGGTTGTCCCCTGCGTTTGCGGGGTGGTCGGCGGCGCGTCTTCGGGCCGGTTGCGTTCGTCATTGCTCATCGCAGCCTCCGTCGCTGAACCGTGCGCCGACTCGCGCCTTGCTCCTGACGGTTGTTAAGGGCAAACATCACAGCGATAAAGAGCATCCTTTGGAAATTTGAGCACCGCCATGCCAAACCAGCCCCATGCCTGACCTGCTGATCGGTCAAACGCTGACCTTTGCGGACGACCCGTTCAAGCGCGGCCCCGAGGCCGGTGTGCATGACAGTCGCGGCGGCGTGCTGATAGAGGACGGGCTGATCCGCGCGGTCGGCCCGGCGCAGGATCTGCGCGCGCGCCATCCGCAGGCACGGGTGCACGATTATGGCGCGCGGCTGATTTCGCCCGGTTTCGTGGATGCCCATATCCACTATCCGCAGACCGCGATCATCGCCAGTTGGGGCAAACGTCTGATCGACTGGCTGAACAGCTATACCTTCCCCGAGGAAATGCGCTTTGGCGACCCGGCCCACGCCGCGCAGGCGGCTGAATCGTGCATCGACCTGATGCTGGCGCATGGAACAACGACGTTTTGCAGCTATGCCACCATACACCCCGCCAGCGTCGAGGCCCTGTTTGTCGCCGCTCAGGCGCGCAATCTGCGCGTCCTGGCGGGCAAGACCTGCATGGATCGCAATGCCCCCGACGGGCTGCGCGACACCGCACAGTCGGCCTATGACGACAGCAAGACCCTGCTGGGGCGCTGGCACGGGCAGGGACGCGCGAGCTATGTGATCACGCCGCGTTTTGCGCCCACCTCAAGCCCCGAACAGCTTGAGGCGCTGGGCGCCCTCTGGGCGGAATTTCCCGATTGCCTGATGCAGACCCATCTGAGCGAGCAATCCGAGGAAATCGCATGGGTCCGCGCCCTGTTCCCCGAAGCGCGCGACTATCTCGATGTCTATGAACGCTTCGGCCTGATCGGGCGCGGGGCGCTGTTCGGTCATGCGATTCACCTGGAACCGCGCGAGCGTGCGCGCCTGATCGAGACGGGCGCGGCGTTGATCCATTGTCCGACCTCGAACACATTTATCGGCTCTGGGCTTTTTGACATGGCCGGCCTCAAGTCTGAGGGGCACCGGGTGGGCCTTGCCACCGACATCGGCGGCGGGTCGTCGTTTTCGATGCTGCGCACCATGGCGACGGCCTATGAGATCGGGCAACTGAACGGCGGTGCCCTGCATCCGGCGCAGTTGTGGTGGCTTGCCACGGCCGGATCGGCGGCGGCCCTTGGACTGGAGGACCGGATCGGGCGTCTGCAACCGGGAATGGAGGCCGATCTGATCGTAGTTGATCTGGCTTCGACCCCGGCGATCGGCCAGCGCATGCGCCGCGCGGAAACGCTGTGGGAGGCGTTGTTTCCAACCATCATGATGGGCGATGACCGGGCAATCGTCGCCACATGGGTGAACGGCACGCCGATCTAGCGCATCGGCGGCAAAGCGCGCCTACCCCGACAAGAGCGCGAGCGCCGCGGCGTGCAGGTCGGGGTTGGCGGCGGCGATTACCTGCCCGCCGTGGTGAACCGGCCCGCCTTGCCAATCGGTGACGATACCCCCCGCAGCCTCGATCACGGCGATCGGCGCCTGCACGTCGTAGGCCTGAAGCCCGGCCTCGATCACCAGGTCGATCTGACCGGCCGCCAGCAACGCATAGGCATAGCAATCCATCCCGTAGCGCGTCAGCCGCGCACGGGCCGCAACGCGCTGAAAGGCCGCGTGTTCAGCGGGGCTGCCGATCTCGGGGAAGGTGGTGAACAGGACCGCATCGCTCAGCCCGCGTGCGGGGCGCACCGCCAGCGGCGCGCGTCCCTGTGGGCCATCGACATGGGCCTGGCCAAGCCCGCCGCAAAACCGCTCGCCGATATAGGGTTGGTCGATGATGCCCAGGATCGGCCCCATGTCGTCGGACAATGCGATCAGCACACCCCAGGTGGGTGTGCCGCTCATGAACCCGCGGGTGCCGTCGATCGGGTCGATGACCCATGTCAGCCCGCTGCGACCGGGAAGGTGGCCGCGCTCCTCGCCCAGGATGCCATCGTCGGGACGGAGGTCGCCAAGAAGCGCGCGCATCGCGTCCTCGGCGGCGTGGTCGGCGATCGTGACCGGGTCGAAACCGGCAGCATCCTTGTTGCTCAGGCTCAATGCGGCACTGCGAAAATGCGGCAAGGTGGCCTGCCGGGCGACATCGGCCAGGGCATGAGCCGTGCGCCAAAGCTCGGCAGTCAGGGCGTCATCGAAGGCGGGGCGGGGCATGCGGAAATCCCTGACAGGCTGAAACGGCGACCGGGGACCTGACCGATCCCGAGCCGGCTTGGTCTAACCGTCTGCCGCGCCCCCGGCAAGCGGGGTTCAGGCCGCCGACGACAGGACCTGCGCCAGATCGAACAATCGCTTGCGCTGCGCCTCGGGGATCGCGAAATAGGCGCGCACCAGTTCCATCGCCTCCTTGCTGGCCAGAAGATCGGCCTCGACAACGGCGCCGGCCTGCTGGTCCAGCCCCTCGAAAAAGAAGCCGACGGGCACCGAAAGCGTGCGCGCGATGTCCCAAAGCCGCGATGCGCTGACGCGATTCATCCCGGTTTCGTATTTCTGGATCTGCTGGAACTTGATGCCCACGGCATCGGCCAGCTGTTGCTGGGTCATGCCCACCATCCAGCGCCGATGGCGGATGCGTTTGCCCACATGAACGTCAACCGGGTGTTTCACGAAATTCTCCTGACTTGCATGCGGCACGTGACCGCGAGGATTTTCAAAGCGATTCAAGACAACCCGGAGCAATTTTCGTGCCAAATCCGGATTTCCCCGAAATTTTTTTCGGACCGCCGGAAAAATAACCGTATTTCCGGCCAAAGCGGCGCCCCGTACCCGCTGCGACTGATCCCAGACCATTTGCCCGCAAAGTTGAACCGACCGCCCGGCTATGCACTTGGGGCGTGTTTTGCAAAATGCAAACGAATGTGCAATCAACTTTCGCGTGTATTGCCAAAATGCGAATCCGGACCCGGCCGCCAACCGGCCTATCGGGTTGCGGTTGCCACGGGCTTTACCTTCGTGCGCGGGGGCGACATTCTCGGGCGCGAACGCCAAACCGACCGGAGACCTTCATGCGCGCCTTCGTCCTGACATCGACCGAAACCCCGCCAACGGTGTGCGAGGTTGCCAAACCCGACCCCAAGCCAGGCGAGGTTCGCCTCAAGGTGCGCGCCTGCGGCCTGAACTTTGCCGATCTGCTGCTGGCACGCGGCCAGTATCAGGAGCGCCCGGAACTGCCGTTCGTTCTGGGCATGGAGGTTTCGGGCGAGATCGAGGCGCTGGGCGACGGGGTCGAGGGATTCGCGCCCGGCCAGCGCGTCGCGGCCTTTGCCTCGAACGGGGGATTGGCCGAATATGCCTGCTATCCGGCCGCGGCCTGCCTGCCGTTGCCTGATTCGATGCCGCATGAGCACGCCGCCGCCTTCATGGTGGCCTATGGTACCTCGCATGTCGCGCTGGACTATCGTGCCGGGCTGAAGCCGGGCGAAACGCTTCTGGTGCTTGGCGCGGCGGGCGGGGTCGGGCTGACGGCGGTCGAGATCGGCAAGCAGATGGGCGCGCGCGTCGTCGCGGTTGCGCGCGGTGCCGAAAAGCTGGCGGTGGCCGAGGCCGCTGGGGCGGATGTCCTGATCGACAGCGACAGCGCCGATCTGAAGGCCGCGTTCAAGGCCTTGGGCGGCGTCGATGTGGTGTATGATGCGGTCGGCGAGCCCGCTTCATCCGCGGCGCTGCGCGCGCTCAGGCCCGAGGGGCGCTATCTGGTGATCGGTTTTGCCGGCGGGCAGGTGCCGCAGTTTCCCGCGAACCTGCTTCTGGTCAAGAATATCGCGGTGATCGGCCTGTATTGGGGCGGGTTTGCCGGTTTCAAGCCCGAAGTGATCACCAGCTCGCTCAGAACCCTGATGGGCTGGTATGCCGAGGGCCGGATCAAGCCGCATGTCAGCCATGTTCTGCCCCTGGCGCAAACCGCCGACGGGATGGAGCTGATCCGCGCCCGGAAATCGACCGGCAAGGTCGTTATCGCCATCGACGAATAACCGGCGCGGGTGCCGCCCCGGTATCCGGTCACACGACTGAAAGCGCCGGGCGCGGCGCTGCCGGTGCGTCGCCCTCGACCGGGCGCCAGGCATTGCGCAGCAAATCGGCCAGCGCCCGGACGCCCGGCGTTTCCGCGCCGGGGCGCAGATACATGTTGATGAAATGGCGCGTCAGTTCCGGCAGTGCGCCGCCGTGGTTGATTCGTTCGGCATAAGGCGGCTCGGTCCCGGCCAGCAGCGCATGCACGGCCATGTCGCAACTGACCGCGGCCTCCAGCGTGCGATCGGAATCCGATTCCACCGCTGCCTCCCAGTCGATCCCGGCCCGGTCCAGCGCCGCCAGCACCCCGGACCGGAACGCGCAATAGCGCGCCAGCGCCAGCCGCAAGGGCCGTTGCCGCCAGGCCTGGCCGCCGGGCGCGCCGATCCAGACCAGCGGCAGTTGCGTCAGCGTCTCGCCGCCGGGATCGCAATGGTCCTCGGTGGTCAGGATCAGGTCGCAGGCGCCGGCGGCAAAGTCCTCCTTGGCCTTGCGGGTGTTGACGGCCTGCAACTGCACTTTCATGCGCGGCCAGGCCGCCTGAAAGCGCTGCAAGACCTGCGGGATATGCGGATAGACGATGTCGTAGGGCACGCACAGGACGATCTCGCCCTCGTATTCCTTGCCCGTCAGTCGCGCCACGGCCTCATCGTTGAGCGCCAGAATCCGCCGCGCATAACCCAGCATCTGCTCGCCGGCGAAGGACAGTTGCACGCCGCGCCCGTTGCGATCGAGCAGGGCAAGGCCCAAGGCCTCTTCCAGGCGTTTGATCTGCATCGACACTGCCGACTGCGTGAGATTGAGGACATGCGCGGCGCGGGTCACGCCGCCGTAATCGGCCACAGCCACCAATGCGCGCAGCGCGGTCGGGTCAAGATTTCGCTTCATATCATGATCCTCGATCATACCCATGACAATCATTCGTTTTACTTATGCGCCGATTTGCCCCATCAGATCAAGAGAATTGATGCGATGCGCGCTATTCATCGCATTTGAGAAATCACGACCGATACGAACAGGTTCCCCATGACAAGCCTTGCAAACACTCTTTCGACCCTTCGCTTTCAAAATGTCCGCCGCAACCGGATCGGACTCTGGGGCTGGTTGCGCCGTGCCGATGCGCTGGCGCGCCAGCGTCGGGCGCTGGCGGCGCTTGATGACACGCTCTTGCGCGACATCGGCCTGACCCGCGGACAGGCCCTTTTCGAGGCAGAGCGCCCGATCTGGGACGCGCCACGCCACTGGCGCGGCTGATCGCCCGCCCGGCTGGCGTGAGCGTGAAAAGGAAGCCGCCGGTTTTCCTTGAAAAAGCCCGGACGAAACCCGATATTACAGGCAATCGCCCGGCCCTGATCGGCCGCGCGGCTTGGCATATCGAACGGAGGGAACTCAATGGCCAACTATCAGTCGATGCGCGCAGCCACCACCGGTGCGCTTGGCGCCCGGATCGACGCCGGGCTTCGCGCCCATATGAACAAGGTCTACGGCACGATGGCCGTGGGCATGCTGATCACAGCTCTTGCGGCCTGGGCCATCGCCGGCCTGGCCACCACCAGCGACCCCGCCTCGGCCGCAGCAGAATTGCCCAACGGCACCATGCTGACCGGGCTTGGCGCCGCGATCTATGGTTCTGCGCTGCGCTGGGTGATCATGTTCGCACCGCTGGCCTTCATTCTCTTCGGTTGGGGTGCGCTGATGCGCCGCGCCTCGGCGGCGGGGGTCCAACTGGGCTTTTTCGTCTTCTCGGCGGCCATCGGCCTGTCGCTGAGTTCGATCTTCCTGGTCTTTACCAGCTATTCGATCGTGCAGACCTTCCTGGTCACCGCGATTGCCTTCGCGGGTCTCAGCCTGTTCGGCTATACCACCAAGAAGAACCTGTCGGGGATGGGCACGTTCCTGATCATGGGCGTGATCGGCCTGATCATTGCCATGGTGATCAACATCTTCCTGCAGTCGCCGGCCATGATGTTCGCGATCTCGGCCATTGGTGTGCTGGTCTTTGCTGGGCTGACGGCTTTCCACACGCAGGAGATCAAGAACACCTATGTCGCCCATGCCGCCCAGGGCGATCAGGAATGGCTGGACAAGGCCGCGATCGATGGTGCCCTGTCGCTTTACATCAGCTTCCTGAACATGTTCCAGTTCCTGCTGATGTTCATGGGGCAGCAGGAATAACCAGGCCCAATGCCTGTCTTCAAGGGCCGGTCGCGAGACCGGCCTTTTCTTTGCGTGTGCGGCATCGCAGGCCGCGCGCGCTTGTTTTTTGTGCGATTGCAGGGCGAAAGCCCAAAAATCCCTGTTTCCAGAATGCGAAATGCGGTCTAGGCTTGCTGCAATGCAATAACAGGGGGCGCCACCCGTGCCGGATACCGACAAACCGCTGTTGATCAAGCGCTATGCCAGCCGCAGGCTCTACAATACCGAAAGCAGCGATTACGTCACGCTGGAGGATATCGCGCGGTTCATTCGTGCGGGGCGGGCTGTCCAGATCATCGACCTGAAAAGCGGCGATGACCTGACCCGGCAATACCTGCTGCAGATCATCGCCGAACATGAAAGCCGCGGCGAGAACGTCCTGCCGCTGGATGTTCTGACCGATCTTGTGCGCAGCTACACCGCGCAGGCGCAGTCGGTCGTGCCGCAATTCCTGGCGATGTCGTTCGAGATGCTGCGCGAGGGGCCGGGCAAGTTCGCCGAGCAGATGAATGCCATGAACCCGATGATGCAGCAGATGTCCAAGATGCCGGGATTCGAGGCGATGCAACGCCAGCAGCAGGCCTTTTTGCAGTCGATGATGGCGGGCTGGCCGGGCATGGGCGAACCCGATGCCGAGGGCAAGGACGACACCACAGGCGCGTCCGCTTCGGATGCGGCAACCGACCCGGACGATCTGAACGAGATCAAGCGCCAACTCGCCGCGCTTGAGGCCAAGCTGTCGAAGCTGGGCAAGTAAGCCCTTCTATTGCCCGACGCGGGCCGCGCCGCGCCGGCGGATCACAGCACCATCTGGGTTTGCGTGATCAAGGCGGCAACCTTGCCATCGCCCCGTGTCATGGTGATCTGCCAGACCATCGTCTTGCGCCCACGGTGGACCGGCACGGCGACGGCGCGCACGGTATCGCCCAGCTCGACCGGGCGAATGAAATTGGTCTTGCTTTCCAGCGTGGTCGTTCCCTGTTCGGGGGTGATGTTCAGAAAGGTTGCGGTTCCGCCCAGATTGTCGGCCAGCGCGACGATCGCACCGCCATGAAGCTTGCCGTTGCGGTTGGCCAGCTCATCGGTGACGGCCAGCTCGGCCTCGACCCGATCGGCGCTGGCGCAGACGATGTGCAGGCCCAGCAAGCGGGCGAAGGGCGGTTGATTGGCGGCGATCCGGTCGAGTTCAGCTTGGTCGTACATGGCATCTTTCGCGTGGGTTGGGGCGGGGATCAACGGGCCGGGCGGCCCCACAGGTCATAATCGCTGGCCTCGTCGACCGTCACGGTCAGAATGTCGCCGGGGGTCAGGCCGTCAAAATCGTCGTCGATGAACAGGTTCCCGTCGATCTCGGGGGCATCCGCCCAGGTCCGGCAGGTTGCCCCATCCTCATCGACGGAATCCACAATCACCTCTAGCCGGCGGCCGACCTTGGCGGCCAGCCTGGCCTCGGAAATCGCTTGCGCCTTTTGCATGAAGCGATCCCAGCGTTCCTGCTTGACTTCGTCGGGCACATGATCGGGCAAATCGTTCGAACGCGCGCCCCGGACGTTTTCATACTGAAAGCAGCCGACCCGGTCCAGTTGCGCCTCGTCCAGCCAGCCCAGCAGCGTCTGGAACTCGGCCTCGGTTTCGCCTGGATAACCCACGATGAAGGTCGAGCGCAGGGTGATCTCCGGGCAATCAACGCGCCACCGGGCAATCTCGTCCAGCGTTTTCGCGGTCGCGGCGGGCCGGGCCATGCGCTTGAGCACATCGGGATGGGCATGCTGGAACGGGATGTCGAGATAGGGCAGCACCAGCCCCTCGGCCATCAGCGGGATCAGGTCGCGAACATGGGGATAGGGATAGACATAGTGCAGACGGACCCAGGCGCCCAGGCTGCCCAGATCGCGCGCCAGATCGGTGATATGCGCACGATGGCCACGCTCGCTGGCATGTTTGAGATCGACGCCATAGGCCGATGTATCCTGGCTGATTACCAGAAGTTCGCGCACACCGGCCTCGACCAGCTTTTCGGCCTCGCGCAGGACCGCATGGGCGGGGCGGCTTTGCAACCGCCCGCGCATGTCCGGGATGATGCAGAAGCGGCATTTATGATTGCAGCCCTCGGAAATCTTGAGGTAGCTGTAATGACGCGGCGTCAGGCGCACGCCGGCCGCGGGCAGCAGGTCGATGAACGGATCGGGCGCGGGCGGAACGGCCGTGTGAACAGCGTCCAGCACCTGTTCATACTGGTGCGGGCCGGTCACGGCCATCACGCGCGGGTGGGCGCCGGTGATGTAGTCGGGCTCGGCCCCCAGGCAGCCAGTGACGATGACCCGCCCGTTTTCGCGAAGCGCCTCGCCGATGGCGTCGAGGCTTTCGGCCTTGGCGCTGTCCAGAAAGCCGCAGGTGTTGACGATCACGGCGTCAGCGCCCTGATAGTCCGGCGATATCGTATAGCCCTCGGCGCGCAGGCGCGTCAGGATGCGTTCACTGTCGACCAGCGCCTTTGGGCAGCCAAGGCTGACCATGCCCACCGTCGGTTGACCCGGGCGCGGCGTTTCGGTGATCCGGGCGCGCGGCGCAAGGTCCGGGCGAAGGTCGGGCGGGTTCTGGGTCATGGCGCGCATATAATGGGTGCGGGCCGGGGCGGGAAGGGTTGATTTGCGTTTCCAAGCGGGCCGCGCCTTCGGCGCGGGTACCGTTTGAGCCCGGCCAGCCCCTTGCGGGGCAGACCGGGCGGCGGGTGCCCGTGGCCGATGATCAGCGCGGTCCGAACCACATCCGCGCCATGAGCCCGTCGCGGCGCAGGAACTGGTGCCAGAGCGCGGCGGCCACATGCAGCGCGATCAGCGCCATCAGCACCGATGCGACGATACCATGCACCGCGCGGCCCGGATGATCGAAGCGTTCGGGCATCGGGCCGGTGCCGAACACGGCATCGGGCAGGCCGGAATCGCGCGCAAACAGCAGGCCGGACACGGCCATCGCAAGGACCGCGCCATAAAGTGCCCAATGCGTGAGCGGCCCGAGCCGGTCGAGGAACGCGTTACCGGTGCGGGCACGCGGTGGCGTGCGCGTGGACAGCCGCAGCACCAGGCGCACCGCCATCAGCGCCAGCGTCACGATGCCCAGCCCCATGTGCAGCCGGAACGAGATCAGCTTTGCCGGGTCGTCATTGGCCAGCGGATCCAGCACCAGCGTTCCTGCGAACAGAAGTCCGACCACGCAAAACGCCAGGATCCAGTGCAGGGCGACAAGGGCGGGATGGTAACGGCTGGGCATGGCATTCACCGGGCTGTTGCGGAGCATGCCTCAAAGCTTGCCTTGCCGGATCGCCCGACGCAAGGACCGGCGCAAGGGTGTGGCAAAGCGGCGCGTGCTAACGAAACCGGGGCGGGCGTTTTTGCATCTCGGCCATGACGGCCTCGATCTGGTTGGCGCTGCCGATGATCGCGGCCTGAAGGCGCGCCTCCAGCGCCAGCCCGCTGTCGTCACCGGGCCAGCATTGCCGCACCAGTGCCTTGGCGCCCCGCGCCGCGTCGGGATTGCGCTGGGCAATCGCACGGGCCAGCGCGCGGGCCTCGGTCAGAGGGTCATCGGCCAGCCGGGTGACAAGGCCCAGCCGCGCAGCCTCATCCGCTGCGATGACGCGCGCGCTCAGCATCAGCTCCAGCGCGTGGTCGGCCCGCATCACCCCCGGCAGCAGCCGGGTCAGCCCCATATCCGGGATCAGGCCCCAGCGCGCCTCCATGATCGACAGGCGGGTTTCCGGCGCGGCCAGCCGGATGTCGGCCCCCAGCGCCAGTTGCAGCCCGGCCCCGAACACCGGCCCGTGCAACGCGGCGATCACGGGCACCGGCAGGTCCGCCCAGACGGTGCACGGATGCTGGAACCGATTCGCCGCGCGTCCCGGCGGCGGGGTGACGATCTCGGCGCGCAGATCCTCGATCCGGCTGGCAAAGGACATCAGAAGCGCGGTGTCGATACCGGCGCAAAAGCCCTTTCCCTGACCGTGCAGGATCACCGCGCGCAGCCCTTCGGTCTCGGCCAGCGTCGTACCGGCCGTGGATAGGGCGTCGAACATCGCCTCGTCCATGGCATTGATCTTGTCGGGTCGTGCAAGCGCGACCTCGGCGATGCCGTCGGCGATGGTGATGTCCAGCCGGTCGTTGGTCATGGGCCGATCCGTTGAAACATGCAAAGCCCCCCTTAGCACGCGCGCAGGGTCGCGCAGCCTTGCCTTGCGTGCAAGTGCGACGTTGGGGCAGGGCGGTTCCTGCGTGCTTTGGTCGCCGCAACGTGACGGCGCCGCCATGTTGCCGGTGCTTGTGCCGGGGTCAGGCTTTGCTAAGCTTCGCGAGAAGTTGCGATCATCAGGGGCCACCGGGCCGGGGAGGCGGAATGCGCTGGATCATCCGAACGCTGGGCGTCATCGTGTCGCTTGTCGTCCTGGCCGTGGCGGCCCTGTTCCTGATCCCGGCCGAACGGATCGCGGGCGTCGTCGCGCAACGGTTCGAAACCGCCACCGGCCGGCAAATGACGATCGCGGGCGACGTCAGGCCCAGCATCTTTCCGGTGATCGGTGCGCGCGTCGAGGATGTGAGCATCGCCAATCCGCCCTGGGCGGACAGCACCCCCATGCTGCAAGCCGAATCCGTGGATATGGGGCTTGATCTGGCGGCCTTGCTGCGTGGTGACTTCGTGGTGCGCCGCTTCGAAGCGGTCGGGCCGCGAATCCTGGTCGAGCGTGCCGAGGATGGGCGCCTGAACTGGCTGTTCGAAACACCCTCGTCTGACGCGGCGCCCGCGCCTGATGAGGGCGGCGGTACCGGATTGCAGGGCCTGTCGCTGGAACGCGCGGTGATCACCGACGCGGCGGTGCGGGTCATCGACCGCGCCGCCGGCACCGATCTTCAGTTCGAGGCGCTCGACCTGACCCTGAGCATGCCGGAATTCGATGGGCCGGGCAGCCTGACCTTGTCAGGGCAGCGCGGCGGTCAGGCGTTCGAGGCCGAGGCGCGGATCGGCTCGGTCGCGGGCATTCTGGGTGGCGAGGTCGAGTCGCTGTCGGCCAGCCTGAGCGCGGGCGATACCGAAGCCGGGTTCGAGGGGCGCGGCGGCCTTCAACCACTGGCCGCCGAGGGGCGCGTATCCTTGCAAGGGCCGGGCGTGGCGCCCATGATGGCGCTGGCCGGGCTTGACGGGGGCGAACCGATCCCCGAGGCCGCGCGGCCCCTGGCGTTGAACGGGCAGGTGACGCTGGCGCCCGAGGGCAGCGTGCATCTGCGCGAGACCAGTCTGGAGCTTGGCCCGAACCGCGTGGCGATGGCGCTGGACCTGACGCTTGATGGCGCGCGCCCGCATCTGAGCGGGGATATCAGCGCCGAGACCCTGGACCTGCGCGCCTTTACCGACACGGGCACGGCGGGCGGCGGCGATGGCGGAAACGGCGGTGGCGCATCGGGCTGGCCGCGCGATCCGATCGATGCCTCGGCGCTGGGGCTGATGGATGCCGCGCTCGCCATTCGGCTTGGCCCTGTGCAAAGCGGGATCGTCGATCTGGAATCACTGCGCGCGGACGTGACCATCGACAATGCCCGCGCGGTCATGGCCATGCAGGAGGCGCGCTTGTTCGATGGCGTTCTGCGGGGCGAGTTGGTGGCCAACAACCGCTCGGGCCTGTCGGTCGGTGGCGATCTGAACATGGAGGGCGTGGGCCTGCTGCCGCTGTTGCGCCAGTTTGCCGGGTTCGAACGCCTGACCGGCACCGGGGCGCTGGATCTGCGGTTTCTGGGCGTGGGCAATTCGCTGGATGCGATCTTGCGCAGCCTGTCGGGCGAGGGGCAAATGGAACTGGGCGAGGGCGAGATCATCGGCTTCGACCTGGCCGGGATGCTGCGCAATCTGGACCTGTCCTATATGGGCGAGGAAAACCGCACGATCTATCAAAGCCTGACCGGCAGCTTCACGATGGAAAACGGCGTCTTGCGCAATGACGATCTGCGCATGGAGGCCTCGCGCGTTTCGGTCGGGGGCGACGGCAGCGTCGATCTGGGCGGGCAGAGCCTGGACTATCGCGTGATCCCCGAAGCGCTGCGCAATGCCGAGACGGGCGAAGCGCTGCGCGTGCCGCTACTGATCACCGGGCCCTGGAATGCACCGCGTTTTCGCCTGGACCTGGAAGGCCTGACCGAGGAAAGGCTCCGCGAAGAAGCCGAGCGCCTGGAAGAACGCGCCCGCCAAGAGGCCGACCGCCTTGAGCGCCGCGCGCGCCGCAGGCTCGACCGTGAACTGGAAGGGCGGCTTGGCGGCGGCGAAGATGGGGGCGAGGATGGTGCCGGCGAGGCCGACTCCGAACGCCCGCGCAACCGGCTGGAGCAGGAGATCGGACGCGGGCTGCGCGGCCTTCTGGGCGGCGATGAGACGCAAGAGGATGACGCGGAAAACTGACCTGCCGCGCGTCACCGCGGTGTTCGCAGCAAAGCTGAAAGGAGAGGAACATGGCCTATACCCATGATCGCGTTATCGCCGATACTGATTTCGACGCCGTGGATTCCCGTATCCGGGCAGCCCTGGCCGAAAAGGGCTTTGGCGTCCTGTCCGAAATCGATGTCGCCGCCACGCTCAGGGCCAAGATCGGGGCCGAGATCGGCGCCTACCGCATTCTGGGGGCATGCAATCCGGGCCTGGCGCACCGGGCGATCCAGGTCGAACCGCGCGTCGGCGCCATGCTTCCGTGCAACGTGATCCTGCGCGCGGTCGAGGGCGGTATCGAGATCAGCGCGATCGACCCGCTGGCCTCGATGGCGGCCATCGACAACCCGCCGCTGAAAGAGATCGCGGCCGAGGTGCGCGACATGTTGAAAAGTGCGGTCGATGCCGCCTGAGCGCGCGGGTCAGTTGCCCTGACGCTCCTGTTCGGTGCGCGCGGCCTGGAAATCCTGCGCCTCGGGCGGCCACGTGGATCGGATGAAAGCAAGGATCGCACGGATTTCGGCGTCGCTCAGGATCTCGCCGAAGGCGGGCATGGCTGAGTCGAAATCAACCCCCAGATCATCCAGAACCGCTTGCCCGCCGCGCTTTGTATAGTCGAACAAGAAGGCGTCGCCGTGGTGCCAGGTATGCCCCGTTTCGTCATGCGGCGGGGCCGGAAAGCGGCCATCGGCACCGGGGCGCTGCCAGTCCGGCGCGCCTTCAAGCTGCGCACCATGGCACGTGGCGCAGTGCCGGGCATAAAGCGCGCGGCCGCCCGGCGCGACCTCGCCCGCAAGAGGCGTGGCCACCAGCATGAGCAACAGGGCGGAGCGGGATATTCGAAGCATGGGACAGTCCTGACTCAACGCCGTGTCGCTGGCAATGCGGCAACACGCCCGCTCGGCCGCTGGCGACAGAGTGTGGCCTGCGCTATAGATCCCCGACGAACGGAGAAACAGGATGAACAACCCCGCGCTTGCCCCGGTTTTCAACCATATCGACAAGAATCGCGATGCCTTCGTCGCCCGGCTGCTGGACTATGTGCGCCAGCCCAGCATCAGCGCCCAGAATATCGGGATGGACGCGGCGGCGGCGCTGGCCGAATGGCATCTGCGCGCCCTCGGCATGACGGTCGAACGGATCGAGACGCCGGGGCATCCGATGCTTTTGGGGCAACTCGGCGACGATCCGGCGCGCCCGACGATCCTGTTCTACGGGCATTATGACGTGCAGCCGCCAGAGCCGCTGGAACACTGGGTTTCCCCGCCGTTCGAGCCGACGATCCGCGACGGGCGGATCTATGCGCGCGGGGTCGCGGACAACAAGGGCCAGCACATGGCCCAGATCCTGGCCATCGAATCGCATCTCGCCGCGACCGGCGGCCTGCCCTGCAACGTGAAATTCCTGCTGGAGGGCGAAGAAGAGGTCGGCAGCCCGCATCTTGCGCAGGTGGTGCGCGACCACGCCGAACGCCTGCGCGCGGATCTGGTGGTGACGGCGGACGGCCCGATGCACCCTTCGGGCAGGGGCACGATCCTTTACGGGGTGCGCGGCGTCGCGTCGTTCGAACTGCGCGTCCGGACCGCCCGGCGCGATGCGCATTCGGGCAACTTCGGCGGGGTGATGCCGAATGCGATCTGGACGCTGGTGCATCTGCTGGCCACGATGAAGTCGCCGGACGGGCGCATCACCATCGACGGCTTGGCCGATACCGTGCTGCCGCCGACCGAGGCAGAGCGCGCGGCCATGGCTCGCCTGCCGCTGGATATCGGCGCGGTGCTGGCGGATATGGGGATGACCCGTCTGGATGCCCCGGCCGATCGGGACTATTTCGAACGGCTCATGTTTCAGCCCACGCTGACGATCAACGGGCTCCACGGCGGCTATGACGGGCCGGGGTCGAAAACCGTCCTGCCCGCCGAGGCGGTCGCCAAATGCGACATCCGGCTGGTCGAGGCCATGACGCCCGAGGCGGTCTTTGCCGCTGTCGAGGCCCATGTCGCGCAACATGCCCCCGATGTGACCGTGATCCGGCAGGGGGCGATGCCCCCGTCGCGCACGTCGATGGACACGCCTGTCGCCGCCCTCCTGCGCAAGGCGGTCGCCGCGGCGCGCGATGGTGCGGTGCTGGATATTCCATCCATGGGCGGCAGCCTGCCCGATCATGCGTTCACCCGGATACTGGGTGTTCCCGCTTTCGTGGTGCCTTATGCCAATGCCGATTCGGCCAATCACGCGCCCAATGAAAACATGCGCATCGATTGCTTTCTGGCGGGAATTCGCACCGGCGCGGCCATTTTGACCGGGCTTGGCAACTGGACACCGGGGGGATGATGGGGGATGGTACCGCCTCCCCGGCTCGAACGGGGGACCCCCAGATCCACAATCTGGTGCTCTAACCAACTGAGCTAAGGCGGCACTGTGGGCCGTTTAGCGCCGTGCAAAAGCGATTGCAAGGCCTCTGTGCTTGAAACCATGACCGGCGTGGCGTATCGCATCGGACCGGACCGCCAGCGCATCGAAAGGAGCCTTGCATGGGGATCAACAAGGAAAGCGAACTGGCTGCGAACCTTCAGATCGGGCCGACGACGCTGGGCATGGTCAGGCTGTATGTCGAGGCCGAGGGCGTTGAACTGCCGCTCGATTTCGACCCCGACGAAGCCGACGAGATCGCCGAGGAATTGCGCGCCGCCGCCGAGGCCGCGCGCGCGATGACCCCGGCCAAGGCGAAACCGTCAGGAAGGAAGCCCAAGCGTTGACGGCTCATCTGGCCGGGCCGACGCAGTCTGTCACTGCCATCCGTCCTGGGCGCCTGCGCGCGTGAGGTGACGAAAAATTATGGGTTCGCCCGTGCCCGCACGCTTCCGTTCGCGTCTGAGGGGAAAAGGTGAGAGGCCGGGCACGACCCAGACGGGTCTCGTTGTGGCTGCTTCCTTCCGGACCTGACCAGTTTGGCGAGGCGCCTGCCCGCGCCGACCTCTCGCGGCATGATCTATGCGCTGGGGCGGGCCAATGCAAGGGCGAAGGGCGCGGCGCGAACCGGCGCGGCGCGGGATTGCGCAGGCACAGCGATCCGGGGTAGGGGATCAGGCATTCCATAGGGGCCGGGCCAATTGAGCAAGCGTGGCTATCATCACGGAAATCTGCGCCAGGCGCTGGTCGAGGCGACGCTGTCGCTGATCGCCGACAAGGGCCCGACCGGCTTTACCATGGCCGAGGCGGCGAAACTGGCCGATGTCTCGGCCGCCGCGCCCTATCGCCATTTCACCGGGCGCGAGGATCTGATCTGCGAAGTGGCGCTGCAAGGCTACGAGATCTTTGCCGATCTTCTGGAATACGCCTATAACGACGGCAAGCCCAGTGTGCTGGCGGCGTTCGAGGCGGTGGGACGCGCCTATCTGGCCTTCGCGCGCAAGCATCCGGGCCACTACATCGCCATGTTTGAAAGCGGGGTATCGCCAAGCCAGACCCCGGCGCTGGCGCGCGCCTCGGAACGGGCGAATGCGGTCCTGATCCGCGCCGCCGAAGCCCTGTCGGCGCGCATCCCGCCGGACCGGCGCCCGCCACCGGCCATGTTCTCGGCCCATGTCACGGCGATGAGCCATGGTATCGTGGAACTCTACGCGCGCGGCAAGCCCGGCTCGCGGGCGCCCTTCACGCCCGAGGAATTGCTGGAAGCGGGGATCGGCATCTATCTGCGCGGTCTGGGTCTGATCGACCGCGATTGCTGATCGCGCCGATCCTGCTCGCCCCGGCACGTCGCGCCGCCGTGCGGGACGTGGCCGGGATGGGGCCCGAATATGTGGCCGCCCCCTTTCATTTTCTGTCCGGAAATATCCTGGGGGTGAATGGGCGCGACCGCGC